>Ga0163109_10000033_pt1 | contig 122076 bp, 116 predicted proteins | sample CRUFie1St13metaG_FD_108704 | JGI IMG/M metagenome (GOLD analysis project Ga0163109, IMG submission 108704) | Marine microbial communities from the Costa Rica Dome - CRUD Field 142mm St13 metaG | ecosystem: Environmental > Aquatic > Marine > Oceanic > Photic zone | place: Costa Rica: the...
CAAAGGTAATACACAGATTTGAAAAATTTCAGTATACGTACTTAAAACACGATTCACCGCAAGTATCACATAAAAAAAGTCGGGATAGGTCACTTTTTAGCGGTGGAAAATATATAGACTTCGTTTAAGACTCATTCCAAATTAAAGCTTTAGGGAGTGCTAAATGGGAAAGATCACAGACTTTTTGAGTAGATATCAGCAACATTGTTTAGCTATTCTGCGTATTTCGTCGGCGATGTTATTCCTCCAACATGGGACGACTAAGCTCCTTAATTTTCCTGCAACTCGTTACAGCGATACCTCTCTGCTGACTCTTGGCGGTGCGGCTGGAGCAATCGAATTGGTTGGTGGATTAATGCTTGCTTTCGGGATATTTACCCGGCCAGCGGCCTTTATTATGTCGGGAACTATGGCGGTTGCATATTTTTACGCACATGCATCTCGAGATTTCTTTCCCATTCTTAATGGCGGAGAACTTGCGGCGCTGTACTCCTTTGTCTTTCTTTTCATCACAGTTGCCGGAGGCGGAAAGTGGTGTCTTGACAACCTTATTTTTGTTAGACAAGAACGACAAAATTGAGGTTTAGATATTTTTGTAAATTACGTTGACTTCAGTTAAAAAAAGAGAGAGTTTGCGGCGTCCGGTAAAGCGGGTTGTGTAATCATGTAGCCCTGTCGTTCATTCGGCTAACTGGATTTTTAAAAAACACCGGGTAAACCAGGGGTTATTGAATATGGGTAAACGTCTAAGCGCAAAATATAAAATTGATCGCCGGTTGGGGGTTAATCTTTGGGGGCGTCCACGAAGTCCGTGGAACAAAAGGGAGTATGGTCCCGGTCAGCATGGCCAGCGTCGGAAAAAGCCATCTGATTTTGGCACGCAGCTTCAGGCAAAGCAAAAACTCAAAGGTTATTATGGTAACATTGGAGAAAAGAAGTTCCGGCGGTATTATCTAGACGCGTCCAAACAAAAGGGCGATACATCCGAAAATTTGATAGAGCTGTTAGAGCGCCGTTTGGATGCTGTGGTATATAGGGCAAAATTTGTTCCCACAGTGTTCGCCGCTCGTCAGTTCATCAATCACGGGCACATATTGGTCAATGGTAAACGTGTAAACATTTCATCATACTCGGTTAGCGATGGTGACGTTATTGAAGTGAAGGCTAAAAGTCGCGAGATACCAATGGTTCTGGAAGCAATGGAATCTACCGAACGTGAGGTTATTGATTATGTTTCGGTGGATCCCCGTAAGATGCAGGCGACTTTTGTGCGTGCACCGAAATTTGAAGATGTACCGTATCCAGTTTTAATGGAACCAAACCTAGTTATTGAATTCTATTCCCGTTAGTAAATTATTGCTGGGCACTCAACCGGGAAAACCGGATTTCTGCAATATAGTGACTACTATGGCAGGATTTGCCTGCCTATATCTTATCAGTACGTAATCTTCACGCGCTGGGCTGTACTCTTCAGCGTTTAAATATGTGTTGGCTGTGATTAATTCAAAGACTAGTAAGATACATCACATAGTAAAATTAAACTTAACGAAAAGTTTATCTCAAAAAATTTTATGAGCTCATACTTAAGAGGTTGCCTTTGGTATTTCCTTTTCCTCAATCAAGGTCTTTAACTCCCCAGACTCATGCATCTCTCGGATAATATCGCACCCACCAATAAATTCACCCTTTATATAAAGTTGAGGGATTGTGGGCCAATTGCTAAAGTCCTTGATGCCTTGCCTTAACAAGGGATCTTCGAGGACATCAATACCTTTATATTTTATGTTTAGCTCTCCTAACACCTGCACAACTGCGGCTGAGAAACCACATTGAGGAAATACGGGACTACCTTTCATAAACAAAACAACATCATTTTCATTTACTTCATTTTGTAACAGTTCTTGAGTAGAATCATCTGCCATTATTTTGCCTCATACGTTTGTAAATTGGTTACGGAAACTTAATATAAAACTTAATCATCGGGTGTAGACGTTTGTAGGGCAAGGGCGTGCAGTTCATTACCCATTCGTCCCCTCAAAGCATCATATACCATCTGATGTTGTTGAACTCTTGTTTTGCCTTTAAAGGCAGCTGAGCAAACATACGCGGCATAGTGATCACCATCACCACGCAAATCATTTATTTTAACATCTGCACTCGGCAGAGCATCGCGGATCATCTGCTCAATTTCATCAGCTCTCATTGCCATTGTGGTCTCCTTTATCCGCTCTGCATATACTGTTCGAACCAATGTCTGTGGCAATCCCTTAATTCCATCACGGATATGGAGGTTGCAGAGCCTAATGTCAATGTTGAGCCTCCAGTAGTGCCAATGACCTCTGCAGGTACAGCTGCTTTCCGTGCGCTATTTAATATTTGTTCGGCATTATTCACGGCGATGATGTAGCGTGCCTGATCCTCACCAAAAGCCCATGAAAAAAGCGGGATATCAATCTGCGGGGGGGTTAATTTCGCGCCAATGCCACTGGCTATTGACATCTCAGCAACGGCAACTAAGAGCCCGCCATCAGAAATATCGTGACAAACATCAACCTCGTGACCTTCAATAAGATTACGAACAAAATCACCATTCCGTCGTTCCGTTGATAAATCAACAGGCGGTGGTGCTCCTTCTTCGCAGTTTTTAATTTCTCGCAAATAAAGTGATTGCCCTAACCACCCTGAAGTTTTACCAATCAGTATAATTTTTTCATTATTATGTTGAAATGCTAGGTTCGCTTTATTTCTTATGTTTTTCAACAATCCCAAGCCACCAATAACCGGGGTAGGTAATATAGCCTCACCGTTTGTTTCATTGTAAAGAGAGACATTTCCTGACACCACCGGAAAATCTAAAGCTCTTCCTGCTTCTCCAATGCCTGATATACAGCCAACTAGTTGTCCCATAATTTCCGGTCGCTCCGGATTGCCAAAATTTAGGTTGTTGGTCAGGGCAAGTGGCTTTGCACCCGTAGCGGTGATATTGCGCCAAGCTTCAGCAACTGCTTGTTTTCCGCCTTCTTCAGGGCTTGCTTTACAATAGCGAGGCGTGCAATCGGTTACTACTGCGAGGCAGCGCTCTGAGCCATGGATTCGCATGAGGGCTGCATCACTACCAGGACCAACGATTGTGTCTGCCATTACCATGTGATCGTATTGTTCCCAAACCCAATGTTTTGATGCCATATCAGGGCAAGAAATAAGTGTTTTTAGAACTTCATTAATATCTTTCGGGGCATCTAACTCAGTCAGATCAATTTCCGCATCCGGCTGTGTAGCTTCCCAAGGTCTGTCGTATTCTGGTGCGCTTTCTACGAGAGGCGCTATAGGAATATTAGCGTGTACTTGATCTCCTTTCCTTATGACGAGCCGACCCGTATCGGTGATTGAACCAATTACCGCAAAATCAAGCTCCCATTTTGTAAATATTTCCCTTGCCATGGATTCTGAGTTTGGTTTTATGACCATAAGCATGCGCTCTTGGCTCTCAGAAAGCATTAGTTCGTAAGAACTCATACCCGTTTCTCGAGCTGGCACATTGTCTAAATCCAGCTCTATGCCTACAGCTCCCTTCGATGCCATCTCTACAGATGATGAAGTGAGGCCTGCAGCCCCCATATCTTGAATTGCAACGATTGCATCGGTAGACATCAACTCAAGGCAAGCTTCGAGAAGTAATTTTTCTGTGAATGGATCACCAACTTGCACCGTGGGTCGCTTCTCTTCTGTATCATCGGAGAATTCTGCTGATGCCATAGTAGCGCCGTGAATTCCATCTCGGCCGGTTTTAGAACCGACATACACTACGGCGTTCCCTATACCTGCTGCTGCTGAATAAAATATTTTCTTCTTATCAGCCAGCCCAACTGTCATCGCATTTACCAAAATATTACCATTGTACGAGGAATGAAAATCTATTTCGCCGCCTACAGTCGGAACACCTATGCAGTTTCCATATCCGCCTATTCCAGAAACAACTCCCGCCACAAGATGGCGAGTTCTAGGATGATCAGGGGCTCCAAAACGAAGGGCATTGAGATTCGCTATTGGCCGTGCACCCATTGTAAAAATATCGCGTAGAATGCCTCCGACACCGGTTGCTGCGCCTTGATGTGGCTCTATAAAGCTTGGGTGGTTGTGACTTTCAATTTTGAATACAGCAGCTTGACCCTCTCCTATGTCCACTACACCCGCGTTTTCGCCGGGACCTTGGATTACTTGTGGTCCATTAGTTGGTAACGTTTTTAGCCATCTTTTTGAGCTTTTGTATGAGCAATGTTCCGACCACATGACCGAGAAAATTCCAAGTTCGGTGTAGGATGGATCGCGACCCATTATCTTTTTTAAAGTTGCATATTCGCCCTTTGTAAGCCCGTGCTCAGTAACGAGGTCTTCGGTGATTTTTTGATCGGGTGTCATTAAGTCAGGTTCTTTGCTATTGTATTAAATAATATTAACCCATCCGTGCCGCCGAGTTTTTCATCCACTGCGCGTTCAGGGTGTGGCATCATACCAAGAACGTTGCGTTTTTTATTTAAAATACCCGCGATTGAGCGTTGTGAACCATTGGGATTGCAGCCCGAATAACAAAATGCAATACGATCATCTCCTTCAAGCTTATTTAAGGTTTCTTCATCTGCATAGAAATTTCCATCGTGATGTGCGATTGGCATTTCAAGCGACGAACCTAAACTGTAGCCATCGGTAAAAATACTATCTTGAGTTTGGACGGTTAAATCGATATTTTTACAGATGAAGTTTAAATTTGAATTTCTAAGAAGGGTGCCAGGAAGAAGGCCTGTCTCGGTCAAAACTTGAAAGCCATTACATATCCCCAAGATAGCCACGCCTTTTTTAGCAGCTTTTACAACATCGAGCATTATCGGAGAATTACCTGCCATTGCGCCTGCGCGGAGATAATCTCCGTATGAAAAACCGCCGGGTATAAGTATTAGATCTACTCGTTTCGGCAAGACACTCTCTCCATGCCAGACCATTGCTGGTTGGTTGCCGGTAACAGCCTTAAGAGCAACTGCTGCGTCGCGGTCACAATTAGAACCAGGGAAAACGATGACTGCCGATTTCACCGCTACGTGCGCTCCTACTCGGATAACTCTATATGATAGTTTTCTATTACGGTATTAGCTAAAAGTCGTTCGCACATAGCCGAAATCTTAGCGTGCGCTTTTTCAGCGTTGTTCTCGTCAATGACAAGCTCTATGACCTTACCGAGTCGAAGCTCTCGTACATCACTGAAACCAAGCCCATTTAATGCTTGTTGGATTGCTTTCCCTTGCGGATCAAGAACTCCTTTTTTTAGCATTACCTGAATTTTTGCCTTCATTGGTCTTGCTCCGTCTTGCTCCATGAGCCTATTTTCTTTTTTCAGGCGTGGGTTTTTCAGTTTCCTCAATATCCGGTAAGATGCCAAGGCGTCGTGCCACTTCTTGGTAGGCCTCCTCTACCTCACCCATGTCGTGTCTAAATCGATCCTTGTCCATTTTCTCATTGCTTTTGACATCCCATAAGCGGCAAGAGTCTGGACTAATTTCATCTGCCAATACAACGCGCATTTCCCCATTTTCCTCATATAACCGTCCAAATTCGAGCTTAAAATCAATGAGTTTAATGCCGATAGCCATGAATAATCCCGACATGAAGTCATTAATTCGGAGTGCCAGCGCCATCATATCATCCAGATCATGTGGAGTGGCCCAGCCGAACGCAGTTATGTGTTCTTCGGAAACAAGAGGATCGCCTAACTCGTCAGCTTTGTAATAATATTCCACTATCGATCTGGGGAGCGGCGTGCCCTCGTCAACCTCAAATCGTTTAGCGAATTGGCCGGCAGAAACGTTTCTAACAACTACTTCTACAGGAATGATCTCAACCTCACGTACAAGCTGCTCACGCATATTAAGGCGCCTAACAAAATGTGTTGGCACACCAATCTCTGCCAAGCGTAACATCAAGTATTCCGAAATTCGATTATTAAGCACGCCTTTGCCTGTGATCGTGCCTTTTTTTTCGTTATTGAATGCTGTAGCGTCGTCCTTGAAATACTGAACAATTGTACCCGGCTCGGGCCCTCGGAAAAGGATTTTGGCCTTACCTTCATATATTTGCCGGCGGCGTGTCATTTCAGCGTCTCTCGCTCAAAATCTTAGAGTAATTAAAAATACAGCGTAAAATCGTATAGCACTGAGATCCCGTCGAACCAATCAAATCAGCATGTGATTTTATTTCGTGGATATGGGGCTTGTATTTACCAAGGATATCCCAGATAAAAAGTTTCTAAAATATTGAAAAATATGCATAAAAAAATAGCACTGATATTTTATGCCATCAATGGAACGATTACTTATCCAATATGAATTTTCTTGCAATGATATGAGCTGCACCAAGAAATTGAATTATGATTCGCGAGCAATTAACTCTCCACATCGGTCAAGTCATTCCATAGCAGATCAGGGCCTCTACCCGCTGCACGACGGCCAATTTCTTCTGCCCAATGATTATCTGATCCATATTCAGCTCTCCAGCACCAGAGCCGGCGCGTTAAAAAATTAAGCATATGATCATGCGTAAAACCTATTGCCGCAAATACCTGATGTGCCGTTTCAGCAGCTAATGATGCAGTCTGGCCAGCCACAATTTTGGCTATTGATATTTTGAATCTCGGATCTCCGTGATCAGCGGAATGAAAAGCAGTTTCAGTTGCGATCGTAGCTTGGGCTACATGTGCAGCCAAATTGGCTAGCTGATGCTGAATTGCTTGGAATTTTGAAATAGACCGCCCAAACGCTTTTCGTTCACGTGCATATTCAATAGCTAGGTCAAGTGCGCGTTGCGAAGCGCCCGCTATTTGCGCCGACCGAAACATTGCACCGTATAGTGTGATTATATCTCGTGTTATTTCATAACTAAGGGGTTCGCTGATTTTGTGCACCGGTGTTTTTTTAAATAGCAGCGTGTCACGTGGTTCGTTTGCCATATTAAAATCTGGAACTATTGTCAGTTTGCTTGTTTGTAAAATACCCGAACGGAGTGCTCCGCCTGCGTCTGCAATTACAAAGGCATGCTTTGCTTTGCCGCCCCAAGGGGTGTGTGTTGAAATACCAGACAGTGACCAGTCGGAGCCAGTCTGTTGAAATTTAAGTGCACTGCTACTCCTATTCTCTATCAAGCTGATAGGCCCTTTTGGAATGGGCACCCCGGTCTCCTGTGCTAACCAGGTTGCAAGGATTGTCTCAATGAGTGGCACAGGGGCTGAGTAATAACCAGCTCCGTAAATAATTTCATAAGCATCGGTAAAGTGTGCACCGACACCTCCAGCCCGTTCAGTAACCAATGGTTGGGTCAGACCATTTTCCTCTAACGCACTCCATAATTTATTTGGAAACTCACCATTTTCGGCGGCTTCTAAACTTTCCCGTGTTACGTAGTCACCAAAGAGTCTGTCTACAGTTTTTTTTAAAATTTCGGTAAGTTCATTCATTGGGATCAGTCTAGCGAAGCTCCAAGTGTTTTGCGATTATGCCACGCATAACTTCGCGGGTGCCACCTCGGAGGGAGAAGGAAGGTGCCACCATGTTGAGCATCGCGTAAGTTTTTTCAAGCTCTGAGCCATTTTTTAGGCCGGCCTCAATACCGAACAAATCATGGGCTGCCTTTGGAATGGACTGTTCAAAAGCAACCCCTATTTCCTTAATCAGTGACCCTTCAAGAGCGGGGTCTTTGCCAGCTTGCTGCATTCCTGCTACCGATAAAGACATCTGACGCAGGCTAGCAAGGTTAGCAACCATTTTACCAATCTCCACCGCCGCTCTTTCACTTGGATTTTGAGTGGCTGCACGTACTATCTCGTTCATCAAAACCTGACTGGACATATAGCGCTCAGGTCCGGCGCGTTCAAAGGTCAGCTCTGTCATAACTTGATCCCACCCGTGGTTCTCGGTGCCAATAAGTGCTGTATCAGGCAAAAGTACATCGTCAAAAAAAACTTGGTTGAAATCATGCCGGCCCGCTAGGTTAACAACAGGCTGAATTGTTATTCCTTCGGTTTTGCGAAGGTCGATGAGAAATTGCGACAAGCCCGTGTGCTTTTCTGTGTCTGTATTTGTTCGAAAGAGTCCTATCATGTAGTGAACCGAGTGTGCTTGGGAGGTCCATATTTTTGAGCCGTTAACCAGCCAGCCACCGTCTACTCGCTCTGCTCGTGTTCTAACTGCGGCCAAATCTGAGCCAGTATCAGGTTCGCTCATGCCAATGCAAAAATAGCAAACACCTTTGGCTATTCTCGGCAATATATCTTTGCAAATTTCTTCGCTAGCAAACCTCATCAAAAGCGGGCCTGATTGTCTGTCAGCGATAAAATGAAGGCTTATAGGGGCACCTGCAGCTAAAAGTTCTTCTTGAACAACATACCTTTCGAGCATGGTTCTTTCTTGGCCTCCATATTTTTTTGGCCAGGTCATACCTATCCATCCCCGAGCTCCCAGTTTTTTTGTGAAGTCCTCATTAGCTTCGCTCCAGCTGTTGGCTCGATCTGATGGCTTGAGATGTGAAAGCTCTGTATCTAAAAAGTCTCGGACCTCCAGTCGCAGTGCATTGGTTTCAGGTGGTAATGCGTAAGGCTCGTATCGGATGCGGCTCATTTTCAAAATCCAATTTTTGTAATTTCAAATTGATTGTAAGGTAATTCGTCTATACTCGTTACAGTTTGGAGGGCCGGGTGCAAAATGCCACGTGTCGGCCTGCGTTTTTGTTTGTCGTCCTTTAGGTGATGCAAGCGCAATTAAACTAGATGATACTGTTCCGTAGTCAGTCCCACCGTCTATACACATTGCACTTGTCTTGTCTTCGATATTTCCGAGTTTTTCACTGGCCAGAAGCGAACGCCATGACTTCCAATCATTAATTTCTGGTTGAGGTATATCTGCGTCTCTAAAAAGTGGTAGATAATATTTTATTCGTTCACTGGTTTCATCATCAAGATTGTGACTTGTTAACATATGCAATCCATCAGGGATCGAGTTTATTGACACGCGGCTTTCAATATTTGAATTTGTTACCCAATATGCATTTACGTTGTCTGCTATCACAAGATTAAAACTACGATAGGCCTCAGAATTTAGTTCGGCAAAAGAATTCGCTGCATCGGATGCTTCAGAAAATTCTAGTGCATCAAGAACAAGTTCGCCACGACTTCTTTTATCTGGAGCTTGGCCGAGGCTCCCGTGCCTATTGAGAACGGCTGCTGCTACACCGAAGTCATTTAAACCAAGCCAGCTTCCTTGAGCAAGCTGGTCAAGTCCTGCGATTGTGTACGGTCTGTCCTGCCAATGACGCGCCGGTCCACTCCAGCTGCGAGATCTCATTTCATCCCGGTTTGCTGAAAGCAATAGCGGCCATTTATGGCCTGGGCGCTTCAATATGACTAAAGTACACATCTGGTAAATCACGATTTCATTTGAACTGTGACCTGAGGTCGTAGGCCGCTCCGATTGAAAATACCCACAAACGTCAAATACTAGCATCTTAAATCTAATATTTGTTTGTCTCAAAAAAAAAGGGTTTTAACCACTAATAACTTTAAAACCCAAAAGATATTTCCATGCATCAACTTCAGGGTGTCAATTTTCTAGGGGTGCCCTGTCCTGTAGGTTTAATACCAAGCGGGCCCGACTGCTTGTTTCGCGTTGCCCCAACCATATCTTCGCTTCTTTTGGCATTATCCGACTTTCCATTTCTGGGAAGTTGGGAGACGTTATTTCGGGAACTCTGATTGTGTCTAGTTTTATCATAGTGTTTTTTTTCCGACGGAAAGGCTTTTGCTATTTCACCATACACCCTTGCACGTGATGCTATATCTTGGATCCTGCCTGCTGCACGTAGTGCTAGTCGCTGCTTTCCTTCCGCAGCCGCGGCAACGGCAACACGTCTTAATGCAGAATTTCGTGCATTTAAGCTTGCTTCTAGTTGCCCTGGCTGTTGCGGAGGGGTCACGCTATCAGGCACGCGCGCAGCTAAATCAAAAGCTTGCAAGAGTTCTCCAACTTCAATTTGAGCATTCATTAGATCAGTTAATATCGAGGGGTATTTTGGATTTTTTCGATTAAGCCAAGATATTCGCCAAGCGCCAGCCAATGCTCTCAATGCTGCTGCCTGCCTCTTACTTCGTGCTTCCGCTATCGCTATCTTTGTCAAGACATGAATTTTTGAAGAATCATCAGGAAGTTTATCAAACCGTTCAAGAACGCGTTTAAACAAGGCGTCATTCATAGCAACAGAACCAGCTTTTGATTGAGCATCTATTATTAGCGGTAGTGCTTTTTTCAGTTCTAGAGGTGTTGCCTTAAACAGAGGCTCCTTCAGTGCCATAGTAAGATAATTACTTGCTTTTTCCTTGTTACCTCTCTGTCCTGTGTCAAGAGCAACGGGTACGAATATTTGACTGCGCATACTAACGTATGGAATGAAATCGACTAGTTTCACCGCTTCGTCATATTTCTTTTGTTTCAACAGAACACGACCCATTTTGAGCAGTGCGAGTGCTTGAGGTTTTCTTTCTCTTATGATCCCTGCATAGCGAAATGCATCTGCCAAAAGGCCCACTTTTGTCTGTTCTACGATAATGTGAGTTAACGCCAAGTATTTCAAAGTTTTATCTTTTATCTCTTCTGTTTGTTCAAAGGCCAAAGTAAACAAGGATATTGCAGCCTCCATATTACCTTTTTGAGCAGATGCACGAGCGATTGAAGCGATGGCACGGGCCTTTCGGCCTATATCTATTGTTGAACGAACAATAGCTTGGGCTGCTAATGGATCATCTATTAGTACCAATGCTGCGGCGACGTCAGCGCGAAGTTGATCGCGTCCCATAAAGCGTCTTTTTTCGAGAATATTTTCAGTATATGCCAAACTTTGCCGGGCTCCCTCTTGGTCGTCAGCGCCAATTTGAAATTCAGCAATGCGGATAATTGTTGTAATAGATTCCTTCGTAGTAGGCTTAATTGAGGTTGCAATCTTAAAAGCTGCAGCAAGAACCTTTTTGCTGTCTGTCATGAAAACAGGCAACTTGCTCTGCTTCAACTGAGTTGCGATTTTAAGCAAGAGGCGGATCTGTTCAAATTTATCTGGTATCAAAAGAGAAGCAGTTGTTGCATCCTGGAAAGCCTCGAGGGCAATGTAGCGTTCGGCTATGCGTATTGCCGTGGCACCGCCATCGCGTTCCATTTGCTTCCCCTTAGCTAACTCAAGAGATTTATTAAGCGTATTTTTAGCTGTTTGTATGCGCCCACGCCGTTTTTGATCATCTGCAACGTGTATCAAAGCGCGAGCGCGCCATAACGGATCACTTATAGCTTTCATTTCAATGGCGGCATCATCTGGTTTGTTTCGCGCTAAGAGCGCTGATACAAGCCCTGATAGTGCTTCGCCCTGATGCGACGGCTCCTTCAGGCCAAGTGCCGCGATACGAATAAGAGTTAAAGGGTTGCCCTCGACAGCGCGCGTCAAAGGGTCAACTTCTATTGAAGTGCGGTTCCCATTTTCAAAAAAAGACTCCTGCGAAAAAACTGGCGCAATATTAAGTAGTGCAGCCAAGGCGGCTGCTGACAAGGCTGTAAGGCCAGATTTAGTTATCTTCCAATGCGCGCCTAAAAATTGTCTCCACATGTTTGGTGTGGTATCCTAAATCAAAAAGGGTCTCAAGTTCGTCGTTCGCGAGGAAATCAGTTATTTCGTTTTCACTTTTTAGCAGATTGAGAAATGAACCATTGCCTTTCCAAACCTCCATTGCATTTTTTTGCACTAGCCGGTAGGCATCCTCTCTGCTCATTCCTTTTTGTGTAAGAGCCAACAAAACTCGTTGAGAGTTATGCAAACCACCTAATTTTTCTAAATTCTGTCGCATCGCGTTTTCATAAACAACTAAATTTTCTACAACGACTGAAAGTCTATGCAGCGCAAAATCCAAAGTCACTGTGGCATCCGGTGCAATCATTCGTTCAACGGAGCTATGTGAAATATCCCGCTCATGCCACAGGGCAACATTTTCAAGCGCTGGAATAACCATAGAGCGAATCATACGCGCCAAGCCGCAGAGATTCTCCGTTAGTACCGGGTTACGCTTGTGTGGCATCGCCGATGAGCCTTTCTGGCCCGGCGCAAAATATTCTTCGGCCTCTCTAACTTCAGTTCTCTGTAAATGCCGTATTTCAGTTGCTAATCTTTCTACAGCAGATGCCACAACACCCAAGGTGGAGAAGAATGCCGCATGCCTATCACGAGGGATGACTTGTGTTGAGACTGCTTCCGGTGAAAGCCCCAGTTGTTTTGCAACGTGTTCCTCTACGAATGGATCTATATTTGCAAAGGTCCCAACGGCCCCTGATATGCCGCATGTAGCAATTTCAGCGCGTGCAGTCATTAGACGCTTTTGGCAGCGAACAAATTCAGCGTAGTGACCGATTAATTTAAGACCAAAAGTTGTGGGCTCGGCATGTATACCATGGCTCCGTCCTATGCACGCTGTATGTTTGTGTTCAATGGCTCGCTTTTTGAGCGCAACAAGTAGTCGGTTGATCCCATCTAGAAGTTTATCTGAAGCCTGTGTCAATTGGACGGACAAGCAGGTATCCAAAACATCGGAGGATGTCATGCCTTGATGGACAAATCGTGATTCTTCACCAATATGCTCGGCCAGTTCTGTGAGAAAAGCTATGACATCGTGTTTTGTCTCCGCTTCAATTTCATCAATTCTAGCTATCCGTTCAGGCGTATAAGGAAGACTACCCTTTTTCCAGATCTGCTTTGCTGCGGGTTTTGGGATAGTGCCTAATTCCGCCATTGCGTTACATGCATGTGCCTCTATTTCGAACCAGATGCGAAAACGATTGGCTGGTTCCCATATATCCTTCATTTCGGGACGACTGTATCTTGGGATCATATTATCTTTGCACTTTTACGTTATTACTTTAGACATCAATAAATAAGGTGTTGGTGTGGTTTGCGCCAGTGTTGCCGAATATATTTCAAGAAAACAGGAGTTTAAAAGAATAACGATGCCATGGAGCTTGCATTTGTTTAGCGAATCCAGGCTTCGTAGCGTTACAAAAATATGACAGCTCAGAATAGATGACAAAAAAGTTCGGTAGTATGGTTATTATAAACATGAGAAAAACAAAGATAAAAATCTTTCACAAGTCAGAATTTTATTCTCTGCCGGTAGAGCCTCGCTGCATAATGTAAAAAACTTTTATGGTTTTTTGGTGCAGATAAAATATTTTATTACTGTTCTATTGCAAAAAAACAATTATCGTTCTCACTGGGGTCTTTAAATAGCTGTGAACAAATTAAACGAGACATTAACAATTAGAGAGCCGGACGACTGGCATGTCCACCTTCGTGATGGCAAAATGTTGGCCGTGGCACTTGATTACACTTCGCGTCAGTTTGCACGGGCAATTGTTATGCCGAACCTTGTGCCACCAATCACAAGCGTCGCTGCTGCCATATCATACAAAAATAGAATTATGAGGGCCTTGCCACCGGATAGAGTTTTTACTCCTTTAATGACAGCTTATCTTACAGACGACATCAACCCACAAGAGATTAAAAATGGTTATGACCAAGGTGTGTTTACTGCATGTAAACTCTATCCAGCGGGAGCTACCACTAATTCTTCTGCTGGAGTTACCGATATAAAAAATATTTATTCTGTACTCGAAGAAATGCAGAGAATATCAATGCCACTTTTGGTGCATGGTGAAGTTGTGTCCCCTGAAATAGATATTTTTGACCGAGAGGCTGTATTTCTTGATACCGTTTTGAAACCGGTTTTAAGAGATTTCCCTGAATTGAAGGTCGTTCTTGAACACATAACAACCGAGGATTCGGTGGCATTTATTAGCGAAACTAATTCATCTCTCGCTGCGACGATAACGGCGCATCATTTAAGGATAGATCGAAATGCCTTGTTTGATGGTGGATTGCGTCCACATGCCTATTGCTTGCCTGTTGCTAAACGTCGTCACCATCGTGCTGCCTTGAGACGAGCCGCTGTTTCCGGGGACCCAAAATTTTTTCTAGGGACAGACACAGCCCCACATCATCAAAAAGACAAGGAGAGTGCGTGTGGCTGCGCAGGAATTTTTAGTGCTCCAGCAGCACTAGAAAGTTATGCGATGACATTTGAAGAAGAGGGAGCTTTGGATAAATTAGAGGCATTTGCATCAGTTTTTGGGCCGCGTTTTTACTGTCTGCCCTTAAATAAAGGTACCGTTACTCTTAAGCGCTCGCCCAATAGTATGCCAAGTAAGATTGTTGAAGAAGATATCGCTATTGTTCCTTTTCATGCGGGGGAAACATTACCTTGGTATGCACGGCGCCGTGGTGCCTAAAATAAAATAATTTTTTATCTAACTTCTCGTATATCCATTTTTTCTTCAAAACTGTGTTGCTTGTTATTCTGCCGCGCTGCAGTTCAGCAAGCATGCAGTCAGTTCAGAAAAAAAGCGTTGTGCCCTGTTTTTTCAAAAAGCAAAACACCGCAAATGCTATTCCGGCACAAACAATATTTAAAACAAGCGTATAAATTTTTATATGAAACTCTATGAACACTCTCGGTATTTATTTAGGGGTCGAACCTTCTCCCAAATCCCAAAATATGCCCGCAGTTGCCCCTAGTCCTTCGCGCAGGAAAGATTTAAGGCCGTGCTCATCTGGCCCGTGTTGGTTGCAGCCGCTATAAGAATGAGGAATCCAAATAACTGGTGTTTTTAGTCCAGACTTAAATAATTCACTAGGATTTGAACCGGATGAACAAGGCAAAATATTAGGCGTAACGTTTGTAGTCCTCTCAATCGAATCTACCACCCATTTCACCCAAGGGTGGTTCGGGTCGGTACGGGAAGCAGGAAATTGATCGCGTCCTATCTCTGTATTTATTTCAATATGGTTAAGTTCTATTTTATCAAGGTGACGCCTTAATGCTGGAATGAATATCTGACGATCTACATCTGTGGTGTATCGTACTTGGCATCTTGCCTTAGCGTAAGAGGGAACAGCGTTTACTGGGTTATCTGGATTACCCGTTTTAAATGCAAGGACAGTGAAGCTGGTCCATGCAAGTGTTTTCTCATGAACACTTAAATCCGGCTGACCCCAGTTCGGGTCTGGCTCCTGAGCATCGACACCGTGATCGATTACCAGGCATTTGCACGCTTCAGATACTTGTTCTGGAACTTGAGCAGGCAGCCATTCTTGAATTTTTATTCGACCTTGCGGGTCAGTAATACTTGCAATTGCGTGAGCCAACTGAATCCCAGCATCGGGAAGAACGCCGCCCCAATGTCCTGAATGCATGGCGCCTGTCCGTTTGTGATCTACGATTAAATCGAAAAAAATGCCTCCTCGACATCCTAGGTTTAAGTCCATACATTTTGATGATTTTCGAGGGCCATCGAAGCCAAGAAAGACATCGCATTTGAGAAGGTCAACATTGTTTTCAACTATTTTTTGAAGGCCAGGAGATCCTTGCTCCTCGCCCATCTCAATAATAAATTTTGCATTAAAGCCAAGTTTACCATCCCGTTCATCTAGAACAGCGCCTAACGCATTTAAGGCTAACGTATGTTGACCTTTATTATCGGCTACTCCGCGACCGAAAATTTTATCACCTATCATCGACATTTTGTAAGGGTCTAAGCCTTCGCTCCATTCAGCTTTTACTGAGCGAACGACATCACCGTGTCCATAAATTAAAACTGTAGGCAATGTCTCGTTTTCTATTCGTGACGCGATAAGTGCGGGGCCACGATTTTCAATTGGGTTTTCAACAAGCGTTGTTTCAAATCCAAATGCTTTGAGGCATGGCGCCATCTCGTCCCTTTGATAGCGATGCAATTCATCGGCCAATTCTGGCACTTGGCTCTCTGTTGGTATAGAAATGCGGCGCGCTAGCTCTTTTAAAAAACTGCCATCGTCAAAGCGATTTTGCGCTCTTCGGATGGCGCCTTCCCGTGTCTTTTCATTAATCATGCTCAAGTGGTCCTTTTCAGGCTAATTAAATACAAGTCCGGGCTTGCTTTCGCTCTGGTTCTTGCACAATCTAGTCCATTGGTACAATCTGCATCTTAAAATGAAAGGTCAAGATCTTGTTGGCAGAAGAAGAAAGGTGGCAGGTAAGAATAGATTTGGCAGCGGCCTTTCGGTGGGCTGTCCGTCATAACTTGCATGAGGGTATTTGCAATCACTTCAGTTACGCCGTTGGTGATAACAAATTTCTAATTAATGGGTGGGGCCTGCACTGGTCGGAAATCACAGCTTCTAATATACTCCTCGCTGACTATGACGGTCATATTTTAGAGGGTAACGGAACAGTTGAGCCAACAGCATTTTATATTCATAGCCGAGTTCACTTAGCTCGCCCTGAAGCAGTGTGTGCGCTTCATACTCATCAACCTTACGCTACAGCTATTAGTTTATTGAAAGATGGGCGGATTCAGCCGATCGAACAAAAAGCAATTCGTTTTCAAAATTTGCTTGCTTACGACGATGGATACAATGGCACTGCTTTAGATGTGGCGGAGGGAGATCGAATTGCAGCGACTTTGGGCAATAAAAGTGCAGTCTTGATGGGCGCGCACGGGGTATTGGTAACCGGTTCGACAGTTGCTTCCGCCTATGACGACTTATATTATCTCGAGCGCGCTGCTCAAGTTCAAGTTCTGGCAATGTCAACAGGGAGACCGTTGCGCAAACTCTCATCTGAGGTGATTAAACGGACTGCTAGTCAGTCAGAAGGTGAGCGTGCAGGAGCTCAAGATCATTTTGAAGCTCTAAAAAGAGTGCTTGATCGTGATGAGCCAGATTACAAGGACTAGGGATTTTATTTATGAAACTTTTGGTGCTGAATGGCGACGGCATAGGGCCCGAAATAGTGCCGGCCGGAAAACAATGTTTAGAGGCTGCAAGCGATGCACATGATCTTGGCATTACTTTTGAGGAAGAACACATAGGTCTCAAAGGTATAGAGGTGCATGGGCATGCTTGTTCGGAGAAAGTCATAAAGCGTATTCAAGAGCTAGACGGGGCAATTTTCGGCCCACATGATAACGTTAGTTATCCATCTTCACATCAGGGCTATCCGAATCCATCCGGCATCGTTCGGCGATCTCTTGGCCTTTTTGCTAATCTGCGTCCCTCCAAGACACGACCCAACGTGCCAGCTCACGTGCCAAAAATGGATTTAGTGATAGCGCGGGAAAATATGGAAGGCTTTTATGCTGACCGAAACATGTATAAAGGGGGAGCAGAGTTTATGGCTAATCCCGATCTTGCCCAATCGGTCCGTAACATTAGTCGGTTTGCGACAACTAATATTGCGAGGGCAGGGTGCGAGTTTGCCATGCAACGTAAAAAGAAAATAACGATAATACATAAAGCAAATGTAATGAAGATAACGGATGGGCTGTGGAGAGATGTGTGCCTGGATGTTGCAAAAGATTATCCGGAGTTAGAAGTGGAGGAGGTCATACTCGATGCATTCGCGGCCCATATCGTCAGAAGGCCGCAAGAATTCGACGTAGTAATTTGTTCAAACATGTATGGCGATATTTTTTCTGACCTTGCATCTGAACTTGCGGGAGGTCTGGGGTTGGGCGGCTCCATTAATGCAAGCAATGATGTTTGCATTGCTCAATGTGCACATGGTTCAGCGCCCGATATCGCAGGACGGAATATAGCAAACCCAACAGCTATGATTATCTCTTGCACGATGATGTTGACATGGCTCGCTGCAAAACATGACAAACCAAAATTCAAAAAAGCAGCTTTATCTCTGGAAAGGGCGTTAGCATCTCAACTTCTCAAGGGCCGTACTCGTGATTTAGGAGGTGAAATGAATTGCGATGCTTTCGCAGCTGCAGTAGCCGATAAGGTTCTCAATCATAATCCTTAATTGAAGGGCTGTGTCGTTAAGTACTATTCGCCACCAATTGCAAAATTTGGATCCTTAATCACGACTTTTACTGAGGCTCGAAGGCTTTTAAGGTATGCCTCAAGCTTTTCAGACACCAATCTTTGGAGAATTTGGTCCTTAACCTCTTCGAATGGGGTGATTTTCCCTTTTTTGATCTGGGTTACCTTAATTATGTGAAATCCAAAGCGAGTTTTGATTGGGCCGCCGGTTGCACCTTCGGAAAGAGAGAAAGCGGCGCTATCAAAAGCTGGGACCATTTGTCCGCGTTTAAAAAAACCTAAATCACCGCCCTTTACACCAGACGGGCCTATAGACTTTTCTTTAGCCAATTCAGCAAAGTTCTTGCCCGCTTTCAGGTCCTTGAGTACTCCCTCGGCCTCCTTTCTGGTTTTTAGCAGAATGTGGCTTGCGCGCACCTTATCGTCCCGGTAGCGCCGTTTGTTTTTATTGTAGAAGTTCTTTAAATATTGCTCGTCAATCTTTTTAGCATTTGTAATAAAATGTTCGACTGTGGTTCGGGCGAGAGCAGTGTCAAATATAGAGCGTTGCCTTGCCTTAAATGACTCAGTTTGGTCAAGTTTTAAGGCACGTCCTTCAGATGCCAGAATTCTTTGATTGATGATCTCGCGCATGATTTGGACTTTTTGTGCTGGGGGTATTTTTTTTAATTCAGTATTAAAGTTAGGGATCATGTGTCTGACGTCGCGCTCCGTTATTATTTCATTGCCCACAACTGCTATTACATGATCTTCAGGATTTAATGATTTGGGTGCTTGAGCACCCGCGATATGCGGGACGATAAACAGAATAAACGTTGTTGCGGCGGTAAAAGGATATGAAATCACAATATTCCTCACGTAAATTTTTGTTCGAAGGTTTATCGAGTATCTATTGAGTGCATTGTTAGCGCAGCTTAAATAGCACATATTTGCTATCTTTTTGGCCTAGATATTTCCCTAGAAGTCAAGATCGCCTGCGAACTCTGCATTTTTTTGGATGTACTGAAATCGCTTTTCAGCTTTGCGTCCCATAAGGCTCTCTACAAGACGCGCAGTCTTGCGCTGACCTTCCTTATCTTCAGTTTGTGGTATCGAAATGCGTAAGAGTGTTCGGCTCTTTGGATCCATTGTTGTTTCCTTCAGCTGTTGAGGAGGCATTTCGCCAAGACCTTTGAATCTGCTAACATCTACCTTAGCGTTTGTCCGAAACTCCGTTTTTAATAAATGTTCACGGTGCGCATCATCACGTGCATAGATGGTTTTATTACCTTGCGTCAATCGATACAGAGGTGGCTGTGCAAGAAATAACCTTCCACTTTGTACCAAGCGTGGCATCTCACGATAAAAAAAAGTCATTAAAAGGGAGGCGATGTGTGCACCATCTACATCTGCATCTGTCATAATAATGATTCGTTCATAACGGAGTTTTTCAATATCAAAATCGCTTCTGGTCCCGCATCCCAGTGCTTGAATTAAATCGGTCAACTCTTGATTGCTTCGTAATTTGTCAGCGGATGCACTCGCTACATTCAAGATTTTTCCGCGCAACGGCAAAACAGCCTGTGTTGTTCTCTGGCGCGCTTGTTTAGCAGAGCCGCCAGCACTGTCACCTTCAACCATGAAGAGTTCTGTCCCTCTTGATGTGCTCTGTGAGCAATCTGCGAGTTTCCCAGGAAGTCTAAGTTTACGGGTCGCGCTTTTCCTAGCTAGATCTTTTGACGATCTCCGTCTTTGTCTGTCTTCGGCACGTTCAAGTGCTCGTTCTATAAGTCCTTTTACACCCGCGGGATTATTTGAAAGCCAAATTTCAAAATGATCCCTAACGATTCCTTCGACTAATTTTGCGGCCTCGGGCGAAGACAGTTTATCTTTAGTCTGCCCTTGAAATTGCGGATCGCGAATAAATACAGACAACATCACGCAGGCACCGCCTAGAAGGTCATCTCCAGTTATTTTGCCGATTTTTTTTATATTAGTGAGACTCCCAAAATTTTTTAAGCCTCGAACCATTGCCGCTCTTAGTGCTGCCTCATGGCTCCCTCCTTGGGGTGTGGGTATTGTATTACAGTAGGAATTGACAAATCCGTGCTCGTCGTCGGGCCACGCTATTGCCCATTCTATTTTTTCTTTTTGGTCGCTACCTGCAGCGCTACCAAAAAAATGTTCTGTGGTCAGCGAATTGCGTGAGCCAAGCGAAACTTCTAAATAATCAGTAAGTCCTCCCGGGAAATGGAGTTTATCTGTTTGTGGCGGGGTATTATTTCCCCGAAGTAACTCGGCAGCACAAGTCCAGCGGATTTCTACTCCTTTATACAGATAAGCTTTTGACCTTGCCATGCGATAGAGTAGGGCAGGATCAAATGAGATAGTCTCACCAAATATTTTTCTATCTGGTTTGAATGTTATCCAAGTTCCCCGTCGATTGGCAGGTGCTTTGCGTTCCTCTAGGGTAGTTTTTGGCTTGCCCCTTGAAAAGCTTTGGACGTAGAGCTTGCGTTGGCGTGCCACCTCAATCGTAAGTATTTCCGAAAGAGCATTTACAACTGATATTCCTACACCATGGAGTCCGCCAGATGTGGCATATATCGCGTCATTGAACTTCCCGCCTGAATGCAGGGTTGTAAGGATAACCTCTAATGCGGATTTGTTCTTAAATTTAGGGTGCGGGTCAACTGGTATTCCGCGACCGTTATCTTTTACAGTTGCAGAACCATCGCTTGCCAATTCTATTTCGATACGGCTTGCGTGTCCTGCGACCGCCTCGTCCATTGAATTATCTAAAACTTCGGCAAGAAGGTGGTGCATTGCCTTTTCATCTGTGCCACCAATGTACATCCCAGGCCTTCGGCGCACTGGTTCCAAACCCTCCAAAACCTCAATATCTTTAGCTGAGTAGTCATTTTTAGACATTTTTTTGCTTAAAGCTGTATCAAAAAGATCAATAGGATGATCTTTAACAGAACTTGTTTTTGATGATTTTTTCGCTACCACTTCGTTTGCCTTTAAAATAATTTTGCCCTTATCGAGTTACGATTTGTAAATTTCAGAGTATCCTGCAAAAAATAATATGATTTTTTTCAAGGCCTCAATTTTAAAGAATTTGTTAAGACGGTATAGATCAGTGGTTATACAATCAAGGATTATACAGTGTTCTTTGGTTTTTGTACCGCAATATATAGTGGTGTAGGTAGCTTCAAAACAAAATTCTGTGGGTTGGGAAGTAGTTTGGCGAGCACCGTGAAATAATAGACACGAAAGAATTTGACAGTGATATTTCAAAAAAAATCACTTTAGGGTCTTTCATGTTTTTAGAAAATCTCCCCAAGCACCACAAGAAAATCCGTAAAAAGATAGCTTGGAAACGAAGCGTATCAATTAACAAGATTTAGAATAATCTTTAAATACATTGCAATTATGACGCTAATACCCCATATTTTCGTCAGGTTACGCAGATTCTAGGCGTAGAGATCTAGACGCCACGGCGCTACCTCGCGTTACTCCTCGACAATGTGAAGCCGACCACCGCAAAAAAAGTTTATTTTTTTGCTTGATAAGAAACTAAATGATTGGAAGAGAAATGCCTACAGGTTCCGTAAAATGGTTCAATCCCACCAAGGGCTACGGCTTCATCGCTCCTGATGAGGGTAGTCAAGATGCATTTGTGCACATCTCCGCTGTTGAAAAGGCGGGTCTGGATACGCTCAGAGAAGGCCAGAAGGTCGAATACGAGCTCGTTCCTGGTAATAATGGAAAATCGTCTGCTGAAAACCTAGTCGTAGTAGACTGACAGCGATTTTTTTATGGCTACCTCTGGTTGCAGACCGGAGGTAGCCACTGAAAAGAGCGCATGCGTCGTTAGAAAGGCAAGCATGGCACGCAAGACTAATTATAGATTTGAAAAGCTGCAGCGAGAAAAGCGCAAAGCAGAAAAAAAAACCGAAAAGGCTAAACGCAAAGAGCTCGATAGAATGTCTTCAGTTGATTCACTTGAAGATAGTTCCCAGAATTTGTAGGCTATACGGTTGAAGTGAAACCAGTTTTGATAATACGGTGTTAGCTTCTTCAGCCTTTTTCCGACATTGGGCAGTCAAACCTCCAGTTTGCATTTATATATAAGATTATTATTTCTTCTGATTAGAAGTTAACACGTAATTAGTTTAGCGCGACCGCTTACTTACATAGTGCCCAACTGGATAAATTTTTTTAAAACACCAGCACTCCATTGGGTGTTTTGTCCAGACCTTCTTGTCGTCCCCTAAAGTTAGGAAACGTGCTTCAGATCAATTTCTAGAATTCCCTGCGCCCCAGCTCCTTTTAGCTTCGGTATTAAAGTTCGTACCTGGTCTCGATCCACTACAGTCTCAATAGCGACCCAATCTTTCTCCGTTAATTGGTTGACCGTAGGCGCGTGCAAGCTTGGCAATTGACTTGTTATATCTTTTAGCGAGCTGAACGGAACGTTCATCTTTAAGAGGACATGGTGGCGCGCTGCTAGGGCGCTTTGAAGCATCAATGCTATCTGTTCGATCTTCGTTTTTTTCCATTTGTCACTAAGCGATTTTTTGTTGGCTATAAATGCGGTGTGAGTATGCAGAATGTCGCAGACGATGCGAAGGCCATGCGCGCGTATTGTGCTGCCGGTCTCGGTAATTTCAACCGCAGCATCTGCTAGTCCCTCTACTACCTTAGCTTCGGTTGCTCCCCATGAATATTCAACATTAGCGTCAATATTATGTTTGGCGAGATACCTTTCTGTGTAATTGACTAATTCTGTTGCTATCGTTTTCCCTTGTAAGTCCTCTATTTTTCTAATGGGGCTTCCATTCTCAACGACTAACACCCAACGACAGGGAGCATCAGACGCCTTGGAATAGACGAGGTTGCAAATAACTTCAACATCGGCTTTTGTTTCTTCGATCCAATCAGTGCCGCAAAGTCCCACGTCCATTGTTCCGCCCGCAACGTAACGTCCCATTTCCTGTGAACGAACGAGAGTGCAAGATATTTCATGGTCATTAATTGTGGGGAAGTAATTACGCGAACGCGTCGATATATTCCACCCCGCTTGATCGAACAATTCGATGGTAGCTTTTTCGAGGCTTCCTTTTGGAATGCCTAATTTAAGTTGACCCATAGGTATACTCTTTCACTCCCTTTTTTATCCTGGCGATGGATATAGAATAATGCTGCTTATCGCAAGGTCCTCGCACATCTAGTTTGGGTGTATTAGTGAAGAATCTAATTAATTACAAATCCATTTAGTTTCGAAGTAAGACTGATAATTTGAAAGTTCCGCTTAAATATCCAATTGATTGAGATTAATGCCATTTCGGCTCATAAAACTCTAAAAAAAAGCTCTAAGTTTCTAACTTTAGATTTTGTTGATAATCCCGCCATCGCTTTGCGTAGTTGGATGATGTGCGCGCAATCATCGCACGATGTTCTTCACCCGCTTCTTTGACAACTTTACCTGGTGAACCAAAGACAACTGAATTATCCGGAATTTCTTTTCCAGGAGGAATAAACGAATTGGCGCCAATGACACAATTAGATCCAATCTTGGCATGATTTAGAATAATTGCCCCAATTCCAATAAGCGTATTGTCAGCTATGGTGCAACCGTGCAGCATAACCATGTGCCCGATGCTCACATTCTTTCCGAGAGTGCATGGAATGCCCGGATCCGCGTGTATAATAGATCCATCCTGAACCTGACTATTTTCGCCAATAGTTATCGGATCATTGTCACCACGAATCACACAATTGTACCAGATGCTTGAGTTTTTTTTCATAACTACATCGCCAATTACAATGGCATTTTCTGCTATCCAGAAATCATCGCCATCTGTAGTGAGGCGCTTTTCTCCCAGCGAATATATCATATAGGTCCCCTCCAATTTATTTTGGTGCTGAATAGTAGCTTGTTAAGCATTGTTGAGTTATGGCGTAAAGGTTCCTTTCTTTAATTTTATTTGATTCAGAAAATAAATTGGTATTCAAACACCGAATTAAGGTCCACCATCAAAAATTGTAGCCAACCAAAATAAAACAAAAACTTAATTACCATTAGTGGATAACCGAATTTATTTAATTTATTTTGTTAGGCAATCACTAATGCGGTCTATGGCCTCGATTATGTTTTCCTTAGAATTTGCGTACGAAAACCGTAAAAATCCCTCTCCATTATCACCGAAAGCTGTGCCCGCAACAGTGGCCACATGAGCCTTTTCTAAAATTAAATTTTGAAGGCTTTTTGCGTCCATGCCTGTACCTGTAATATTTGGAAAAGCATAAAAGGCGCCGCCCGGCTCTACACACCGAAATCCTTTTAGTGAATTCAAAGAATCAACAATTATTTTGCGTCGCTCATCAAAGGCAGCTACCATCTTGTGAACAGCCTCTTGCGGCCCTTCCAGAGCTGCTATCCCAGCGTATTGGGCCACTGCGTTAACGCAAGAATGACAATTGATGGCTAGCCTCGTTGCTATGAGGGCCAACTCACGCGGCCAGATCGCGCAACCTAATCGCCAGCCCGTCATCGCATAAGTTTTAGACCATCCATCAAGTACGATTAACCGATCGCGAATTTCAGGATAATTCAGCAGGGTTACGTGTTCACGTTCTCCATAAAGCATCTGGCTATAGATCTCATCAGAGAATATTGCAACTTCAGGCCACTTTGCCAGTCCAGCTATTAGCTTATCGAATTGAGATCTAGGCACCGCGCCACCACAAGGATTGGCAGGACTATTAAGAATTATTAATCGGGTTCGAGCAGTTATTTGATCAAGAACTTCATCAGCAGAAAAAGAAAATTCGTTCTCTTCTTTAAGTAAAATGGGAATAGCAGTTGCGCCCGAATATTCTATCATCGATTTGTAGATTGGAAAACCTGGATCCGGATAAAGAATTTCTGCTCCAGGTTCACCAAACATTAATATGCAAAAAAACATTGTTGGTTTGCCACCTGGCTGCACTACGACGCAATCTGGATGCACATCCGCGCCGTGTCTACGTTGAAAGTCAGCAGCAACTGCCTCGCGAAGCGGTAAGATCCCATTAGCTGGAGTGTAGCCATGATGTCCATCCCTAAGAGCCTTAATCCCTGCCTCAACGATATGGTTTGGTGTTTTAAAGTCAGGTTGTCCTATACCCAAATTGATGACGTCATGGCCTGCAGTATCCAGTTCAGCAGCGCGTGCTAACACCTCGAAAGCGCTTTCAGTACCTAGCTGATTAAGATTTTTGGCTATTTGCATTTTTAGTGGTCTCTCTATGGTGTCAATGTTTGCTGTTTTTTTCAGTATAGTGTCGGTCGCTCAAAGCGGTGTCAATAAAGCAGAGTGTATTTGAGGTTTGATAGTTATTTGCTATTCTTGACGTACGTGCTCTTCGGCATTAAGACAGCCGCGTGTAGCCGAAGTTTATTTGTTCAGCTTTATTTTTATGGTGGCTGTAGCTCAGTTGGTTAGAGCGCCTGATTGTGGATCAGGAGGCCGTGGGTTCAAATCCCATCAGCCACCCCATCTACAATGATAGGCTTATTAATTGCCGGTCGATGCGGTACGGTCAGGCGCATTTAAAGCGCGTTGACATACAGAGTTTTCTCTAGGATGCCCTACACATCATAAACACTCAATCGACACGCAGTGTATCCGTTAAGCAACCAAGTGATGGAGCCGCTTCAAGTGTTTCAATTACCTCAATGGACTCTGCCAATTTTTCTTTATTCAGAACACGTGACGCACAACTGCGATATTTTTCCACTAGTTCATCTCTTGTGAGCGGGTTCCCAGGACTACCTCTCACATGATCCACTTGCTTAGTGTAACTGCGCCCATCTTTCATTTGGATTGTGACAGGAGATTTTCGACGAGATGCTGAGTCATTGGCCCATTCCTCATGCGCATTTACGCGCACCTTGCCTAAGGCCTCTCGCATCTTCGGTGCATTGCAATACTCGTCAGAAAAGGAATTTAAATCTACTTTATGATCTAGCAACATCCCAGCAAGCACGTAGTCTATAGAAAATTTGCCGCGAAATCCTTTAGTAGGCTTATGAAATCGGACAATATCGAGAAGATCCGGATGCACGTCTACAACTAAACTTTCAACCTTATCTATAGAAATATTTTTTTCTTCAATGAGTTCTCTAGCTGCGTCAAGAGCGCGCAAATTACCGCCACAACATGGATATCTTTTAATTGTCAATCCAGGATCGACAATGGACCAAACCGTGCCTAGCCCCGCAGATATGTTATCAAGCGTATAATTCCCGTCCCCATGAAAAGCAGAATAGAAACCGTAATCACCTTCCAAACCCTCAGGGTCAGCGACGTAACCCTTTCGAGCTAAAAGTACTGATGTTACGCCGGCTCTAGCTGCATTGCCGGCATGAATACCCTTTCCGGGGGTGCCGAAATGTTGAGTGAGGCCTCCGGCATTCGCGGCCGCTAAGCCGATGGCTACAGCCATCTGCATAGGGTCCAGACGGGCAATTTTCCCGGCAGCAGCAGCTGCTGCTGAGCAACCATACAATGACGTCGGGTGGAATCCGCGTGCACGAAAAACATGCTCATGTTGACGGCCCGATGAAGACATGCGCTCAAAAACCTCCAGGCCAATACAAATCGCAGCTACTAATTCTTTACCTGATGCATTTGTTTCTTCGGCAACAGCTATTGCTGCGGGAAGAATACAAGCGGTTGGGTGTGAGAAGCCCGTATCGTCAAAATCTAATAGATGTGAGAGAGCCCCATTAGCCCAAGCAGTAGATACTACGCCTGTTCGCAGGTTAGTTCCAAATACCGAAGCTTTGGGATCCCCCCCTTGTTCCCGCGTAATATCAATAATTGTTTGTCCTGCCGGCTCTACTGTTGCTGCTAAGCCCACGCCAATGCAATCGAGAATATGGCGTTTTGTATTGGTAACCGCTTCTAAAGAGAGGTCATTAAATTCTATCTTGTTTGCAAAATCAGACAGTATTTTTGTCGCACTCATATACAATCTCCTTTGTGAGGTTTTGCGTGAAGCTAGTCTAACGGATTAGTCTTCCGTGGAATTAAACCGCTTCTCTATACGGCGACGCGGATTCCAATACATCTTTTCGGTTATTTTATATTTGTCTATCAAATATCCAACAGAAATCACGTAAACGACGAGAAATACTATAACAATCCAAGCGGGTATCTCTATTTTCGCCAAGACATAAGCTGGTCCGAGTAAAATGGTAAAGCTAATCGCGGAGCAAACACAGAATAAAATTAATATTGCTAATTTGGATTTAATTTTTTCATAATTCATGTTTGTGGCCTTGGGCTGTATGTTTCTTCAGAAATTTCAGATTGCTGGTTCTCAACGAATGTACACTGTTTTTCAAATAGTCGAAAAATTTTTACATGAGCTTTTTTGTTTCTTGTCAGAGAATGTTTTTTTGTATGACTCACGGCTAAAGGTTAAATAGCACGCCCTACGGGATATTTAAACTTATTGAGAACGACTTGCATTCTCACTATACCTTTTCTCTATGCAACGTATTTTCCTGTTATTACTTTTTGCACTGGTGGCTTCCAATTCTCACGGGAATGCCTTACCGCATTGTGCCAGGGCGCAGGACACGAGTAGGGTAGTATCGGTTGGTGGCTCTGTGACCGAGGTGATTTTTTATTTAAATTTAGAAAGTTATTTGGTTGCAAGAGATATAACATCGAATTTTCCGCCCCAAGCTTTGGAACTACCCTCGGTGGGTTATGTAAGGAACTTGTCAACAGAGGGTGTGCTATCGGTTTCTCCGACACTTATTCTTGGTGAGTCTGATATCGGGCCGCCATTTGTCATTAAGCAATTCAGAAAAGCAGTTGTGGACTTTAGAATAATACCCGACACCTTCACTGAGAAAGGTATTCAAGCAAAGGTGAGGTGTGTCGGGCAGATATTTGGTTTAGGAAAGCAGAAACTTGAACAAAAACTCAGTAATTTGAGCCTTGTAAATACTAAAATTAAACGCTTAAAAGCAATGCGCGCTATTTCTAACAAAAGATATATTATAATTTTGATGATGCGTGGAACATCTCCTTTCGTCGCTGGTTCGGGTACGTCAGGTGATGGCTTCATTAAAATGTTGGGCGGCGTAAATGCCATGGCAAGCGCGAATGGATGGAAGCCCGTAGGAATAGAATCAATAATTGGTAATGAACCTGACGTGATAATTGTGACGGAAAGGGCATTCAAGCCATTTGGCGATATTAGCAAATTTTTATCCCAAACCGGTCTTAGTGCTTCTCGTGCCGGAAAGATTGGCGCAGTTCTCGTTGAAGATGGAATGTCTCTTTTGGGGTTTGGTCCGCGAACCCTCATTGTTGCTCAAAACATTCTGAACAAAGTCCATATTATGATTAGGGAATGAGTAAAGCTTGCGTATCTACCAACATCTGAAACCACGGCAAATTTCCATATTAGCAATCCTTGGTGTTGTTAGTATGGTGACGGTTATATTGAGTTTACTTTTTGGTGCCTTCAGCATCCCAGTGCTGAAAATTTTCTCTGGTAGTGCCACCCCTTTGCAAATTGAAATACTTAGTCAAATTCGCGGCCCAAGAGTTATTTTAACATTATTTGTCGGCGCCGCATTGGGCATCTCCGGAGCAGCCTTACAGGGCTTATTCCGTAATCCATTAGCGGACCCCGGCTTGATTGGTGTTTCGGCGGGCGCAGCGCTGGGTGCGGTCTTAGCCATAATATTTTCAACTAATTTTCTGCCAAATATGTCATTAGGGGTTTATGCAGTTCCTCTTTCGGCAACTGTTGGTGCAGGTGTGGTTATTGCCCTCTTATTTATTCTTACTAGAGGTTTCACCCAAGCAGGTGTCACTTACATGTTGCTCGTTGGGATCGCTGTTAATGCTCTAGCTACAGTAGGCATAGGGCTTTTAACTTTCATTAGTACAGACAGCCAGTTACGCGGACTGACTTTTTGGTTGATGGGAAGTTTTGGAGGGGCTCGATGGAGCCTTATCATTCCGGCAATTTTAGTAATCTCACTCGCCATCGGATGCATGCTCGCTTATTCTAGGCGATTAGACTTGATGCAACTTGGTGAAAATGAGGCAAGAAGGCTCGGTGTTAATGTAAGCAGGGTAAAGATAATTATCATTCTTTCTTCGGCTTTTATGATAGGCGCAAGTGTTTCCCTGTCGGGTATCATCGGATTTGTAGGCTTGGTAGTTCCTCATCTTGTAAGGTTAATAGGTGGTCCGAACCACACATATTTATTAGTAGGATCTGCTTTATTAGGAAGTGGAATAATGGTGGTGGCTGACCTGACTTCTAGAATTGTTATACAGCCAGCCGAATTACCGGTAGGACTAGCTACGAGTGCTCTAGGCGCCCCATTTTTTCTTTGGTTAGTATTAAGGTTGAAAAAAAGTTGAGCATAGTAACTTCAAATATGAGTTTTATACGCAACTCAGAATTCGCCCTACGAAACATCAATCTGACCATGAATGAGGGTGAGATCCTTGCACTAGTGGGCCCTAATGGCTCTGGCAAGTCAACGTTAATGAGCTTGTTAGCTGGCGATATTAGGCCGACTGGCGGGCGTATAGATTACGGTGATACGCCGCTGGAGACATGGGACCTTTCCGAGCGGGCCACCTATCGGAGTATGATGTCTCAACAGCATGTTGTCGCTTATGATTTTACCGTAAGAGAGATCATTGAAATGGGAATTGTACATGCGGAAGACATAGTAAAAGGCAGATCCTATTCTACCGTTGTTCATAATATTGCTGAAATGTTTGAACTCACGAAGGTGCTGGATCATAGTATAAGAGCTTTGTCAGGTGGAGGGCAGCAACGGGTCCACCTCGCTCGCGCATTGGCTCAAGTTTGGCAGGAAGATAATTATAAAGATCCAAAATTTATGTTGCTTGATGAGCCTACTTCCAATCTCGATCTTGCCCATGAAGTGAAAACTTTATCTTTACTCAAAAATGAAGTTCGAAAGGGGTTGGGTGTGATGTTGATATTACATGATTTGAATTTGACAGCACACTTTGCGGATAAAGTCGTACTTCTTAAAAATGGCGAGATAGTTGATCAAGGAAGTGCTGACGAAGTCTTGACTTCGGAGAGTCTTACCGCAGTATATGGTCTGTCAATTAATGTTTCGCAAGGACCACTACGGGTCACACATTTTTAATTTGGTAATTATGCACAAAAGCCTAAACAGAAAGCTAGAACCCTTGATACAACGTTTAACAAGTGCGTTTAAAGCAAGGTCAAAAACACATCTTTTGTTGATATTTTTGATATTTGCTTTGAGTGGCATGCTGTCAGTTTTGGCATCTGATGTTGTACTTGGTGTACTAGGGTTAGACAAAAATACAACGAAAACGCTTATTTACTGGCCCACAAGACTTATTACGCTTTTCATTGTTTACCAAGGTATCCTGTTAATGGTGAGTGCATGTTTTGGTGAGTTTAACCATTTTTCAAGATATAGTTTAAAGCTTATCAGACGAATTAAAATGATAAGTGGTCGTTAATATGTGTGTCATTTCTTGAATGAAATATTTCTCTCCGTTCTTGTTTTTTGTGTTTTAATTTTTTTAGCATCTAATTTAACCTATTTAGCAAATGCATAATTTTTATTGCGTAACAAAAGATTTTTTCAAAAATTGTTTTATCTTTGAGGGGCGATGTTCACGCGCAGAGTTTTGGGGGCCCGTCCTCGTTGTGGTCCTTCCAATCAATGTTGCAGTTATAGGTCTTGGACGATTAATTGAAGATCTCTCGGCTTTATATATGCTGTTTCATATTTTACAGCTAACGTCACTTATTCCTGTTCTATCGGCAGTTGTTCGCCGTCTGCATGATTTAGATATTTCTGGCTGGTGGTTTCTGTCAGGCTTAGTGATAGCAATAACGTCTGCGGCGGCAGCGTTAGGAGGCATGGTATGGCTTGAGGAAAAGCGATTTGTTTATTTTCTATATGGTTTCCTATTTTTTCCTGCCGTTCTAATACCAGCTCTTTGTTTTAAGGGCACGGCCGGGTTCAATAGGTTTGATCGCTCAAACCGCAAAGCCTAGCTGTGCTTTTATAATTTCGATTACGGTGCCTTGCACCTTACCTCTGCAAACTTTTTGCTGAAAATTGATGTTTACGAGCCATCGAAAGTTTGGCGTTTTTAAGGATTATGGATTATGAGTTCGTTTCTTTGACGGTCCTCTACTACTCGATCTGCAACTTCTGCAAAAACATCATAATGCGGCATTGTGCGATGTAATGCGTGATCTTCTTTGCTATCATAAACTTCAAGAAAATAAACATTATTGGGTTCATCCTCTTTTGTCATGACGCGAAAGTGCTGGCAGCCTTTTTCATCCTCCATAGAGTGTTTCGCATCATACATGGCTGCTTCCATAAACTCTTTCATGTGTCCCTCTTTAATTGTAAACCTGATCCAAAGAGCGTGCGCTTCCATGTTTTGGGTCTCCTCAAAAAAATGTTATAAGCTTGTAAGATTGTAAGCCGAAGTTTAATCACAACGGACCTAAACCAGTCTGTGGCAACAATACTATATATCCAATGAGCCAACGACCCACAATAATGTCGTAATATCATGAGTCTGGCTTGTATTTCCAAAGCTGCTCATTTTCGGGTTTTCTTGCTCTGCACTTTTCTCGGGTTTATTCTGCAGTGATGACTAAATTGAAAAACGTCTGGGGAGAATATAGATGGCGGTAGTTGAGACAGAATACTTGGGACAGATAATGGTGATACGCTTGAATCGCCCCGAGAGGATGAATGCCTTAGGTTTTGAGCTTCGTTCGATGATGGCGGATGCATGGAATGAATTCGAGGAGAGTAAAAAGCTTGAAGTGGCAATTATTACTGGTACTGGTAAGGCTTTTTGTGCCGGTGAAGACATGAAAGAGGCGCTCGAGCGAGGTGCGCCAGGGAGCCAGTCCAAGCCTGTAGATGATCCATTGAAAGATGGTCGGATCTCTAAGCCGGTAATAGCCGCTATTAATGGTTTTGCAATGGGGGGCGGTTTTATGCTGGCCGAGCGTACCGATCTACGTGTGGCTGTTCCTGAAGCGCTTTTTGAGGTTTCTGAGGCCAAACGTTGGCTCTTAGGAGGGTATTATCACGCTCATTGGGCTAACCTGCCTCATCCGGTAGCAACTGAAATGGCCTTTGGATTTCGTTTTACTGCTGACCGTCTTCATCAAATGGGTTTCATAAACCGTCTCGTGGGAAAAGATCAACTGATGGCAGAGGCAATATCAATGGCCGAACATTTGTTATCTTTGCCACCTGCATCTCGTGTGAACACGCTTTACATGATGCGTCAAATGCGTCCTAAAGTTGATGAGGATCTGGATGCACTAGCAGAGGCCTTGCATGACCATGGTGAGAAAGATGATCTTATGGAATCACGGCTAGCATTTAAAGAAAAGCGCAAACCGGTTTTCAAAGGTTGGGTAAAGCCAGAGGATCGCTATGCGATGCCGACACTGGATTCTGTAAAAGTTAAAAAGTGAATTTGAGGAGGGGCAGCTCATGCCGTTCGACATAAGGCCTTTATCAAATGCTGTTGGATGTGAAGTTGTTGGCGTTGATTTAAAGACTGCGTCTGAAGCTGACATGGAGACCATTATTTCGGCGCTTGATGAAAAACTCGTCTTAGCAATTAGGCACCAAAAGTTATTGCCAAATGAACTTGCCGCGGTAGCGCGTCGTTTTGGTAATGTTGCACCCCAGCATATGAGTGATCTGATGTTGGCTGAGGAAACTTCGATCTGCGAACTTAACAGCGCTAATGCTCCGGTAGATAAAGATGGAAAACCAAAATTAATTGGTGAGGGAAATTGGCACGTAGATCATACCAATCTTGAAAAACCTCCAAAATACACAATGCTGTATGCAAAAAAACTTCCAGCTAAGGGAGGGGACACCGGTTTTGCTAATATGCAAAAAGCCTTTGCGTCACTTCCAGAAAGTGAGCAGGAACAACTGGTTGGTCTGAAATCACATAATGGGCTGTTAAGTAAGCCGGTTCATACATCGGAACAGGACTTAGAAAAGTATGGCTCGACAAAAATACATCCGTTTATACGGACTCATCCTGTTACAGGTAAAAAATCGATATACTGTCATCCCCAAAAACTTGCATTTATTGAAGGCATGACCCCAGAGGAAAGCCAAGAGTTAATTCTTAACTTGCAAGCTCGAACAATCAATGAAAATACAACTTACCGACATGTGTGGGAATCGGGCGACCTTGTTATCTGGGATAATCGTGGAGTTATGCATAAAGCATTTCATGATTATGATCATACTGAAGGAAGGATAATGCACCGTGTACTAATCGAAGGTGAAATACCGGTTTAGAGAGAATTTACAATGCCTTATTGCGAATGCGCGGATGCAAAAATTTATTTTGAGGTTTATGGAGACGGGTTCCCGGTCCTTTTGTTCGCACCGGGTGGAATGTGGTCAAATATTTCAAAATGGCGTGGAACACAAGATGAACACATTCGGCCAGTCCATGACTGGACTGAGGTATTATCCGATAAATTTACTGTCGTTGCGATGGATCAGAGAAATGCTGGGTTGTCCTCGGGAGCGATTTTAGCCAGCCACGGATGGGATACATACTCGAATGACCAACTAGCAGTTATGGACTACCTTGGGTTTAATAATTTTCACACATTAGGTGGATGTATCGGTGGAAGCTTCTGTCTTAATATCGCTCGTCTGGCGCCTGATCGTGTTGCATCTGTTGTCCTGCAAAACCCTATAGGTTTGCACCCAAAACACCCAGAATATTTTCCAGATTCTGTGACCAAGTGGGCTGATGAATTATCGCAAACCCGTGAGGATATCAATCCGACAGCGGTCGAGTCTTTTAAAAATAATATGTTTGGGTCTGATTTTGTATTTTCGGTAACCCGAGATTTTGTGCATGCACTTAAGACGCCGGCCATGCTAATGCATGGCAAAGATAAACCACACCCTGCGTCAATAAGTGCGGAACTTGAGAAACTTCTTCCTGCGGGTACCGTATCACTTAAAAATTGGGAACGTCCAAAATTTGATAAGGCACAACGGAATACGGTCATCAAATTTTTGGAATCTCATACCCCTCGGGATTTTCTTTGAGTTATCATTACAGGGTCTGCAGAAATGAAATTTTTCAAATTTATTCATATAGTTGTCAAACTTTAAGAAATAGTAAGAGAGCCACAAATGTCTAGAAATTGTAGCGATTGGTATAAGGAGAAACTATGCGCCTTGAAAATAAAACGGCCATTGTAGTTGGAGGAGGGCAGCAGCCTGGCGAATCCATTGGTAATGGAAGAGCGACAGCTGTTCTATTTGCCCGAGAAGGGGCATCTGTTGCAGTCGTTGATAAAGATATAGAGCGTGCTCAGGATACGGTCGATGTGATACTGGATGAGGGCGGAAAAGCATTTGCTTTTCGAGCGGATGTTACCAGTGAAACATCTTTAGAGACTATGGTGAAAGACGCACATAACATTCTCGGGCGAGTCGATATTCTTCATAACAATGTTGGATGGAGTCTTGCCGGTGGCGATAGCATTATAGAAAATATTACAGAAGAAAATTTTGATAATGTGATTAATGTGAATCTGCGTGGAATGGTGATGACGTGCAAACACGTCTTGCCGATTATGCGGAGACAAAAAGCGGGCTCTATCGTAAGCATTTCATCAATGGCGGCTATTGAAAGTTACCCTTACGTTGCATACAAAACGTCTAAATCTGGCGTTATCGCGATGACAGAACAGCTCGCCTATATGAATTTTGAATACAATATCCGCGCTAATGCAATTTTGCCTGGTCTAATGCACACAGCAATGGCCATTGATACCCGTATAACGGCTGAAAAAACTCGTGAGCAAGTGATCGCAGAACGAGATGCCAAAGTACCACTTGGTAAAATGGGCAACGCTTGGGATGTGGCATACTGTGCCCTGTTTTTAGCATCGGAAGAGGCAAAATTTATCACAGGCGTGGCGATCCCTGTCGATGGTGGTGCATCGGTTCGTCGGGGTTAATCAAAATGATCATCAAGTCTTTGTAGCAATTGCTCAGTCATCAGCTTTCAGCGGGGCTCAATAACTATGGTTATGTACCGTAAGCTAAATGACACAGCGAATTAATCATGTCAGAATGTAATTTGTGGAAAAAAAGACCGGTATACCCGCGTTATTAAAATTTGCAAAAGACAAAGGATGAACGATGACTGATATATATAAGCCGCCCAAGGTGTGGCAATGGGAAGGACAAGAACAGGCACGATTTACTAAAATCAATAGGCCAGTCGCGGGAGCTACCCACAATAAAGAACTGCCTGTTGGCAAACATCCTTTACAGTTGTATTCGCTTGGCACGCCGAACGGAGTAAAAGTTACGGTCATGCTCGAGGAATTGTTAGCAAAGGGGCATACGGGGGCAGAATATGATGCCTGGCTCATTAAGATTGCCGATGGAGACCAATTTGGTAGCGGGTTTGTATCTGTGAACCCAAACTCAAAAATTCCGGCATTGAGGGATTATTCTGTCGATCCGGTTATTCGCGTTTTTGAATCTGGATCTATTCTTTTGTATCTTGCTGAAAAATTCGGCGAATTCTTGCCGGAGGAACCAATAAAGCGCACGGAGTGCATCAATTGGCTTTTCTGGCAGATGGGAAGTTCACCATATGTGGGCGGTGGGTTCGGGCATTTTTATGCGTATGCGGATAAAAAATACAAATATCCCATTGACCGGTTTACTATGGAAGTAAAACGGCAACTTGATGTTTTAGATCGAAGACTTGCCGAAACACATTACGTGGCAGGCGATGAATATACCATCGCTGACATGGCGATTTGGCCGTGGTATGGGGGGCTTGTGATTTTAAACCAATATGATGCTGCTGAATTCCTTGATGCTAAATCCTATACCAATGTTATTCGATGGGCCGAAGAAATTCACGAACGAGCACCTGTCCAACGCGGCCGTATGGTAAATAGGCTTCGAGGGGAGCTTCATGAACAATTGCATGAGCGTCATAGTTCCGAAGACTTTCAAACTAACACACAAGATAAAGTCCAACCTGGGAGCTAGGTAGTTTGCCGAACTGACGTTATGTGATTTGCTATGGATTATGTAGCAGCTACAAAGGACTTCAATAAGGCTCGGTCAGCTATTACCTAGTTAAGGTCGATTTGAAATTTTTTTAAATTTTCAATCGCGATAATCTCTAGTGTCTTAATGTTTGTTGAACTAAGCTTGATTTTGGGTGCTACTCCGGCCTTCCTCGCTTCCTCCCATCTGAGGGCGCACAGACACCATTTGTCACCATCCTTCAACCCTGGAAAATTAAAATCAGGTCTCGCCGTAGTTAGGTCATTACCTTTACTTTTTGAAAATTCTAAAAACTCATCGGTTACAACTGCGCATACTGTATGGGTTCCAACATCATTTGGCCCTGTATTGCAGCACCCATCTCTATAGAAACCAGTGATGGGGCTCATGCTACATGGTTCAAGTTGTGTCCCAAGAACATTTAATTGCTGTTTTTCTTCTTTCATGAATCTTCTCTAGTTAAAAAGGAATAAGATAATATTTTCGTAACTATTTGACAGGTGATTTTTTTAAACTGACACATTTCACGATGTGTTCGTTTGTTCTACCTTTTAAAACAGATAGAAAAAGCATTGCCAATTTAATTGCTATTTACCTAAAGAGACCACCGCACTTACAACTTTGGGTATTTGTTTTCTATCCTCTCCCAAAAAAAGGCATTTCGGGGGCCATTATGGTCGCGAATGGAATATTCGCATCAAGTGGCATATTCGCCATATGTACGACGAGGTCTCCAACTTCTTGAACATCTAGGCGATCCTCTGGCTGCATAGACCCATTAGGCTGTAAAATACCTGTTGCCATTCGCTCGGTCATTGGCGTTATTGCATTTCCAATATCAATTTGACAAACAACTATGTTATGTCCGCGCCCATCTAAATTACCAGACTTTGTAAGGCCTGTTATAGCGTGTTTTGTTGAAGTGTATGGAGCAGAGTATGGGCGTGGCGTGACAGCAGAAATAGAGCCGTTATTGATTATCCTGCCACCTTTTGGAGATTGGGCTTTCATAACTCGGAAGCCTTCTCTCATACCGTAAAAAGAACCGGATAAATTTGTATCGACTACTCTTCGCCATTGTTCATCTGACAGTTCATCAATTGGTACTGGCGGGGCGCTCAGCCCAGCATTATTAAAAACCACATCCAAACGCCCGAATTTAGAAATAGTCGCATCAAAAAAAGCCCGCATCGCATCGGGATCGCCGACGTCTACAGCCATACTTAGCGCAAGATCCGAAGCAACATCAGCTTCGGCTATTGCATCCTCAAGTGTCTTCAATCTACGGGCACATACGGCTACGGCGTATCCCGCTTTCCACAGTGAGAATGCAGCATTTTTTCCAATGCCAGCCCCGGCTCCAGTAACAATGGCAACTTTTTTCATAGTGATACTCTCAGGCCCCTGCCGGAAGGTCTTCTGAGAGAATTGACATGTTGAGTGCGTATGAAACCTCCCCTTCATCAACATCTCTGTATATGACACCCAAAAATTCTTCGCCAATGTAGAATTCGGCTGGTAGCGTATCTTTTTCTGGGGGGTGTAACATAATTTCATTGTTGCCAAAGGTCTGGCGAAGGTAATCTTGTAGTCTGGTGATTTCGTTAGTGTTCATAGATCAGCATCCTAAACTGTATAACCCCGATATTTAAAAGAGGTCATGCCCTATTGCCATTATTATATTTAGCCTAAGCCATTCTTAGGCGTAAGCGTTAATCGAATAGCGTAACGCGTAAAAGTTATCATGTATTTAAATGGTACCAAGTTGCCACTGTATTCGGACCCCGTTTATTTAGACAGCCATTATATTTATTATAGGGATTGATTTACCAAAAAAAGTTTGAAAAATCTCCGTGCACTTCATTCTAGTGTCAGACTCTATCATTTTTTGCTGCATCCGTCGTCGCGTATTCTATTAATTGAGCTAGGGTCTCGTACTCCTGAGCGCCGATAAGGCTATACTCTCCAGCGATGAAGGTTGGAACACCCGTGATCCCCAAAGCATGACTTTTTCTCCAGTCCTCATCTACAGAAGCTTTAAAAGAACGCTGCTCAAGAACAACTTTTGCGTTTTCATATGAAAGACCATTGGATTCAACTAAATCCAAAAGAATATTCTTTTGCCCAATATTTTTACGATCTACAAAATATGCTTCATAAATTGCATAATGAAGTAATTCTCCATTTTTTTGAGTATCCGCCCACTTGCTAAGTTCTTGGGCTAAACGGCTGTTATAAGTATGCGTTCGCTCACCGTATGGTAACCCGGCTTTATCCATGCGAACTTTCATGTCAGCTTGCCGGGCTCTTAAATCGACCCCTTGGTATCGGTTTAGCTCAGTAAGAGCTACCCCTTCAGTCGGGGTGTCCGGATGCAATGGGAAAAACAGCCAACGGACGTTTAGCTGATAAGTTTTGCTCAGTTTCTTTACACGCCCGGTGCATAAATAGCACCAAGGTCATATAAAATCCGTAAAAATATTCAACGAAATGGGTTTCTCAATCAACAAATTCGATTTGCTCGTGTTTTGAAAAAGGATTGTTAATGCTTCGCAGTGCCAAATGTAATGGTGGGTAATAGGTTGAAGGCAATTTTAGAATTTACCTTCCTATACGCACTTTGTAACAAATGACTTAGTGTGGCGTTAGCATACCTTATAATTTATCAGGAGAAAAGCAGATGCAACCATTGACGGGCATACGCGTTATTGATCTCACACAAATTTATCAAGGTCCTTATTGTTCATTCCTGATGGCGATGGCAGGTGCCGAGGTTATTAAAGTTGAGCCGCTTACTGGAGAACGAACTCGAAGACATGAGAGCTCTGATATTCCACCTATGAATTTCGCTATGCTTAATTCCAACAAGCAAAGCGTAACCCTTAATTTAAAAAAGACAAAAGGTACGGAAATATTAAAGCGATTGGTTAAGGACGCTGATGTTCTCATAGAAAATTTTGCTCCGGGGGTAATGGATCGACTGGGTGTTGGATACCGAGAATTAAAGAAAATCAATCCTAAATTAATTTATGCTAGCGGTACCGGATATGGATTATCGGGTCCAAATCGAGACTTATTGGCGATGGACCATACTGTCCAGGCCGACGGGGGTTTGATGAGCATCACTGGCGAAATTAATGGGCCTCCAGCTCGAGCAGGTGGCACGCCAGTGGACTTTCTCGGCGGCGCACATATGCATGCTGGAATCTTACAAGCACTGATTGCACGAGGGAGGACAGGAAAAGGAACATTGGTTGAAAGTGCAATGATTGAGTCTTTGTACTTTGTTTTAACGTCACAAATCAATAATGTGTTCCGCACGGGAGAGCAAAGCCCTCGACGAGGTGATAAATCTGGTTCACAAACTTCGCCATATGGTCGTTACATTTGTAAAGATAAAAAATATTTAGTGCTTACTGCGGTAGCAGAAACACACTGGGACCGTATCTTGACCGTTATAGGACGTGAGGACCTGCGGGAAAATCCAAAATTTGACACGAGACTTAAACGGTATGAGAGAGACGAAGAGGTGAATCAGCTGATAGAAAAATGGACATCCTTGCATACTCGTAACGATGCAATTGGTATGTTGCGGGAACAAAATATACCGTCGGCCCCGGTTCGCGATGTCTCCGAGGTTATGGAAGACCCTCACATGCACTTCCGGGGGATGTTAAAGCATTTTCAACATCCAAGGCTCGGTGATATCGTTCTACCGCGCAGTCCAATTAATTTGTCTGAGTATGAAATGGCAGAGGTGCAGTTTTATCCAGATTTAGGTGAACATAATCATTCTATATTGAGTGACTTGCTGGGCCTTAGTGTCACTGATATCGAAAGTCTAGAGAAAGAGGGTGTTATAAAAAGTTTTTAATAAAATTTGGCAGTTGATGATGAGTGCAGCCGTGACTTCCCCGTTTGAGTTAAAACTGAGTTTTAAAAAATATTAACGGTATCAAACAAGCGCCCATTTTTTTGAGTGTTAGACGCAAGCACACAAACACGCTATTCAAGGAGCAGAATGTTTTAAATTTTTGGTTATTTATGGAGGTGCCGAATGGCACAAGCTGAAGCGCGTCACATTTTGGTCGATAGCGAAGAACTTTGCATCGAACTTAAGGGTAAAATAGAAAACGGAGAAGATTTTTCTGATGTAGCAAAAGAGCATTCCTCGTGCCCTTCCGGTGCTAGCGGGGGTGATTTAGGCTCTTTTGGGCCTGGAGCCATGGTCCCGGAATTTGATAAAGTTGTGTTTACTGCGCCAATTAATGAGGTCCAAGGCCCAGTTAAAACTCAATTCGGGTATCATTTACTTGAAGTCACTAGTCGTGAGGATTAGCGGGTATAGGGTTTCATCTCTCATCGCCTATTAAACGCCAATGGCAAAAATAACACGACGATTGAATAAGTGGTGCAAGGAAGGTCTGATAGATGAGCAGCAGGTCATCGCAATAGAGAATTTCGAAGCTGGGCAACCCAGCTGGTTATTGCGTGGATTGCTTGGACTTGCAGTTACTTCAATAGGGATAGGGGTTATTGCACTGATTGCGTCGCATTGGGAAAAAATCCCCGACGTAATTATGCTTGGGTTTATGTTCGTGATTTTAGCTATCATTGCTCTTGGAGCGTGGGCAATGAAAATGCGAAATAATTCTACCGGGGTCGAGTTATTCATATTCGCATTTCTAATAGCCTGTCTGGCAGCCATTGGTTTAATCAGTCAGACCTTTAATCTCTCGGGCAGGCTTGATGATGCATTGCTTTTTTGGGGCCTTATTGTTGCACCTATAACAGTTATGGCTCAGTTTCGTTTAGTGCCTGCTCTTTGGTCATGGGTAATGTTAGTGGTGGGTCTCCTAATACCCATTGTTGAGTGGATGGACCAGAGTGGCTGGCTAGATCAAAGAACTGCAATCGGATTAGTAGGCATATTTCCTATAGCTACGGCGATTGGACTAGTAGCGCTGAACAAACTGAGGCATTTTGATAATTTTGAATGGGCGTTCCGTGCAATAACAGTGTTTTCTTGGTTCAGCGCAATAGTTATTTTTGACATAAGTTTGAGTTGGGAAGCTGCTAATCCAACAAATAAGAACGAATTGTCCAGTGCTTCGTTAATGGTATCATTTGGGACGTTATTGTCATTATTCGTATTCGCACTCGCTTGGTTTTGGGAAATATTTCCCCGTGCGCGTTTGATATTGATTGGTGTCCAGTTAGGTATTTACCTGTGTTTCCTCGCTCTCGCTTGTCTAACTAATGGTGTTCCATACCTCGGATCGGTTTTTGTAATCTTGTTATTTGGGTTTTGTGCAGCAGATATGGCTCGTGCTGGTCGGCGCGGCGCGGCCCAATTTCTGTTGGTGATGATTGGGATCAGAATGTTAACATTCTACATTGATGCTTTTGGGGGATTAGCTATCACCGCAGTCGGATTGATATGCGTTGGTGTGTTAATTTTACTTACAACGCTCGTTTGGTATCGGAAGCGTCATAATGTTATGTCATGGCTGGAGGGTGTGCCTAAATGAGTGGCAAGTATCGTTTCGTCGCGGCCCTTATTTTTCCGATACTATGTTTGGCCGGACTTGTCTTGTGGAACGTATGGATTACGACTCAAGGGCAAAAACTCACGTTGCCTATTCGTGGGTTTGACCCTCGAGATTTGTTGGCCGGCCATTACTTGGCCTACCGCATCGAATATGGTTTTGAGTCGCTCTGTACCGGTTCAAGAAACGAGAATGATAAAAAGACTTATATTTGTTTTGCTCCGAAAAAGATTTTGGATGCACGACCACACTCATCAGAATGTCAGAAATATTTGAAAGGGGTTTGTAAAAATGGTCGTTTTCAAACAGGTCTGAATAGATTCTACATTCCTCAGAAGCACGCGCGGAAGTTAGAACAGGCAGTCGTAAATAAAAGGGGGGAAGTCATACTCTCTTTGGACGGGATGGGTGGAGCTAAAATAACAGATTTGCTAATCGATGGTCTTTCATGGAAAGATTGGGTTGCATTTAAAGACTGATTTTTACAAAGCTTATACTACGGGCCCTTCACGCTACAAAAATGACTGCAACCTTCAAACATTACTTCGCGAGTGAGAAAAATAATAACGCTGGTTATTGCTTGAACACAAAGATCAGCCACTGTCAGATGCGGGTTTTCACAAATCAAGGAAATCTCTGATATGAGAGAATTTATTGTGCCCGAACTTTCGATTAAAAAAGTGCCCGGCGGCACCATTAGCTACCGCGAGTCAGGCTGCGGAGAGGCTATAATTTTTCTCCATGGAATAAACATTCATTCAGGTATCTGGGGCTATCAATTTTCTTATTTTTCATCACGGTATCGAGTTATAGCGTGGGATGCTCCGAGTTACGGAAAATCGATGCCGAGGGAGGGTAATGTAGAGGTCTATGCGGAAGGACTTGCATCCTTACTCGATGCATTGGGTATAGAAAAGGCGCGGATTGTAGGTCACTCAATGGGAGGTATTATTGGTGGTGCTTTTGTAGGGAAATATTCTGAGCGAGTGCGTTCAATTGTATTTTCTTGCACTCATACCGGTGCAGCACGCCCGATAGAAGAATCGCTGGCGGAGCGTTATCAAATCCGTATTAAAGAACGTGCTCAGGTAACGCCGATAGAATACGGCCGGATGCAAGCAGAAAAGATGACCACGGACGGCGCTTCGGTTGAGTTAAAAAATAAGATTGCTTCGGTCGTTGCTGAAACCAGCGCTGAGTACTTCCCTGTTAATGCTGCAATGTGTCAGCATGCTGATAATCGTTCACGGCTATCTACTTGTAAGACGCCAGCGCTAATTCTTCAGGGCGGCGCCGATAGGTTAGGCCCGTCCGAAGGACACAAACGCCTATTAGAAACGATTCCAACCGCAGAAAAATTAATTTTCCCAAAGTTAGGGCACTCCCCTTACCTAGAGGACCCTGAGTCCTATAACTCCGTTTTGGATAGTTTTTTTAATAATAATTGATAAGGCGGATATGCGTTATCCCGCTATAGTTTTTTGATCTCTTCTCTGAGGTCTGATAATAATCCAAAGGAATTTTGGATTTGATAGGCCTATCCAATTGAAAGTTTTAGAACAGTATTCAGCAGGGCATATGGAAATTAGAATACTCAAAAATGGCATTGTTGCAGAGGTTTGTGATGCAGGCCTCAGAAAAAAGTTTGAGCCGGCCAAACAGGCTAAGTGTGAAAACGCAGTAGTCGCACACGTTGTTTCGGTTACTGGCAATCATCAATAGTCGTGATTACGTCAATTTCGTGCCGTAACTTTGAAGACATAGCTGTCTGGTGGCATCCAATATCTCATAATTTTCGGATAAATGTATGATGGGTCGCTCAACGATACGGAACCGCTTTGCTCTAGTGCTTGCCGGGGCGATATTTGGGACAGTTATTTTCGCCTCCGGTGTTGTGTTTGCAGAGCCAGTTCGGTGGATTAAGGCAAACCAGAATATTCCAAAAGCTGCTTACCGAATACCTGGGGAAAAACAATTGCCGATCTGCGCGAAACGCGGCAATCCGGGCACGTTAATTGCTGAAAAAAATAACGTCTGTTCATATTTTGATAGCGAAACTAATGTCTCTAAATGGACAAAATATTATGTTGTTTTAGGTATTTCAGGGGATTTTTCTGCATCGTGGCACAAAACTAATAAATCGAACCTGATGGATTATGGGGAAGTTGTAAAAACGCCCGCTAAGTTTTCTATTTGCCGCACTCAAGCCTTTGGTCGCTGGTTTTTTGGTAGGTTGATCGAGGACACTCGTGCGTGTGAATTTAGTGCTCGTGGTGTACGTACAACTAGCCCGAGCACCAGAACTGAAGTGTTGCTAATTCGAAAACGCCATAGGTCTGAGAGTAATATTCCTATGGATAGAACAGTCAAATCTTCCACAAGGGGGGAGGGGTCATTCACAAAAAGAGAAAATCTATCTTCAGCATCAATTAAAGAGGTACCTATTAGATGGTTAAACGTTGAGAAAAAAATCCCTCCGAATGCCTACAGGATGGGAAAAGAAAGTGGTTCTAGTGAGCCGATATATATTTGTAGAGTTAGGCACCCAAGGTGGGGCTGGTTCACTGGAACAATATCAAGTGCTACGGCAGATTTGAGATGTAATATCAGTATCGGTGGAGTCCGCGCTCGACATAAAGAATATCAAATCCTTGCTTTCAACAGAGGTTTCGACGCCTCTTGGCAGCTACATGACCCGCAAGCGTTATCCAAAACAATGGTTGTCGCTTCTCATTCGGCCCTAGAAAAGACATTCGTTTGCCGGGTTGAGGTTGAACGCGGCCTTTATGTTGTTGGACGTCTGGAACGTGATATATGCACTATCCCATACACCAACCGGCAAGAAAATCCGGTTCCTGTGAGGGTTAAATTTGATGTTTTACGTTGGAAGGGAGTCTCATCCGGTTCTTTTCCGCCACAAGTTTTACCCATAGTTAAATGGGTGGCCTCTGAGGATGATGTGCCGCCAGATGCATTTTTAACTGGCGGAACAAAGTCGCATTACATCTGTAGAGTCTACTATGAACAAACTGGCTACGTGTTTGGCACTATGAAAAGGCTCCGTGATGTGGTGTTTGAAAACGGTAATGCAATACCCCAGGCTCGCGCGTGCGTTTTAGTTGTAAATTCCAAGGTTACTCACGAAAAAAAGTACGAGGTGCTTGTTTTTCGTTCCGAGTATACAGGGCATTGGTATGAGGCTGGTACTGTTTCCGATAAAAGCTCTAGTTACAGTAAAATGCGCGCTTCTTACAAACAGTTGTGCGCCGCAATAGTGTCGGGTGAATTGATAACGGGGACTATATATAAGGGTAACTGTATGCTTCCTGATGGTAATGCCCCGATAGTTAAGGAAATGGGTTATTACATTCTTTTACCGATTATTCGTAAGGTAGCAGACAACCAAAATTTAGATTTTTTCGATGGGGAATACCGGTGTAATAATCGTGAGCGTAATACCCAAAATGAGGTTTTTTTGCATGTAACGGCATTTCAAGAACACAAAAAAGCCGGTTCTCGTAGAGTTACATTGCGGAAAGGCACCAGTACACAGCATAATAAAAGCCATAAGGCACGCAGTAGAGTTGGTGTGGGAGTTTACTACCCTCATAGTCTAGAGTTTGAAAAACGTAGAATGGCGGTGGCATTTGGGGCGCAATCAACTGAAGTCGAAGCGCTGTCACGTACGTTTGTGGCACTCATTAACCTGAGTGATATTTCTGGAAACGGAGATCGTTTGCGTATGACTAGCATATCTTCTGAATTAGTCTCAAAACCAAAGGGTGGAAAACGTCCAGTTTTAAGTATTTCTAAATGGGGCAAGGGAGATGAGCGAACTTGGCTTTGTGTGCGTATAAAAAGGTATTGACTGCGTTATGATTGGACGGAAGTTATTTCTTAGCATCATATTAATAAAACTCGGTTCGGGCTTGCCTTATCCTGTAATGGCTCAAAAAGGTTTTGTTAATAGTTTCGTTTGTGAAGGAAACCTTACCTCGCCGAAACAACTCAAATTGAAAGGTGCGTTTGTTGAAGTAATGGCTAGCGGCGACGGTTATCTAATTAATGCAGAGTGGCTTGGGACAGCTTACAGTGGCCTAGCGGTTGCGAGGCAAAATGAAGGCGGCCGGGTTATTATTTCTTTTGCCTTATCAGGGCATGAAGCGCTTTCAACCGTTGTTGGAATAATGGAGCAAACTAATGGCCCACAGGGGCACGCGATTGTTGATGCACTTACAGTTTCATTTACTGAGTTGATAAAAAAACAAAAATACGAAGTCGCTGCTGGTCACTTGATGTGCGAAGTATCTTCGTTGAAGTAAAGGGGTTGAGATTCCCGCACAGAAATGGATAAGTCACAGACTCAGACATAATTTATAAGCAAGTGAATTATCTGACTTCGTTTAAGCAGTTTGGGTCTATTCACAAGCGGTATGTTTAGTTTACGTTAAGTTTTTTGAACATGTTTTATCTTCAAACCACGAAAACACTGAAGTCGTGAACAAACCAAAATGAGATCTAACTTTTCATCCGTACCAATAAATCCGAATGTTCGTAACATGGATCTTACGCCAATAGCACATGTTTCGGCTTGGTACGGGAAAGATCTAGCGCAGCAGCCTCACAAGTGGCAGGTTGTCTTAAATCCACAACAAATCAGTGAACTTATGGAAGCAATCCTTAATGCAGAATTAGAGGGTTTAGAAGTTCTAGATTTAACTGTTGAGAATTTTAAGCTGCCGGGTTGGGCTAACCTATTTGCCAAATTAAAAGAGCATCTCTTCAACGGACTTGGTTTTGTTTTGCTACGAGGTTTCCCATCTGATGATCTTACGCCCCTGCAGAGGGGGATAGGATATTTTGGAATAGGCGTTCACCTCGGCCTTGCCATTCCACAAAATGCAGCGGGGCATGCGCTTGGCCACGTTTGCGACATAGGTGTTGATAGCGAAAAAATAACCGGGCGGGGGTATCAATCAAAAACTGAGCTTAATTTCCATACTGATTCGGCTGATGTAGTTGGTTTGTTGTGTGTAAGGCAAGCAAGGTCAGGGGGAATCAGTAAACTAGTAAGCTCCTTAACAATCTATAATGAAATGGTAAAATCTTGTCCAGAATTAGCACGTGTTTTAATGGGGCCCATTTATCGTGATCGACGAGAAGAGGTTCCAATAGGTCAAGGTCCTTGGTATTGCATTCCTGTCTTCAACCCCCATCAAGATAGAGTATTCACGACCTATGTCCGCAGCACAGTCCGCAAGGCTGAGAGGTTTGCGGAGCTCCCCCGAGTGACACCTCAACTAGATAAGGCAATGAATGTCTTTGACTCCCTCGCTAATGATCCTCAAAATCACCTCCAGATGGATTTTAAGCCCGGTGATATACAGTTCGTCTGCAATCATTTCATTCTTCATTCCAGAACCGCTTATGAAGATTATCCTGAAGCCAGTAATAGGCGGCACTTGTTGAGGCTTCATTTGGCATGCCGAGATGGGCCTGATTTGCCTCCAATATATCAAAACCTTCGTGGTTTTAATGAGGATGGGAGACCTGCTGGCACTCATTTGCCAGGGGTTTTACTTACAGCTCCACTTGAACCAATAGATGGTGGCCCCGGCGCTTTCAAAAACCGCCAGCGGTCAGAGTAATCGAAAATTTAGCGCGGAACTCCAGTAGGCTTTAATCCTTTAAGCCAAATATATTAAGCACCCAGCGGTCACACTTTTGTACAATGTGCCTATAATCTTAGTATTAATTAAATCATTCATATACCAAACAGGCATAGAGTCATGATCCAACTGCCTTTTACTCCTAAAAAAATAAATTCGACTTTTTTATTTTTAGCAATCGCTTATTTTCTTATTTGGTCCGGCGAATTGTTCGCGCAGGATATTATTCACCGAGAAGTACGCCCGGGATCATCTCACAGTCTTTTGCTACTTGAACCAACTACCAAGCCACAACATGCGGTAATATTATTCGCTGGAGGTAGCGGTATGGTTGGATTTGAAAAAGATGGCACCATTAGCCGGATGCGCAGTAATTTTTTAGTTCGGGCGCGGAAATTATTTGTAAATAACGGACTTTTGGTGGGTATTTACAGCATGCCCAAGGATGCTGATGACTGGGACTTCCGGCTTTCGAACAAGCACGCTGAAGATGTAGGAGGGTTGGTACGGGAAATTAAATTGAGGTATGAAGTTGATGTATGGTTAGTCGGCCATAGCCGCGGGGCTATTTCTGTTGCAAATGCCGGATTGAAGTTAGAGGGACTTCAAAAGCCCACAGGGCTAATTTTTGCAGCCAGTGTTGTGGATACGGGCAACCGGGGTCAACCAAAAGTTACCGATATAGATGTCAAAGACATCAATATACCATCGTTGGTAATTCATCATCGAGATGATAGTTGTTACGTGACGCTATACAGTGACGCAAAGGATTTCTTTAAAAAACTTACAAGTTCTCCTCGGAAAAAATTAGTTGCTATGGATGGCGGCGAAGCGGGATGGGAGGAGTATGCATGCAAATCAAAATCACATCATGGCTTCTTAGGTATTGAAAAGGAAACAGTGAAAAGGATTTCTGATTGGATCACATCCGCTAGATAAGTCCCCCAGGTTTTGCTTGCCAAATTCCAGTAAGACCCTTCATTCGAAGTTTAACTTCGATCCTCGCCACAAATTAGCAATTACGCCGCGAATGTTGCTAATGCTTTTTCTTCAAACTGTAAGCCTAATCCTGGTTTTTCAGTTAATTGCAAATATCCGTCCTTAATTTCAGGCGTTTCTTGGTAGAGCTCCAGCATCCATGGCATATATTCGACCGTGAGACCATTAGGGCATGCTGCAACTACATGCCCCAGTATTTCTGGCATTACATGGCTAACAATAGGCAAATTAGCTGCTTCAGCCATCGCGGCAACTTTCATCCACTGACTTACGCCGCCAACACGAACAATATCAACCATGATTATGTCAACAGAATGTTTTTGGATCATATTGTGAAAAGGTGTAATACCGTAAAGATATTCACCGCCAGCAACAGGCGTCTTCAGTGCCGCTGTAACACGTGCTAACCCATCATAATCATCCGCGCGTGTTACGTCTTCAAGCCAAAAGAGGTCCACTCCTTCAGCCTTTTTACCAATATCTATTGCTTGCTCAGGTCGCCATAGCTGATTGATATCGCACATTAATTTTATTTCCGGGCCGATTACATCGCGAATTACCTGAATTCGACGGATTTCATCTTTTGGAGAGGCCCCCCCCGGAAGTGCCATCTGAGTTTTCATTTCTCTAAAGCCCTTTGAAATGAGTGTTGCAGCGGCCTCCTGTGCTTGATCGTCAGTAAGACCGCGTCGGAGAGACCCTGAAGCGTATGTTGGAACTTGTTTACGATACCCACCTAACAACTTCCATAATGGCATGTTGACCGATTTGCCCTTTATATCCCAAAGGGCTATGTCTATAGCTGAGTGCGCGAGAGTGAAAATACCCGCTGATCCGGAGGGGTCGCCGGTTGAAGATCGTAATTTTTTTGTAATGTGTTCAATCATTGTCGGATCTTCACCGATTGTTATTTCAGCAAGCTCTTCAACTGCTTTTTTAAGAGTTGCGGTCAATCTGCCACCATAGAAAGTTATGCCTATGCCTTCTATTCCATTATCAGTCCGTAGTTTTAGTGCAACAACGGGCCTCGTGCGTCCAGGCTCCTCGGGCATATTAGCCAATGGGTCGTCTTCAGGCACCATCAGAACGATTACTTCATAATTTACGATATTCATTCTTGTGTTCCCTTATTTTCTTCCATATACGCAATGTGACTCTAAAGTGTAAGCCTTGCAATCGTGCTGCGAGCAAAGCTAATTTCTTCTGTTAACAGTTTATGTTCTATTTATGATAATTACCTCTAATAATGTAGTTGCTTGTGCCGGAGGTTCAGATACGCGGCTCGAATCGAGACCCGCGCAGTCGCCTGACTTCGGAGAATTACTTTTGCGGCTGCGCGTTGTTGGTTTGTGCGGAACCGATCTTTATAAGCTTACGACTGGGAATGAGCAGATTGGTTCTGTTCTCGGGCATGAAGTCGTTGGTGATGTGCTGTCGTTAGGCGAAGGTGTTCAACATTTTGCTGTCGGCGACCGTATTGTTGTTCCTCATCACGTGTCTTGCGGTAATTGCTCCCTTTGCAAAAAGGGTAATGAGACAATGTGTGAAGTATTTCGTGAAAATCTTATTGCTCCAGGCGGGTTTGCTGACACGATGGTTATAGGCGAGCGTGCTGTTACATCTGCTGCCCATATTCTTAGTGATGAGATATCGGACAAGGCCGCAGTTTTCTTAGAACCTGCTGCCTGTGTTTTAAGAAGTATTCGCCGTTCAGGGATTAGCAGCGGCGATCTTGTTGTAATTCAGGGTGCTGGGCCCATGGGATTATTGCACCTGTTGGTTTTAAGAGCCGAGCTTCCAGAGACCAGAGTAATAATTATTGACCCTGTATCTGAAAGACGGGTTTTTGCTGAAAAGTTGGGTGCGCATGAGATTTTAACTCCGGAAAAGGCTAATATTTTAGCTCAGAACATTAATGCTGATGCTGTTTTTGATACAGTCGGTGGTTCGGTGGTGATGGGTTCATCCATAGAATTAACACGCTATGGCGGGACGGTAGTGCTTTTTGCTCATGCATCAAATGCAGAACATGCAAAGATTGACCTTAATAACGTTTTTAAGTTCGAGCGACGCATTGTCGGTACATATTCTGGTGCTCTTGCTGAGCAATCTGAAATTTTTAACCTAATCAAATGTGGTCGACTTGACCCATCCTTATTAGTCACGCACACCATGCCATTAGATGATTTTGAAAAGGGCGTTTCCCTTGTGCATAATCGCAAAGCATTAAAAGTTTTGTTTACACCATCAAAGGGATCATTAGGCTTTCTATGACCTTACCAAAAAATATGATCGCTGCAATGCTCATGGGACCGGAGCAAATTGAAATAAGGGAGGTTCCAGTTGTTCCGCCAAGTAGGGGGGAATTATTGATTTCTGTCGAAGCGGCAACCACTTGCGGGACTGATGTGAAGGTATTTCGTCAAGGTGGACACGCGCGAATGCTTCATGTCCCAACATTATTTGGACATGAGGTGTCGGGACGAGTTCAAGCCGTCGGGAAAGGAGTACAAAAATTTTTGGAAGGGGATGCCGTAGTAGTTGCAAACTCTGCACCCTGTTTTAACTGCGACTACTGCAAAATGTATCGTGAAAACTTATGTCGTGATCTTCAGTATCTCAACGGAGCCTATGCAGAGTATTTGCTTATTCCTGAGCGCTTTGTCGAACGAAGTACACATAAAATTCCTGATAAATTAAATTTCTCTCGAGCTGCGCTAACTGAACCTCTTGCATGCGTACTGCATGGTATCGATACATGTAACCTAGAAAATTATGAGACAGGATCAGAGATTGCTGTATATGGAGGTGGCCCTATAGGACTTCTTTTTGTTGGGGCGTTAACTGATTTAGGCTTTAGTGTAATTCTAGCTGATCCCAATAAGTCTCGCCTTGATGTTGGGAAGGCAATGGGTGCTAAGAAAGTTATTCAGATAAAGCGCGATGGTGGCCAAGCTGACCTGGTTAAATCACTGTGCCAAAATAAGGAAGGGACCTGGGTAGCTATTGATGCAACAGGCCAGCCTGCTGTGTGGGAGGACGCCATTTCTACGGTGAGGCCAGGAGGAATGGTTAATTTATTTGGCGGTTGTAAGCCTGAAACAAAGGTATCTTTGGACGCTCATTTCCTGCATTATAGTGAAATTACGGTGAAGGGTGTTTATCACCATAGGCCTGATACTGTGCGTAGGGCGCTGAAATTATTAGAGCAATCAAGCTTTCCCGCCGATTTGTTGTTAAGTACGAAAATGCCGGTAAAGCATACAGAAAAAGCACTGAGAATGATGATGGCCAAAAAAGCATTGAAAGTTGTAATTAGCGCAGAATCATAAAGAGCCCAGTGTCTCTGATACGGGGTGCTCCGTATGATTGGTGGTTACAGTCCAAATTTAATTTAATGGGCCGTTTATGGAGTTCCCATTTCTTTCTTTAGATCATTCAGGTGTAGTTTAGCATAGGGGTGTTTTGCTGCGTCAGCCTTTTTATACCACTGTGCTGCTGTGCTTTTATTTTTTTGAACACCAAGACCATAGCGATAATGATATGCAAGGTTCATCATGGCCTCGGTATGACCCAACTCGGCTGCTTCTTTAAACCATCGGATTCCTTCGGCGGCATCTTTTGCAACGCTTTTTCCGTTTGCATATAAGAACCCTATGAAATTACGGCAAGCTGCCTCTTTATTACTACCAGGATATTGCCTCAAAAACATCCGATAGGCAGCAACAGTATCCTCTTTGCGAGCGTTTTCGAAGGCGCTTTTAATTTGTAGCATTTTTTGTCGTTTTGCTTCGGCTTTTGCTAAACGACTTTTACGTTCGGCCTCAGCTTCTATGATTGCCGTAATCGCTGTCTTGGCATTATCGGAGTTAGGGCCACCGGGAAAGGATTTGAGGTACTTTTCGTAAGAGGCACGCGTATTAGCTTTGCTCGCTATGGCCCACGCAGCTCTCTCAGCTATCGCTTTTTCTTCGCGTGTTTTTTCGATTTGCAAACGTGCGAGTTCCGACTTTGCCCTCTCTATGTTTATGCCCTTTGGATACAAGCGAATGTAGGTTTCAAATGCAAATATAGTGTTGACCTCTCTGGACAATTCGAATGTGGCATTATCTGCTGCAAGTTCTGCTTTCTTCCTCTCAAGTTGAACCCGCTCTATTGCTCGAATGGCATCCTCTCGATACCGACCTTCCGGGTAAGCGCTGATATATGCTGCGAAATCACTGATTTGATTTGAATCAAGAGCTCTAAGCCAAATCCCTTCCTCAATCTTCCATGTTTGATAGTACTGATAACCAAACCCCATGCCAGCAACAGCCCCAATCGAAAGCACTCCAAAAAGGACTACCATTGCCAGAACACCCAACTTGGACTTCTGTGAATGTCGTAGTGGTGCCCTAGCTACTGTCGAAGATGAGTCAAGAGGATCTTTGTCGGGAATAATTTTAAATTCTATTTCTGTCTCACCAATCTTTATGATTGTTTGAGGGGTAATTTGAGTTGGACAAAAGGGCTTAAGTTGTCGTCCATTAACAACTGCGGCAAGCTCACTATTCAAATCTTCAATTAAAAACTCTGCTCCACTTACAGACAGCCGTACATGGCGACGCGAAATTTCCGGGGCATTTGCAACATAATCGCAAAGCTCTTTATCAGAGCCAATAACAACACCATCATTTTCAAGAGCACTGGTTTTTATTTCGAAAAAAAAACGATCACTCATGATGCTCTCTCTAGGTTTAATAGTGAAAGAAACGTCACGGTAGGGCAACTCCGGTAAATTTACCTCTATTAGCCCTAGCTAGTTGACTTAAAAAAGTAACAAATGTGGGGCGCTCATAAAAATTACCTATGGCTACGGTATGAATCTCTTTTCGCCCACCATTACGTCGGGTAATGTTTTGAATGACCTGTCGCCAATTACGATTTGGCACCGTTGGTTGTCCATCGGTCATTAGAATAATCGCATCAACATTATATTGAAGTGCTGCCATTAATCCATCCATTGTTGGAGTGCCTCCATCAACCCTCCCCATCATATTACGGACAAAATTCATAGCAATTCCCTTATTTTGGTTTAACATTGGCGCTATCCCTCGGTTCGGCCAACGTGGCAACTGAACGGTATAAAATGCTTTAGTGCCCGGCGCATGAAAACCAATGATTCCGAGCTTTTCCTTTTCGCTCATGGGCTCGAGTATTTTCTGCATTGTTTGAAGTGTGATATTTCTAAATTTTTTCATACTGCCAGACATGTCCATAACAACTACAAAAGTTTGGGCATTGGTAGCTAGACCAAGAAGAGCAAACTTTACCCGACGCTTGGCCTCTTTTCGAGCTTCATTTAGATCAGCCCTTACTTTTTCTGCTGAGGATTTGGCAGCTGCAATTTTTTTCTCCGCTTTCCTTGCTTTGTCTTCTGCAGCACGCAGCCTTTCACTTAAATTATCCGTCGTTTGTATTTTCTCTTGAAGTCGGTCAATTTGTTTTTGTGCCTCTTCGAGTTCTGCCTTGCTTACTGACGTCGAGACGGTTTGCTCTAATTCGACAATTTTTTCGCGCATTTCATTGTTGTCTCGCACAACATCGTCATGCTTCAGATAGTATGGAAGCAAGACAATCGTCACCAAAATGAATGCCCCAAGTGCAGATGCAAACAAGTCTAGTGCGGACATACTGAAAATGACGACTTCGCGACTTCGGCGTTTCATCAGAATTTCCTGTTGCCAATTACGGATTACCGTTCGTATAGACGATTTATAAGGTTATCGAGACAATACTGACCAGAGAGGTTTAAAGCCCGTTCCTCACGGCCTTGTACAATATGCATCAGGAACACGAGTATTCCTGACATCGCTAATGCTAGTAATGTGGTAAAAAAAGCGGTACCAAGTTTGGTCGTTAAAACTCGTAGTAGTGTTGCATCGTCTGGCCGCATATCAGCAATTCCCTCTAGCGCGATGGCAATGCCAATAACAGTACCTAAAAAGCCCAATGTTGGAATGAGCCATACTATATACCTCAACATATTATAGCGGAGATCGACCTCGTGGTGGTATAGCTCAATGCTAGAATTTAATAATGCATTCGATTGGTCAACCGAGCGGCTTGATTGAAATTGCAGTATCACTCTTGCAATCAGACGTGTAAGGAAACAGTCTTGGGTACTCTCATCGCGGATGGAAAGCTGATAGTATTGGCCTAAATCTTCTGATCTAAGCACTGTTTCCCGATCCTCTGGCAGAAACTGCCGCCGCAGCACGCTCATTTCTCGATTGCTTACTGTATGCCGCACCCAAAGCTCTGAAAAGCCTATTGCAAAAACCACCCACATGACATTTTGAACCGTTAGAGGGTAGGTCGCGAAGTTTCGGTCAATTAACAGACGTTCGGCAATGCCTTCGAGCAAAAAATGAAATACCAATAGCAATGCAATCGAGAAAAAAACGCCTATTAAAGCTCCGATGATACGGGTTTCGCTATCTCCCTCAAGGTCTAGCTTTCGCATTATTTCTCCTTCGCTGAAATAATTTCGCCGGTATGAATAGACCGCCTCACTTGACCTGTGGGAAGGTCATGTTTTGGGTCGTGGTGAGGTTTATTGCCAGCCGAAAAAGAAGTAATTATAGAATTTTCGTATTCCTCAAATTTAGCACGTATTCCCTTGGGCGCAACCTTGGCCAATACTGATTGCCCTTTGGTTTTGTATTTACCAAACCGAATTTCGGTATCTTCATCTACGTAAGTTTGACTGAAATTGACCCACTTTTTATTTTCTTTTTTGAAACTGCCCGCCTCACTCACTCTATCGGTCAAGAATAGTTTGCCACTAGATGACAGAACAAGCTCTGCATGAATGTCAGAAACAGTCGAATGGTTTAAATGAATATCGCAGTTCATTGCGGAGCCAATAGTAAAGGTAAGGTATGGGCACATATCCGATCATCCAAAAGATAAGGTTTAGTATTTGTGTCTATTTATAACATCATTTTCTCATAGCATATTTATTACTCACAACTACATGGTGTTTTAAATGTCGCTATTATTGGTTATCTAGCGCTTTTACCTCTACTTCATGTATTATGTGAAGAAAATGACTTCATCGGGGGGGCTATGATCAGAGTTGCTGACTATGTTATCGTCGGAGCAGGGTCTGCTGGCTGCGTTGTTGCGAGCCGCTTAACAGAAACCAAAGCCACTGTTGCTCTTTTGGAAGCAGGCCCAAAAGACAATCATCCGATGATTCACATTCCAGCCGGGTTACGTTCCTTGCAGCATCATCCGGTATTAAACTGGAATTATGAAACAGAGCCAGAGGAAATGACGGGAGGTCGTAAAGTCTACTGGCCCCGCGGTAGGGTGTTAGGTGGGTCAAGTTCGATAAATGGAATGCTTTATGTGAGAGGCAACTCAAATGATTATGACACTTGGGCTCAGGCAGGCTGCACTGGCTGGAGTTTCGAGGATGTTTTACCATTTTTCAAAAAATCTGAAGATTTTAGGGGAAATGGAGAAGATGAGTTTCGTTCTAGGGGCGGCTTGCTTGCAGTTGAACCCTACAAAAATATACTTCCACTGACCCATAAATTTGTAGAAGCATCGCAACAAGCGGGACATATCTTCAACGAGGACTATAATGGAAGGCGACAAGCGGGGGTCACATATTCCCAAAATACTCGCGATAACCGCTTTAGAGCTTCCACATCACAAAGTTTTTTAAAGGCATGCAAAAAGAGAAAAAATTTAGAAATTATTACAGAAGCTTATGTGAAGAAATTAATCTTTGATGGGAAGAGATGTGTAGGTGTCTCATACCAAGTTGGCGATAAAAATATGGAAATACGAGCAAATAAAGAGGTGATTTGTTGTGGTGGATCGATTAACTCCCCGCATATTCTTCAGCTTTCCGGCATTGGACCAGCACCGCACCTCCGCAGCCTTGGTATTGAAGTGCTGCATGATTGTGCCGGGGTTGGCGAGAACCTCAGCGACCATTTTGTTGTACGCCTAGTGCATAAAGTAAAGGGAGCTTTGACCTTAAATCAAATCGCAGATTCTATTCGTGTGCTTCCTGAAGTGATAAAATTCATTGTTCGCGGGGATGGTGCCTTAACGTTTGGCGTTACTAGCGCGATGGTTTTTTGCGATAGTCGTGAAGGGCTAGCTAGTCCTGATCTGCAGTTGCTATTCGCGCCTGCCAGTTCTTCGATAAAAATTGTAGGAAAGTTAGATAAATCGCCCGGAATGACACTTTCTATATGTCCCGTTCGTCCTCAAAGCAGAGGTACCGTTATGGCGGGGTCTCCAGACCCATTCAAGAAAGCCGTTATACGCCCAAATTATCTCGGTGTTGAGGACGATATCCAAGTGATGTTATCGGGTATCAAAAAAGGGCAGAAAATTTTTGAACAAGATGCGCTCCGCCAACACTCGCTTGGTGAGGACATACCTGGTAAACCTGTCCAAACAGTTGAAGATTGCATTGAGTTTGCCAAGGCAAAGGGTGTCACAATTTATCATCCGGTGGGCACTTGTAAGATGGGCAACGATACGATGTCGGTTGTAGATCCGCGCTTAAAAGTGCAGGGCGTTGAGGGTTTAAGAGTGGTAGACGCGTCTATAATGCCAAGCGTAACATCGGGGAATACAAACGCTCCTGCTATTATGATCGGCGAAAAAGGTGCCGCTATGATTTTGGAGGACTCCAAAAGGTAGCAAAGTATTTTTATAATGGTATTGGGCGTTAAACTTTGTTCACAAAACGGCTCGGCCATCCTTTTGATAGAATATGAACAAACCGTATGCCCCTAAAAGGATTTTCCCCTGGTTTCGAACACTCTATATTGTTGGCCCCGATGTCGCTTATGTGGCTATAGTCATTAATTAAAAATTTTTCTTAAAACTGAACGACAACCCCGCCGTTTATTTGCAGCATCTGGCCATTCATAAATGCTCCATCTTCGGAGCACAGATAGGCTATTAAACCACCTATTTCGGTTGTTCGACCAAGTCGGCGTAACGGATTTTCATCTCTTAACTTTTTACGACGTTCGTCCATTTCAACATCAAAATCATCTCCAGGAAAAGTCCCTGGGGAAATTATGTTTGCTGTAATGCCGTATTTGCCAAATTCGTCGGACAACGATTTTATCAATCCCCAATTTGCATGCTTAGATGATGCAACTGCGGCTGCACCCTGATAGCCCTGTTGAGCCATCATGCCGGTGAAATTAATTATGCGGCCCCATTTTCTCTCCATCATGCCAGGCAAGCAGGCTTTAATCATCCAGAGTGGCCCCTTCAGATTTATATTGTGGACCTCATCCCACTCGGCATCGGTGACGTCTAGAAATGCCGTATGGGGGCGTATTGCAGCATTGTTTACGAGAACATCTATAGAGCCAAACCTGTCTAGAGCTGACTTTATAATGCGGTCTGTATCCTCCTTAACGCCAACATTACCCATTGCTACGAGTGTATCGACACCAAATGCAGTCAATTCCTTTGCCACCGCGTCGCAAGCATCCTTATTCTTGGAACCGTTCAAAATGATATTAAAACCAGCTTCGGCTAACCGAAGTGCAATTCCCCGTCCTATCATTTGTCCAGAACCAGTAATTAAAGCGGTCCGTCTTTCGTTTTCCATCACTAACCTCGTAAAAAAATACCACCAGTTTACAACCTTAGCTTGACTCAGGCCAGAGGCGTTTGGCAGTGAGGGGAGAATAAAGTGTGCCAGAAAGGGGGCAGGGACAAGTGATATTAAAAGCTTTTAGAGACTCTAATGTGTCGAATTGAGTCATAAGGCCATGCCTGACTGGGCCGGATGTGCAGAGTAGTTTTCTCGTTCTCACTGCGCCACTTGCGTTGCTAAAGGCGGGTAAGAAGTTTTGGGCTAGCCAAGTATTATATTTTTCATCTTGTTCTGCGTTTCCGATTAAAATTTCACATGCTTTACCCGGCCGTTTTGCAATCGCGGTGCCTTCGCAACTCCATTCGTGAGAAAAAATTAGGCTCAATGGTTTGTTTCGTAATGCGACCATTTGGCGTGTTAAATCGTCTTGCTGAAGTTTTAATTGAGTCGGATTGGGATCGAAAAAAACTCTACTATTGGTGCCGCCAAAAAATGCAGCATAACGCGTTCCGTCTTTGTAATGACCCGCCCAGTTATAGCCAGGCCGGGCAAGTTTTTCTGGGATATGCGTATTGTGGAACCATGAAAGATATTTTGTTTCGTTTTCTGGCATTACGTTGTACAGCAACATCCAAATAGCGTCACTCATGTGTATCCCCGGTCCATATCCAAAAATTTTATATGTTGTTGTGAATATTTTTCTGAACGCTTGTACAAAACGGTCCTACTAGCCTGGTATGACAGTTTCGCCGGCAGTTATTGATTTATGCATAAGTCGTCTTTCATGTGCGGGGAACGATTTTCGATGGTGCATTGTGCACCGATTGTCCCATACAAGCAAATCGCCGACTGCCCATTCGTGCTCCCAAATAAATTTTGGGTCACATGAGTGTGACCAGATTTTGTCCAACAATTCCTCGCTTTCTTTTACAGTATAATCAAATATGAAAGAGTTTAAGCGTCTACCGAGAAACAGGCATTTCTTTCTAGTAACTGGGTGTAGGCGGACCAATGGATGCCTAATACCCGGAGCTTTGGAAACGTCTGTTATTTCTCCATATGACTGGCGTGGAGTGCCATCCGAACTGTGGGTTTTAGAATGGTTTGAATATGCGCCGTCCACAACTTTGCGCAGTTCTACTGGCAGTGTTTCGTAGGCCATATACATATTGAGAAAAGACGTTTGTCCGCCTTGATCGCTCACCTCTACTGCGTGGAGTAAGCTCGCAGAAATGGGTTCCTCAGTGAAGGAGCTATCAGTATGCCAGAAAGCTTCACCGTTTCCCAATGACCCCTTTGGATGTCCGTTAGCATCGGTAATATTTGAGATAATCGTAATATCGTCCGGTACTTCATCGCTGTAATACGTTTTGCGACCCAGGCCCAGAAGCTGGTTCGCTGTTTTCCCTGCGGGCCCAAAAACGTGCCGCAATCTAAGCAGATCGTCAAACTGTAATGTTTGGTTTCGGAAAACTAGGACCATATGCTCGATCCACCCAGAAAATATTACCTCTTGGTCTTCCAAAGATATATCTTCCGACAGATCAATGCCGCTTACCATAGCTCCCAACGCTTTTCCGGTAGGCTCAATTTTAATTGCCATGACTTCATCCTCCCTAACATATGCTTTTTTAAACCTCAGAACCGCATTCAAGTGAGACGGTTTGAGAGAACTTAAGCCATTTTGTTTGAAGACAAAAAAATTAATGCAAAAATTCAGTTTGGGTTATGCGTCTTATAATGCTGACAACCTATTCAGGCCCCCAAGCTTCGATTAAAGCTCTAATGTCTAATGAAGTATAAAAGCCCGGAATCGTTCCGAAAGGAGGCTCTCTGTAGGCCATCAGGGTCTGTCCTAAATGGGCGCTATCCGAAGAAAACTTTGCAGTTGTGAAAAGACAATCTCCGTCATCACCATCAAATGGATGTTCCAAACCCAACACATGGCCCATTTCGTGAAGAAATTTGTAGTCCATCCGATTATGTTTGCCGGCTCCCTCTGCGCATTCGTTTAAAAACATAATCTGCTTAGTACCGCTAGAGTCGTCGATAACTTCTCCATAATGCGCATCTGGCACGCAAATTAGGTACACCAATAAATCGGCGTTACTTTTATAATATGTTCTTCGAAAATCTAAACTAATTAGCTGATCTAATCTATATAGGAGTTTTTGTGCATCTCTAGCATCCGCTTCGGTTATGCGTCGAGGATTAAGTGCGTAATTTTGGCCTTCATGTCTGAAAACAATTCTATTCGTCGATTTGTTAAAATAGTAAAATAAATTTTGCCTACCGCGTAAAAATTGCTTGGCTTCATTAATCCATGAACGTTGCAACAATCCCTCTGTGTTAAGCGTATTGCTGCACCTGCTACTGGGCAGAGGATTCAGATTACTCTTTCGTTGTATTAGGCCAAGAAACAAATCAAGCGCTCTCAAAACATTTTCTGATGAAGTGGATTGCGCTAATTTAAAAGATTGCGTCTCAGAGGGGAATACATGGTTAGACTTGGATGCCGTGGCCCATGGGAGCTTGGAAGAATTTTCAAGATTAAAACCAAGGGCGCTCGAAAGGCTGCAAGTGATAGTAATAACGACAACTGAGCACAACCTTAGAAAGGTGCGCCATGCAAACCTGGTTTTTTGTTGAATTGCTAAGTCTGATGGATGAGTTAGGTTCATAAAATTACCTGTATCGAGCCTACCTAATACTTTATAGCACTAGCAATTTTGTTGTTGGAATAAATTTTAATAAAAAAGATAGCTTTTATTCGTTAATCTGCAAAGTCATCATCGATGTAGTCACAAAGCAAGAAAAATCCTAAATTTATGGTGCCCTATATTGTCGACTGACACCGCACTATCTTGCTATGGGATAGATTTTAGCAGATACGTATAGGGATCGATTTTTTAATGGGAGGATCATTCGTGCCGGATCAAAAATTACCATTCAGTGGGGTTAAAGTATTGGATCTCACACACGCGCGTGCCGGGCCAACGGCTGTGCGTCTGTTATCCGATTGGGGGGCAGATACAATTAAAATTGAGCAGCCAGCAGCCACGAGCACAGATAAAGGAAGCATTTTGGGGGCCCGCAATGGGTTTGATTTGCAAAATCTTCATCGCAATAAAAAAAGTCTGACGATTAATCTAAAATCTGCAGAAGGTAAAAAGATTTTTTTCGATCTTGTTAAACGTTCAGATGTGATCGTGGAAAATTTCCGGTCACAAACAAAAAATCGGCTTGGCGTGGATTATCAGAGCTGTGCAGATATTAATCCGCGTATTATCTATGGCAGCCTTTCTGGTTTTGGGCAGGATGGTCCTTATGACAACCGTCCTGGTGTTGACCAGATATTACAGGGTATGGGTGGTTTAATGTCTGTCACCGGTTTGCCGGGGCAAGGTCCCGTTCGTGTAGGCATTCCCATTTGTGACTTAACATCTGGAATGTTTTTGGGATTTGGGCTTGCGGCTGCATTGTTTGAGCGCGAGGCCTCGGGCAAAGGGCAGTGGGTTCAGACGTCACTTTTGCAGGCAATTATTGCTATGATGGATTTTCAAGCTGCTAGATTTCTCAAGGATGGCGAGGTTCCAAAGCAGGCTGGTAATGACCATCCCACAGGGGTTCCTACTGGAGTATTCCCCACAGCTGACGGCCACATAAATATTGCGGCGGCCGGCGAAGTCCTTTTTCGAAGGTTTTGTGATGCAGTTGGTTTATCTAAGTTGTATCAAGACACTCGCTTCGACACTTATGAGGGGCGTTCGAGTAACCGCGCGGAACTCAATGCAGAAATCTCAAAGGTTACTGCGACACAGTCTTCTGATTATTGGGTTGAAATGATGCAAGATGTCGGTGTGCCCTGTGGTCCCATCTACGATATGGGGGAGGTTTTTAACGATCCACAAGTAAAACACCTTAAGATGGCATGGCCAATGGCCAATGCTACTGGTGAATTTCCGGTTGTTCGAACACCATTGGAGATGAGTCGAACAAATGTTGGTGATAACGTGCGACTGCCTACGCCTGAACTCGGCGAGCATACAGAACAAATTCTTAGAGAATTGGGATACGATAATGTGGTTATAACTGATTTAAAAAAACGAAATGTAATTTAGTCAGGAATGCCCACTATGGATCACTGGAATAAAGAAACGCTTTCAGCAATTGACAGCATGCTAAATCCGAAATCGGTTGCGATTATTGGCGCGTCTGAGAATAAATCCTATGGCGGCCGATTTATGGCTAAGGCCCTCTCTAGTGAAGGTGCATTGACAGTCTACCCTGTCAATCCGAACCGAAATGAGATTCAGGGCCTAAAGGCGTACAAAAGTGTTTTAGATTTGCCGGAAGTTCCAGATGCGGCTGCAATTTTGGTGCCGTGGAATTTCGTCCTTCCAACCCTCGAACAATGTCATGAAAAAGGGATTAAATCAGTAATTGTAATATCGGCAGGTTTTGCTGAACGAGGAAATGAGGAACGGGAAAACCTACAGAAAGAACTTACAGGGTTCAGTGAACGTACGGGCGTCAGAATTAGTGGCCCAAACTGTCTTGGTTTAGCGAGCATAAAAGACAAACGTTGGCTCAACGCGTCTTCTCGGCCAATGATGGGTGAGGCAGGGCCAATAGGCTTAATATGTCAATCCGGCGCAACACTTTTTGGCCCGATTTTGGTCCGTGCGGATGAATGTGGAGTGGGACTATCCTATGCCATCTCAACTGGTAATGAAGCCGATTTAGACTTTGCTGACTTCGCTCGATTTTTGCTAGATGACGATAGCACAAAAGTTATTGCTGGATTTATAGAGGGAATTAAAAACCCAGCAAAATTTCTTGAAGTTGCTAAGCTTGCTGCTGAATATTCAAAGCCAATGGTGATTATTAAAATCGGGCGGTCCGATTACGGAGCGCGGTCTGCAAATTCACATACTGCCGCTCTTACCGGTGCTGATGAAGTGATAGATGCAGCTTTCAAACAGTATGGAGTAATTAGGGCCAGTGGCTATGATGATTGTCTTGAGATTGCACAAATTATGGCTGGTGGGAAGAAACCTCATGCAGATGGTATTGTTGCGGTTTCTCATTCTGGCGGTATCAGTTCGCTGCTCGCCGATATGATAGGAACTGAAGGACTCCATTTACCTGACCTAAGTGATAATGCCCGGACTGGTATCAATAAAATCCTTTCAGGTTTTGGTTGGGCATCAAACCCTGCTGACATAACGGGTTTTGCTCATCGCGAGGCTTTTTCTGAGATTATTGATTATTTGGTTAAGGAGCCAAGCTCGGGGACTTTGGTGGTAGCGAGTGCAGGTAAAGGTGCTCACGTCGATAAATTAATCTCCGTCCGTGATACGGGAACCCATAATGTGGCGTACATGTGGACCGGCCGTAGAGATCAGAAAGAAGGTCTTAATGAATTAAAAGCCGCTGGTATTCCTATCTTTTATACTTCTGATTCTCTTGCTAGAGCCCTTAGGCATTTGAAAGATTATCATTGCTGGTTAGAGAATCGAAATAAAAATGGGTTCGCTAAAACTCAAATGAATAGCGAAGACCAAGTACAAGTTTTTAAGGGCCTTGAAAGCTTAGGCCGAGCGAAACTCAGCGAAACTGAGGCAAAACAATTAATCTCTGCCTGGAATGTCAGGGTAACGGCTGAGGTAATTGTAAACTCATCACAAGAAGCGGCTGCAGCCATTGATAATTTTGACGGTCCCGTTGTCATGAAAGGCGTTTGTCCAGATATTGCTCATAAAACAGAGGCAGGCTTAATAAAAATCGGAATTCTTGATGGTAAAGCGGCTGCTGCCGCTTATGACGAAATTATTCACGCTGCGAATGCGCATGACTCCGAACTGCTACTTCAGGGAGTTGTCGTACAAGAAATGGTGACTGGAGGGGTTGAGACTATTCTTGGCGTCTTCGATGATCCGCTAATGGGGCCAATGCTCTTGTTCGGTTTGGGTGGAGTTATGGTGGAAGTTTATAATGACGTGGCATTACGGCACTGTCCTATTTTACCGCATGAAGCGCACGAGATGATAAATGAGGTGGTCGGTGCTAAACTTTTGGCTGGGTTCAGGGGCAGTGAACCATGTGATGTGGATGCTCTCGTTGCGGCAATGGTGAGTGTATCTCAAATGGCGTCGGGGCTCGCGGGTTCTCTGAAGGAGTTGGATATAAATCCGTTAATGGTAATGCCAAAAAATCACGGTGTTATAGCACTGGATGCTATGGCAGTTTTAAAGGGAGGAGCAGACTGATGCCAGATGATGGTTTTCGCAAATGGCTTGGTGTTGAGTATACTGTGATGGAGGATGGACATGCGGTTGTGCACATGAATGTTCGGCCAGAAATGCAAAATCTCCGTAACATGTGTCAGGGTGGCATTGTGGCGTCACTAATTGACGTTGCAATGGCTACGGCAGCGGCGGGAGGAAATTATGATACCCGTCTTCGTCCAATGGCAACATTGGAGCTGAAGGTTAATTATCTTTCGGGCGCTACTGGTGATCGCCTTGAAGCCGTGGCTGATGTCCTTAAATTGGGCTCTCGAACTGCGGTGGTAAGATGTGATGTCAGAACCGATCAGGGTGATATCTGTGCTACTGGTCTTGGCACTTTTATGACACGCCGTGTTCATGTAACGGACCCAGGAGGGATGACCCCGCCCAAGGGTTAAAAGGCTTGGAAAAGTTAAGGTCGTAAAGCGAAGCGTGTCATTGTTTCTGGAAGGATGCGTGGAATAGGCCAAGCAAAAATAGAACTTTTGACAGATGAGGCTGCTAATCTTTTAGTGTTTTTGGTTGGGCCAGCGACACGTTTTATTAGTTGCACAAACATCAACGTTAATGGCGGATCAACAACGCGCGTTCGAATTGAAATACATGGCGTTAAAGCAAATATTTATATTTTGCCGGCATCAAGCGCCGGGGTGGTGCTTTCCGTCGAGCTATACATGCTCGTCATCGGTGCATCCTCAAGAATTGCCTCTTGTAACTTGTCGAAACCGTTAAACGGTGTCCTCAGTGCTGAGCTGTAAGCTCCAGTTAGGCCAATCTCAATATAATCGCCTTCGGTGATGTCAGAAGGTAGCATGAAAGGCCCTGGCATCACATCAAGACTATCACACGTCGGTCCGTAAAATATAAATGGCTTTAAATCTGTGGAACCGTTTTTCCCTAAGCACTTAACTGGGTAACGAAAGCCGAGCAACCCCGCATCGAAGAGCCCGCCGTACGTACCATCATTTATGTACAAAAGATCGTTCTTGCGTGCGTCTACGTGCACAATTATCGATCCTGCTTCGGCGACTAACGCCCGCCCGGGCTCGCACCATATTTCAAAATTATTGGGAAGAGAAATTTCGGTTAAAGTAGTTTCGATCGCAGAAAAATAGTCAGCCAATGGTGCGGGCTGTTGTCCTGGATATAAAGATGGAAATCCGCCACCAACATCAACTATGTCAATTGGTATATTCGCTTCGTAGGTGATTTTTTTAATTTTTTGAAGTGCTATTTTATATGCCGTGGGGTCCAGACATTGAGATCCAACATGGAAACAGAGACCAAGTCTTTCACACCGTTTTGCCGCATTTTTTAATAAAGGAACCGCAGTGGCAGAAGTCGCGCCAAATTTCCCAGTGAGCGAGTGCGCTGCATAGCGGTTCGAAACTGATAGACGCATCAGCAAAGTCAAATCTTTAGAATGATCAGTAGATGAAGAAATTTTTTCTAATTCTGCGACGCTATCGAAAGCAAAAGATCGGACATCATAGTCATAATACGCACGTTCAATAGCAGCTCTATTTTTAATGGGGTGGAGGAAATTTATTTCAGCTCTAGGAAGGATCTCTCTAACTAGCGCAACCTCGGATAATGATGCCACATCGAACTGACTTATTCCGGATTGGTACAATACCTTCAGTAAATAAGGGTGTGGATTAGTTTTAACGGCGTAGAGGGTATGACCTGTAAAATTTTTTAAAAAATACTGTGCTGCATGATGTGCGGCTTCAGGTCGTATGCAGCTTACAGGCCTTTGCGGATTGAGAGTGCATACCAGTGCCTCAGCAGAAATATAGCGGTCCATCACATGGAGCACTCGATAATAGTTTCGTTGAATGCAGCTAAAAACTTTAAGCCGATGCCAGCCGGTTTAGTCCTCAATTAAGATTTTGTAAAGGTTTTGCTTTGTGTGGGCAAAACAGCGAATTGTTTATAAATGAGGGCTAAAACTTCAAAGAACTCACGCTCACAACAAGTATATTAAAACCATGGGGTCTGCTATAATCAAATGCGACGTTCTGATGGTTTTTGAGTTGGAAACTGACTGATCTCAATAATTTTGTCACCCGTGCCCACACCAAACACACAACAGATTTTAACAGATTTTCAGAAGTTTTCACGAAAGCAGTTAGTAGCAAATCACGATGTTCTTCCGACATATAGCTCACTGACAATAATTATGGTTAAGAATAAATGGTATCTACGAAGCGCAAACGGGTATTAAGAAAATGAATATCATGATAATTAAAAGCAATTCTTTCTTTTGCTCGTGCTGTTAGCCTTTAGAATAATGTATGTGACAGATTTGATATTTCTGTTCTGTTCGATTGCCTGCCCCGAGCGCTATAGAAATACAATAGGAATGGTTTTTATTTATTGGATCCATGAGCGCACTGTCTCCGGAAAAGAAGTCTGAAGAAGAAGGGTTGCCCCCTCGGCAACGCATCTTGGTTGCTTTAGCTGTGCTTCCAGCCGGCGCTATGCAAGGTATGGATACCTTTGCGACCGCTGTTGCGATACCGCGGATGATGGGATCCTTTTCAGTAACTCTTGTTGAAATTTCATGGGTTTTGATTTCATACCTTGTAGCATCTGCAATGTTTACCCCATTTTATGCGTGGCTTAGTCGGAAAATTGGTTGCAAAAACCTATTCATTTCTGTTGCTTTTGGGTTTGTTTGCTTCTCAATTCTCGTTGCGCAATCTGATAGCTTGATTGAGGTGGTAGTTTTTAGGTTTTTCCAAGGTGCCTGCGGTGCCGGCTTTAATCCCCTTACAATCCAGATCATTCTTGCTGCTTTTCCTCGGAAGTTACATGGCATTGCTTTTGGCTGGCTCCAAATGGGACGGAATAGCTCCATAGTAATTGGGCCTATCGTAGGTGGACTTCTTACCGAGCTTTTCGATTGGAGGTTTATCTATCTTATGAATGTTCCGCTCGGTCTGTTGGGCTCGTTTCTGATATGGCGATTACTTCCCAAAGACAAACCACAGGGCGCCAAAGCTTTTGATTTTTTTGGATTCGTTACGCTCAGTATTGCACTTTGTGCAACACAACTACTGCTCTCGCAGGGTGGGAAAATGGACTGGTTCAATTCCAATCTCATCGTCATTTACGCATTTATCTCTGCATGTTTTGCTTACGTATTTCTTTTTCATGCGCTTACTTGTCGGCAACCTTATTTGAATCTACGGGTTTTCAAAAACCGGGAATTTCTAATCGGAATGATTCTTGTCGTCTTTACTCAATTTATGGTTTACGGCTATGTCGGTCTATTACCCCCAATACTTCAGGATCAACTTGGCATGCCGGTTTACGAGGCTGGTTTTATTATTGCTTACCGTGGCATAGGCTCGATGCTTGCGTCATTTATAGCCGGGTTTTTGGTGCTTCGCTACAGTCCAAAGTACCTTATCATCTTGGGCATGCTGGGCATAGCATTCTCAACATGGTCGTTAGCAGAATTGGCGCCAAACGCAACGGCTATGCCTATAATTCTTGCAGTTTTTTTGCAAGGTTTTGGGCTAGGATTTGTGAAAACACCTATTTTATCGTTAACGTTCATGACACTCGAGTCCTCCATGCGGCCAGATGGAACTTCTATACTATCTACAGCGCAACGCATCGCATCCGGTATAGGTATATCAGTACTAATTACCATATTAGTTAGTAGTACACAGCGTGCACGCTCCAGTCTGGCACAAAATGTGAGCGAATATAACGAACGGTTTCAGCACCTAATTCTGCCAGAGAAATGGGACATGGAGAGTTTGTCTGGAGTAATGACACTTGATAAACTTATAGAAAAACAAGCGGAATTTATGGGTTACATTTTCGACTTCCAAATAATGACCCTGGTTACTGTTCTTATGCTTCCTCTGTTGCTCTTAGTGAGGATAAAAAAAGTAAACGAATAGTCAGCTCAATCATAGTTTAGCTCCCGTAATAATGGGCCCGCTGCTTCCTCAAACGCGGTAAAAGCGTCTTTGTCAAAGTATTCTTTGTGATCTCCAACAACACCTTTACGGAAAAATGAATTTTGGTCTTCGTCGCCACGAATTCGTCCTCCAGATAAAGCCTCAAAGGAGCCGGCTTCGAGGCATGAATCAATAACATCAGGCGTGCAAGCAACCCCGATAAACTTTAAAAGGCGTTTAACTTCGGCCTCAGGATTAGTATGTAACGCCTCATATCGTATCTCCAATAAACGACCCGGATGAGTATTTCCAAATTCACGTGCTTGAGTGACGCGGCTACGCCACGCACCCGCATAATCTGAAACAAATTTTGCCAAAGTAGTATCTTTAAGAGCTTCAGGACTCCACTTTTGTGAAAAGTGCCAACCTGAAAGGCAAACATCGCGTCCATCGCGCAGAACATGAATAAACCGACTTTCTGGGAATAATTTAGCTAATTCCGTCATAGCGATAGCGTGCTCCGGGGTTTTTTCACCAATGGCTTCTATGCCATCAATATCGTCAACCCATCGGTCAAATATTGTTAAAATAGCGGTTCGTAAGAGCAGCGTTAAATCATCTGCATCGAAAACAGGGAAGTCTCCTTTCAGTCCGAGTGAGGAGGCACGCTCCTTTCGTATTTCCGACTGTTTGTTATAAGCGAGGAGAGTTTTGGTAAGATTTGGAGCTAAATGATTCATAAAGTGCCCTTCGCCGGCGGAGCGTATAGCTGGGTGCCCGTCAAGTAACCGTTGCAACCAGGTAGTTCCCGACTTTGATGCTCCTACAATAAAAAAGATTTTTTTATCGAATAACTTTTGAAGGCGCTGGTATTTGTTCATCAATCATCAATCCCGTTTTCATAACCCTCATATAATACTGTCCCAGGGTCGAACAAATCATCCATAGACAAATAACGCTCACCCGTATCACAAAAAAAACAAATTATATTTTTCCCTGCGAACTCGGGTCTCTTGGCTAATTCTCCGGCACCCCAAATAGTCGCACCTGAAGTAGGCCCAATTATAAAGCCCTCTGCAATTGTGGTCTTCCTGGCCCATTCGAATGCAACTTCGTCTTCGACTAGTAAAATTTCATCTACCCGATGGCGCGCACGTTCGAAGTTTTCAGCTAGAAAACCGGGGCCTATGCCGCTTATTCTGTGGGGCCCGGGAGATCCACCGGCGTTGACGGGGCTTGCTGCAGGTTCAACTCCAACAATGTGGATAGAGGGGTCTTTCGCTTTGAGATATTTGGAGATCCCTTCAATAGTCCCGCTGGTGCCCATGCCTATTACTACTGCGCCGATTTCTCCGCCCGTTTGCTCCCAAAGTTCGGGGCCAGTGGTTTCAAAATGAGCCGCTGAATTGTTTGGGTTCCCATGTTGATTAGCAAAAAATGTCGTATCGGGATTTTTTGCACAGTAAGCTAGAGCTAATTCGCGCGCACCGGTTGTAAGCTTAGCGGCGGGTGTAAGCACTACAGTTGCGCCATATGCCGCCAATAATTTCTGACGCTCGATTGAACTCGTATCAATCATATAAAAACGCGCTTTAAACCCTAATATTGCTGAAAGACAAGCGATCCCTATGCCAGTATTTCCACTGGTTGCTTCTACTACCTCAGTTCCCGGTTTTATATCTCCAGCATCAATCGCATTTTTGATCATAAACAGCGCTGGCCGATCCTTTATTGATGTGGGATTCATGGCTTCAAGTTTAGCGAGAATATTAGCCGAGCACTTTGGGAAAAGTCTTTCCAATCGTAGAAGAGGAGTTTTTCCTATGAGTTCGGTAAGGTCATTAGCTATGAACATTTCGAAATCCGATTTAGCGGTTGCGGGCAATGTGTAAGTTTTGAATGTTATCGCATTTTTCTATGCGCCAGATATCATCTAATAATTTCTGTGCAATATCCTGGTCTATTTCCGGTGAGACAAGTTCAAAATATTTATCCTCTAGTTCTGAATCACTTAAAGGATCATCTGGGGCGCCTTTTCGCGTTTTTTGCATGAAGTCTATAACATCGCCACTGCGTAGCTTAACTGTCAAATGGGCCATCCTCTTACGTGGAAACGCTTCTTCAACCTCGTCGTTAATATACACCTCACATTTTTTGGCGAGACTTGAAATTATTGGGTCGGAAAGTGCTTTAGGTTCGAAAGCGTCTAATCGCACTCGTCCTTTGACGAATGCTGTTGCTACCAAGAATACTAAGCTAAATTGACCCTCAAAAAACGTTTGATGAGATTTACCCCCACATATGGCAACTGTAGATTTTGCCATACCGATTTTCACTGACACTATATCTTCACATGATACTTTATATTGCTTTTGTATTGTAAGTGCGGCGTCAATTGCGGGAAAGGCGTGTCCACAGCACCCATGATTCTTGACGGTGATACTTGTTATATTATAACTCACTCCGAGGCTTTCTGTGGATTTTGCCCAATTTACCTCGCTGCTCATTGCCTCCCCGAAGCCCACAGACCCGTCAAGTATCTTTTTTGCTCCTGTAACACCATTTTTAGCTAGCTGCGCTGCCATCAATCCGACACCGGCCGCATGGGCGCCGTGTATTGGTTTGCCATGGCAATCTTCCCTGAATGCTTGTTGTAAGCCTGCCGCCATTGTGCCGGCGCTTCCTAAACCATTCACAAATTGTTCTTTATTGAGATCTAATAGCGTCCCCGCACTAAATAATGATCCATATGATCCATTTGTTGCTGTAGTGTGCCAATATTCATAGTGAGGCCGTCCCATCGCTTCTGCAATCCGGGTGCTAATCTCATATCCAATGATGATGGCCCGCAGTAATGTTAACCCGTCGGCACCCAAATGATCTGCCACTGAAAATGCAGTTGAGATTGTCGGCGTCCCTGGGTGATATGCTGCTGGACCAAATACATCATCGAATTCGACGGTGTGAGATGCAGCAGCATTTATTAAAGTTGCTGTGCGCATTGTGGCTTTGCGACCCGTTGGGATAATACGAGCCATTCCTCTGTCCATATCTTCTGAAAAAGCTTCTTGGAACCCAATCGCAGGCATCTTCACTCCGCCTGCAGTCGTCGTAGAAAACCAATCAATGAAGCATCGTTTTGCTGCATGGAGAACCTCCGGCTGAATGGCGCTATTTCTTTCATTTACTGCATAAGCTGAAAATATTTCAGAAATCATTTCATTCTTTCCATATAAAATTCGAGGAAAAGGAACTAGGGGTATTTTTATCAAGCCGGTTTCATTGATAAGCAACCATGATTTTATTTACATAATTAATACTGTATACCCTTGTATTTGAAAATTGTCAGAGGAGTTCGTTGATGGAAAAATACGGTATCGGACAACCAGTAATGCGCAAGGAGGATGTTCGATTTATTACTGGAAAAGGTCAATACACCGATGACATAAACCTCGATGGCCAGGCGCATGGTGTGATTTTAAGATCACCTCTGGCTCACGCAGACTTTAAAATAAAAGATATAGCTTCTGCTAAAGCCATGCCCGGTGTAGTTGCTGTTCTTACTTACGATGATGCGGAGGCTGATTGCATCCCGACAATTCCGTGTCAGGTTTCGATAAAGTGTGCCACAGGGCAAGAAATGTACACGCCACCACGTTACGTTCTTGCGAAGGATAGGGTGCGCTTCGCTGGGGAACCTATTGCATTTGTAATAGCAGAGAGCCGCTCTCAGGCAATCGATGCAGCAGAGGCTATTATTATTGAGTATGAAGAACTTCCCGCCATTACATCAACTTCTGCCTCGGGCGCTCCCGATGTGGTGCCTATTTGGCCTGAGCGACCTGAGAACTTCTGCGCGCATTGGGTCAGCCACGAAAGTGGAAAGGTTACTGAGGCTTTCAATAGGGCATACAAAACCGTTAGGGTCGAGGTTATTAATAATCGGGTCGTTGGCTCACCAATGGAACCCCGAGTGGCCATTGGCGAGTATGATGCAGATACCGACACGAAGATCCTTCGGTCACCAACACAAGGCGTTCATAAGATTAGGGATGCACTTGCAAAAACGTTCTACAAGATAGACCCAGATAGAATTCGGGTGATTTCAACCGATACAGGCGGTGGATTTGGCGTGAGATCCAAAATGTACCTTGAAAGTATCCTTTGTTTGTGGGCGTCTGAAAAGTTAAACCGTCCTGTGAAATGGAGAGCGGACAGAACTGAGACCTTCCTGGCAGATACACACGGCCGCGATCAAGTATCGATTTTAGAGATGGCTTTCGACGTAGACGCAAAAATTTTAGGTATGAAAGCAGAAACAATCGCAAATGTTGGTGCCTATCTGTCTGATAATGGACCACGCATTTCGACTGTTGCTGGTGCTCGTGTTGCGGGGACAGTATATGACGTGCCGGCAATGCAGCATTCAGTAAAGGCTTGCTTTTCTAATATGCATCCAACGGATGCATATCGTGGCGCAGGAAGACCTGAGTTGTGTTATCAGATGGAACGTTTACTTGACGCCGGGGCCGAAGTTTTTGATATAGGTCGAGAAGAAATTAGAAGGCGTAATTTCATTAAGCCTGATCAATTGCCGTATACAAATCAAATGGGCATGGTCATTGATTCTGGACGATTTGAAGAGACCATGGACAAAGCATTAGCGGCTGCTGATTGGGTTGGTTTTGAGAAGAGGCGGGCTGTTTCTGCGTTACGGGGTAAGCATCGCGGTATCGGAATAGGATATTATGTTGAAGCGTCTGGTGGCAAACCAAGCGAATGGGCAAGGGTAGCGCTTGATCCGGATGGGAATGCAGAACTTTATGTCGGCACTTATAGCCACGGTCAGGGTCACGAGACAGCCTTTAGTCAAATTCTTTCAGAAAAATTAGGGATAGACTTTGAAAATATTTCATTTAATCAGGGGGATACGTCTTTAATTCCCGAGGGAAATGGTACCGGTGGGTCTCGTTCTTCGCAGATGGGAGGTGTTGCGGTATCACGAGCTGCAGATCTTGTCGTTCAAAAAGCTAAAAAAATCGCAGCCCATAAAATCGAAGCGGCTATCGAAGACGTCGAATTTAAAAATGGTATTTTTTCTGTCGCTGGCACGGATTTATGTTTGTCAATAAAGGAAGTTGCAAGAGTAGCTTACGATCCAGCGCAAATGCCGGCAGGCGAAGACTTAGGGCTCGACGAAGACATTTCGTATGAACGAGATACCGAGTGCAACTTTCCTAATGGTTGTCATATCTGTGAAGTTGAGATTGATTCAGATACCGGTGTTATTAAGGTAGTCTCATACACTGCTGTTGATGATTGTGGGGTTATCATCAACCCCCTTATAGTTGCCGGGCAGGTGCATGGTGGCGTAGCTATGGGGCTTGGCCAGGCACTTACCGAACGGACGGCATATGATTCTACCGGGCAACTAGTTACTGCCTCCTACATGGATTATGGTATGCCAAGGGCAGATGATTTCCCCGATATCTCGGTTGGCTTCAATGTGGTGCCTAACCCGAGTAATGATCTTGGTGTAAAAGGGATTGGAGAAGGCGGAGCTTGTGGTGCTCCTCCGGCTATCATTGGTGCAATCTCAAATGCGCTAAACATTACCCATTTAGACATGCCAGTTTCATCAGAGGATACATGGAGAGTCCTTCAGGAACAAAAAATATCAGAGAATGGGAAAATTCCAGCCTAATTGCAAAAAATAGTCGATTATGAGGAATGCCTTTTATAGTGGAAGCATATACGTATCTTAATCACTACTGTGCAATTTTTTGTTAGCTAATTTTCGGGTGCTAATCGCTGGGAAAATGCATCCAACCGGTGACTATATATTTTGGTACTGATCCAACAGGGCATCCACGATGTGCATGCGTCCACTCTGCCGGCCATATTAATGTTTTACCCTTCTCAGGTTTTATTTTTAAGCCATAATATGGAAATTCAGTTTCGCCACCATCAGTAACATCATTGAGATAAGTCATCCAAACTAAAAGCCTATGCATAGTGCTAAAGCTCATTCGCTCGGAGTGTAACTTATTAAAATGTCCGCCAGAGGTATAGCGTTGAATATTAAATCTTCCTATATGAATTCTGGGCATGAAAGTTGGGATTATGTCCCATTTGTTTGCGTACGCGACATAACAAATATGCAGCTTTTCCATGAAGCTCGCTAGCGGTGCGTAATCGGCACGCTCTAAATCCTTAGGCTGAATAATCAGATCGGTTGAGTGTTTGATTTTTTTGTCTACACTGCCGAGGCCTGTTCCACCCTCTTGCTGAAGTCCTTCGTTAGCTTCAAATAAATCTATTATCTCATCACACAGTCCTAAGTCATCAAGTTGCCAGGCGCCTATGAAGTTTGGAGTTTCCGTTATTTTAATTGGGAGCTGTTTCATAAGTGATTATTTTGTTTATTGTGCCAATTGATACTTAGGATCTTCACCTAATGTGAACTCAATAACGCCACAGGATTTTCGAAGGTAATTTAGCCCCTCTCGATATCTACCGCATCCTAAAAGACAGCTTCCTAGATTTTTCTGACTTTCTGTAAAATCGGGATCAATTGAAAGTGCCATTAGGTAACTTTCACTTGCCTTATCAAACAGAGATAGATCTTGATAAGCATTTCCAAGATTGTGGTGTGCCTCCATAAAATTTGAGTTTATCTCTATTGCTTTTAGGAATTGCTTTATTGCATCTTCTGGACGCTCTAGTAAACGCAACACATTCCCTAAATTATTAAGCGCATCTAAAAACTCTGGTTGAAGCTCAAGCGCAGCCTCGTAATTCTTTTTAGCTGCCGATAACGATTCTCGTTGCTCCTCTGCTAACCCTAATTGATTGTAAGTCTCAGGGCTCTCTGTATCAAACGATATAGCCTTTTGATAGCAAGAGATTGCTTTATCAATTTCGTCGTTTTCATGATGTACTTTACCGAGATTATAATGTGCATCTGCGTAGTCAGGAGCAATCTCAAGTGCCCGTGAGATTAACGATGTAGCTAGTTTATGGTTGCCGCGCTGAAACTGCAAGACGCCGTGATAGTGTAATGCAATTGGGTTTCCGGGATCCTTCTTAAGTATTTTTAGGTACATCTTCTCTGCGCTATCGAGATCTCCGACGCCGTGCAGATCTACTGCTTTCAGCATTAGCGCTTGGCTGATATCAGAGTCACCGGGGTTTTTATTTTGGCTTCGTTTTCGACGTGACATTCAACACCTCAGATATATAGCCTAATTAATTAAAATAAATCATACTCGAACATCGGATATTTAGTTGCGATCATCGTAATTCGTGAATAAAGCTTTTCATACAGATCTTTTTGAGCATGTTCAATTTTCATTAATCAGGAGATATCAATGTCTAAAAAAACCCCTTACGAATTAGTTCCGCAGCTAGGTCGATTGCGCGATGATGTTCTTTTTGGAGATGTTTGGGAACAACCTGAACTCAGTAAACGTGATCGCAGTTTGATAACTGTAACAATGCTGGCAGCGTTATATAGAACACCGGAACTAAAAGGCCACATGGAGCGAGCACTTGAAAATGGCGTGACTCATGATGAGCTTCGCGGCCTAATTACTCACGTTGCATTTTATGCTGGATGGCCATGCGCGGTTAATGCGGGTCGCGTGGCTTGTGAAATCTTTGGTGACGAAGACTAGATTGAGTAAATAATTTTTAAAGAGTTGGAATTACATCATAGGCAACGCAAAGGCGTTCTTCTTTATCATTGAATGGTAGAACACTATGGAACAATGACGCTGGAAATAGCACTAAGTCGCCTGTTTGTACTCGACAGATTTTACTTGGATAGTCGTTATTTATTATTGGCATTCGGTCTCCGTTCAGGCCGAATGCTATGGCGCCTTCGTTGCCTGTAATTCCCTCCGGTATATTGAGGTATAGGGTGCCAGAAAGCCAACCCGGATCATGAATATGGGGTTCAACCTGTCCACCACTACTGATTTTAAGGTACCAAGCCTCAAGACGCCAATTTTCGGGCCAATGTTTGATTATACCCGAATCCAACTCTGAATGTTCGGATTGGAATGCACAAACTTCGCTTTTTATAAGTTTATACAACCCAGCAAGTGAGGGATGAGATTTATCGAAAAGGTTGCCTACTGATGTTTTGCCATTTGAGACATGTCCCTGATTGGGAAGCTCACGATAATGCCCTTCCATGAAATATTCCGTTAATGCCTGAATAGTTTCGCGACCAACTTTTGTGTTCATGACATTTGATACGTGAATCAGGTCAATGGGATTTTTGCAGAAAGGGTAACAATCCTCAATTTGCCATTGGTTAGATGCGAATGCGCTAACCGCAGCCACGGCGCGATCATCTGGATCTTCTTTCAATACACGATTAATCTTTTTCACGAAGGCATGCTTTTTATTTAGCGAGTAAAGACAATGAAGAACTTTATAATTAGATTTACGTTGATTAGCTTTTTCGAAAGCTTCCACAGCCTCCTCAAGCCGACCGAGTTTCTGGAGTGCATTACCAATATTGAACTCAATCCGGGCCGTCTCATGCAAATATTTAGTCGCAGTTTGAAAGGCAGATAAAGCCTCTTCTGTACGGCCTAATACCATTAAGGAATTTCCGAGGTTCGTATGTGCTTCCCCAAACTCAGGCGATATTTCAATAGCCTTATTGAAATTCAAAACAGCCTTATCGAATTCGACAAGTTTATGGAGTACCAAGCCTAAATTATTGTAACAATCTGCATGTTTAGGGTTGAGGGTGAGGGCCTTGTCAAAAACCTTTATTGCTTCATCAAATCTCTGCTCGTCATCAAGTGCGCTACCAAGGCAAACATAAAAGTCAGCAATTTCTGGATTATGGTTAATTGCTTTTTCAAAATTAACTACGGCTTCGGCACTGCGTCCGAGTTTCTGAAGAGCAAGGCCTTTATTACAATAGGCTTCCGCCATATTAGGCTTGTGCTCAATTGCATGATCAAAAGAAGAAAGAGATTCTAATACTTTGCCCATCTGTATTTGCAGAACGCCAAGCAGTTGGTAGACCACGGAATTTTTAGGATCTACCTCAAGGATTTGAGAATAGATGGACTCTGCTCCAGCTAAATCACCTTCCCCATGGGTTTTTAAGCCAACATCAATAGCTTCTTCTATGGTGACTTCTGCTTCGTCGCCATGTGGCATGGCGTACTCCAGTTTTTGTTATTCAGCAGCGTTGGAAACTTTAACTTTAGCATATGAAGGGACGCTTGAGGCTGATACATAAACGCTGCCATCGAAAAGTCGGCGTTGGGTTCTGTAGGCAGAGGTTTGCTCTACGAACCACTCACCATTACTTTTTTGATGTACGCTAGCGTTTATATCTATAAATCCAGAACCATGCATGACAATAATATCATCTCTACCATTATCTGATTTGCGCGATACCTCGTGCTGAATGGTGCCCGTTATGCGACTTGCTGTGGCCGTGCACATGGTACACGTGAGTGGAAGAGCACGATGGCAATTACCTGAAGATAGAATTCGAGCTGTTAAATGGCCAGTTTCTGCTGGTAATAGTTCACCTGACATGAGCACTGCATCTTGCGGAGGACTTACGAAGCCAATGAAGGGCGTCACAGGCGAGTTTTGGCTTACTTCCTCCGGTGTTTTGCCAAAACCAATCATCGCACCCGCATAAGATCTAATTGACTCAAGTTTTTTCATTAATTCTGTATTAGCATCAATCTCATCGGGCAACTCGGTTCCTTTCATACCAACACTTTCTGCATTCACTGTTACAACGGTATTCGCAGCATCAACGATTGACACCTCTATTTCGCCTAAACCAGGTATGTTGAGTATATCCTTGGTGTTTCCGGTAGGAAGTAATTTGCCAGTACTTGCTCCTCCGGGAGTTTGAAAGGCCATCCGAACCGGAGATCCCGTGCCGGCAACGCCCTTAAGTTCGTAATCCCCATCGACAGCAGAGAGGCCCTCATCAAGATCGAAATACGCATGTAAAATTTTGTTAGTATTAGTGTTTAAAACGCGAACCATCGCCTGCCCATCCAAGATTTGTGGTGTGACCAATCCTTCATCAACCGCAAAAGGACCCATCGCAGCCGACATGTTGCCGCAATTTGCATTGTAGCCTACCGTTGCATTACGGACGCCGATTTGCGCAAAGGTATAATCGATATCGGCATCTGGATGGTCGGATATTCCGACTACACAAACCTTTGAAAGAGATGATATGCCGCCTCCCATGCCATTGAGTTGGCGCCCATTAGGGTCCGGCGTTCCCATGGCCGCCAGGAAAAATTCATCCCAATAAGCTCTTTCAGGAAGGTCACAGTCTTTAAACACTATAGCATTTGAAGTGCCGCCACGAATAAATGCTGCAGGGATTGAAAGTTGCTTCATTAGTAACTCCGTTCTTATTATTATGCCTTTTCCTGAGCAGCATTCCTACCCGCGATGCGTCCAAAAACTTGGCCAGAAACCAAACCTGAGCCACCTGGGTAATTATAATGAAATAAGCCGCCAACCATTTCGCCTGCTGTGTAAAGACCTGGGATAGGGCGCCAGTCTGTACCTATAACTTGGGCATCTGGGTTTACCTTTAATCCTCCAAAGGTAAAGGTAATCCCGCCAGTTGCAGGGTAGGCGTGATACGGCGGCTCATCAATCTTGGTTGCCCAGTTACTCTTTGGTAAAGCAAGGCCTTCAGTTGCTAAGCCATCTTTTTGTGTCGGATCAAATCTGTCTGCAGATTTTGCACAATTATTATACTCATTAATGGTTTTCAGTGCTTGAGCTTTATCATCGATATCCATCATCTCAACCAAATCTTCAAAATTATCTGCTATCAATGGCTTTGCTGTTTCGTACCGTGGCTCTAGATGTTGAACTGTTTTTTGATCAAAAATTTGATACGCTTTGGAACCTGGTTCGTCGAGAATTGCTGCCCCAAATTTAGCGTAAGTATACATGTTGGTATCTTCGCCTTCATCTACAAACCTAAGACCCTTACGATTAATCATGATACCGAATAGATAGGAAAGTCGATTAGATTTGTCAGTCAATTTACGGTCAGCGAAATCACTCCAATCAGCATCAATTGGTGTTGAGTGCCTACCTGACCATTGTCCCCAAGGCATCGCTCCTATCGCTAAAGCCATGCGCAACCCATCCCCTTGGTTGAAGGATGTTCCTCGAACTTTGGCATGATCCCACGGAGCCCCCAAGTATTGGGCCCTCCATTGAGCATTAGCTTCAAAGCCGCCACAAGCCAAGACAACAGCGTTAGCAGTAATGGTCTTTGCTCCGCCGCTCTCTTTTGTGACTACGCCGTGAACTCTACCTGCATCATTCTGAATTAATTCCGTTGCACCAGAGCCATATCGAATCTCAATGCCTGCCTCTTCTGCTGCTTTAAACCAGCAGCTCGAAAGACCGACGCCTTCATGGACTGCTCGAACGACGACACCGCCGGGAAATGTCCATTGCCCATTAACCATTATTCCGCATACTGACGTTGCCGGTTCACATGGTATTTTAGCCGTCTCGACTGCCCACTTAACGGTGTCATAAGAATTATCTATCATGACTGCTGCAAGTTCTCTGTCGGTGCGCCCTTGCGTGACACGGTCAAGGTCATTCCAAAAACGTTCCTTAGTATAAGGAGTAATACCTTCATAAAAATTCAAATATTCGTCTTCAACTCCTGGAAGAAAAGGTTCTAAGTCGCGGGGTTCATCGAAAGCAATTCGAAATATTGAACCCGACCAATGAGTGTTACCGCCTCGCATTTCCTTGTGCGCTTTTTCTAGGACCACTACCTTCTCTGCGCCATTTTCCTTAGCCGACAACGCTGCGGCAAAAGCTGCATTTCCGGCGCCCACTACGATTACGTCATAATCCGGCATGAGAATTTCCTCCTATCAAACTTTATGTAAAACTATTTAATGGCTCTCTACTTTATTTTTAGCGGTTTTTCAACGGTATACCCCCATCTGTGCTTTTTTGGAGGTTTTGTTCAAGCATATCAACCGAGGGCTATCCGACCGGCCTTACGCGCACAAATGGTGCCTCGAGTTAGCTAACCGATAACTGGTTCGACCCCCAAAGGTGGCTTCATGCCTTTGCACAAATTTCATCATTGCATGTGTATTAATTGAGCCAATCGGCACTATTTGATCCCAATCTAGGGGATGGTTTATCCCAAAATGGACGGGTTTCAGACATTGTAAGCACAGGTCCTAGGTGTTTTATTTTTCCGAAGACACAATTACTTTCGAGCATGATTTCATCAAGCTCCTGTGTGGAAAGATCCATATCGGGTTTAGTAGGCTCCACGTGGCCTTGCTGGTATATGAACATCCCCGAACGACAAAGGGAAACACGTACATGATAGGAACCGCCCTCGCGTGCTCGGCGCGCTAGCGCTAGTAATACTCCATAGGCCCCATTATACCCGGTTGTGTAATCACATGCTGATGCGGGCAGAAGCTTTGGTCGGCCATCACCAACATTTATTCCGTTATCCAAACATATTCCTGTCGCGGATTGCGCTATTTGCTCCCAGCCACCTCTATCTGAGAAGGGACCTCCGTGACCATAACAACTAATAGAAAGATAAATTATTCCTGGGCGTTCGGATGCTAATTGTTCAGGACTTAAACCGTATTTTTCCATTATTCCAGGTCGGTAGCCCTGACTAAAAACATCCGCCTCCATTGATAACTTCTTAAGGGTCTCCAATTCTTTTTCTTTATTGAGATTTAAAAAACAGCTCCGTTTGCCATGGCTTGTGTCCATTACATGCTCAGGCACTTGAGGCAAATGTTCAGCAGTCACCATTAAAACATTGGCACCGTTTTCCGCAAGTGTACGAGCTGCTATCGGGCCAGCTAGGATACGGGTCAAGTCTAGAACTCTGATGCCATCGAGAGGGCGTTTTCCTTTAGGAAATGGAATGGGGTCCGTTTCTCCAATTTTTTCAATTTCTACTAACGGCTTTAAAGACAACATGGCGCCGTGGGGATGCTGTAACCATTCGCTATTAGATCGTACGATAGACCCGCATGCACGCGCTGTAGCAACAGCCTCCTCGAGCTCGTGCGAGTCCCATTTGGAGACAGCTTTCGCAACTGCGTTTGCATTAGACTCACATTGAAGCACGCTTATCACTCGGTCATGCAGATGTGGAAGATTGAAGTGCGGTAGATACCAGCGTCCGTCTTTGCACTGCCAAGGTTGCGTAATCGAACGCATATGAGCCATAGATGGGGAGGCTGGAATAGGCTCAAACTCTCCATTAATATTTGGCTGGCGTAGGTACAACGAACTTCTGCATGTTGCAGCCGCATGCTTAACATCAATGTTTATTTTTTGCCGTCGCCCAGTTTTAAGTTCATGTATGTCGGTGACGGCAACGCCAACCCCCGATAGAATACTTGCGGTGGCCTCGCCAAGCTTAAACCGTGATGTAAAGACAGGGTCCGCACCCGTGATTGTTACTTCACTGTCTTCCGGGTTTGGCAGCTTGCGAATAGCCATTACTTCATCGAACGATTGGGTCATTTCTGCATCTCCCTATCTTTCTATATGAGCTCGTTTCTCTATTAATGTCTAGTGGGGACACGGAATCTTCCTTTGAGTAGGGCTAGTAGTTTTGTATGAACAGCGTCTTTAACAATCCTTTTCACGAAGAAATCAGCACACACTCGAATTCTGTAGAAGAGTTTGACCGGTATAAAATCCTCAATTTATTGGTAATGATGTGGGAGATTGATGAAAGATTTTAGGAATAAAACAAGGGTATAACTGACGGACCCCTTGCGAGGGCAGGAGGTATCTCAAAATTGTATCGTCACGATAGACCTCCAGCGCTTGTAATTGCCAGCTTGATGCCTTTGTTTTGTCCAACAGACAGTACTACCGATACGTAAGATGAAATGATAATTCAGGGATCAAGTTATGGTGTGAATTCTGCTGGCGCTAATTTTCTTGTCACTGGGCTCTAAACGTCAAATCTATATTTTTCAAGTTTATTTTCATCGAGTTTAAGTCCAAGCCCTGGCCCCGTTGGGAGATTTATATATCCCTTACTGATATCGAGCTTAGTTGTGCAAACTGTGTCCGTTACTTTCAGAGGGCCTACGCATTCCAAGCCCGGTAAAACATTGTGGGATGATGCACCAAGCATGATTTCTGCTGTTGTACTCAGATCAAGGCCAAAGCCATGGCCAAGCACGATTGGTAACCCAGCAGCTTCGGCGGTAGCCATCATTTTAGCTGCAGGTAACATCCCGCCTGCCTGTTTGATCCCGAATTTTATATAGTCTGCACAATCGGCTTTTATCGCTCGTATTAAGCTCGCATGGTCGCTTATTGCCTCATCGGCCATAATTGGAATGCCACCTTCGCGTCGAACTTTTCTTAAACCGTCTAAATCATCTTTTGCCACCGGTTGCTCAAACAGCTGCATATCACAATTTTTCACTGCATCACAAAGTGCTAATGCCTGGTCTACGCTACACTGCTGATTGGCATCCATACGAAGTTTTATGTCAGACCCAACCGCATCGCGTACAGCCATCACTCGGGCACCATCTACATCTGCATCATTTCCGACTTTTATTTTCATAGACTTAAAGCCATCATTTTTCCATTTTAGGGCTTCGGTAGCTGCCTCATCAGGTGGTAACTCTCCAACCCATGCGTTAAACAAAACCGTGTCCATGACTGCTCCGCCCACATATTCATGAAATGCTATACCATGCCGTTGGCAGGCGAGTTCAATACAAGCTAATTCTACACCAGCAGCTGCCCCTGGCTGCTGTGGAGCTATTTTAGAGCAAATATCATAAATTCGATTTACATTAGTGGGATCTTCGCCGATGAGGGCAGGGGTTAGTTTGTCGCGAATGGCAACCGCAAGTTCAGCAGCCGTGTTCGGAGACTCTGCCCTTGTAGAGGGATCAATACTGTTTACTCCTATCGTCCCATCGCTATCTGTGACGCGTATGACAAGGCACTTGGTAATATTTTTCGATTGTCCGCCGCTAGTGAATGTCCCCACAAGCGGCATTCCTATACCAAAAACTTCTATTTTTTTAATTGTTGTACTCATGTGGTGCATCCCCAGCAAAATTTATCTATGAGCTCGATAATGTAACTTATCAGTAACGGTTGAGTCTCATATTTTAACTTAAATTTTAAAACATTTAAATTTAAGAAACCCGATCATGATGGGATCGCTTGAGTTTGTGTAACACAAGATCAAGCGATATGGCCCTTCCTTTTGAGAGATTTTATGTCCTCTTTAGATACTCCGATTTCAGAAAGCACATTGTCAGTATCCTCAGCAAACTTTGGCACCTGTCCCGACATTTGCGCTATCCCGCTGCCAACTGATATCGGTAGGCGCGGAAGCTTAGCAATAGTACCGTCTGCAAATTTTGTTGCAGACATTCGGCCTGTCACATTCATTTGTGGGTCATCAAATAAATCACTGGGTGTTGCGACGGGTGCAGCAGGAATGGAATTATTAACAAGCATGGTCAACAATTCATCGTATTCAAATTTGATGAAGATTTTCTGCAAAATCATGTAAAGCTCATCATGATTTTCTCGACGCTTTTCATTTGTGTTGAACTCTTTAGTTTCCAACAAATCTGTACGTTCATATAACTGGCAGAAAGACTTCCATTGCTTGTCTGATGTGACGCCGATAAAGATTTCTTTTCCATTTTTAGTTTTGAAAACGTCATAAATACCCCAGCTGCGGGGCCGCACAGGCATTGGTTCGGCTTTTCGTTTCATCTGTACCTCTCCTGCCATATGTTGCCCAACAAGATAGGCCGAACTTTCATATAGCGAAGAGACAATCTTTTCGCCCTTGCCTGTCTGATTACGTTTATGCAGAGCCGCAAGTATACCCACGGCGCCAAAAGTGCCCCCCATTATGTCAACTACAGAGGAGCCAGCTCGCAACGGGTTGCCTGGTGGACCAGTCATGTATGCGAGGCCGGTCGAGAATTGCACGAGTTCATCGAGTGCAGCCCATCCTTCATAAGGGCCAGGGAGGTATCCCTTCAGAGCACAATAAATCAATCTAGGATTGACTTTTGAAACCTCTTCCCATCCCACATTTAGTTTTTCGGCTGTGCCAGGGCCAAAATTTTCGATCATTACATCTGCTGTCTTGAGTAACTTGTGCGCTATTGCTTTCCCGCCATCGGTCTTGAGGTCCAGCCCCACCGAACGTTTGGAACGATTGAAATAAACGAATGAGCCAGCGATATGTCCCTTGAGCTGCCGGGTTCTGTCTCCGGATGGCACAGGTTCGATTTTAATGACATCAGCACCGAGTTCTGACAGCACTAACCCGCAGCTAGGTCCCATTACAACATGGCAAAATTCTATAACGCGTATACCATTCAATGGTAGCGATTGAGGGTCAATCTCTTTTGTTTTTCTGGCCATTATCATTATGTGTTTGTTTCAGATTGATATTAATTAGAGAATTTGTACCTTAAACAAGTTCAAGTCGCGCTGGGTACGCGTGACCTGTTAACAATATTGGCAATAGATATAAAAGCCTCTAATCCGTCTTTCTGGTCATATACTTTTACAAATGAAATTCCTTGATGAGCTCATTTGCGACAGAATTTTCGATGTTAAGCACACACTTTTCGACCTTTGCTCGTTGTTCTTCTGGCACAATATCTTCCAGCAGAGAATGGAATTTTGCAGCCATCGCTTTTTCTTTTTCAGGGTTATGACATGATCCAGAAGCATTGAGCAGATATTCACGATCATACTGGTTTGTGCCGACGCCAGTTTCTACTTCAACCCATCCGCAGAAATTAGCTGGATATATGTTGTCCAATTCCGGGTCATGCTCAATTTCTATAGCCTGGGCAAAAGCTACATTTTTAGCATCAGAAAGTTTTTCCGGTGTAAAATCATTTGGAAGCGCATTGCCATATCTAAATCCTGCTGTCACACAGTATCGCATCGACATTTGCCCATTAAGGATTGTCCCCGGCTCGTAATCAAATCCACATTGAACGGTTAGCAGATGTGGTAATCCCATCCGAACCTTTCGTCCATCATTGGACTCTACTAAATTTCCATAACGATTCCGCAGTATTTTTGCCGCATCTACATAAGCATGTGTTGAGCCGCAGCAGGAATAAGGCTTAAAAGAAGTACCCTCAAGCATCCAATTTTTGCCAAGATCTTCAACTAATTTGGCAGGAACTGCATGGTCTGAATGGGCCTTTAGAAACCCTCCATTTTCAAATTCAAATATTGCTTTGCTTCCAGTATAGCCAAAGCTTGCCAATTCAGATGCAACAATACCCGCTCGCGCCGCATCGCCTGCATGGAACCTTTTGGTCATTGCGCCGTCATATAGCCATGCAAATAACCCACTAGATTGAGTCCCAGCTATTCCGTATGCCCAAGCGGTTTCTTCTACATTCAGGTTTAATAACTTTGCTGCGGCAGCAGCGGATCCAAACGCACCAGTAATGCCGGTTATATGCCATCCACGCAACATTGTTGGGGCGGGGTCCATTGCGTAAGAGGTTCGGATCATTAGCTCATAGCCGGCAGCAATAGCCGTCACTATCTCTTCTCCGGAAGATTTTAGTTTTTCTCCGACGGCCAAAGCGGCAGGAATGACAACAGCTCCCGGGTGGTGCTTGACGGGGTGATAATCGTCGAGTTCGAAAGCGTGTGCCGCCGTCCCATTTAGAAGTGCAGCATCAGATGCTCGCAATGACGGGCCATCATCGCCCCATACAGTTGCTTGCTTATTTCCTGATCCGTTATCTCGGACCCATTTTTCAACTATACCGGCCCATTCGGTTTTTCTCCCGTGGAGTGCGCAGGCCACAGTATCGAGAACAAAATGGCGAATTGCGCGGCGAGAACTCTCTGGAATATCGTTGTAGGTAAGTTTGGAGAAAAAATCGGCTAATTGCATTGTTTCGCCGGGGGATCGAACTTTCGCGCTCATGTTAACACCTTCCAAAATAGTTGGCCTACCTTCAGTTATAGAGACAGGTTTCATTTTTTGTAAGAGATATCAATTCTTGCATATGTTGTTACTCGCTAAAAACTAAATCTTAATTCGTGCACTCCGACGCTTTACTGCCTGAGCAATTGCGGCAGCGGTAAGTAATGAGGATTTTTTATTTGCCGGAGTGACGGTGTTGGTGAGTTCGATATTCATCGTACCGCTTTCTGCTTCCATCTTTATGAAATGCGTACTTTTTGGGTGTTTAGGGTCCGCCCAAAGCTCTACGGTTGTTCGTTCGAAGCCTATCCCAGCCATTGCGATTGTGGCAGCAACATTTAATTTTTCTTCAAAAATTTTAGCTCCTTCACCTGCAGTTCCTTCAAAAAACATTACAGGTTCAGTTACTTTTGAAAGGTCCAACATTTCTGCTGCTGGAGTTTTAGCCCACAATGAGGGTGCCTTTCTTGTTACGTATGTTATTCGTTTTATTCCGGAATGACGGGCAGCGCTGACAACATCTATACCGCCAACAGCACCAGCGGGTATCTCGATTGATGAATCACCTTCTTCTGCGGCGGCTATAAGCAAAAGACGTTCATTTTGATCAGCGAGAACTCCAACAGATATAGCTAGCAGGTCAATGCCGGCTTTCAAAACTGGTGCGCCATAGCTACGTAAAGCTGAGTGACTGCCACACTCAATAACTAAATCCGGTTGTGTTGCTATTAGTGCTTTTGGATTCTCAACAAACTTAGTTTCAGGTAAGCATTTCTTTATTGCTTCGTTTTGATGTCGGCGGGTGGCAACGGCAACATACTCTATGTCATTATCTTCTGATAACATCTCAGCAACTGTTGACCCAATTCCACCAAAACCAATTTGGCCTATTTTTAGAGATTGTGTCATTCAGCAGTATCTTTCTGGATTAGGGTCAGATAACGAAACTCGTCGCAGGTTATGACGGCGATTACACTTAAATATGAGCGAACTTGAATATTCAGCATATGCATATCCTTTTGATCCTTGCTCAAAATAAAGAGGATATTCTTTGGTCTCTAAAATATTGTGTAACTTACCCTAGAGAGTATAAAAATAAATTTTTGGAGGCTTCATGGCAAACTTAAAGATTTTTGGCACTCCGACATCTCCGCCAACACGAATAGCCAGAGTTGCAGGAATAGAATTTGGTCACGAGGTAGAGCTGTGCCCAATGGCGTGGCGTGATACACCGGATGAATTATTTGGCCTGAACCCGGCAGGCAGAGTGCCTGTTTTGGTACATGAAGAAGTAACAATTTGGGATTCTCGTCAGATTTGGTCATATATTGAAACCTTAGAAGACTCTAATGCCCGTGAGTCCCTGCGTGTTATGCAGGGCCCGCACTACTGGCGTGAAGCAAATATTCTCACACTCATCTATGAAATGATGGGCGCAATGATGGTGGTGAGAGGCATGGAAGAGGACCCGCCTATTTCAGACCATCCCTATTTGTATCGGAGCTTAGATCGTTGGGGTCGTTGTTTAAATGCGCTTGACGAGATGGCAGTGCAAGGCTGGTTGGTAGAGCCAACCACATTCGGCCTTGCAGAGGCGGCGATGATTTGTGCCACCGATGCGCTGGTAGGTCGTGAGGTGATTGATATCAGTCAATACCCCCACCTGTCAGGAATTAGAATGCGCTATGAAATGCGTGAGTCATTGGTCACAACGCTTGGTAAATATTTTCCAGGTCAGCGAGGTGGGGTGTCTACAACGTAATTGGGAATTGTCAGCTATGCTCTTAAGGTCAGCACTTCTGGGTTGATGACATTAATTGGGTCCTTTCTCAAATACGCTTCAATTTGATTGAAAATATCGGTGAATTGAATTTCGTATTCATCTTTGGTCACATATCCGATGTGGGGTGTACACACAACATTAGGCATTTCAAATAAAGGGTGTGTCCGGGCTGGTTCTTCTTCATACACATCAAGTGCAGCCATTCCTGGACGACCTGCCTTTAATGCTGAGACCAATGCGCCTTCCTCGATAAGTCCTGAGCGACTTGTGTTTACAATCAACGAGTTTGTTTTCATCAGAGCAAGATCTTCTGCGGTCACTATTCCACGTGTAGCGTCTTTGAGGCGCATGTGCAAAGACAGGATATCTGAGCGCATAAAAAAATCTTGTTTTGTTTTTGCGGTCTCTAGTCCATCGGCCTCGGCCTGCTTTCGACTTTCTGGCCGTGCCCAAATTAACACGTTCATGCGAAATGCTTTTGCGTACTCAGCTACCGCTCTTGAGATACGGCCATATCCATAAAGACCTATTGTTTTGAAACCAAGCGAATAGCCTACTCCCGTCTGCCAATTCCCAGCCCGAAGAGATGCCATTTGGTTGGGAATATCTCGCATGGAGCATAATATCAAACCCCAGGTAAGTTCTGCGGTTGAGTGCGAGGGCATGTCCATGTGAAGGTCGGAGGAGAGTAGAACCCCATTATCAGTACAGCTATTTACGTCGATATGAGGATACACGCTTCTCTGGCTGATAAATTTCAGTTTCGGCAGTTGGTCAAGTAGTTCTTTTCTGATGTGCGTTCGCTCACGGATCAATACTAGTATTTCTGTTTCCTTAAGACGGTCGGCCAAAGCTTGCGTATCCTGGACATGATCATTCCAGATTGTTACTTCGTGGCCATCTAGTTTTGAAAAACAGTCTAAGGTTCGGATAGTATCAAAATAATCATCAAGGATTGTAATTTTCATTAAAAAAACCTTTCAATTCCGTTTTTCAGCAAGACTCTTGTTGGCCGCACCCTAAAAGCGAGCCCCAATATCCTCGGAGATGGTTGTTAAAGCATCAGGCTCAATTCAGGCTCAATAGAGTGGGGATTTGCTTAGAGCGTGTCAACACGGGCGTGTGACTTGGTTTTTGGTTTACCCATTGATAGAAGCATTTAAAGTAAACGAATAATAACGAAGTACGGTCGCAAAAGAATTTTTGATATCCGCCGTATGCTGTTTTAAAAAGAATTAATTTGATTAATGTTTTCCGCATTATCTCCCTGGTTCCGGGGCTTAATGACGATTTAATCTCTAGCGTGGATTTGTTACAGAATTATTACTTTAAATTATTAAGGGAATTATTCGATGGCACGAATATGCAGGAGCTTAAAATGTCGTTATTTGATGCGCTCTCGTCTCGATCAACTTAAGAGCGCACGAGACGGATACGGTTGGTGATTCGCGTGCCTCTCCAACTTGCTGATCAAACCTTGGATGAGTACGCGAGTTTCGTAACTGCGGGCCGAAATCAGGTCGCGGCTGAGACGGGGTTCTGGTTTTGAGTCGCCCGTTTCATTGTCCGACCCGAATTCATTCCGCCTCGTCGTTTGACATTGCCGTCGCCGGGTTATTAGCGGATCGTAAATGGCTATTGCTCACAAGTGCGGGATGGAAACAACGCGGGGCAATTGAAGTCCTAACCGCGGCGGCCGGACAGCCGGTTGCAATTATTGACTCCGTTCCGGCCAACCCGCGCATCTCCGATATTGAAAAACTTTCCGCTGCCATACCTAATGCGGATGTCGTCGTCGCTCTTGGCGGTGGCAGCGTCATCGATACCGCTAAAGGTATTGTTGCGCTGACTGCACTCGGAAGCGACCTCAAGCTGTTTATCGCGCATGTTAAAGACGGCTTGGAATTGCCTAATGCATTCGCGCCAATCCCGATAATCGCTGTTCCGACGACATCGGGAACAGGATCCGAGGTCACCCGCTGGGGCACGATTTGGGGCGATGAAAACGTAAAGTTCTCAGTCCACAATCCCACACTCTTTCCAAGCGACGCTGTGATCGACCCGGCGTTGTGCACGTCGATGCCCCCGGACGTGACGCTTTCAAGCGGTTTGGATGCTTTGTCGCATGCGATGGAAGCGGTCTGGAACCAAAACAACACACCGCTGTCGGATCATTTTGCCAGCGTGGCGATAATGTCGTTGCGTGAGAATTTAGATCAGGTCATGGTCGATCCGGAGAACATAGAGACCCGCCGTCGCTTGCAGATGGCCGCATTATTCGCTGGATACGCAATGGGTACGACTCAAACGGCATTGGCGCATTCGATTTCTTATCCCTTTACTGCGCATTTCGGTATGCCGCATGGATTTGCCTGTAGTTTCACATTGCCGGAAGTCGCGCGTTATAACTCCGTGGATCAACCGGAACGCCTGACACCGATAGCAACAGGCCTTTCATGCGCGGTTTCTGAGATTCCCGATGCTTTAGAGGCGTGGTTTGATGAACTAGACCTGGGACAATATTTGGCAGGCTACGTATCGCCTGACGTGACGGACCAATTCGGCAACAGTCTGATTACACCAGCGCGTGCCGCCAATAACTTGCGAGACGTAAACGGCAAAATAGCCCAAAGCTTGGCCCGTCGGAGTCTTGAGCGATTTTGTCCGAATTAAGTGAAAGTAGTTTGCCAAAATTGATTGCGACAAAGCCGTATATTCACCCTCGAATGTAAGATTACAAACACTCAATTTGGAAGGTATGGTCAAATTGGTAAAGGCACTCGCTTGTTAAATAGCGTTACCAACGATTATTTTTATTGTGATCGCTTCACCGATATTGCAAATGCAAACGTTGGTAAATTTGCAAATATTGCTAGTTTTAGTCGTATAGGGCGCACTGATCATCCAAAACACTCGGCCAGTCTTCACCATTTCCTTTATCGATCAGGTTACTAGCCTTTCAAGTTGCCAACTCACTAGGTCTAATTTTAATTAAACAAATAAATTTCGCCTAATGAATTCCAGCCTGAAAAAAACCATATAAACTTTCCATTGATTTGGCTGTACTATGAAATCATTTTGGACAGCGAACTATCTTAAACGTACCTCCTGAGTCAATCCACGACATGGAACCCTCGTTATTATTTTTGAGTTTTTGTTTTAATAACATTACCCTAGCGGGATGTTCTTCACTACTATCGGTGGTACATGAAAGATCGTAAAGCACGCCATCCATGCCTCTCATTTTCACCCGGTTTATAAGGACACACGATGCTTCGCAATATGATATCTTGTGACCTTTGAGTGGCAAGTAACGTGGCATACAACCCTCTTCAAGGTTGTCTAAACAAAGACCATCCAGAGAATATGGGAATTCCCCCGCGCCCCAACTCGTCTTTACAAGCCCAAATAGCACGGCAATCGATAGGCAGAGTGTTGCGGCGCGTTTTTTCATTCTAATATTCTGCAAAATCAGACTGTATTTGAGTAGGGGAGGGATCGCTTCGCTAGTAACCATTTTATTAGTATCCGCTCTATAAAAATTAGTTCCATTTTTTGCCAGAGGAATTTGTACTACACATGCTCAATCTGGGATCTACTTTACACCAAAAAAATGCAGTAACGTTTAAGTCGATCAGTTTAACTCGGCTGAGGGGTGTAACTAACTGTTTGCGGTTGGCTGCATTTGCTAGTTTTCTTTTGGCAGCTTCATAGCAAAACAAACTGCTAGTATTCCACCAAGTCCTAAGGTTGCAAAAGCAGCTCCCCACACGATATTGGGGCTGCAGTTCGAGGCACTTAATATGTCTATCACCCACCCAACGGCGATGGGCGCTATTGCTGCAACAATGAACCCGAGTAAGGAACGCAACGCGAGCAGGTCACCTAGGGACGCAGGTTCGGCCACCTCGGCTAAAGCTGTCGAAAGAACCGGCGAGTCACCCAATGCAAAAAATGCGTATATGATCATTAAGCCTGCAACTATCGTGGCCGGTAATGTTACTGACCACCCAATAGTGAAAGAGAAAATCGCGCCGATTACAGCTGTGAATATTAAAATTTTACGACGACCAACTCGATCAGATAGTGTGCCCATAGTTGAAGCTGCGACTGCCCCGCCTAAATGAAGTACCATAACAAATTGGGCACCCCATTGTGCAGCTTCGGTGGTATCAATTCCAGAAAGTAAAAAGCTGGCGGCGATCAAGGCTGGCGCCCAACTCCACATGCCGATTAATTCCCAATTGTGAGCGCAATAACCAGCTAGAAGTATTTTTGTTGGGCGACTTTTAAGGGCCTCACGAAAAGCACCATAACCTTTAGACCTAGCATGAATAATATTATCTAAACCATTAATACTAATTAATAAAATTACCGATCCGATTGTTGTTAGTGAACCAGTTACTAAGAATGCCAAACGCCAACTATCGATCCCTACCAAAATTCCCGTTAGGCTAATAGATGCCGCATAACCTATCGATGTTGAGGAGATTAGCCATCCAATCGCGCTTCCCAAATTTTGAGGGGGCACATTGTCTCGAAATAATGCTATCAAGGGAGTATACACGCCACCTTGGCTTAGTCCGATTAAAGAGTAGAGAGCCAACGTTGAGGTAAAATCCCTCGAAAAAACCCCGAATGCAGTGCTGATTATTGCGGTCGATATGGCTGAAATCTGTGCCGCTTTTTTTGCGCCAATAAGCCCTCCTAAGTAAGAAAAGAATGTTAAAGAAATAGCGTAGGCTAAGAAAAAGCCGCTTACTATTGTTCCTGCGCGGACTGCACCAATTTTCCAATCCTCAATTAGGAGGGGTATGCAGCCCGCTACGACCATGAAGGGAAGAAATAAAAATACCCTAGCAATGAACACGGCAATGAGCTGACTGCGACTTATCATAGTGGGCCTAGAGGACGCATGTTAAGTATATAAATTCTACCAAAGTGTAGTTCCTCAAAAAATCCCACCCCATAGCATTGCATTCCCGCTGGTACTTCATTTATTAGAAATAACAACCGGCAACTAAGGTAAATGAGCTTAGTGCTTGCTAAAAACGCAACAATTCATCGCTGAGGTTCAATAGGATTTCCTTCTATTGACGTTGATTTGCGACCGTCCGGCCCCACCGGTATATCGCCCATTAGAGTAGTACGATGGATTTCTCTCGGGAATTCCGAGTTGATTATATCTTTCGGTCCCATATGCAGCACTTGGCGGTTGTCCCACATTGTGAGTGAATGATCAGTCCATTTAAAACGAACATTAAATTCAGGTCGTGCCACATGGGTCTTAAGCATAACCAATAAAGCTTCGCTTTCGGTTGGTGTTAAATCTACGATACTTTCAATAAACGAGGGAGCGCAGTAAATTGCTTTTTCACCCGTTTCAGGATGGACACGTACTAACGGATGTTCGCTGATCAGAAGATTTTTCTGGAGTGTTTTCTTATATTCTTCAGACGTGTTAACGCCCGCATTTCCTCGATATCGATGTATCCCTCGAAGGCCGTCTAGAAATCCTTGCATGGTTTGGGAAAGCGCTTTGTACGCGGCTACCATGTCAGCAAACTGAGTGTCGCCTCCATAAGGTGGCATTTTATCTCCTCGCAATATTGAAATAGCAGGTGGATTTATCGCGGGGGTCACGTCAGCGTGCCAGCCAGACCAGGGAAAGAGCAAATCAGCTCCCTTATAACGTTTATCGCGGCGGTCACGGTCGACCGTGTAGATCTCGGGCCAGCGATCGTCTTGGTGCCCATAAACAGCATGCGCCGGAGTGCATTCACCGAATTGCTTTGAAAAGGCTATGTGCTGATCGTGGTTCAGTTTTTGATCTCTGAAAAACAGAACCTTCCATTTTAAGAATGCATTACGTATTTCTTTTATTACTTCGCCTGACAGTGGGCTCGAAATATCGACCCCAGTGATCTCTGCACCTATGGTCATCGCTAGTGGCTTTATTCCAATTGAGGTAGGTGTATTGGATGTAACAACTTCAGCCTCTTCTATCGCCATAATAAGAGGTTCCTCTATGTTGATTTTGAAAGCAAATAGATACTTATCATACTAATAAATTTTGTAACATAGGGAGTGTCCATGAGAAAAACTGAGAGGACATACAGTTTATTTTTACCCTTATAGATTTGGGGCTTCGCCGGTTTGTGCCGCAGCTCTAGAGATTTAACGCGAGTTCCGAAACCGAAGCAAAAATATCAAAATTTAGAGACTGCTGTTTGATGCAATTGAGAGGAGCTCACGCAAATCAGTGTTAGTGAGCATTTCAAAATTATTACCTAATTCAATGATTCGTTCGCGTGCGCTTTGATTAAGCCTTGTGTCAAGACAACTTCTGACTTTTTGTAGATGTTCCTCAACGCTCACAGGATCGCCATTCCAACTTCCCCTAGGGCCACGGCACCGTGTCGTATGCTTCGTGCCGTCCTTCATTGTCACTTCTAAATCCACATACATATCCTGAAATTTTCCGGGAATGGTTTGCGACATACAGAGTTCGAATTTGTTGAGCATTTTTTCCATATCAGGAGCGAAGCGGCGGCTATCTTCAAAAGTTGCCATATTAACGACACCGTCCAGCAGTGCTGCACAGCACGTGTATTGAAAGCTAAATTTACCTGCTAACCCGCTCTCTGGATGAGATCGATCTATGTATCCCATTTCAGGACTGGTGAGCTTTACCTTATCAATCTTGTTTGAATCATCAATTTTTGGAAAAAGTGTCAAGCCAGCACTAATTACAAAATGCGTTGCGTACTGGCTGGGAAACATCTTCAGTGCATAGCCGGGTTCTACTATGCGGAAGGGTGGTCCAAAATTTAAAAGTTCACTGCCATGAAACTCATCTTTGAAAAACATATCGATGTATCCGCGCTGAGCCTCTATCGCTTCAGGATTTGAGGTAAAACCACGTTGAGCCATCTGTGCTGCATCTAAACCCATAGCTCCAGATAATCCGCAATGTGTCATTTTTGCCATGGTTCCAACATTGGCAAGTGATGTTCCGGCCCGAGAAACTGCCAGCCCAATCGCGTGTTGAAGCGTTTCCGCGTCAAGCCCGAGTATATGCGAAGCAGCAACGGCAGATGACAACGGTGCCGTAAGCCCAGGCGGATGCATTTTGAGTTTTCCGGGATCATATTGCCGCGATGCTTCGCGGATCCAGCCTTGGATCTCTATCCCCTTAATTAATGCTGTTAAAGCATCGAGGCCATTTACATTGGTGGACTCTACTAGAGCTAGGACTGTCGGTAAATTAGTAGAAAGAGCGTGGTTAGCAGGTGCCCACATTGGCTCGTAATCCAAGACGTGCATTGATGATCCATTTATATACGCCGCATTAACTGGAGTTGTTTTGAAACCAAATCCGATCACAGACGATAAAGGTTTTGCTCCCTGATCTCTGATATGATCTGCAAGGATCGAAGGGGGTGTTTCTTGGATTGTCCCAGCTACTGCTACTGAGATTCCATCAAGTAGGAGTTGTCGGGCTTTGATAATAGACGCCTCTGTAATATCTTTGGATGATATCGACGTAATGAGTTTGCAAAGTTTTTTGGTTAAATGCTTCATGGGACTCGTAAATATGTCTCGTCTGTCATTGTTTCGAAATGATTGTTTGTAAGCGAAGCTATTGCGGCCTAAGGAAATTCAGCTTTTAGTCTTTGAGGTGATTGATAATATTTCGCACAAATCTGTGTTTTCAAGGCATTCTAAATTGTAAGCCAGTTCTACGACGCGATCAGTATCACGATCATTGAGACGGCAACCTAAACACATTCGTGCTTTTGCCTCGTGCTCTCCGGGTTCTAGGGGTTTCCCATGCCATGATCCTCTGGGACCATCGCATCGTGCGACAACAGTTGTACCGTCTTCCAATAAAACTTCAAGATCGACCACTTGTTCTTCAAACCGTGCTGGCCGATTGGGATCTTGGATAACTTTTATTTTCCCAAGCATCGCTTCCATATCAGGGGCAAAACGACGTGCATCCTCAAAAGTATCGATTACTACTTCGCCGTCCAGAAGCGCTGCACAGCAAGTGTATTGAAAGCTAAATTTTCCTGCCAATCCTTGGTGGGGTTTTGGCCTGTCGACGTATGTCATAACCGGAGTAGTTAACTTTATTTGTTTAATTTTTGAAACATCACTTATTTTTTTTCGGGCATCGAGAGCTGCTGTTATCACAAAGTGGGTACCAAATTGGCTTGGAAACATTTTGATTGAGTAACCTGGGTCCACAAGACGGAATGGCGCCCCAAAATTCAACATTTTCTCATAGTCAAAGTTAGGCATATAAAGTTGGACGTATCCATTATCTGCTTCAAAAATATCTGGATTCGCGGTGAATTTTTCGGATGCAAGTAACGCCGCATCCAGGCCAAGAGAGACTGCTAAGCCGCAATGTGTCATCTTAACCATTGTGCCGGCATTAGCATTTAAGGCCCCGCAACGTGATGCGGCAATTCCGAAGGCGTGCCGCTGAGTTTCTGCATCAAACTGGAGGATATGCCCTGCTGCTACGCACGATGAAATAGGCCCTACTAGACCCGGCGGGTGATTTTTAACTTTTTTGGCATCAAAATCGCCTGAGCATTGTCGAAGCCACCCCTGTGTTTCAGTGCCTTTCACGAGCGCGGTAGCAGCTTCAAGGCCGTTAACTTCATGGGTTTCTATCAACGAAAGTATGGCGGGTAAATTTGTCGAAACTGCGTGATTAGCTGGTGACCACATCGGCTCATAGTCAAGGACATGCATTGAGGCGCCATTGATATAAGCTGCATCTACTGCATGAGTTTTAAAATCAAATCCAATAACCGAGGCTTGCTCGAGGGATCCCTTACTCTTGATATGATTGGCTAAAATCGTCGGTGGTGCTTCTTTAATTGAACCGGCTACGGCAACTGCGATACCGTCGAGAAAAAGTTGACGCGCTTTGTTAATTGCTTCAGCTGTAAGGTCTCCGGAGTTAGTTTTGACTATTAATTCGCTTATCTTTCTCGTAAAACCGTCCATTAATTTTTCTCCCGGTAACCTTTATGTATATCATCCCTAGTAGACTTAAGAGGTCAATAGGGTACGCGCGTGAGCGACTGGTATTAATAATTTACGGCCGGGCTTGATCCTCCTTCAACTGCTATGCATTGGCCCGTAATGATGTCGGCAAGAGGAGAGCAAAAGAAAAGCACTGCCTTGGCTATGTCTTGCGGCAATATCAATCTTCCCATGGGGATGCTTTTAATTTCCTCGTGCTCAATCTCTGATAAATCTGCGCTTGCGTCTCTCGCTCTCCTTTCAAGCCCGGCACGGAGCCGGTCAGTAGCAGTTGGCCCGGGGTGAACGCAATTTACGGTTACATTATGTTTGCCAGCATAACCCGCAAATTGCTTCGTAAAATTTGAAACCCCAGCATTTGTTATGCCATTAGTCATACGAAGTGGTGCGGCTATTCGTGCTGTCATTCCACCAATGTTTATAATCCTCCCCCAACGTTGTTCCTCCATATAAGGAAGGACTTCACGGGCAGAACGGATATACGCCATTAGTTTCACATCGATGTGATGACGCCAATGATCATCAGTCTGCTCTTCGAAGGGAGCCTGAAGAGAAGTCACTGCATTATTCACTAAAATATCAACGCGGCCTGCAGCTTTTATTGCCGTCGATACAAAGTTCCTGATATTATCAAGTTTGGAGACATCGGCTACGATTGGCCACGCTTCGGAGCCGAGTGCCCTGATTTCATTAGCAGTTTCTTCAAGTGTGCTTAGGGTGCGTCCACATAAAGCTATGTTCGCCCCTTGCTCGGCTAACATTAATGAAATTGCTTTGCCGATTCCGCGGCCTCCCCCCGTAATAAATACCACCTTTTTTTCAAGCTCAAATTGCATTTCTCTCTCCCTCAATTTTCAAAGCCAGGATAAAGTAGTATCTTTCCGATATGTGCCGAGCTCTCCATAAGCATGTGAGCAGCTGTCGCTTGTTCGAAAGAATAGCGCTCGAAGACCTCAACTTTAATATCGCCAGTGTCAAACGCAGGCCAAATTTGTTGTTTTAAAGATCGACAAATAGCGGCTTTCTCAGCAATCGAACGTGGCCGTAAACGCGAACCGGTTACCGTTAAATGCTTTGCATGTATTTGACCAAAGTCCGCTTCGACCACCTTGCCAGCACTAAGGTTGACAAACACGAGCCGACCGTTTTTAGCAAGTATGTTTAATTCTTTTGGAATATACGGGCCACCGACGATGTCCAGTATAACATCAACACCATTTCCGCCGGTGAAATCTGTTGCAATAATCTCGAAATCTTCTTCAACATAATTTATCGCACGGTCTGCGCCAAATCGGCGTATGGCATCGCATTTTTCGATAGTGCGTCCTGTTGCTAGAACTTTTGCACCTACAAATTTTGCAATTTGGATCGCGGTGTAGCCTATGCCACTTGTGCCTCCCTGGATCAGAACGCATTCTCCTTTTTTGAGTGCACCTCGATCTATTAGGTTTGTGTAAACTGTACAAAAAGTTTCAGGTAGAGCGCCGGCATCCATTAAAGAAACTCCTGAAGGAATATTAAGGCACTGAACTGCTGGGGCACATACGTATTCCGCGTAGCCTCCACCTTTGATTAGAGCGCAAACTTCATCGCCCTTTTTCAGCGTCGTGACATTTTGTCCGGCAGCCAAAATGGTCCCAGAGACCTCTAACCCAAGGATATTTCCGGCACCTGGCGGCAATGGATATTTGCCTTTGCGTTGAGTTAAATCCGCACCATTTAAGCCGGCGCCAGCGACTTTTATTAAAACGTCGTCTTTGCCGTAGCTGGGAATAGAGCACTCTCTTATTTCTAGCACGTCAGGACCACCAGGCTTTGAAACACTTACGTATCGCATTTTATCTGGGATGTTCATTTTAATTCCAAATGTTCCTACTTTTTACTGTGGCGCTATGTGCTATTAACCTATGACATCTAAATGTATAGGCTATTGTGGGTAAAAGATATGAAGGTTTCTGATATTGCTGACGCCTTAAAAGGAGAGCTTATCGGTGATGGTTCTCTCGAAATTAATGATATTAAGCACCCGATTGAAGCCAAAGGTAGAGGCGATTTAGCAATATCTACCGATGAAGATATGTTGAAATTGTTGGCCCATTCCAAAGCCGTTGTTGCCATAGTTTCTGCCGATGCTGTTGTGCCAGATGGAACGTTAGAGGCAATAATTAAAGTTCGTCGAAGCAGAGTGGCGCTTGGGCTGCTAACAGAGCTTTTTTCGAAACCATTGCAAAGCGCTGATGGTATTCATCCAAGCGCAGTTGTTGACCCGTCGGCTAATGTTGGTGAAAATCCGTCCATCGATCCCTTTGTTTACGTGGGTCCCGGAGCCTCTATAGGTGAAGGATGTCAAATAATGTCACATGTTACGATAGGCGCAGAGGCAAAGATTGGCGCCGGCGCTGTTATTCATTCCGGCGTTAGGATCGGTGAACGAGTAAATATTGGTGATCGTGTTATTATCCAACAAAATGCAAGTATTGGATCCGATGGATTCAGCTTTGTTACACCAGAGGCCGGTAGTGTAGAGGAAACAAAGGGTGTTATTTCTAACAGCACAGTTTGCGCAAAAAACGTTTCAATTTCCCGTATTAACTCATTGGCATCGGTAACTATAGGCTCGGATGCGGAGATTGGCGCGTGTACAGCTATAGATCGCGGGACACTTACCGATACCAAAATCGGTGACAATACTAAAATCGATAATCTGGTTCAGATTGGCCATAACGTTATTATTGGCGATTATTGCATGATTTGTGGTCAGGTTGGAGTTGCGGGTTCCGTGGTGATAGGTGATCGTGTGGTGCTTGCGGGGCAGGTTGGTGTAAAAGACCATGTAAAAATCGGTGATGATGTTGTCGTTGGGGGTGGCTCTGGCGTAGCAACAGACATTCCAAATAAAACCGTTGTTATCGGATATCCTGCCATTCCAAAAGATGAAATGGCAGCTCAATATCTTAATGTTCGTCGGTTGGGAAGTGTGTTTAAAGATATTCGCCGTTTTAAATCTAGACTTAAGGCGCTTGAATCCCAGACAGAAAAAGGCTAATTAATCGCGCGCGTTATTCATGGATCGGCTTCGACCGATGAAATTATTTTAGACGAAAAAGAGTAAGTTATGTCGAAGGTTGAAGAAGATATTTACGATATTATTGCGGATAAGGCTGACGTAGACAGGGCCAAGCTTGTTCGCGATGCTCGGCTTGATGATCTTGAAATTGAGTCTTTGGATATTGTTGAAATAATTTTCGCGATTGAAGAAAAGTTCGACATTCAAATTCCTTATAATGCTAATGATGCGGAGATGGAATTTGAAACAGTTGGCCAAGTGGTAGACGCAGTGCAGAAAGTAATCGAAGAGCAAAGCTGACGTAGTTATGGCTTGGTGACATTTCTTGCTTCAAACTTCTGGTTATATATATGATTTGCTCCTATAAGCATTAGATTGGTCATTAATGCTGATATCTTAGGAACCGCTATTATGAACAGAGTGGTCATAACCGGATTAGGTGTCTTTTCCGGCGCAGGTAAATCTAAACAGGAATTCTGGCAAACAGTCAGCAATGGGCATTGTGTGATAGGGCCGCTCGAGACAATTCCTACCGATGATTTACAAATTAAAATTGGTGTTGAGATTAAGGGTTTTAATCCGAAAGAGCATTTTCCAAAAAAACAGCTTGGCCTGCTAGATCGTTTTTCTCAGTTAGGGCTAATGGCCGCGCGCGAGGCGATCGCAGACTCGGGACTTACTTTTGAAGGTGAAGACGGCGATAATACAGCCACCATAATCGGCTGTGGTGTTGGCGGCCAGGAGACAATAGATCAGGCTTACTACCATATATACAAGGAGGGTAGACGAGGTGTTCACCCGTTTACCATTCCTCGTCTAATGCTAAATGCTGCGTGCAGTCACATAACTATGGAAAATGGTATTACTGGACCAGCATACGCCATAGCAAGCGCATGCTCTTCTGCAAATCACGCAATTGGACAGGCATTTCATATGGTAAGAAGCGGTTTGGTGGAGCGTGCAATAACCGGGGGAACAGAGGCTTGTATTGCACTTGGCACCATGAGAGGTTGGGAGGCAATTAGAGTTATGACACGGGATACGTGTAGGCCATTTTCTAAAAACCGCACTGGAATGACGTTGGGTGAAGGCGCGTCGATAATTACGCTGGAAACTCTTGAGCACGCCAAGGCTAGGGGTGCCAAGATTTATGCAGAAATTGTCGGCTTCGGTATGACTTCCGACGCTATGGACATAACAATGCCCAGCTTTGAGGGTGCGTCGAAGGCCATGAAGTTTGCGTTGAAGGACGGTAGACTTGATCCGACTGACATAGATTATGTTAATGCTCACGGAACTGGTACAGCCGCAAATGACGCAACTGAAACAAAATCAATAAAGCTGGCTCTGGGAGTTGATCATGCCCGCAAAGTTTCAGTATCAGCTAGTAAATCGATGTTTGGTCACGCGCTTGGAGCAGCCGGCGCAATGGAACTAGCGGTAACGACCTTAGCAATAAGTAATGGGGTTGCTCCTCCGACTGCAAATTATGAAGAGCCGGATCCGGATTGCGACCTCGATTATATTCCTAATGAAGCGCGTGATATGGAAATCAACGCAGCAATTTCGAATTCGTTCGCATTTGGCGGATTAAATGCTGTTCTCGCAATCAAAAAGTTCAACGGCTAATTACAAATTTGACACGTTCAGATTTAGCACGGGGCTCCAAATTGCGTGGAGTGTTACAACTCAGCGGCCTCATTTCTGTTTTAGCGGCGCGCCTTGCCGGCACTGTACATGCCGATAAAAAAATCGATTTATTATATGCTTACAATAATTTCTTAATAAAAAGATTTAAGCATATTGTGGACCTTGAAAACGGGGAAAAATTACACACCCTCGGACACGAAATACGTTCAATGACCCATCCACTCTACGGGCGGCCAATGATCAATCGTAAATCCGAGCTGCATAATAACAACAATGCAGCAGGATACTCTGATAGGACATTCATGCTGAAGGGCGAAGAGCTGCGCCAGTAAATGAAGGCATTCATTTGCAATTCCGTCAATCAGTCAAAGATTGAGCGGTTTGTTTAGCAACAGTTTTTTCATTTTTCGTTCGACCTGTCCTTAATAGCTCTACGAAGGCCCAATTGGCGGCCTCCCGTACGAGGTGTGATGCGTCGCGTAATCTCGGGGTAATTGAGCTGAGCATTTTTGGATCACCGCTATTTCCGATCGCAATCATAACATTGCGAACAAATCTATCCCTTCCTATTCGTTTGATTGAGGTTTTGGAAAATAATTTCTTAAAGCCATCATGACTGAGGTCTGCTAGCTTTGTAAGTTCTGGGCCCACAAGTTCTTTCCTAGGCAAAAAAGCCGGATCGCTAGTCTTTTGCGCGAATTTATTCCAAGGACAAATAGACAGACAGTCGTCACAACCATATATTCTGTTACCTATGGCTTTTCTAAATTCATTTGGAATAGCGCCTTTATGCTCAATTGTAAGATAAGAAATACAGCGGCGGGCGTCTAATTGGTGCGGCCCAGTAATTGCGCGTGTTGGGCAAACATCAATGCATTTATTACAACTACCGCAGTGATCTTTCTCGGCTTTATCCGGTTCAATTGTTAGGGTTGTGTATATCTCACCTAAGAATAGCCATGACCCAAAAATCGGGGAAATTAGATTCGTATGTTTTCCTTGCCATCCAATTCCGGCCTGCTGTGCCAGCGGTTTTTCCATTACCGGTGCGGTGTCGACAAATACCTTGACCTCGGAACCACTAACCGTTTGTAGCCATCGCGCAAGGGCTTTCAAACGCTTTTTGATTATATCATGGTAATCGTTGTTCCGCGCATACACTGAGATCATTGCACGCTTGTCAGATGCAAAATGTTTCATTTCGGCGAGCGGGTCTTTATCTGGCCCGTAATTTACACCAAGCACGATTATAGTCTTGGCTTCGGGCCAAAGGTTGTTTGGCTGCGTTCGTCTTTCAGCTTTCTTTTCAAGCCATTGCATTTCACCGTGCTTACCAGAGTCTAAAAATTCTTTAAAATCACGACCCACAGTTTTAGGGAGTTCAGCGCAAGTAAACCCAATTTGATCAAAGCCAAACTCAGTTGCTTTAGCGCGTATTGCTAGCTTGGAAGTCATTTTAGTCTCTGCCTCGGTAAATGCTTTCAGCTAGCTCTGGAATAATAATATCGTTCGGCGCAGGACCAGTTTGAAAAAAAATGTCTATCGGAATACCCCCACGAGGATACCAAATTCCACAAATACGAAGCCATCGCGGTTCAGTTGCATCTGTCAGACGTTTTCCAATAGTGATTGTGCAGTCTTCATGAAAGGCTCCATGATTCCTAAATGATGACATAAATAATTTTAACGACTTGCTCTCAACCAGTTTCTTATCCGGCACGTAATCAATTGTGAATTTTGCGAAATCAGGCTGATTTGTTATAGGGCATAATGATGTGAATTCAGGACATGTAAATCTGACTACATAATTCGTATCAGAATGCGCGTTAGGAACAGTTTCAAGGACTGCATCATCTGGAGATTTCGGAATTGATACTGTTCGGCCAAGCTGATCGAGTGTTGTGTTTTCTGCCATTTTTTACCTTTCTTGCCCTTTCTGATGATTATTAAGCAAATTAAAACTTAGATTCAAAACAGGGGAAAGCAGGAATCGAGTTTTTTGTTTTATCTAAACAATGCAGAACTTCGTATTCCGGGTAAACCTTATATCAGTGCATTATCCGCGGTGCAGCAGGCATGCGTCACCGTATGAATAAAATCTGTAATGAGTTTTCACTGCATGCTGATATGCATTCTGTATCCTTTCAAGCCCTGAAAAAGCACTTACCAACATAAACAATGTTGACTTCGGTAAATGAAAATTAGTCATGAGCATATCAACTGCTTTGAACTTGTATCCCGGCAAGATAAAAAGATCAGTTTCACCATCAAATTCACTCACCTCACCATTTTCGCTAGCTGCACTTTCGATAAGTCGCAAGCTTGTAGTGCCAACAGCAACAATCCGTTTTCCTAACGACTTAGTATTGTTTATTAAATTGGCGGTTTTTGAAGTTATACGTCCGACCTCCGCGTGCATTACGTGATCCTCCGGCCTTACATCTCGAACTGGCAAGAATGTACCTGGGCCAACGTGAAGTGTAACTTTGGCAAGCTGAACACCGTTACTAGCAAGCTTGTCGAATAGCTGGTTAGTAAAGTGCAAACCAGCAGTTGGCGCCGCAACGGCGCCTGGCTCTTTTGCATATATTGTTTGATAATCGCCGAAATCATCTTCGTGCAACTTTGGAAGCCGTTTAATGTAAGGAGGCAATGGCATTTCTCCATTTTCGACCAAGGACATTGTCAAATCGTTTGTAATGAAGTCGAGAATAATCTCTCCATTGTCCAACTTTTTTTCAACGCTGGCGCGTAAATCCTCTCCAAATATGATTACATCATTAGGCCTCAGGCGCCGGCCAGGACGCGCAAACGCCCGCCACATATTTTTGTCTATTTGTCGGTGTAAAGTCGCTTCAACGTTCACATCTCCCCGTTTACCGTAAAGGCGAGCCGGAATAACTTTAGTGTCGTTAATTATTAGTAAATCACCCGGTGTAAGCATTTTCGGAAGGTCGCTAACTACGCAATCATTCAACGTTTGGCCTATTTCTAACATGCGCGCGCTGTCTCTTGGGCGAGCTGGCTCTTGAGCTATTCGATCCGGTGGCAACTGAAAATCAAATTCGTCGAGTGTAAATCTATTCATCATTAGGTTTAGTTATCCTGCGGCAGGTCATGACAGGCATGAAGTTCAGGGTTCCGGTTACTCCGCTTTTTCTGCGTTCTTGGAAAAGTATAAATGGTAGCATCTTGAGGTTTGTTGATAGATTAAGTTCAATTCACCATCAACTGGCACTATTGAAAAATTCTGATCCGAACAAAAGAGTTTATTGGGTGTTATACGATGATTTTGAGCGTGCTATCATTTACCACAGACCGTCGATATTAGTCGAAGATACGATTTTTTGTGAAATCTTTCCTTTGGGGTGATCATTGAAAAATTTTAAATGCTCAAGATATGCACTACTTAATTCCAATCAAATGGCAACTGCTGACAAAGTTGCTATTTCTGGAGGCATTTCAGGCGGTACTTTGATGGCTAATGCTGGGCAAGCTGTCGTAAATGAAATTACAGCACGTTGGGGGCCGCAGCAGACAACAGTTTTATGTGGCCCCGGCAATAACGGAGGTGATGGCTTTGTTATCGCTCGACTGCTTCGTGAACTCGGTTGGTCGGTTCGGCTTGGGTTGCTTGGTTCCAGTAATGTTATTTCCAGTGATGCGCAAAGATACGCCGAATTGTGGGGGGGGCCAACCGAAGAATTATCTGTCGATTTATTGAAAGATGCGACGTTGGTTGTTGATGCAATCTTTGGTGCTGGATTGTCTAGCCCGATAAAGGGCCCGGCACTCGAAGTTTTGAAGGGAATACACGGTCGAACATGTGTCGCTGTTGATTTGCCAAGTGGTGTTGATGGGGATACGGGCGCTATCTATGGGTTTGCGCCAAAAGCAGACTTGACAGTAACATTCTTTCGCAAAAAGCCTGGCCACTTACTTTTGCCTGGCCGCAACCTTTGTGGTGAGCTAATCGTTGCTGATATCGGTATTCCAGAAACAGTTTTAAAGACTATTTCGCCTAATGCTGCCGAAAATAGTCCGGCTTTATGGTTCTCTAGCATGCCAATCCTCGACCCCTGTTGCCACAAATTTTGTCGAGGCTATGCTGTCATTGCCGGTAGTGCAGAAATGCCAGGAGCGGCGATTCTTGCGGCCGCCGGAGCAAGGAGGGCTGGAGTGGGTATGGTCAGCCTCGCAGTTCCTAGAGAAGCGGCTGCAATATGTCGATTGGCTTTACAAGGAGCAGTGGTGCGAGTAGTACGAGATACCGCTACCTTTGAAGCAGTTGTTGAAGACCCGAGGGTCGGTGCAGTTCTAGTTGGCCCAGGACTTGGTGTGACCGTTTCTGCGCGGGAGCGAGTGCTGGCTACGTTAAAGCACGGGCGCAGACTCATTTTGGATGCAGATGCAATTACGGTTTTTGAAAACAACAGAGATCTTCTATTTTCGAGCGCAACGGTCCCATATGTCATGACGCCACATGAGGGTGAATTTAAGCGCCTTTTTGATTTCGACGGAGATAAAGTTAGTCGCGCTCGGTCCGCTGCTAATGAGAGTGGGGCTATAATTGTGCTTAAGGGTGCGGATACCGTCATTGCTGCCCCGGATGGCCGCGCCGTAATAAATTGTAACGCGCCACCAACACTGGCCACATCTGGTTCTGGGGATGTATTGGCAGGAATAGTAACATCGCTTATTGCGCAGAGGATGGAACCATTTGAGGCAGCTGCAGCTGCGGTTTGGATACATGGGCAGGCAGCAAAGGAATTTGGTTTGGGTCTAATTGCTGAGGATCTACCGGAGGTCATACCGAAAATATTAAAAGACCTACAAAAAGAGAAGGACCAATCGGGTGATGAACGGGGCTGACAAAATGAAATTTGAAGTTGGTGAACAAGTTGAAATATCTTCCGCCAGTTCATCGACATGGCTCGAGCGGTTGCGTGGAGTTTGGCGGGATATTGCTGGTACTTTCTCTGATTCAGTACGAGCTGATCTATCCAATGATAGTGATATTCATGATTTACGTGAACAAATGAAAAATTGTCTTGAGGCGAGGGGGGGTGAGGTTTCTGCTCGAGCTAGAGCAGCTTCACTCGGGCAAACATACCTCGGACTTGACATGACTGGTCGAAGGCGGTTTCTGAAGCTTTTGGCCACTAGCTTTCAAGCTGATGATTCGGCTGTAAGCGATGCAATCAGTGATTACACTGCAGCAAAGCTTGATGATATTCCCGAAGCAGTGACAAACCTTCGGATGGCATTGGAGCCACGGCCTATTCGATTGCTTACTCAGTTCAATGCATTACCGCAGGGCGTTAAGTTCCTCGTAGATATGCGTTCGGACTTACTAAGCTTCAAACAAAAAGATCCGTTCCTGCAGGCGTTTGAATACGATTTTCGGCAATTATTAACTTCATGGTTTGATATTGGCTTCCTAAAATTGGAACGCATAAGCTGGGACCATCCCGCGTCGCTCTTAGAAAAATTAATTGAGTATGAAGCTGTACATGAGATGCGCGGATGGGATGATCTTAAAAACCGGTTAGATGCTGATCGTCGTTGTTTTGCATTTTTTCATCCACGTATGCCTGACGAACCTCTAATCTTCGTGCAAGTCGCTCTTTTGAATGGTCTGGCGGAAAGCATAGACGAATTGCTTGATCCATCGTCTCCTACCTCAGAGGTTGGAAAAGCCGACACTGCAATATTTTACTCTATATCCAATGCGCAATCCGGATTGGAAGGTATCAGTTTCGGTGGTTTTTTAATAAAACGGGTCGTTGATTTGTTACGAGCAGAGTTTCCCGGGCTTCGACAGTTTGCAACGTTATCGCCAATGCCGGGATTCAGAAAATGGTTTGAAAAATCATTGGATAATGGAGAAATAATTATTACTCCTAGCGAAATGGCGGGCTTGAAAGATATATCCAAAGAAAATAACATAAAAACAGACAGTAATCAGAATTACCTAAAGTCATTTCTTGGTTCAGAAGAATGGTATTTGGATCAGGTAAATGAGCCGGCAGTTCGGCTTATCCTGATGAGAGCCGCAGGCAATTACCTGGCTTGTTGTAAGCGCAAAGATGGAATTAGGGCATTAGATCCGGTAGCTAATTTCCATTTAACAAATGGTGCCCGAATCGAAAGGTTAAATTGGCTCGCTGACAAATCAGAAAATGGCATGAAAAATGCCGCAGGGTTGATGGTGAATTATCTTTATGATCTTGAAAGAATCGAGGCGAATCATGAGGCTTACAGTGTCGATGGCAAGACTGCTCTGTCTGCTGGGATAAAGCGCTTGCTGAAATCTTGAATACTCAATACACAGCCATACGGTAGCTGTTAATCTTTTGAGTGTTTGGAATGCGTCTTAAGGGAAAAACTGAGGGTTTATTCGTTGGAGCAAGGGGTCGCGAGCGGGCGAGTATACTGATTAAACGAGGCCGCAAAATTTGTTTAATCAAACCCGGTGACATGTTCTATCGGACGCGCGCTGATCGCACGCTGGAGGTTGCACGTGTTATAGCTGTTTCCTCAGATAGCTTTAGCATTCCTCACATCAGGTATGAGATCGAGTTTAAACATCCACATCGATCACATTCAGTTGTCGAGGGGCCTAGAGTTCTCGCTCTTGGGGCTTTTGCTGATACCTATACGGATAGGCTTGCCGCCTAATTTGCAAATGCACTCCATTAAAAGGGGAACTCATTCGAGACTTTCCACGGAGCGTGAGCGCGGGGGCTAGGCATGAAGGCAGCTGACGGGAGTGATAGAATGAGCGAAGCCTTAGAAAAAGGATGTGGCTATAAATTTGCTCCGTGGACCTTCTGTGTGGAGAAAAAAGAGCAGGTCCGTAAATTAAATTGTAGTGGCGTAAATCCGAATATTTACGGCAACCAGGTCGAAATTGGTATGCTTGGTTTACCTACCATAAAAGTATTGATGGCGGCTGACATTCCAATTTTAGGCGGTGTCCACCTTTCTCAGCGTTTCCGTCAGATCGAGCCGCTTCATCTTGGGGAGCTCATAACAGTAAATGGACAAATCGTGGAGATAAATCCACATCCCCGAGGGTGTGTTTTGCATTGTCACTTTAAATATAGTCGATCAAATGGCGATGTGTGTGTGGAGGCAGAGCGGTCGGGCATTATTGCCATCGGAGCAAAAGAGCCTTCTCGCGGTATTCCCCGTCCCTCGGAAACCCTCGAGGGATTTTCTGAGATTATGCGCCGAAAACTGGTTCCAAAGTCGGTAGGAGAGTATAGCAATGAAGCCGGTAATTTGATCCACTCTGATCCTGCAATTGCAGCGGAACATGGTTTTCGGGCACCGATTGCTGCAGGTCTAATGGGAATTCATTTTTACCGTGAGGCTTTGCAGAACGCTTACAAGCCTAACGCGTTTGATCTTGAAGTTTGGTTCAGACGGCCAATGTTTTGGGACGACACAATGACCCTGGTGGCTTCTGAAGAAAAAGGCCGCATTTGCGCTATGCATCTTTTGTGTTCAAGCGAAAAACCGGCAAGCAGTTGTATTGTACATTCAGTTTGATGAGTTCTGGGTAATTACAACGTTTGTTATTAACTCCTAGCCTTTGAGGCGAGAGGCTGCTGGCAAAGCACAATGGGGTGGTTTTATTGAGTTGGATTTACCCAGCGATAGCCCGACCTATTGCTCAGGTTTAGAAGAGCCATAGTGTGCTGCTTAAAAACACAACTAAGTTCATTCACTTCTCTGACCATGGGGCAGGTGAAGTGTCCGATTTCTGGTTAACGCAAAGAAGCAGCCGTGTATCACCAGTACCCTCAATAGGCGGGGAGCGATGTACAATGCCAGTATCTGATGCGCTGCGACAGCCTTTGAAAATAGCTACGTCATGGGGCGCTAGGCATTCAAGGGGCCCTTTGAATTGCAACTGCTGGCGCAATGCCTGTTCTCCATATTCAGGTAAGACCCATTCAGTATTAGGGCCACGGTAAGTTGTAATTAAGCGTGTCTTTACGTAGTCACGGTGGAATTTCCAACATGCGTTGTCGCTAACTCTTTCTAAACGTATATCGACCATCTCTTCCCCGGTAATTTCTGCATACACTAAAACAAGACCCTCGATATCCTTGATGAGGAGTTCAGTTGCGTGTTCAATCTTTACGTTGCATTGCTTAAACGTAACTTCCATGGCACTCCGTATATTAAAAGCATTAACAAGGATGCGCGCGCGGGGTAGCTGGTGCGCGTTCATCTGATCTAGCCAAGTTTGCAACTGACTAGAAAGCGAACGTTTCCAAATCACCAATTCAGTTGCCGAATTAGAAATCGTATAAAGTCCGTCTCGTGATTGGACAGTTTGAATGCCAACTTGCGCCTTCATTAAATCATTTAAGGCTTTGTAATTGTTCTCGCTTTCTAACTCTTGAACGGGTCTCATTCTGAAACCTCCTGACGCCGCCACTTAGGAAATGGGTCTGACAAGTTGGGGAGGGTGGCAATATCCTTTGCGAGTGTGTCCGAAAGAAGACAGTCATCAAGGGATTCTTTTAATTCTGACCAGTTTATCGCGTTGCCTATGAAAACAATTTCCTGCCTTCTATCGCCCCATGGCTCTTCCCAATAGTTGCGCATATACTCTTGGGCCCTTTCATCGTCAGGCCATCTTTCTTTTGGTATCGAGGCCCACCAGTTTCCTAATGCATTAACGGAGGTGAGCGCTCCGGCAAGTGCGAATTCCGCAACCCAATCGGGTTGTGTTGCAATCCAAAAATGGCCTTTAGCCCGAATTACGCCGGGCAGATCGCTGTTAAGAACTTTATGAATTTGTTCAGGATGAAACGGTCGTCGTGCCCTGTAAACAAAGCTTTCTATTCCGTATTCCTCAGTCTCGGGCGTATGTCCCTCATACCCATACAATTCCTTTGCCCACATCGCATGTTCATGCGCTTTCTCAAAGTCAAACGATCTTGTATCCAATATTGAATCTGCTGAGACATCGCAGTGATTTGCTTTGATAATTTGAGCGTCTGCATTCAGGCTTCGAATAATCTTGCACGCAGCATCGACATTTTGGGGTGTTGCATCAGAAACCTTATTCAGAATTACGATATCGGCAAATTCGATTTGGTCAGTCAATAGATGCACAATGGTTCGATTATCCTCATCTCCCAATGTTTCACCTCGGTCACGTAAGAAATCATGGCTAGAGTAATCGCTCAGTAGGTTTACTGCGTCGACAACTGTAACCATGGTATCGAGGCGGGCTACGTCCGAGAGGCTTTGGTCGTTTTCGTCTCTAAAGTCGAAGGTCGCTGCCACGGGTAAGGGCTCAGAGATACCGGTTGACTCAATCAAAAGGTAGTCAAAGCGCGCTTCCTCAGAAAGCCGCCGTACTTCAGTTAAGAGATCGTCACGTAACGTGCAGCAAATACAGCCATTGGACATTTCAACTAATGTTTCATCGGTCCTGCTAAGCTCTGTATCTGCGCGTATAAGGTCGGCATCTATATTCACTTCAGACATATCATTGACGATAACAGCTACGCGCTTATCATCACGATTGTTCAAAACGCGGTTTAATAGCGTAGTTTTACCCGCACCAAGAAAACCAGATAGCACCGTTACCGGGAGGCGAGCATCTAGTGCCCGCTCAGTTGAAATCCTTGCCATTTACAACTCTCCATGTGTTTGCAGATCTCAGTTTTTTGTTTTTAAAACTGGCCCACTAAATTTAAGATGTGATATTATAACATAACATAGCGGCATTCCCGCCAAATTCAATTAACTTTTAATTTAAATGGTTTCCGACCTTGTTTTTAAAAAAATGTCGTTGTTTGGCTTTGATCGACATTTTCGACTGATGAGCCAGTGTTGCGAAATTTTTATTTTGTTGCTGTAACAAGTAATTCAGGCTTCTTTGGTCTGCATGCTTGACCGCTTACCATTCACTACTTATACAAGGCGGTTTGGCGCGCAGAGCTTCCATGCTTTGGCTCTTGGCCGGGCGGGCGTGGCGGAATTGGTAGACGCGCAGGTTTTAGGTACCTGTGGAGCAATCCGTGGGGGTTCGATTCCCTCCGCCCGCACCACTTGCGCTGAACATGCGGTATAATTGGCTGTGCGATTGGGAAAAACAGTCGGCGGTTGTAATGTAAAACTGGCGAGTAGAGGGCCATGGAAGTTACAGAAATAAAAAATGAAGGGTTAAGCCACGAGCTTAAGATTATCGTACCAGCAGAGGATGTCGAGACAAAACTTAAAGCTAAACTGGAAGAGGTGTCTGGCAAGGTCTCGATACCAGGTTTTCGTCCCGGGAAAGTGCCGCCGTCTATAATTCGACAGCGTTACGGTGAAGCTGTTCGTGGTGAAGTTTTAGAAATGGCTGTTGGTGAGGCAATGGCGAGTGCTCTTAAGGAGCGTGATTTACAGCCAGCCATGCAACCAAAAGTAGAGATACAGAAATTTGAGGATGGCGAAGAATTAGAATTCATAGTTAAAGTTGATGTTCTCCCAGAAATCGATCCAGTCGATTTTAAAACGGTTGAGGTTGAAAAGCTAAAAGTTGCTGTCGATGAAGAGCAAATAGAAAAGTCACTTGCTGATATGGCTGAAAATATGGCGGGGAGCGAGCCTATCAGCGGCAAACGTAAATCCAAAACTGGGGATATTGTAGTCCTAGACTTTGAGGGCAAGGTAGGCGGGGAGCCCTTTGAAGGAGGTAACGCCTCGGATTTTCACCTGGTTCTCGGGTCTAATCAATTTGTTCCAGGCTTTGAAGACCAGTTGTTAGGACTCACAGCGGGTAGTGATGTTTCGGTAAAAGTGACGATGCCCGATGAATATCCTGCTGAAAACCTTGCTGGTAAAGAGGCAATATTCGAATGCAGATTGAAAGAAATACGTGAGAAAAAAGAGGCTGAACTTAATGACGAATTTGCTAAAAACCTCGGTCTTGAGTCGCTTGATGCTTTGAGAACACAAATGCGTGAGCGGACGGAGAGTGAATATTCCTCAGTTTGTCGTGAAAAAACCAAACGGGCCTTGTTAGATAAGCTCGATAACCTGCATCAATTTGAATTGCCGGGTTCAATGGTAGATTCAGAATATGACGCCATATGGCAGCAGTATTTGGAAGCTAGAAAAAATCAACCAGAAAGTGCCGAGGATGATGAGGTTGAAAATCCGGAGAAATTTTATCGCAATGTAGCTGAAAGGCGGGTCCGGTTAGGACTGCTTCTCGCTGCAGTAGGGCAGCGGAACAACATTGATGTGTCTGCGGAAGAAGTAAACCGTGCCTTAATCGCTGAGGCGCAGCGGCATCCTGGGCAAGAGAAAAAAATTATTGAGATGTATCGGGAAAACAACCAAGCCATGGCTAGCATTCGCGCGCCATTATTTGAAGATAAGGTCGTTGATTTTATTCTTGAAATGGCAAATGTGAGTGAGCGTGAGGTAACGCTGGATGAATTGAAGAAAGAGATAGAGGCCGAACAAATGGCTGCTGCTGAAAAAAGTCGGCCTAAGAAAAAAGTTTCAACAAAAAAGAAGGCGGCTCCAAAAAAGAAGGCGGCTCCAAAAAAGAAGGCGGCTCCAAAAAAGAAAACGCCTGCTAAGAAAACAGCGGGGTCAGCGAAAAAGGATAAAAATGATGAATGACAATCATTTCCCCTCTCAATTGTCTGGGTTAGTAGACGGCTTAGACGAGCCGAGGATGAATACGCTTGTGCCCATGGTCGTGGAACAAACCAACCGTGGTGAGCGTGCGTACGATATTTATTCTAGACTGCTTAAGGAACGGATTATTTTTTTAGTAGGACCAGTCCATGATGCCGTCGCGAGCTTAATCTGCGCCCAATTACTTTATTTAGAATCTGAAAATCCGACCAAAGATATTGCTCTTTACATAAATTCGCCGGGTGGTGTTGTCTCTTCGGGACTGTCCATTTACGACACAATGCAGTACATCCGACCACAAGTTTCCACTGTTTGTATGGGGCAGGCGGCCTCAATGGGGTCATTATTGCTTGCCGCGGGTGCGGAAAAAAAACGCTACTGTCTGCCCAATAGCCGAATAATGATCCATCAGCCGTCCGGAGGTTTTCAAGGGCAAGCCGCGGATATCGAAATACATGCGCGCGAAATCCTAAAACTGCGTGAACGGCTTAATGAAATTTATGTCAAACATACGGGACAAAAACTTAAGGCGGTAGAGGGTGGCATGGATAGGGATAACTTTATGTCTCCGGAGGAAGCTCTCGAGTTCGGTATTGTGGACGAGGTAGTGTCCGAGCGTCCTATTGCGGCTGAGGATGTTGAGAGTCCCTCCGAAAATAGCGACAAGTGATCCGTATCTTTCGAGCACTTTTTAATTTTCGATTCGTGTTTTTTCTTCTGGAATTAGCCAATTTACGAAAAAAATATCCGCTTCTCTCAACGATTTTAAAATTTTAAGATATAAACAGAAATTTGCCGACTCATTGGTTTTTGAGCAAAATTTACTATATAAACAAAGATTGTATGGATTGAGGATTATTTGGGATTGGCGAATGATACTCCAATTGACTAACATCTGGTGAATTTGCACCAAAAGTTCTTTCAACTGATTACGAAAGCAAGGCGATGGCAAAAACTGGTGGTGGTGAGTCTAAAAATACCTTGTATTGTTCGTTCTGCGGTAAAAGCCAGCACGAAGTTCGCAAGCTTATTGCGGGTCCGACGGTATTTATTTGTGATGAATGCGTCGAGCTTTGCATGGACATCATCAAAGAAGATCATAAGGCTGCGATTTCAAAGTCTTCTGACGGCGTTCCAACTCCTCGAGAGATTTGTAAAGTTTTAGACGACTATGTTATTGGGCAGGGACACGCGAAAAGAGTATTGTCCGTTGCTGTACACAACCACTACAAGCGCTTGGCTAATTCGGGCAACAGCAATGATGTCGAGTTGGCCAAGTCAAATATATTACTCATTGGTCCCACGGGTTGCGGAAAGACGCTGTTAGCACAGACGTTAGCACGTATCCTAGATGTGCCCTTTACGATGGCAGACGCTACAACGCTCACAGAGGCAGGTTACGTTGGCGAAGATGTTGAGAATATAATTTTAAAGTTACTACAGGCGGCGGATTACAATGTCGAGCGGGCGCAACGTGGCATAGTCTATATCGATGAGGTAGATAAAATTAGTCGCAAATCAGACAACCCTTCCATTACTCGTGATGTGTCGGGGGAGGGCGTTCAGCAGGCACTTCTTAAGATTATGGAGGGGACTGTAGCATCTGTTCCTCCGCAAGGAGGGCGTAAACACCCCCAACAGGAATTTCTGCAAGTTGACACCACCAACATATTATTCATTTGCGGGGGTGCATTTGCAGGTTTGGAGAAAATAATATCGCAACGTGACAAGGGTTCGTCTATTGGGTTTGGCGCTGATGTGCGTTCTGCAGATGACAGGAATATCGGGGAGATACTCCAAGAGATTGAACCAGAGGATCTCCTCAAATTCGGTTTGATTCCGGAATTTGTCGGTAGATTACCGGTACTCGCAACTCTTTCAGATTTAGATGAAGCGGCGTTGATCGAAATACTTACGTCACCCCGCAATGCGCTGGTAAAGCAATACCAACGGTTATTTGAAATGGAAGGTGTGCATCTGGAATTTGCTGATGATGCATTAACTGGGGTCGCAGCCAAGGCTATTGCGAGGAAAACCGGCGCTCGCGGTTTACGGTCTATTCTTGAGAGCATTTTGCTGGACTCCATGTATGATCTTCCAAGCCTTGAGAGTGTTGAAGAAATAGTAATAAATAAAGAGGTGGTTGAAGGCAGAGCGGAACCATTGCACATTTACTCTGATCGGCCAGAAGAGACTGAAAAAAGTGCCTAAATTCGGAATGGAATTCGTTAGTGTTTTTTCAAGTCTTGAATATGTCTTTATTACGTACATGTAGAAATATGTAGGCTAATCACAAAAACATTATCAATCGAGAGAGAGTAATATGGATGAATTAGGCGAAAAGCAGGTGCTCCCGGTATTGCCATTGCGTGATATTGTCGTCTTTCCCAATATGATTGTCCCCCTTTTCGTTGGTCGGGACAAATCAGTAAGAGCTCTCGAAGATGTAATGAAAGACGACAAGCAGATTCTTCTCTTAACGCAGAAAAGTGCATCTGATGACGATCCCACACCTGAGGATATATACGAAATGGGGACTGTCTCGACCGTGTTGCAACTGCTCAAGCTTCCCGACGGCACAGTTAAGGTTCTTGTTGAAGGTGGAACACGCGCTCGTGTTACGGAATACATCGATCATCCCGATTTTTTCCAAGCAGAATGCGCCTTGGTGGTTGAGCAGCCAGAGGAGGCCGAAGAGTTAGAGGCTTTGAGTCGTGCTGTTGTTTCTGAATTCGAACAATACATCAAGCTCAACAAAAAGATCCCACCAGAGGTTCTGATTTCTGTCAACCAGATAGAAGATCCTGGGAAGCTTGCGGACTCTGTGGTGCAGCACTTAGCGCTTAAAATTGCTGATAAGCAGGCACTACTCGAGCTATCTAAGATATCTGAGCGACTCGAGCGTGTTTATTCATTTATGGAGGGTGAGATCGGCGTTATGCAGGTCGAAAAACGCATCCGTAATAGAGTTAAACGCCAGATGGAAAAAACTCAGCGGGAGTACTATCTCAACGAACAAATGAAAGCTATCCAGAAGGAACTTGGCGAAGGCGAAGACGGCAAGGATGAGCTTGCTGAGATAGAAGATAGCATTGCAAAGACAAAACTTAGCAAAGACGCTAGGGAAAAAGCTTTAGCTGAATTGAAAAAATTGCGGGCTATGAGTCCTATGTCGGCTGAGGCTACAGTTGTTCGCAACTACCTTGACTGGCTTCTGAGTATTCCTTGGAAGAAACGTACCAAAACAAAGAAAGATTTATCTGTTGCGCAAGATGTTCTTGATCGGGATCATTATGGGCTTGAGAAAGTCAAGGATCGCATTCTTGAGTATTTAGCCGTGCAACAACGCATGAGAAAAGTTAAGGGCCCCATACTCTGCCTCGTTGGGCCCCCTGGTGTTGGTAAAACATCTCTCGGAAAATCGATAGCGCGTGCTACGGGCCGCAAATTCGTTCGGATGTCTTTAGGTGGCGTTCGGGATGAGGCTGAGGTGCGTGGGCACCGTCGCACGTACATAGGGTCTATGCCCGGTAAGGTTATTCAAGGGATGAAGAAAGCTGGTTATTCAAATCCGTTGTTTTTACTGGACGAGGTAGACAAGTTAGGTGCTGATTGGCGCGGAGATCCATCCTCCGCTCTATTAGAAGTGCTGGATCCTGAACAGAACAGCACCTTCGCTGATCACTACTTGGAGGTAGATTATGATCTTAGCGATGTGATGTTTGTTACAACTGCTAACACACTCAGGATGCCACAGCCGTTAATGGATAGAATGGAGATTATTCGTATAGCTGGATATACAGAAGACGAAAAAGTGGAAATAGCGAAGAGGCACTTAATAGGAAAACAGGTTAAAGAAAATGGTCTCAAAAAAGGGGAGTGGTCCATTTCGGACGATGCTCTTAGAGATCTTATACGGTTCTACACGCGTGAGGCTGGTGTTCGTAGCTTAGAACGGGAGCTAGCTAATTTAGCTCGCAAATCTATTAAAGAGATTTTAATGGATGGCAAGGTCGACAAGGTTGACATTTCGAAAGAAAATTTAGAAAAATTTGCTGGCATCAAGAAGTTTAGGTTCGGCGAAGTTGAGGAAGATGACCTTGTTGGGGTAGTTACTGGCTTGGCGTGGACCGAAGTTGGCGGAGAGTTGCTTACAATAGAATCAGTAAAGCTCCCCGGTAAGGGTAAGATACAAAGCACCGGTAAGCTCGGTGATGTGATGAAAGAGTCCGTCGCAGCTGCTGAAAGTTACGTTAAGAGTAGGGGGCCTTCGTTCGGGATTGCGCCTACATTATTCGAAAAGGTAGACATACACGTTCATGTCCCGGAGGGTGCTACTCCAAAAGATGGTCCATCTGCTGGCGTTGCAATGGTTACATCCATAGTGTCAGTTCTAACTGGTATAGAAGTTAAGAAGGATGTGGCAATGACGGGCGAAATAACACTTCGTGGCCGTGTTCTTCCTATAGGCGGCCTTAAGGAAAAGCTGTTGGCAGCGCTACGCGGTGGCATTAAGCAGGTTCTCATCCCACAGGATAATGCGAAGGACCTTCCGGATATCCCAGATAACGTTAAAGAACACCTGGATATCGTCACGGTAAGTTCACTTGATGAGGTCTTGGAAAAAGCGTTAGTCTCTGAGATAACCCCTATTGAGTGGGAACCCGAATCGGAAGATGTCAATCCGGTCCGTGGAGAGGATGACAAAGGCACTGTTAGTACTGTAACTACTCACTGATCGGTATTCATAAGACGTTGTCTTAACTGGATAATTTGCGGTTTTTTAACAATCAGCTGATTTACGCCGGTTTTGGATTGACTGGCTCGGATGAGCATCGGTACGTTATAGGTGTTCCGTTTTACTAAGAATTTCTTAATCATCAACTTTTAGCCAGCCCGAAGGAGGGCGTTGCTTTGAACAAAAATGATTTAGTTGCATCCGTTGCATCGGATGCCGGATTGTCGAAGGCCGATGCGGCCAAGGCAGTTGATGCAGTTTTTGATACGATCTCAAGCTCACTAAGCAATGGTAATGAAGTGAGGCTAGTAGGTTTCGGTACATTTAGTGTTGGACACCGGAAAGCCACAACGGGTCGTAATCCGCAGACTGGCGCCGTAATCCAAATTCCTGCTTCTAATCAGGCCAAATTTAAGGCTGGTAAGGGGCTCAAGGACGCTGTTAACTAAATAATAGCGTTTAATGCTTACAGCACATTGACCGGTCATCCTAAAAGGGATGGCCGGTTTACTTTTTGACTGGTATAGAGAAGCCAAACTATGTAAAAGCCGAATACGGGCGGTTAGCTCAGCTGGGAGAGCACCTCGTTTACACCGAGGGGGTCGGCGGTTCGATCCCGTCACCGCCCACCAGATTAACGGCTGCATGATCTAGGTTGACAGTGTTTCAGCGCTGGATTACAGGATTGCTGCAGGGGGTGTAGCTCAGTTGGTTAGAGCGCTGGCCTGTCACGCCAGAGGCCGCGGGTTCGAGTCCCGTCACTCCCGCCACTTTATCAAATAAAAAACAATTGCTTACCTGCATGTGACTGTTCGGTCTGCCAAACTTCAAGTGAATTACTGAACGAATCCTGATGCTCGTTATCGAGATAATTACCCATTTTACGCTGTGCGTTTCGGCCCGTTTGCAGTCGGTTGTCAGAAAACGCCTACTGCCATCCGCACGGATGACCTCCCTTTGAGCGACGAGCAGAAGGCCGGTGAAGCTAGGCGATGATAGTAGGCCACTATGGCTAAGAAATACGAACGTGAATATGATGACGTAATAGTCAGTACAGTTTGAACTGATCTGACCACGATAACTCTAACCGTGCCCGACGGATTTGATCACAACGATGCATTCAAGGCGTAAAGGAAATTCGAACTGTCGGGGCTGCAAGAGGGGGCGAAGGGTTGGCCCTCATAAACTGATGGGGGTTACTAATGAAAATTGATCTATTTACTAAAGGCATATTGACTGTAATCGCGGTTGCATTGGGGTTTATAGCTTTTGATACGCAGCCGGTAAAACGAGCACAGGCTTTTACCGGGGGGTACGAAGTGAGTTCAGCACCTAACCGTAATATTTTTTGGGTGTCAGATGGAAAGAGGGTGAAACTGTGTTACTACGAAAAAGGTACTTGTATGTCTTGGATGTCTATTGAGTGATTAAAGGTCCAATCAATCACCCGTAGGAGTGGGCGAGATGACAGAGAGTTTTAAGTGGATGGTTTTAGTAACGGTGCTGGTAGTTGGGGTAGCAATCGGTGCCATAGTTTATGACGCCAAATTTAAGACGACATATAAGGCTGAGACAAACAAACCGTGGGTTAAAGTGTTCCAAGGTAACAAGGTTCGCTACTGTGTGTTGGTTACTAAAGGGCCGAAGAAACAAAAATATGGTTCTAAGAGGCGATGGGATAAAAATGATTATGCAACCTGCACGGATTGGCTTGAGCTAAAAACGCGCCTCAGATGATTACTCCGCGACCCCACTTGTCGGGTGAGTTTTAGCAACAATAATATAAGCGAGGTGAGTATGAGGCTGAAGACGATTGCAATCATCCTTAACGTACTTCTTGTTATCATGTTTGTGTCCTATTTCATCGGGCATGGATTACCAAATCATCCAATTCTCTGGACATCTGCAACCCTTTGGTTAGTGACCCCGCTAGTAAACCTTTTGTTTATCCGTCGGACTTCATAATCAGATAAGATTATTAGAACACTCAAAAAGTGTCCTTACCTCAACCTGATTTAATTTACTTCCGTTCTCACAGAAGTAAAAACCGCGTATAACCATCAGGTAGCATGCCAGACGGAAACAGTTTCTTGTGAGAAATGCGAGAGCTTATATGAAAATCGATGTTGAACGACTCGCCGATGGGCCAATTATTAGTCCCAATATGGACACGCGCATGGGCGATAACGTTAATGGGCCCACGCTTATCGAGGTACCTAGCTGGATCAAAAATCCTCTTGGAAAATACTATTTATATTTTGGACATCACGATGGGCGCTATATTCGGCTTGCATTTGCCACCGAACTGCAAGGTCCATGGCAAACATATGAACCGGGAGTGCTACCGCTCAATCAGAGTCTATTCCAGGGGCATATAGCCTCACCAGACGTATTGGTAGACGAGGAAGAAAAATGCATCCGCCTTTACTACCATGGTGCGCCTAAGCCAACATATACTGGGCAGAAACAATTTACCCGAGTGGCGCTTTCCGCCGATGGCCTCACCTTTGAGGCGCAAGATGAACAACTAGGCCTTCCTTACATGAGGACCATTCGTCATAACGGTTGGTATTATTCTATAGCCATGCCCGGTCAGCTCTATCGCTCACGCGATGGGCTGACCAATTTCGAAACTGGACCAAACCCATTCGAACCCGGCATGCGGCATTCTGCCTTGCTGGTGCTGCAGGACCGATTAATCATTTTTTATACTCAGGTTGGTGATACGCCGGAACGGATCCTCTGGAGCGAGATTGGCTTAACCGATGACTGGAACGACTGGACGCCTACTTCACCTCAACTACTCCTTGAACCGGATCGCGACTATGAAGGGGGCCACCTTAAACTTGTAGCATCCGAACGCGGTCTCGCCAAAGGCCAAGTGCGTCAACTCCGAGACCCTGCCATCTTCGATGATGGACAAAGAACCTATCTTCTCTATTCGGTTGCCGGCGAGTCTGGAATTGCCATCGCAAAATTAAAACTGTCAGATATCTAACATGCAACCACACAGTGGATTTGATTTAATTTGCTACCATTCTCACAGAAGTAAAAACCCCCTATGATCGATGTTGCATTAATCCAAATCCTATGGAGGCACTTATGTCTAACAGAACAATCAAACACGAAATCAAACTTCCAAAATATCTAATCGTTCTACTTGCGATGTTAGTGATTGGTTTATTTGCAAATGCATTTGCACCAGTTTTCAGCGTAAAAGATGCATTTGCATCAGGACATGCATGGACAAAAGGGATAAGCGACTCAATAGACGATCTTACAATGGCAGTAGTGGATATTGATTGCAAAAGTTAGGAAAAGATAGGGTGGATGCGATAACAAAGGCAACCAACTGTCCTTGGCCAACCCGACTTTATGACTGTATTCACCTATTTTCATGTTAGTGTCGCTGTCCGCTCCGACTGAAATTACTCCCCCATTGCTATGCCCTCGCGGCGCGGATCGGCGCCGCCAATTAGACCATTCGGCGTGACCTCTATTCCGTGAAGCCCGCTAGTGAGGCGTCTGACGTTGACGTCGTGACCAAAGTTTTCGAGCGCATACTTAAATTTTTCCGCCGAGGTATGCCGTTCGAGCTCAACTTTTCGTCGCCGCGGAAGAATATGTGGCAGTGAAATAGCTTGCTGCACATTCATGCCCCAATCGAGTACAGCGATTAAGGTTCGGGCCACGTAGTTGACGATGCGGCCGCCGCCAGGCGAGCCGATGATCAGGCGCAATGAGCCGTCGCGGTTGAAGACGATGGTCGGTGATTTGGAGGTCCGGGGGCGTTTGCCGCTTTCGGGCCTATTGATATTGGGCCTTCCATAACTGGTTGGCTTGAAGCCGAAGCCGCGCAATTGGCTGTTGAGCAGAA
>Ga0163109_10000035_pt1 | contig 115820 bp, 94 predicted proteins | sample CRUFie1St13metaG_FD_108704 | JGI IMG/M metagenome (GOLD analysis project Ga0163109, IMG submission 108704) | Marine microbial communities from the Costa Rica Dome - CRUD Field 142mm St13 metaG | ecosystem: Environmental > Aquatic > Marine > Oceanic > Photic zone | place: Costa Rica: the...
ATCCGTTGCAAACTCATTCCAAAGCCCAAGATCCCTTCAAGCATTCATAAAAGCAGCAATTGACCTCTATTCTAAATAGAACAAGCTTATACCCGAAGTTTCTCAGAAGCGTATTATGAATCAACCAAAACAATCTCTACTCCTCTGGTCCCTATCCGCTCTTACTTCATGGGGACTGGCACAATCGGATAAGCCGCTCAACGTTCTCTTCATCGCGTCCGACGATTTAACACAGTCCATCGCATGCTACGGAGATCCGATTGCCGTTACCCCAAACCTTGATAGACTCTCAGATATGAGTGTTCGGTTCGACAACGCCTACTGCCAAATACCCCTTTGTAATCCCACTCGTGCGTCACTCTTAACCGGCCTAAGACCTGACACTCTAAAAGTTTACGACTTAGGAAGACATTTTCGCGATGAAGTACCAGATGTAGTCACGCTCCCTCAATTATTTCGTAATAATGGATACAAATCGATGAGAGTCGGAAAGCTGTATCACTACGGAGTTCCCGTTCAAATCGGAACCAATGGGCTCGACGACCCGGAATCGTGGGACGAGGTGATCAATCCCAAGGGCCGCGACACGGAGGAAGAGCACCTGATAATCAATCTTGAGCCCCACCGTCCCATCAGTGGTGCTCTCAGTTGGCTAGCAGCGGATGGAACGGACGAAGAACAGACCGACGGTATGATTGCCACAGAGGCGATTCAACTCCTTCGAGAAAACAAGAATCGCCCTTTTTTCCTAGGAGTCGGGTTTTTCCGTCCTCACACTCCTTACGTGGCACCCAAAAAGTATTGGGACCTCTATCCCATGGATAAAATCAAAATGCCGTATGCCCATAAAAACGATCGGGACGACATCCCTAAGTCCGCATTTGCACACAATAATCCAGTACCGAATTACGGCCTGCCGGTTGAGGAGATTTTGAGAGCGAAACAGGCCTACTATGCCAATGTGAGCTTCGTGGACGCTCAAGTCGGGCGACTGCTCGACGCAATCGAAGATCTTGAACTACTAAATAATACTATCATCGTTTTTTGGAGCGATCACGGCTACCATCTCGGTGAACATCAGGGCGTTTGGCAGAAACGCTGCCTTTTTGAGGAGTCCGCTTCCGCTCCAATGATGATCTTCGCTCCTGGTCGCAAAGGAAATGGCGAGGCGAGTCAGCAAATTGTCGAATTCGTGGATTTATACCCGACAGTCGCCTCCCTCTGTGGCCTTACCCCTCCTAAAACTGTAGAAGGTAAGAGTATCGTCCCCTTATTGGATCGTCCATCGAAGTCGTGGAGAGGGACAGCGTTCACTCAGGTTCTGCGTCCCGGCGATGGCATTCCGGTGATGGGGGCTAGCATCCGCACAGACAGGTGGCGATACACTGAGTGGAACGAAGGTGAGCAAGGAATCGAACTTTACGATCACAGCAATGACCCCGGTGAATTCGACAATTTGGCCAGCAAACCAAAATTTGCAGGGATCATTTCCGACTTACGGAAGAAACTGAGGGCTAATGTATCAGGAAAGGTGCCAGATTCGCCATTCAACCCTGCTATGCTTTGAAAAGCACACGAAACGCCCCGTTTTTTGGGCGAGAAAGCAATTAGAGGGCCAAATATGCGGATTTAGCGCACTTAGTAATTAAGACGTAAATTAAACCGTCGATTGAAACTCGTTCCTCCGCAAACAAAGCTCACATAACAGGAGGGCCTTAGTATATGGCCTCCAATCAGCACTCAATTCCTGGCTCTTTAGAGCGGGCAGACACTTTATGAACCTCTCGATTTTGTACTCCATGGAGCCCATTCAAGTTCTTTCCATGCTCACACTATTCATTGCCAATACGAATTTCCTTAACGCAACCACGGCGGGAAAAGATGGATCACTCCCAATCGATGCAAAGATAACTTCAGTAGATGTCACCACCCTATGCGGTGAACCCATAAGCTTATAGGATTTCTTCAAGATCGATCATCAGTCGTAAAATTTTTACCGCCAAAGTTAATACCCCTATTGTAACACGCAATTGTCCGAACTAGCCTCTATCAAAGATGATCTCAAAAACGGGTACCAGATTCTCTCTATCAGCCCTTGCAAACCGGAATCGCTCGATGACAGCAGACTGACCTACATAGAGTTGGAGTCAGACGAACCGAACTCCGCAAGCCGATTGTTGGCCTCCTTCAAGTCATCAATAGAGACCAGCCTTTTCTCCATCAGACTCGCTCCAAGAAGCTGATTGGCACGCACAATAAGTGGCTTGAGACTGGTCAATTTGGGATTAGTTAAGGTTTAGATGCTTGAGAATCGTCGTTAGCGGTTTCCGCTCTTTGAAATTGCGGCTTCTTTTTCCTTAGCTTTAGCCTGAGTTACCTTTTCCCATATAAGTTCTTTCAGTTCAGCTAATCCCTCCTCGGTCAGACATGAGACTGGCTGGATGGCAACATCGCGAGTTTCCTCGAATATTTTAAGATTTTCTACAGCCGATTCTTCATCCATTTTATTGGTTACCACTAGCTTAGGTTTTTTTAGCAGCTCTGGATCATAAGCCCCCAACTCTTGTATAAGCTGGTCATAGTCAGCCCATGGCTCCCGACCATCAATTCCCGACATGTCTATAATGAGGGTAAGTAAAAAACAGCGTTCGATGTGCCGCAAAAATCGATGCCCTAAGCCTCGGTTTTCGCTCGCACCGTCGATCAGCCCAGGAATATCGGCTATTTCTAGTGTCTTGTGACGTTCTGGGTATTCGATAACTCCAATTTGAGGGTGTAAGGTCGTGAACGGGTAGGCCGCCACCTTAGGACGAGCATTCGTTATTAGACTCGTCAAGGTTGATTTACCAGCATTCGGGTACCCCACCAAGCCGATGTCCGCGATACTCTTAAGAATTAGCCTAAACTCTCCCGAACCACCTGGTTCACCTGGATTAGCTCTTCTGGGGGCTCGATTCACCGAGCTTTTGAATTTTTTGTTTCCCCAGCCTCCGTTGCCTCCCTCAAGCAGGACCTTGGTTTCGCCATGCTCGAGGATTTCGGCCACAATTTGGCCCGTTTCCAAATCCACCACTATCGTTCCCGGTGGCACCGTCAGTACACAGTTTTTTCCTTGGGCACCGCTCTGATCTGAACCCCGACCATGTTCGCCACGACCGCCATTCCAATGCGGCTGAAAACGATAACGGGTGAGGTTGTTCTCGTTGCTGGAACCCTCCAGTATGACGTCTCCTCCTTTACCGCCATCTCCCCCATTGGGTCCTCCAAAAGCTTCATACTTTTCACGACGAAAACTTACACAGCCTCGGCCGCCATCTCCCGCTTGCAACTTTACTTTAGTCTCGTCGACGAACATTACGCAGAACCAATAGGATACCTTCTACATAATGCAACCCCCGCATAGGGTTAAAGTGATCCGCTTGGACTTGCAAAGACCCTTAGTGTATTCCAAATCATCTGAGTTCGAATACTTCGATCAAAGCTATTCCTTCATCTCCGTCGAATCCTCTCGCTATCCCCGTATACAGGCCCGGTTCCAACCAGACCAGCATCGCCGAGTCCTTCGAACCGAAATTCAAAGGCGTCGCGCCCGAGGATTCAAAGGCCCTCATTAAGCCCCTCGCGGGTCCCCTTACCGCACTCCCATTGAGACTCGGCCAAGATCCTTCGCTCCAGTCATCATTGGCAGCAATTGGCACAGACTCGGAATACAGTTCAAGCCAAGGATCTGCTAAGGGTTCAGAAACGCCACGGTCACCCAAGGCTGGTCCGAGAACTCTGATCAGGACTCGTTTAGGCTCAAATCCTGAAACTACAAAACCGGCAATCAAAGGACTCTCTTGTCCCCTTACCTTACCTCTCGTGGATACGTTAAACAGAGAGGGCTCTAATTCGCCTGGGTCATCGAAAATCTCAAAAAGTCCATCACCCTCACCTCCATTAGAATCGAGGAAAACTGTGTAGAGCCCAGGATCTAATTCCAAAAGCATCGCCGCATCCATACTCTCAGAAGAAAGCGGAGAAGCCTGTACTCGATTCGAAAACTCAATGAGCTCCTCCAAATTGGGTTGGCTACTCCAAAACTCATTAACCGCGATTACCTCACTTCCGCTAAAAATTCTGATTCGCGGATTCTGAAGGAAGTTTACCAATCCTCTATTTTCTAATTCAGGCCCTAAGCATCTAATAAGCACGGTTCTTGGCTGAGTTCCACCAAGGACAAATCCACCAATTAACACATCCTCTCCTCGGCTGGAAAAACCTCTCGTTGAGAGGTTTACATATCGGTTTACTGGATCAAGGTTACTTTTTCTAAGATAAATGCTACGGGCTTCGTCTCCAACGCTAAACTCACCTCTAACGTTACCATTTCCTGAATCTATTCTTCCCAAGATTGTTGCACCATCGTTAACCGAGAGGCTAAAAGTTCCATCTTTGGATACAACCCCTTGGGTTAATTCCGATTTAGTGCCCGCTTGCCAAAGATACGCTTCTCCGTTTTGCAGAACTTTGAGGTCTAAAGATTGTCCAGGATCACCGATAGCACCTCCAGAGTAGAAGCCATCAAAACCAGTTACCAAGTTGTTCGGTTTAATATTATGGCCTAAAAAAGTAATTTTCAAATCCTCGATCTGACCAACGACCTCACCATCAATCGTACCCGTAATTCGAAAAGGAAGAAAAGGATCTGTCTCAAAATCGCCAAATGGATCAATTGAAATGGGCTCCCGAATTCTAAAGACTTCGGCATCTTCATCAAGTATAGTGATATTTCCCATGCGTCGCCCTTCCTCTACCTCCACCCAAAGGGTTCCACCTGTAGAGGTAGTTCCCGTATAGACCCCCGGTTCAATTTTAGGGGGATCGCTTACTAGATTGTATCTATAATAACGAACGCCGAAGGAGCTGGAAGCCTTTAAAACAATGCTTGTATTAAGATTTTCTGGATTCCGTACTTCAACAGAGGATCCATCCGCATCGCCCAAAGACACTCCGGTAGAATCATCAACGAGACTCCATTGAAAATCCGCATTGGGTGCATTGCCGGATGCATCCCTCAAGCCCAATGAGACTGAATCACTCGAAACGCTATCAGGCAGTTCCGATATTGAATAAGCATCCCAAAGGGCGGACGCGTATCTTGCAGCTAGCAAAGAGACTTCCTCTTTATCTAATATACGATTAAATACTCGAACCTCGTCCATTTGGCCATCCCATGCCCGAGTTCCGTCCGCTCGATCCCCAAGAAAGGATTCACCGCCTCCGATCGTCTGTTCACCAACGGGAATCCTCTGCAAACGCACCTTTTGCTCCACTCCATTTATGTAGAGCTTCGGTGTATTCGCCGTTTCTCTACTATCGTAACTCGCTAGGACGTGCATCCACTCGCCTTCAAGAACCGTATCTGGTGGTGAATTCCAGACTCCAAAGTCTTCTGTCCGATTCGAATAGAATTTCAACGTATTCGCATTACCGTCGGGCACATTCGAAATTCCTCTAGTTGAAAAATAGAGGAAGTAGTCCGGCATGTTGATGATGCGCGGATGGGGACTTGATAATAAGTCATCCGCTTTCACAAACGCAGACAGTGTGATGATCGGTGAGAACCTTGCATTAAACCGGGCGAAACTGGAGGTACCATCAAAGTCTATACCACGATCTAGTGGCGTATCCACGCGTGTAGCGCCTACAAGCTCCGCATTACCGTTTCCAACACTATCCACTAGCAGGGTTCCATTCTCTTTAAAGTTCCACGAATGGATTAGACCTGTAGTCACGTCAGCTATCGCACCTGAATCCACAACCACTATCTTCTCAAGCTCTCTCACTATCCCAAGTTTCTTTGCGGTGAATCTAAAACGGTATATTCCGGGAGAGCTGAATTGAATCGAATAGGTTCGATCGGAAATCTCTTGAATCCGGACGTCATTTTCCTCCCCTAGATACTCAAAAGCTACATCCGCGTCGCCCAAAGCCTCTAACTTAAAGTCGACCGTGAAATCACTATTAGGTAAAAAGATCAAGTGTGGCTTATAGCCTTTGACTGAGAGCGTATGTCTCGCTAAATCCATTTCTAGCATCGCAAGCAAATCGAGTCGTCCCCCAGTCGAAATTTTTCCTGATAAGCTTTCCAGCGGCTTTGCGGTATCAAAAACTCGCTGACGTATTTCCTTTGCCGACATTCCAGGTTCGTATGTTGCTAGTAAAGCTATTGCACCCGCAACAATCGGCGACGCCACAGAGGTTCCCGTCAAAAACTCATAATCGTCGTCTAGGTAAGTCGAATACACATCTTGACCCGGTGCGGCTATATCGACACTTTCAATACCATAATTCGAACCGAAAGACAGATCATCTCCTTGAGTGGAATTGGCTACAGAAATAATGTTTGCCTCTGGAAATCCTGCTGGATACTGGGAGTTACTAGCCGCATCTATATCCTCACCAGCGTTTCCTGCTGCTGCGACAAAAACGATTCCGATTTCCTCATGAACTTGAATCGCAGCCCTCGTGACACTATTCGGAGAGCTCGACCCGTAAGAATTGTTAGTAGCGACTATATTTACTCCTCTCTGTTTCAAATTCGAAACATAGCGTAACGCTTCCGCGATGGCGGAGCTGGAAAGTCCCGTATTATCCCCAACCTTCAGAGGTAACACCTTGATATTCCAACCGACACCCGTCGTACCAATTCCGTTATTTCCCCTCGCACCCACTATTCCCGAAATGTGAGTACCATGTCCAGTCTCATCCTCCGGATTCGGATCGTCATCAAGAAAATCCCACCCTCTCACATCGTCAATAAACCCATTATTGTCATCATCGATCCCATTGTTGGGAATCTCGTCCGTATTCATAAAAATATTTTCAACCAAATCTGGGTGTGAGGTTAGACACCCAGTGTCAATAACCGCAACAACGACATCATCTTCACCAGTTGAAAACTCCCAAGCATCTGGGGCTCTAATCTGATCAAGGTGCCATTGGAGAGAGGGCAAATATTCCCCTGGTTCAGCTGAAACAAAATGAAGATGGTCCTGCGAAACGACTGTATTTGGAAACTTGTTGCGAAGTCCGCTTAGCAGCTTACGATAGCCTAAAACACTAGGCTTAAGAAGCTTTATCTGAACAAAGCTCGATAGTCTTGATTTGCTCGATATAAAACCATCCGCTAGTTCTAAGTATTCTTCGAGAGCCACTTTATCCACAAATAGCGGGTTCGCATCAAATATCACTTCATCCCCAACTGAAGCCCACTGATTAACTAACGATAGTTCGCCTCCGATTTTTTTTTCATATATTTGCTCAACGAGAACTAGACGCTTTCTATCTGTACCACTATCAACTAGAAAGTAGGCAACGACTTTTTCCTTTTCCGAACCTGTTGATTCGACTAGCTTTTCAATCACTAAGCTGTTTTCAAAGCGGCCCCTTGGTACAAACTGTTCTTCGATTAATTCGCTGTACTCCTTCGCATCCTCTTGAATGGAATGGACAAACGAGTCTAGCCTTGCTAATTCATTCTCTTCATTATGGGGCTCCGCCAGCCCTCTGCTTTGATAAGATAATACGACCTCAGTCCAGACCCAAGACCAATAAGATAGGGCCAAAATTATGGCGGTAATCGAGATTACTAGAAACTTTCTTCTCATCTAACTCCGCTCTTTATTCAGTCTGCCTAACTCAAACAGATCAGGGAACCTGATAAAAGGGTTATACGCACATAGGGCATTTTCGTATTTAAAAAAGCCGCGAGCATAAACTCGCGGCTGACAAAATTCCACTTGTTGTTTCAGAAAGGACCCAAAAAAGCGATCGGTCCCTGTTTCTCAGCTTGATTCAGACTCGGAAGCAGTCGCCTCTGCCTTCTCTATGCTTGTGAACGTGAGTTTCTTTCCATCGCGGTCAATCGCCACACAATCCTCTTCATTGATTTCACCGCCAAGTAAGGCTTCAGCTATTGGATCTTCAAGCAATTGCTCTATCGAACGACGAAGAGGTCTCGCGCCATACTTCTCATCGTAACCTGTATCGATAATGAGTGCTTTCGCGTCTTTCGTCAGTTCAATTGAGATCTTCTTTTCAATCAATCGAGACTGCACTTTCGCAATTTCCAGATCAACGATTTTGAAAAGGTGCTCCCGCCCCAAACTATGAAAAACGATGAGGTCGTTAATCCGGTTTAGGAATTCAGGCTTGAAGGTTTTCTTCGCCTCTTCGGTAACATTCTCCTTGATTGACTCATAATCGTTACCCAGAGATTTGGCAGCTCCAAAACCCATCTTGTTCTGACGCTGTATGGCAGCTGCTCCAACGTTGGTCGTCATAATTATTATGGTATTACGAAAGTCGATTTCCCGACCTAGGCTATCCGTAAGACGACCCTCTTCGAAAATCTGAAGCATGATTTGGACAACATCCGGGTGGGCCTTTTCAATTTCATCGAAAAGCACAACGGAGTAAGGCTTGCGGCGAACCTGCTCGGAAAGCTGTCCCCCTTCTTCGTGGCCGACATACCCAGGAGGCGAACCTATCATACGCGAAACGGAAAACTTCTCCATGTATTCAGACATATCTACCTGAATTATCGAGTTGCTATCGCCAAACATCTTTTCAGCCAACGTTTGAGCAAGAAACGTTTTTCCCACTCCGGTCGGTCCAAGGAACATGAACGCTCCTATTGGACGATTCGGATCCTTTAGGTCTGCCCGACTCCGACGAAGCGCTTTTGCAATCGTTGAGCACGCCTCATCTTGACCAATAACGGTATGTTGAAGTTCTGTAGCCAATTGAAGAAGACGTTCTGTCTCTTTCTTTTCCATGCGGTTCAGTGGAATACCAGTCCAGTCAGCCACGACTCTCATCATGTCTTCCTCGTCCACCGTGATTCGGTTTTCTTCACGACTCTTTTTCCAGTCACCCAAGACACTTTCTTGCTTAGCTCTAAGTTGCTTCTCCTCATCACGAAACTTAGCAGCTTCCTCAAAATGCTGCTTACTGATAGCTTCTTCCTTTTTCGCACAGACCTCTTCAATGGTTGTGGCCAACGACTCAATTTCCGGAGGTCTCGCCAAAGAGGCAATGCGGGCCTTCGAACCCGCCTCATCCATAATATCGATCGCTTTGTCCGGGAGGAACCGTGCGGTGATGTAACGTTCAGAGAGCTTTGCAGCCGCCTCTAGCGACTTATCTGTGAAAATCGCTTTGTGGTGCTCCTCGTACTTGTGACGGATGCCTTTCAAGATCAATATGGTGTCTTCGACGCTCGGCGCATCGACTTGAACGCTTTGGAAACGTCGATCCAGAGCACTATCCTTTTCGATGTATTTGCGGTATTCGTTCAGGGTGGTCGCCCCAATACATTGAAGTTCACCTCGCGAAAGTGCAGGCTTGAATATATTGGACGCATCCATGGCACCTTCAGCGGCACCCGCACCGACGATTGTATGGAGTTCGTCGATAAATATGATGATGTTCCCCGCTCTTTTGATTTCGTCCATCACGGCTTTTATCCGCTCTTCGAATTGTCCGCGGTATTTTGTACCAGCGACCATGAGAGCCAAATCAAGCGTAATTAGACGCTTGTCTACGAGTATTTCTGGAATGACCCCACTTGCGATTTCAAGGGCAAGTCCTTCTGCAATAGCCGTTTTGCCAACTCCTGCTTCCCCAATCAGAACGGGATTGTTCTTCGTCCTTCGACACAAGGTCTGTATCACACGCCGGATTTCCGACTTTCGACCGACCACTGGATCCAGTTCGCCATTTTTGGCAAGCTCCGTTAAGTCCCTGCCAAAAGCCTTCAATGCAGGTGTCTTGGTATCCTTATTTTCGTCTCCAGATTGACCCCTTGGAGCCGCAATCGCATCTTCCGTCTCACCTGAGAATTGAGGGTCCAGTTCTCTTAGAATTTCGTTGCGCGTACGCTCGATATCGACTTCGAGCGATTTGAGAACCCGTGCTGCCACGCCTTCCCCTTCCCGTAAAAGACCCAACAGAATATGCTCTGTCCCTACGTAACTATGATTGAGAGCCTTCGCTTCCTTTCCAGCCAAAGCGAGCACCTTCTTAACTCGAGGCGTATAAGGAATGCTTCCGGATGCTTTACCCTCTGGTCCTGAACCCACTTGCTTTTCTACCGCACTTCGAACAGTTTCCAGATCGAGGCCCATTTTTTGGAGTACACTAACCGCTACTCCCTGGCCCAACTTAATAAGGCCGAGGAGAATATGCTCGGTTCCCACGTAATTGTGATTGAATCGGTCCGCTTCTTTCCTCGCAAGAGCGAGTATTTGCTGCGCACGAGGAGTGAAATTGTTCATAGGTTCCATAAAATTCTATTCTTTTTCTCCTTGAGTTGAATCCGCCTCCGTCGAGTTTTCTCGCTTCTCACTTTTTTCAATAGCAAACAACGGCCTTTCGACATTCTCAAACTGTTTTCTTAAATATTCAGACCGGAAAGCGTCGCGTTCGTTCGTATCGATGGATTTCCCCACGAGGTGTTGTATGTGCCCCGGTTGACATTCGATAAACATTCGGTCGACTGTGTTTCGCGTTTCTTCAGAGAACATTTCAAGGTCGACACCGAAACGGACTAGTGAAGCCAAGTTCATGCATTCGCTGGAGCTAAGCAGGTGGCTGTTCTGAAGAATTCCATAGGCACGGCCGATCTTGTCGAAAAGCTTGTTGGGGTCTTTTTCAAGTATTTTCTCCCTCGCATTCATTTCTTGATCAATGATTGTCTTCAAAACCGATGATAGGCGCTTGATGATTTCCTCTTCAGATTCGCCCAAGGTGGTCTGGTTCGAAATCTGGAAAATGCTGCCACTCGCATCAGACCCTTCACCAAAAAGACCGCGTACGGCAATTCCAAGCTGATTGACGGCCCGGACAACTTTCTCCATTTGATTGGAAATCACCATTGCAGGCAAATGCATCATCGCGGAGGCCCGCATTCCGGTGCCGACATTAGTCGGACAAGCGGTCAGGAATCCAATAGTGGACGAAAAGGCGTAGTCGAGGTCATTTTCGAGAGTGCTATCAACAACATTTGCCGAGTTCCAAGCTTGTTTGAAACGATAACCCGATTTGATGACCTGAATCCGAAGATGGTCCTCCTCATTGATCATAACAGAAACCGACTGGTCTTTGCTAATGACGACCCCCGCTTGATCTGGAGCACCGGATAGCTCGCGACTAATTAAATGCCGCTCAACTAAAATCTGTTTTTCTAGTTCAGAAAGTTCCTCAACCTCCGCGGTAATACCGCGCTTCATTTGATTTAGCGACGCCACGGCGGGTAAACATGTCTCAAGTACTTGAGTTCGCTGAGGCAGTTTGGCCCAACCTGGAAAATGAGTTTTGCTCAAATTTCGGGCCAATCGAATACGCGTCATTAGCACGACCGGGCACTTCTTAGTGCTCCCTTCAGTCATCTCTGATTTACCGTCAAATATACTTTCGATCAGCATCGAACTTTAAGCGGTTTCCTCTTCTTTCTTGGCCTTTTTTAATTCGAGGATTTGATCCCTGTATCGAGCCGCCTCCTCATAGTGCTCCTTTTGAATCGCCTCATCTAAATCACTCTCTAAAGTGCCAAGTCGGTCTTCGAAGCTCTTACGCTCGACCGCACGCCCAGGCACCTTGCCTTTATGATTTTCCCCTCGGTGCATCCCCGCTAGAGCAGGCGAAAGAATAGGCCCAAAGGCCTCGTAACAGTGCTCGCATCCCAAACGACCAGTCTTCTTGAACTCCTTCTGCGTATATTCACATTCCGGACATTCTTCGAACGAATCCAACACTTCCGAAGAGCTCTCACTCTCCTCACCTGGCTTGACCAAGAGATCCGCTAGAGAGTATCCGTTTGGATCCGCTATTCCCTTCGATTCAGCACACGATTCGCAAAGATCTATCTTATGAATCTGGTTATTGAGAATCTGCGTCAGATGCACCGTCGCAGATTCATCACAAAGATCACATTTTAGAGACTTGCCCATATCTTATTGGTGTTTGAGTTTAACCTTAAGTTCCAACGGTAATACGCCCGCGTTCAAACAAACCACAACGCACGAGACGTGCCAACATTTACATTGTTTGGATATTCGTTGACCAGAACGCCCCAAGCAAGGTTATTTCTACTCTCTTTGCACCCCGCTTTTGATCTTTATTGGCTCTTATGTTCAAGAGTTTAGGTTACTCCTACCCTACATGGCAATTTTTTCCCTCTCTCCGAAGTATTTCAAATTAATCGAGCATCGTGCCCCTAGTCGAAACCTCCTCATGAAACGCCGCATGCAAGCTTTGAGTCACTGGGCCCGGATTGCCCGTCCCAATCACGCGGCCGTCCAACTTGACTACTGGGATTAGCTCCGCTGCGGTGCCCGTCAAAAAGCACTCGTCCGCATTCCATATTTCATGGCGGGTCAAGTTGCATTCCTTGACCGGAATGTTTGCTTTTTCTGCCAGTTCGATAACAGCACTCCGCGTTATTCCTCTCAATGCCCCGTTGGACACATCAGGAGTATAGAGCGTGCCTTTGTGAATTATGAATACATTGTCACCCGTGCACTCGGCAACATAACCTTGGTCGTTCAACATAATAGCCTCCAACGCTCCGTTTTGGGCTGCTTCAATTTTCGCAAGTATATTGTTCAAATAGTTAAGTGATTTTATGGCAGGATTCAAAGCAGCTGGACCCGACCGACGCGTAGGCACCGTTACGATTGAAAGCCCTACTTTATAGTGATCCTCAGGGTAGAGCCGGATCGAATCCGCAATGATAATGACCGACGCGTGTGAGCAGGAAGCGGGAGAAAGCCCGAGATCCCCTTTCCCGCGAGTCACTAGCAACCTGATGTAGCCATCTTCGATACCATTTATTTTGCAAGACTCACAAATCGCCTTCGACAGTTCCTCAGGAGCCATGGGGATATTCAGCAAAATGTCTTTGGCGGAATACCAAAGCCGCTCAAGGTGCTCGTCTAGACGGTAAATGCACTTCCGATAAACGCGGATCCCTTCAAAAATGCCGTCCCCATAAAGGAGGCCATGATCAAATACCGATATTTTTGCGTCGTCTTTGTCGACAAAGGCTCCATCCAGAAAAACTTTCATTCAGACTATTTCTGTTAGTTCAAGTCCCGCTTGCAAAGAAATTCTGACCGATAGGGAGAAATGCTTCGGGCACACCCATTTTACGGCCAACAACAGGAAAACCCCTAGAGACCCCTAGGAAAACCATCCGAGCAAATCCAACTACCAAGTCGGTTAAGTTGTAAATTGATTCAATCTTACTTGAACTAGTGCCGTTCCGCCTGACTTAGTGCCCCTTCCCAAGCTACATTAAGTCTGGATCAACAGACAAAGCTCAATTGTATTTCTTGAGCAAAGACACATAACTCAATGCTCCTGCGCTCAGACGGTTTTACCTCAACAAAGGTTCTCACCGTAAATGCGATCACCGCGATTCCGTCCGCAATTCCAGTCCCGACGGTTACACAAATGCGGGAAACCGCTAGGAACACCAAGGACCTCAACAATCTGATACAAATTATCAACGCCTCTTTTTTGTTCGTTGGCCAGAACAGCGAGCGATTCGTGAGCCAAAACAAAAGTGTAGACTCAAATGGGAAAATATTACCATTCGGCGGCTAAGGTGACCTTGACGATGTTATTGCTACTTTCGCAGCTAGTGCTGGCCCGAACGAATTAAACACATCGGTAATTGACAGTGATGGAGCAGAAATTCAGTTGGATGGATGCGTTCCGGCAATTCCTCGAGCCCGGGGTCTGTTACTCTAAACACAGCTTTGACCAGTCAAACTGTCTATTACGAGTCCGCAATGAATCTTACGATAGCTTCCCCATCCACCATCCCTTTATCCTTCCCCCGAATGACGGAAAGCTCAGCATCTGAAGGCGGATAATGCTAACAATTTAAACACGGACTTCGAATCTGTACCTAGACTTCGAGCTCCTGGAGCGTTCCCATTGAAACGTGTTCTCCTCCCCTTCTTTATTCTCTCAAACACTTTCCCCAAGCTCCACCATCTTTCATCCGTTTGAGAGCTTTTTTATTTCCGTGTTTTGACCGCCGTTTTCCTATTGGGATAGAAGGTCCTGCACAAAGGGCAAACCGTCCCATCGCACCCTCTTGCAGTACAATGCTCCCGTCCGTAATAGATAATCTGCAAATGCAACGCGTTCCAACGCTCAATCGGGAAAAGAGCTTTCAAGTCCCTCTCTGTCTGATCAACGTTTCGTCCCTTAGTGAGGCCCCAACGCTGGGCCAGTCGATGGATATGCGTATCCACCGGAAACGCCGGATGACCAAAAGCTTGAGACATGACGACCGAGGCGGTCTTATGGCCTACTCCGGGTAGTGCTTCCAAGTCATCGAAACAAGCCGGCACTTCGCTATCAAACTTATCGACTAGTATCTGAGAAAGATCTCTTATCGCCTGAGACTTTCTGGGAGACAGTCCGCAAGGTCTAATGATTTCCCTAATCGCTTCCGACTCTACCTTTGCCATATCCACCGGATTGTCTGCCAGTTTCCAAAGAGCCGGGGTCGTCTTATTCACCCGAAGATCCGTACACTGTGCAGAAAGCAGTACCGCTACCAGCAACGTGTATGCATCCTTGTGGTCGAGAGGAATTGGCGGATCCGGATAAAGCCGATCCAACTCCCTGTCCACAATAGCCGCCCTCTCTTTTTTCAACATGGCCGACGTTAATGCCAACAAACAGGATTCACGCAACGGCTTTTTAGATGTTGATTGGCCTCCCCTCCGGAATGGCGAGCACTTGCCATAAACCTGCTACTAACCCACTTACCTAGATTCTCTGCGGCATAGCGCAAGCACTAGCCCTGTGAACGTATTTCCATCTATAAAAAAGCGTCCCGAAAATATCTTTTCCACATTTCATATTGATTTGCCTTTCCGCAGTTTTAATCTACATTTTATTCTACTAACGAAGAGGACTCCCGCCATGATTAACCCATCCAGTCAAGAGCTGGAAAAGAAGGATACCCTCCTACGTGGCCAAACGACTGATAGACTACGGATTCCACGCACCGGTAATGTCTTGGCACGTTCAGGGGACAATGATGATCGAGCCAACAGACAGCGAGTATAGAGATGAGCTCGATCGACTTTGCGACGCACTCATATCGATTAAGTCAGAGATTGAACGAATTGCTAACTCCGAGTGGCCACAAGACGATAACCCTCTCAAGAAAGCACCTCACACCAGTAGTCGAGTTGTATCCGACTACTGGAGTTCAACCCATGGCAGAGAATTGGCGGATTTCCCTTTGACTTGGACTAGAGACTGCAAATATTGGCGAGCGGTCAAATGAGTCGTCAACGCCTAAGGCGATCGGAATCTAGTCTGCTCTTGTGTCCTTGTGTCTGAGTACGAAAGTGATTGATTCACTGCCATCCAAATGTTCAAGACCTTTTTTATCTGACACAATAAGAATATATCTATGGCATTCATTCAGTGCGATTTCTACTCGAAGATTCTCGGAACGCGAACATCGCTCAACGCGGTCATTCCTTCGCGTGATGAGTCTGGCCAAGAAACTCCTCGAGAGACTCCTCAGCAATATCCGGTACTGTTTTTACTGCATGGATTGCACTCTAACTATTCCGCATGGTCTCGCTACTCCTCAGTCGAACGTTATGCTTATGAAAAAGGGCTTGCACTTGTCATGCCTGACGCTGGACGCAGTTTTTACACGAATATGCGTTACGGCTACCGTTACTTTGATTTCTTTTCCCAAGAGCTCCCAAAGGTGGCTAATAGACTCTTTCCTCTCTCACGCGACCGATCCCAAAGATTCATCGCTGGGGTTTCCATGGGAGGGTACGGCGCTTTCAAGCTAGCACTTTCTAATCCCGAGCAATATGCCGCCGCCGCAAGTATATCAGGAGCGCTTTCGCTAACCCAGATTGAAGACCCCGACCCGCTTCTACCCGAGTGGCCCATTATTTTCGGAGACAATTCGAAGATCGCAAACTCAGAAGATGACCTGCTTCATTTAGCAAAACGCTACTACCACCAAAAACAGTTCCCTTTAAGCCTTTTCCAATGCTGCGGGACGAAGGACTTCCTCTACCAATCCAATCAACATTTTCTTAAGAACGTAAACGAGTTAGGGTTAGACCTTTACTACGAGGAGAGTTCCAGCGGTCACGAATGGCAGTATTGGGACGACCAAATAAAGAAAGTTATCGAATGGCTTCCCATTGACAGTAGCGAAAGTAAAAAAGTCTGAAGCTAATCTCACTCAATTAGCGATCACTAACTTCAACACGTCATAATTACAATCATTCCATGAACAAAAGCTTAGTTACTAACTCTGTAGCAATCGTTATCTGTATTTTAGGATACGCAATGCCTGAAAGCAGCCTCCGTCCCTTCGTCGTCAGTGCGGGACTGTTTTCCCTATCAGGTGCACTCACCAATTGGCTTGCGATTTATATGCTTTTCGAAAAGATTCCTGGCCTATACGGCTCTGGCGTAATCGTCGCTCGATTCCAAGAATTCAAAAACAGCATACATTCGCTGGTACTGGAGAATTTTTTCAACGAGGAAAACTTCAAGCAATTTGCCGATGCCGCAATTCATCAGGGGTTCACTTCTGAAACAATCGAATCCATGGTCGATATGGACCAAGCTTTTGATGGTTTTCTGGATGTGATAGGAAGATCCAAATTCGGAAGCATGCTTTCCTTTGTGGGCGGACTTAAAGCTATCGAACCCCTCAGAGAGCCATTCAAAGCCGAGTTTTCGGCTCGATTTGTCCAAGTTATTGAGGATCTCGATCTCACCAACAGCAATATGCATTTCGAGACCTTTCGTCCTACAGTTGAGAATCTCGTCCGGGGAAAGCTCGATCAATTGAAACCACAGGAAGTAAAAACCATTTTAGAAAAGATCATTCGCGAACACCTGGGGTGGCTGGTCGTATGGGGAGGCGTTTTTGGTACAGTCATTGGCATACTGCAAGCTTTTGCCAAAATCTGACTAAAAGAGATTACAGCGATTGCCCTAGTCCCGCAGCCCTACGCTTGATTCAGCAAGTATTTTGGAATCCTAATATCTTGGTCGAGGGAAAACGCTTACGAACATAAATACCTCAAAACATTGTGACTTGAAGTAAATCTCAGCATTAATCACTTTCCTCCTAACTATTAAGAAGAACTACAAATTGACCAACCGAATCTACATCGTCGAAGACCATCATCTATTACGTTGAGACTTGTTCCAAATCGTGAACATCGAGGCCAATCTCGAAATTTGTGGTGAAGCTGAAGATTAACCTGCCGCGATCAGGAGAGTTAGATAGGCTTTTCCTTACGCCATCATCGTAGACAATTAGCTCAAGGGTGGCAACGGTCTTGAGCTTTCAACAAATCTTACAGCCATTCACGAAGACATTCCCATCATCGAGTTTTCCATGTCAAAAACCCCATTCCCGCCCAGCGAGCCCTCAGAGCCGGTACAAAGGCCTGTTTAATTAAGAAAGAGTCTCCTTGCAAGTTCGTAGATCCGGTTCAAAAAGTCATCCAAGGGACGATATGTTTGAGCCCTTTGGTCGCCGACCAAGTTCTGCATCAAATCGTTATTGGACCTGGGAACGATTCAACTTCTCCTGTCGAATGATTGACCGACATAAAGTCGGAATTGGTCCAGCTTATTAAGCGATGTCTTTGTGACCCCGAGCTGCTAGTTGTCTCAGACAACAGTCAATCGATGGACAATCGAAAAATTGCTAACCAAGTGAAAAACAACAACAAAGCGTTCGGATATCATAGCTCTCGCATCAAGTCAAAGTTTGAGATATTCCTTCCATCCGAACTGTTTAGATTCGCCCTGCGTCTGCAAAACAAGGCCTTTTAGACTATTTTGACCAAACACCTAGGATCTTACTGATCGTGATCTAAAGTCATTCGTCGATTGTGCCATTCAGATCGATTTTTGTATTGCACTGCCCAAAAAATCGATTCTTTTAACCAATCTACGCAAGAGGTCGGCGAGGCAACCGCCCTCCTCCGCGGAACCTTCAGGTCCTTCCTGAGCAGTAGCGGTTAGTCCAGCGACGAGCTTGGCTAGCGATTTCCCACTCGGGCAATCTTCGTTTCCGTGATCTCAAAAATTAATATGCCACACAGCAAAGCAATCGATAAGACTAAAATCATAGGCGACTATAAGACGCACGATACAGACACTGGCTCCTGCGATGTTCAAATCGCTCTTCTCAGTGCCCGAATTAATCATCTGACAGAACATCTACGAGCCAATCGCAAAGATTTCCACACCCGCCGCGGTCTGCTCGCAATGGCTAGCCGACGCCGCAAATTGCTCAACTATTTGAGAAAGAACGATCTTAGCAAGTACAACGAGCTACTGCAGCGCCTAAATCTGCGCAAATAGTCGAAGCCGCCTCAAGACGCTGTTCTAAGTTGCCAACCGATCGCATAGCCCAATCAGGTAAAGCGCGACATTCCCAGAATCCGGGCCTGAATACTCAGTCATGTAATCTAGAGGATCGGGCACTTTTTCATAAATAAAAGATAAAACAAAAGTTCCCTCCGATAGAAAACTCGGCGAACAGGGACATTTCCGAATGACATCGCTACTGGTCTCATCCGGAAATCTCTCTTAGACGCCATGTTTTCGTCGATCACGAGGATGTAATAAATATAATGATACAAAAACATAGTGTAAAGATAGATGCTCTAAACATGACCATCTCTACTGGAGATCTTGCTCAACTGGCAAGCGGATCCGTAACTGTAACCGTCGGCGAAACCTGTGTTTTCGTTTCCGCCACGGCTGCGAGTACCGTCCGGGAAGGCCAAGACTGGTTTCCTCTTACCGTCGACTACCGCGAAAAGTATGCAGCTGCGGGACGCATCCCAGGTGGTTATTTCAAACGTGAAGCTCGGCCTACTGAAAAGGAAATTCTCACTTCGCGACTTTGCGACCGCCCTTGCCGTCCGCTTTTTCCAAAAGGCTTTTTGAATGAAGTGCAAATCATTGGCTTCCTTCTTTCAACGGACAAGACAAACGAGCCTGATATTTCAATGCTCAACGGAGCATCGGCTGCTCTGGCCATTTCAGACATACCTTGGAATGGTCCGATCGGAGCTGTGCGTGTTGGACGTGTTGATGGCGAGTTCGTCACAAATCCCACTTTGGAAGAGCAATATGCATCAGAACTCGATCTAATCTATGTCGGAACTAAAACTGACATGCTGATGATCGAAGGGAGCGCTGCTCAACTTCCGGAAGATGATTTTATCGCAGCGCTTGAGTACGCTCACGCAGCGATTCAGCCAATCATCGCTGGCATTGACAAACTGGTTTCAATCGCAGGCAAAGAAAAGTCGGAATTCCCACTCGTAGTGCTGAATCCCGAGGTACGGGATTTCGTTGAAAACCTGATTGGCAAGGACGTTAACGCCGCAGCTCGTCTTGGTGACAAGCAAGAACGCAACGCCAAAATGGACGAGCTTAAAGAAAAAGCTGGCTGTGCTCTCAAAGAAAAGCTGGGTGAGGAAAGCTACAATCCCGCTCAGCTTTCGATGGCAATGGAGGAAATGCAGGAGGCGGCCTACCGAGCCCCGATTCTCGAATCTCAGGTCCGCTCCGGCGGACGCGGACCGAAGGAACTCCGTCAGTTGCAAAGTGAAGTGGGCCTCCTCCCACGTGTACATGGTTCCGCCCTATTTTCTCGCGGAGAAACGCAAGCTCTTGTATCCGCGACGCTTGGCCCGACGAACGAGGCACAGAGACTTGATGCGGTGACGGGAGGTCCAGAATCCAAGTCATTCATGCTACACTACAATTTCCCTCCTTTTTCGGTGGGAGAAGCAGGTCGCTTTGGTTTTACGGGTCGACGCGAAATTGGGCATGGTGCCCTAGCTGAACGCTCTCTGCTTCCCGTGGTTCCCGCAGAAGATCACTTCGCCTATTCGATTCGAATCGTATCCGAGGTTATGGCATCAAATGGCTCCACGTCGATGGCTTCCATTTGCGGAGGGTGCTTGGCTCTCATGGATGCAGGAGTACCTATCTCAGACCCCGTTGCCGGGATTTCCTGTGGACTCGTAACCGAAAACGGGCCTGATGGAAAAATCGCTAAACACGTACTTCTTACCGATATCTTAGGTGAAGAGGACCACTTTGGCGACATGGACTTCAAAATCGCTGGTACCCGCAACGGAATCACTGGATTCCAGCTAGACCTCAAAATCAACGGTCTGCCTTTCGACATCATGCGTGAGTCAGTCGCCCAATCGAGAGATGCTCGCATCGCTATTCTTGATTCCATGGCGGAAGCGATCGACAAGCCACGTGACAAGGTCAGCGAAAACGCTCCGAGGATTACCACGGTTCAAATTAACCCCGAAAAGATTGGTGCTCTAATTGGCCCCGGCGGCAAGAACATCCGCCGCATCGTTGAAATCACCGGGGCACAGCTGGATATCGATGACGACAACAGCGGCAAGGTGAACATATACGCTACTAGCGAAGAGGCAATGAATCGTGCTATCCAAGAAATCGATCTTGTTTGCGGCGAAATCGAGGAGGGAAAGATCTACCGCGGTGTCGTCAAAGCCGTTAAGGAATTTGGCTGCTTTGTAGAGGTATTGCCCGGTCAGGAAGGACTGGTACACATTTCCGAGTTAGCTGACTTCCGCGTCAGGCGCACAGAAGATGTATGCAAGCCTGGCGACGAAATGGTGGTCAAATGCATTGGCATCGACGAGAAAGGCCGCGTACGCCTAAGCCGAAAAGCAGCCTTGGAAGAACTCGAAGCCCGCAAAGCTGCTTCGAGCGAAAGCGAAGGGGAGCCAGAAAAATCGGACTCGAGTGAAGAAGTCGAAACTGAAAAGGCTGCTGAATAAGGTTACTTGAAGCTTTCAATCTAATTATAGGCCGGAGCATCATGCTCTGGCCTTTTTTGTAATACCCCATTGCCTGAAACTATGAACATCCTTCTCTCGAACGACGACGGTATCGACTCACCTTTTCTTAGAATTTTAGCAGAGGTGTTCTCAGAAAATCACGAAGTTGTAGTAGCCGCTCCCGCAAAAGAACAGAGCTGGATAGGGAAAGCAATGAGCAGATGCGGATCGGTACAGCTCGACGAAGAGGCATCATTTCCATGTCTTGCCTACAAATTAACCGGTACTCCTAGTGACTGCGTCAATATTGCATTGGAGTACCTTTGCATAGAAACGCCAGACGCAGTCGTCTCAGGCATAAACATTGGCCACAATGCTGGCCTTAGCTTTATCGCGTCATCGGGCACAATTGGAGCAGCACTAGAGGGGGCCTTGCAACGCTTCCCCTCGATAGCCGCATCCATGTATCTCGATCCGGAACAATTCAAAGCAATTGGGGAAAGCGAAAATCCTCTGACCAAACAAATGGAAAACCATGTCCGTTCCGCAGCAAAGATTCTTTTATCTCGTGTAAAGGATATAATCAAGGCTCCTACAGCCCCTTATGGAATCGTGCACAGCTTCAACTTTCCCTGCCGGGATATCGAAAAGGCCCGAATCGTAAAGGCTCGGGCTGCGAGAACCATCTCTCGGTCATTATTCAACCGGCAAGGAAACTCTTTCCAATTCGAGTACCACCCTCTGGAAACGATGAATTCAGAGGAAGTTTCTGACAGAGAGCTCATACACGGCGGCGATATAAGCCATACCGTAATCAACTTAAATTCCTTAGATAATACATAGTATTGAGGTAACTGATACATATTTTATACTATAGATTATTGACACCAAGGTTCCAGTCCATTACCCGGCACACTTATTGTTTGAAAAACGATGAAACCAACACATAAACCAAGTCGCCCGTTTTTCTCCTCTGGGCCCTGCTCGAAAAGACCTGGCTGGTCACTAGCCAAACTGGAAAACGCTCTCGTGGGCCGATCGCACCGAGCAAAGAACTCGAAGGCGAGGATCCAAGAGGTGATTGATCGGTCGAAAACGATTCTCGAAATTCCAGACGACTATGTTTGCGGAATAGTACCGGCGTCCGACACGGGCGCAGTTGAGATGGCTCTCTGGTCGCTACTCGGAGCAAGAGGGGTTGACATGCTCGCTTGGGAATCGTTCGGAGCAAGCTGGATAACAGATGTCGTCAAGCAACTTGATTTAGAAAATGTGAATACATTAACCGCCGACTACGGTAGCTTGCCCGACTTTACGAAAGTCAACTTTTCAAACGACGTCGTTTTCACGTGGAACGGAACTACTTCCGGAGTCAAAGTACCAGATGGAGACTGGATTTCTCCAGACCGAAAAGGCCTGACAATTTGCGATGCCACGTCCGCCGTTTTCGCAATGGAGCCGGCTTGGGATAAGCTCGACGTTGTGACCTGGTCATGGCAGAAGGTTATGGGTGGAGAAGCAGCCCACGGCATGATCGTCCTCAGTCCTCGGGCGATCGAGAGAATAGAAAGTTACACTCCCTCTTGGCCATTACCTAAAATCTTTCGTCTCGCAAAAGGCGGTAAGTTGATCAAAGGGGTTTTTGAGGGGGCAACGATCAACACCGTTTCCATGCTCTGTGTTGAGGATGCGCTTGATGGACTGCGTTGGGCCGAAAAAGTTGGTGGCCTGCCTACATTGATCGATCGATCCCAAGCGAACTTAAAAGCGATCGAAAACTGGGTGGCTTCCAATGATTGGATCGACTTCCTAGCTGTGAACCCTTCGCAACGATCTAGCACATCCATATGCCTAAAATTCACTGATCCTTGGTATAAAACTATTTCGGACGAAGAGCAAAATAGATACGCAAAGGGACTCGTGTCACGGATAGAGGCAGAAGGTGCCGGCTTTGACTTTGGCTCCTATCGCGACGCCCCACTGGGCATTCGTATTTGGGGGGGTGCCACTGTCGAGACATCTGATATCCAAGCCTTTCTTCCCTGGCTCGATTGGTCGCACAACGAAGCGAAAAATGGCTCGTAAACTGCACTAACATTCTACCGCTTCAGAATTGGCTTTTTATCCCAAGGAAGACGGATCGCAACCGGATTCTTCTCCCAAACATGATAAGGCTCGAATACCTTTCCCGGATTCAGAATTCCATTCGGATCCAAGGCCTTCTTGATAGCTTGCATGGCAAAAATTTCAGCGTTGTTCCGAGCTATTCTGAGAAAGGGGGACTTCGCTAAACCAATCCCATGCTCCCCTGAAATGGTTCCTCCCAAGGAAACAACCGTTTCCATCAGATCCTGCACAGCCCCTTCTGCTCGAACACATTCCTCACGGATTTCACGATGAAACATAATATTCACATGCAAGTTCCCATCCGCCGCATGACCAAAAGTAGGCATTGGCAAATTCCATTTTCTTTTTAGTCTTTTTAAGGATTCCGAGAATCGAATTTGGTTCTCAAGGGGAACAACGATGTCCTCATTCAACTTGGCATTCCCAAGAGCGAACATGGCCCCGCTACACTTTCTTCGTACTTCCCAAAGATTTTCCGCCTCGACTTTCGAACGAGCACCTTTAAAGGCGACCGCCCAACGCTCGGCCCAACCTTTCAGGCGACGTTTCGAATCTCTCAACTCGCTCGTACTGCCGTCGAACTCAATCAAAAGAAGTGGCTTTCCCTCCACCTTTTTGAACAGTCTAACCCCTGCAATCTCTTCCGCACAGTAGATCGAATCTTCATCCAAGTATTCAAGTATCGACGGGGTCAATCCTTCTCCTAGCATAGCCCGCACAGCTTGCAGTGCCTTCTTTTCAGAATTAAAAGCAGCAACACTCGTCCATCGAAGATCCGGTTTCGGGATGAGGCGCAGGACCGCTTTCGTGACTACTCCTAAAGTCCCTTCACTGCCAATCCACAAATCCCGTATATTGTATCCGGTTGCAAATTTTTTGTATTCTCCTCCCCATGACACCTTCTCTCCGTTGGGCATAAACCCTTCCAAAGCCAATACAAAGTCACGCGTAACCCCATATTTCGCACACCTCATGCCACCCGCATTGCAAGCGATATTGCCTCCAATCGTGCAATACTCAAGCGAAGAAGGATCTGGTGGATAGAAGAGCCCCTCCTTCTCTGATAGCTTCTGAATCTCACTTACCACTGCCCCCGGCTGGACAATCGCCATGGCTTTGTCCTTTTTGATCGCGATCCGCTTCATAAGGCTCACATCTATAACCCAACCTCCTTTAACTGGACTCGCTGAACCAGTCAGCGAGGTACCTGTTCCACGCGGTGTTACGGGAACCTTATACTTATTTGCCAATTTCAGAGTCTCGCAGACGTCGTCCTCTGACCGAGCACGAATCAAAGCGTCGTATTCGTACGACAGCTTGCTGCTATCGAATGATGCCATAAATTTCCGTTCGCCACTCAAAAAAACTTTTCGAGGACCCAGTCGTTTGAAAATCAGACTTGTCCCTCGTGCATTTAATTCACCCCTTTTCATTTAAACCTTTCAATAACTTCGACCCTTCCTTTCGAACAAATCGCTAGTAGCACTAATCTCTCTTACCTTTAAAATCCTCAAGGCTATAAAATATGCTGCGCCTCCAATGGGCACCGATGCAGCCAACCGAATAGATGGTCGTGCATCGACAAGCGCTAGCTCTAACGAAAACACCACAATTGCCAAAACGGTGCAGCCAACTAAATACTTCAACATAGACGGCACAACTCCCGCCAATCGAAGCGAAAGGTCTAATCGGCGCAAACGAAAATGCATGTAAGCCGCTTGGACTATTATAGCGATGTTGCTGGCTATTACTAATGCTTCTATCCGCCCGAGCAACCTCAGAAGAAATATACTAAGGATAATGTTCACTATCAAGGCCAGCGTAGAACCCTTGACGGGAGTCGTCGTATCCTTGTGAGAATAAAAAGCACGAGTCTCAATAGATACAAAAGCGTAGAAAGGCATGCCAATGGCACAGATAATCAAGATAGGTGACAACGAAATAGAGTTTTCTGTCCTGAATTCTCCTCGCTCAAATAGAACGGTGACAATCTCTGGAGCTAACATTGAGAGTCCAACCGCAGCTGGCAACGTCAGCATCATGGACAACGATACTCCTTTACGATAGGTTTCCCCAAACTCAATCCCTTTCCCTCTTGCGATCGCTTGAGCCATCGATGGAAAGATGACGGTAGATATTGCTATAGTGAATACGCCCAGAGGAAGCTCAACCAGACGATTCGCAAGGTATATGAAAGTCGCTCCAGATTCATTGAAGTCCAAAGCAAGAAAGCGGGAGACCACCACATTAATCTGATGTGATGTCATACCGTAAATACCCGGAAGAGTCAGGGAAAGCACCGATCTCAACCGAGGAGAAACCGAGAAATCCAATCGTGGCCTCCAGCCCTCCCTCACAAGAGCCAAGGAGGGCACCATAAATTGAAGTAATCCTCCCAAAAGAACGCCCAAGCAGAGGAAGTTCATCTTCTGTACCTCACTCTCCACCCATAGCCAGGTCCCAATACCAAGCGAAAGTATCATACAGCTATTCAACCAAATTGCCGTCATCGCGGGAATAGCAAACCGCCCCAGCATGTTTAGTACGGCAGCAACCACGGCAGCCAAACAAACAGGGACAATGTAGGGAAACACTAGTTTCGCAAGACCGGCCCCAATAATCCAATTTTCCAATACCGCTGACTCTTCAATCCAAAACAATACACCATAGGCCAATCCCGTAATAAGCACGCAAATGACAAGTAGCCACGACAAGGTTTTGTTAACGAGTCGAAAAACGGCTTCGCGTCCTTTCTCCTCCATTTCCTCCGACAAATTTGGCATCAATGCTGCCGTCAAAGCCCCCTCTCCTAGTAGTCTTCGGAAAAGACTCGGCAGTGTGAAGGCTGCCGTAAATGCGGAATTGAGGAGACTCGCTCCGAATACCGCCGTAATCAAAATATCCCGAAAAAGGCCAAACAACCGCGACACCATAGTCAACGCGGAGATTTCGCCCATTCGAGATATCATTTTCGACATTTCCTAGATCACAGAGAAAGACTGCTAACGAGCAAGACATTTGGTCTGGAATCGAATCACGAACATTGACACTCCTGCCCTCAAACCTACTTATCGAATCTCGTCTGTTACCTAAAACCGACTTCACTGAAATTGCTAAACAAGCGTATATATAGCCTCAGCGTCTCAAGAACTAGCAAAACACCTTAAGCAATGAATTTGATCGAAACATTGATCTGTAAGCTGCAAGCCCATCCCAAGCGATTTGTATTCACTGACGGAAATGACCCTCGAGTCCTCCAAGCGGCTCGACAAATCGTCACTCGAACTATGGGAGCCCCTATTTTGATTGGCAATAGAACTGCAATAAAAGTAATGGCAGCCAAACTCGACATCAATACTAAAGGGATTCGAATAATAGAACCGGAACGCAGCTCTGACATTAACCAGATGAGGAACTTACTCCGATCCATCCCCCGATTTGCTGGATTAAGCGACGAGGAGATCGAGGCTAAATCCGTGGAGCCATGCGTTTTTGCAACTCTATTGCTAAAGAGTAACCGTGCCGACGCGCTCGTGTCAGGAGCTACAACGAAGGCATCAAACGCCCTCAGAGCGCTCTTCCAAGTAATCGGAACCCAGACAGGAGTGAAAACGGCATCTTCCCTGCTTGTAATCGATATGGAGGAGAAGGAGGTCGGAATTCACGGAGCGCTTTTCATGAGCGACTGTGGAGTTATTCCTGATCCTGATGCTGAACAGCTTGCCGATATAGTGATTACGACCGCATCTCTCGCCCACCATCTTACCAACAAACGCCCCAAGGTAGCACTATTAAGTTTTTCGACCTACGGGAACCCTCGCCATCCCTCAGTCGCAAAGGTTCAGACCGCTACTGCCTTAGCGAGGAAAAAAGCTAAAAAGATAGGTCTCGAGGCAGACATTGACGGAGATCTTCAAATCGATGCCGCCCTAGATCGAGCGACTGCTCAACTGAAAAAAACGGAAGGCAGTTTGGTAGCGGGAGATGCTAACGTCCTCATTTTTCCCGATTTGAATAGCGGGAATATCGCCACAAAGTTAATCCACCTTCTTTCCGGAGCAAACAAATACGGCCAAATCATTATGGGTCTCAACAAGCCCGCTGTCGAAATCAGTCGCGGCGCTACTGCCCATGACATTCTCGGAGCCGCTGCAATCTCAGGATGCCAAGCCATTGACCATCGCCTTCTTTTCGGAATGGGTGAGAACCCAGACGCATTCTGACGGCTTTTTGAAATATGAAGGATCGCAAACTAAAGTCGTGCCCTAAAAACCATACAACGCCTCGCATTTTCGTGGCTGGCACGAGAATGAACGACGGGAAAACGACGACCTGCCTCGGCCTGTTCGCCGCTCTTCAACAAAAGTATTCAAAGGTTGGATTCATTAAACCGATTGGCCAAAGGTTCGTAAAAATTGATGGACAATTGATCGACGAGGACTCAATTCTTCTCGAGAAGACTTACAACGTTGAAACCCCCATTTCAAGTATGAGCCCGATCGCAATCGATGGCTCCTTCACCAAACGTTATCTCGATGATCCAGAAAAGATCGGTGCAGACTTAACAGATAAAGTTTGCAACGCTTTCGACCGAGCTTCTTGGGAGAAAAACTTTACCTTGATCGAAGGTAGTGGGCACGCAGGGGTTGGGTCCGTATTTGAACTTTCGAATGCGAGAGTCGCTAAGTTACTCGGTGCTAAGGCGATTATCGTAAGCCGAGGGGGAATCGGTCAACCCATTGATGAGATTGCCTTAAACAAGGCCCTATTCGATCAGGAGGGGGTCGAAGTCGTTGGTGCGATCATCAACAAGGTAGAGGCCAACAAAATGGATATGATACGGAAGTATACAAGCTTGGCCCTAAAACGTTTGAGCATTCCCCTTCTTGGTCTGTTACCATCAGAAAAGGTGCTCACCTCACCCAATCTGGAGCAAATCCGAGAACGAGTAAACGGAACTCCCTTGAATTGCGTCGATGAGATCCGGCCCAGAAGATTCAGGCACATCGTTATTGGGGCAATGACGGTAACTGGATTTTTGGATACAGTACCTGCAGACACGCTTCTAATCACTCCTGGCGACCGTGAGGACATCGTTCTTGCCGTATTATCCAACGAATCTCACCACACTTCAGGCTCGATCGCCTGCATAATCCTGACGCGAGGTATTCGGCCGAGCCCTGCACTTCTTGAACTAATTGTAAAGAGCCGTATCCCATTTATTTCGGTATCGACAGACAGTTACACAGTAGCGTCTCGAATACACAGTATGACTGTAAAAACACAGCCCGGGGACGACGACAAAATACCTCTAATCAAAAAGATTATCCAAGAGAACATCGACTTGAATCAAATCATCGATGCCTTCAAACTCATCAAAGACTAAAGAGCCAAAAAAATATGGTCTTCTAACTACTCAACTTCACGAATAGCTCCCAGCGAGCTTATCACTTCAGTCGGTAGTGGAAACATTGCTTTGATTGACTCAAACAGGCTATCAACTATTAAAACTCCTTTTTTGTTTCGAGATTTCAAAAGGATTTTGTCAATTTTCGTTTTCAGCCCACTATCCCCATTTTTAAACCTTATTTACGTCTCCAAAAACACCTCGAAGCGGTCTTTTTGTGGTTTGACAATATTTTTGCCGTTAAAAGCGGTACGATCGGTCTTGATTCGAACTCTAGGGTAGGAAAACGAAATATTTGAAGGAGTACCATCCTTATTCGTATCCGCACTATTGTACTGGCTCAAGTAGTGGTTGATCTTCATCTCCGTATAGGGGATGGAAGCAGGTATCTTACGTACAAGCCTACTGGTCCGAGACTTAACCGTCGCCAACTCCGCCGCCATTGCAACCCCTAGAGAATAGCAGACCACGTGATCTCCAATTTTTCCGGATTCGGCAGGTTAGTTTCTGTTCAATGGCACTTCTATTAGCAAAATGAAACTTCCAAGCAGAATTCCGATTGAAACCCCGGATATCGCGGTGAGAATCATATCGGCTATAGATGGCCATTTCGGCAGCCTTCTTTTCATAATCTAACTAACCTCTATCAGCCCTTAGCTGAAGGTTCTTGAAGACATTGCCCATGAAATAGAAATAAATAATACCTCCTACAAAATACATAAAAGGAAGTATGTACAAGAGCCCGATATACGCGATCGTAGGTACCCAGTACGCATGGATTCCGGCCTTCATCAGCCCAACCAGAGCTTGGAAATTGAAACAGTTTTTAAAATCTTCATTGAGCAAATAGAGATATAACGCAGCACTCGGGAGCGGAACCGCGAAGAACAAAACCGGAGCCATAGGAATCTTCACAAAGACCGAATCCCAAGGGGAAATGCCCACTAATGCACTCATCAATGCGACTGGAATAAATCCAAACAGAAAAAAGATCAGGAATAGCTTCAAACCATCAACGAACATCCCTTTCCAATCTCCCCAGTCCGGAAGAGAGATCTCGCGTTGAGCTTTCCCCTCGGCGAACAGGCGGTATAAGTACCCAAAAGCTACGAAATGAGCGATTGGAATTATCGAGAAAACAACCCCTAACATACACTTGTTAAACCAACTTGGGTCAGACGACAACCGTTTAGATACTTGCTCAATTGTTTGCATTTCGGAAAGTTCAGGTGATCTTTAATCTACAGTCGCGCATTTTGCATGGAGTTCAAAGAGAAATTAGCAGCATACGTCCGAGACGTTGAGCAAGCGCTCGACGAGTTGATCCCTTCCCCATCAACACGCCCACAACGAATCCACGAAGCCATGCGATATAGTCTTTCTGCAGGAGGAAAGCGCATTCGACCTTCGCTGCTGCTTGCATCCAGAGACCTTTTCGACACCGAAATATCTGCTTCCCCAGCTGCGGTCGCGGTTGAATGCCTCCACACCTACACATTGATTCATGATGACTTGCCTGCGATGGATGATTCCCCGCTTCGCCGCAGAGTCCCGACCTGCCACATTCAATTTGACGAGGCCACGGCTGTATTGGCGGGAGATGCTCTCTTGACGCTCTCCTTCGAGCTATTGGCAACGCACTACTCCAATTATCCCGAAATCGGCCTTGGACTCGTGAAAATACTTTCTGATACAGCCGGTAGCCAAAAGCTGATCGGAGGTCAAATGGAGGACATTCTTGGAGAGGATCAACAACTCAGCGGGGATGAACTGAATTTTATACACCTAAACAAGACTTCTGCCCTAATCGAAGGAAGCCTCAAGATGGGTGCGACCATTGGGAAAGCGAGCAGGGATCAAATAGAGCAAATTGCCGATTACGGACGCTGTATCGGACTCGGATTTCAGATAATGGACGATATCTTGGACGCCACGAGCAACTCGGAAACGATGGGTAAAGAGGTGGGTGCCGATGAAGCCGCGAACAAGTCCACCTTCGTATCCATTCACGGCCTCCAATATTCGCGTTGCAAATTGGACGAGCTAACCGAGAAAGCCTACCAAATCTGTGCCGATCTGAACGCCCCTTTCCTAGGAAACTTCGCCCGCTACCTGAACGAACGAACGTTCTAGTCACCCATCAGGAGCCATGTCCGAGTCAACGATATCCTTCATCATCTCCGTGCACAACTGCGTCGAACTCACGCGGAAAATGATCCAGACACTGTTTAACACCGTCAATTTGGAAAACCACGAGGTGATCTTGATCGATGACGCGTCCACCGACGAAACGCCCGACTTTATGGTAAGCATTTCTAACAAGTGCCGGGTGCTTCGAAACGCTGAAAATCTTGGTTTTAGCAAGTCCAACAATCGAGCTGCGCAAGCTGCGACCGGCGACCTACTACTTTTCTTAAATAATGATCTCGAGCTCGTGCCCGGTTGGCTCGAACCAATGTTGAATCTCCATAAACAAAATCTCAAAGTCGGGGCCGTCGGGAACATTCAGCGCAATTACGCTACGGGGTTGATCGACCACGCAGGAATATTTTTCGACCTAAATGGAATGCCAACACATGCTTGGAAGAACCGGAAAAGACTACCCCCTCATAAATGGAGCGAGCGAACCGCCATCACCGGTGCCTGCTTTCTCATTAAGCGATCATTGTTCAATTCCCTAGACGGATTCAGCGAGGACTATCGAAATGGCATGGAGGACGTTGACCTCTGTGCACGAATAAAAGAGCAAGGCTACAGATTGCTCGTGTCTCACGAGAGTGTAATCCGGCATCATATCAGTCGCTCACCGGGCAGACATGATCACGACGATCAAAACTCGAATCTATTTAAAGAGCGATGGTCTCAAACCATGCGTTCTTATGGCTCCAGGGAATGGCCAAGTCAGTACTTCCATCGGTATGCCCGCTACTGGTGGCGAATGGATCCCAAGCTAGCATTCAAGGCCCTATGGCTGTTGCTAAATTTCCGCTGAGCATAAACTCGCGATTTTTCTTCATATTTCATTACAACTGATCAACAGTTCGAACTAAATTCCAACTAAGGCAAATTTCTACATGATTCGTTCCTTGATAAAAAAAAGCAGTAATCCTATCCGAAAGCGTTGCGACAAAGATGACTTCACTCGTCTTCGAAAACGCTATGAGATCTGGTATAATATTTTGCAGGAACAGGATGGTACCCGCGTTTTCAGAGACGGAAAAGAACTCGTTATGCTGGCAAGCAATGAGTATCTTGGATTGTACGATCATCCGAAAGTCATTGAAGCCGGAAGAAGGGCTCTCGAAAAATGGGGTGGTGGCACAATGGGTGCACGATCCGCAAATGGCGGTAGAGCCTTTCACGAAGAGCTGGAAGAACGCCTCGCCGCGTTTTTAGGGAAAGAGGCCTGCCACGTCACATCGGCTGGATACTTGTCATGCATGTCGTCCTTAACAGGCTTTGCCAGAAGGGGTGATGCGGTGCTAGTTGATAAGAATATGCACTCCAGCGTGTGGGATGGTATTAGACTTTCAATGGCGGATGTCGAGCGGTTCAGCCACAACGACCCCGACCACCTAAGATATCTCCTTGAGCAGCTAGACCCAAATGTAGCTAAAATAATAGCTATTGAGGGGATTTACTCGATGGAGGGGCATATCTGCGATCTACCAGAATTCACATCCATAGCTAAAGATTTCAATTGCTTCACGGTCATGGACGACGCCCATGGGATAGGCGTATTGGGGGAAAAAGGACAGGGTACAGCAAGTCATTTTGGACTTACCGACCAGGTTGATATCATTACGGGGAGCCTTTCCAAGTCACTCGGTAGTACTGGAGGATTTATTGCTGGAGACGCAGCTTCGATTGATTACCTGAGGACACATTCAAAACAAGTGATTTTTAGCGCAGCCCTCTCACCATGCCAAAGCGCTTGTGCCATCGCAGCTCTCGGTGTTATCGAAACAGAACCGGAGTGGCTTGAAACGCTTTGGGCGAACACGAAGCGCTACAAGGCTTTCCTTGACGATCTAAAACTCGACACATGGGACAGCGAAACTCCAGCTATCCCTATCATCATTGGGAACAGAGAAAAAGCCTACCATTTCTGGAAAAACCTTCAAGAAAAAGGAGTCTTTGCCATTTTCGCAACTGCTCCCGGCGTTCCCCCGGGCAAGGATTTAGTTCGTACCGCAATTTCAGCCAGGCATACGGAAGAGGATTTTGAAATCATCGAGAACGCGATACGCTACGCTGTAAGTAGAATGTAGCTTATACAGTATAAAACTAACGACCACCTTCAGTTACGATCTGATCTACAATATCCGTGACCGTGTTACTCCATCGTGGAAGCAAGTCGGTCTGAATACTATTCGTCAGATCTCTCAATTTCACTCGATCTGAAATCAACTCGCGAAGGCCGCAAGTAAGGGCCCCGAAATCGCCGGTTTCAAACAACTGGCATCCTCCAAAGCGGGCATTTTCGCGGACGGAATGAAGAGAGCTACTCAAAGTAGGCACCCCCTTCCACAAGGCTTCTAGGACGGGGAGTCCACATCCTTCCGCAAGAGAAGGAAATACGACCAAATCAGTGTTTGCAAATAGATCCCTCAGTTCTTCATCCCTCAATTGGCCATGCAATTGAACTGCGTAACCGCGTTTTGCGGACTTTTTAAGACTTCGTTCGATTTCTTTTCCAAAATAAGGATTGGTTCGACCAACAAAATGGTAGTCGAAATCCAAACCCTCGTCCCATATTTTTTTTGCTGCCTCGAAGGCTAGATCTTGGCCCTTCCTTTTCTCAAGAATAGCTAGCGTTAATAATTGAATACGATCATTGTTTTTCTGCTTCGGATTTGACGGCTCTTTGAATACCCCATCTGCACCGAGCTGAATGGATCTCACCGAAGGCGTTTTCTTTAGATCAAGCCACTCCCAATATTCCTCCAAAAGAATTGCACTGTGACTGGACACCGCAAAAACACCCGAGAAAAGGGCTAGCATTTTCATATAGCTCGGATGCCTTTTAACACTGTGAGGCCAAGTGAACTCTGGATGTTGCAGCGGAATGGCGTCATGGAATATGGCATACGAAAGACAAGGAGATTCCTTTAGAAACCGCTCTATTCCGCTGCGCTCGATTTCACAAAATAATTCACATGTCAACAATACATCACTTTCGTCCAATTGAAGATTAGTCGATTTTTCACGACGCCTAAAAGCCTTGTTTTTCTCATCCCAAACCACTTCTACCATTGAGTCTCCAAGCAGTGCCTTAAACTCCCGCTTGAGACAGCTCGAAACCCTTGCGATCCCAGACTTCTGATGCTGCCTGGATGACTGAGTGACGTCATAAAGAATTCTGCCTTTGATCATCAAATCAAATGTTGATTAATATCCTTAATTATGAAGAAATCTCAAGAGATTAAGAAGCAATCTTCATTTCCTCACGAACTCGATTGCTGGGCGAGCAAATGAAGCAAACGACCGGAATTACGTGAGGCGAGGAACTCACGTTCAGCCCAATTCCGAGCATTGAGTCTTAACGCCTCACACAAACCATCATCCGATTGGATTCGGCGACACCGATCCACCCAAGCACTCGCATTCTCTACTTCACAAAGGAATCCAGTTTCGCCGTCCGTAATCGCCTCCACTACTCCGGATACGGGGGATCCCAAAACAACGGTGCCCGACGCCATCGCCTCTGGTATGACATTCGGGAGCCCATCCCTGTCCCCATCGCGGGCGATGATTCCAGTGTGAATCAAAATGTCTGCCCAGCCCACATTCTGAAGCGTTTCTTCTAAAGAAAGCCTCCCTTTCAAAGTAACACGGTCCTCAAGGCCTCGATCACTAATCCCCGACTGGATCGATTTTGTCATCTCTCCCTTCCCAATTATTCTTGCCTCAAATTTAATTCCCGCGGATCGCAGGGCTTCATAGATCGCCAGTTGGAATGGAAATCCTTTTTTTTCCACTAGTCTTGCGACGCAAACGATCCTCAAACAATGCCGGTTCATTCTGAGCCGCTTGAATTCAGGAAACCGGTTCATCCCTCTTCTGATTAAATGCACTTTATTACTCGATACATAATTCTTTAGCACCATGGCCGCTGAATTTGTAGATGTATGGATGAATGAAGCATCGCGGGCTTTTGACTGCAAAAGCCAGTCGCCTCCTTTCTCAAATACATCATAAGCATGAGCTCCCATGGAAAATGGAACTGAGACAAGCTTTGACTCAAGCCAACCAAAAGCCGCTGGAGCACTTGACCAGACACAATGAATTATTTCGGGTTTCTCTTCCCGTAGTGATGACTCTCTGACGATGGCCGCTCCCAACCCTAACATGTTTTCCCAGAAATTGAGCCAATAGCTGGGTTTTGCCCCAAAAAGATCACTCAGATATTTCCGAAACAATCCGAAACGAGAGAGTATTAACCAAGGAAGCAGCCAAAAGAGCTTCATTAACTCCCATTTGCTAAAACGGTCGATTTCAACTCCCTCAAACTCGGAGTCCCCTCCATGAAGAGATACGATACGCAAGTCCGCTCCCAATTCCTTTAAAGCTCGAACCTCCCTCTGCAAAAAGGTCTCAGAAAATACGGGAAAAGTCGTCGTCACATATAGGATACGCATACGACCCGAATAAATGAATTATTCGCCCACAATCTTCAGAAGCGGAACTTCTCCCACGGGCAGTGCTTCATGCGCAAGATCGACCAAATCATAAATCGCCTCTGACGGACGGTCTTTGAAACGCATTCTTTTGAAACGATTCTTGAGTTGGCTGAAACGATTTGGGAACCGGCTCCAGTTCATAAGCAATTTTTCCAAATCACCGGCGTTGCTGATTATCTCTGCGGCGTCGTCTTGAAGGAAATATTTTACAGTCAGCTTTTCCTGGGGCATCACTCCACCGATCCCGTTGAAAATAATTGGGCACTTGTAGTGCAAGGCTTCTGAGCAGGTTGTCGTTCCTCCTCTAGTAACCACAAGGTCGCTCACCTGCATGAATAAATGCATTTCGTTACAATAACCTTCAACATGGCAACTTAAGTCCGGGTTATTTTGCTTCCACTGCCGCACTTTCATAAATGCTTCATTATTCCGGCCACATACCACAAGGACCTGATATGTCTCCGAATACTTCTTGATGGTCGGTAACAGAGCTAGGTGGTTGTTCGCCCCCGTACCACCTGTAGCAAGAAAGATTGTTTTCCTATCCGCTCTCAATCCCAATCGCTCCGTAATAAAACGATGTCGTTCGTACGCGGATAGACGCTCTTCATAAATTCGAGGAATGAGGAAATGGCCTCTGACGATAATTTTGCTTGGATCTAGATCGAGTCTCGACACCGCGAAATCCTTAGCCGTTTTCGTTCTCGAAATGTACAAGTCTACGCTAGGCTCTACCCAGTTCCGACTGTATCCATAACCTCCCGAAAACTCTGAACAATAAGTCGCACACCGAACGTTTTCCTTTCCTAGAATTTCACGAGCAACCTGAAAGTAGCCCCTATTCAAACAGTCATGCACACTGAATACCAAATGCGGGCGAAAATTATTGATGACCTCAGCATAGTACTTTCTTCCCAGCGTAACCCTCGAACGATTCAAGTAGCTTAATCCCTCCACCAAAAGGTAATAGGGGTGATGCAACCAGGGCATATGCCTTTGTATGAAGTTATATAACCCCACTCCAAATTGGCCAATTCGAGAGGAATCCTCCAGCATGCTCTCAACACGAACTTCGACTTCCCACCCATAGATCTTGCGTACCCATCTCCGGAACGCGACCGCTCGAGCGTCGTGGCCTCCTCCCGTGCTCGAAGTCAGAACAAGAATTCTAACGGTCGCCATACAACACTCCCTCTTCTACTTCGTATAATACGCGATGTTCCCGCAACGCACGAGACTTCGAGTCACCAATCGAGACAACAACGGGACCAAGGTGGCCTGAAAAAAGGTCCCGGCTCGTATCGTGCCCGATTTGTCTCGTTGGATACATTTTATAAGTTTCTTTGCCACCATCATTGGCTCAGGCGACTGCTTTGTGCGAGCTTCTAATCTATTCCAAACCTTACCCATGCAACCCTCATTTACATTTTTACCTAAATTTCTCACCATATTTCGATTAAAGCCCGTTTTTATGTCTCCAGGACGAAAATCGATGGTCCTCATACCACTCGAATTCGTTTCGATGATTACGCTTTCCGTAAAGGCGGACAAACCCGCTTTCGACACGTTGTACGCACTCATAAAGGGCACAGGAAAATCCGCAGCGATAGATGAAACATTGACTAGGCAGCCCTTTCTTTCAATTAAGCCTGGGAGGGCCAAACGACAAAGTTTCATCGTTCCCGTCAAAAGAGCTTGAACCTGCTTCTCCCAAACTTCGAAGGCCACTTCCTCATATCTTCCGAAAGTGCCATACCCCGCATTGTTGACGATGATATCAAAGCCAATCAAATCCATGGATTGCGATTCCCACGCCTCATCTACATAGTCCGGTCGATCAAGGCTGAGCTTCAAAGGCTTAACGCCTGTGTGCCATTCAATGCGCCCTGGCTCTCGAGAAGTTCCCCAAACTTGGGCCCCATTATTCACAAGTTCAATCGCAATTGCCTTCCCGATTCCACTACTCGCACCCGTTACAAGCGCCTTCACTCCCTTTATTTCCATAAACGCCTACGACGACGACTCCACGTGTTCCGCTAAAAGGTCCCGAGCGTGAGAACGAGCACTTTCCGCCGAACGGTCTCCGAGCATCCGAGCCAGCTCCATGACGCGGGATTCGCTATCAGAATCCAGTTTTTCGATAATTACTTGAGCACGATCTCCACTTTGGTCCTTCTCAACCGTAAAGTGCGTATCCCCCAGTGAAGCCACCTGCGGCAAGTGCGTAATGCAAATCACCTGGTGAGAACCTCCGATACCTTTTAGCCGCTTCCCAACCGTACGCCCGATCTCTCCCCCTACATTCGCATCTACTTCGTCGAATACAAGAACCGGAATTTCGTCGGTATCCGCGAGAAGCGTTTTCAACGCCAACATCACCCTAGCTAATTCTCCACTGGAGGCCACCTTTCTCAGCGGTCTAAGCGGCTCACCCACATTGGGCGAGAACTGCAAATCCGGCAAAGCGTCCCCATACCGCTTCAAATCTGACTGACGGACCATCTGCAGTCCACATTTTCCTTTCTTGAAACCCAACTCCAACAAAACTACCTCCGCTTTTCGAGCCAACCCCTCCCCCGCTTTTTTGCGCTTTTTAGTTAGTTCCGCTGCTTTCTTTTTGAGGGCTGCTTCCTGATCGTCCGCCTCATCGCTGAGCCGTTTCAGCGAACCTTCGATATCGCCTTGCGACCCAATCTTTCCCGCCATCTCATCCCTTGCCTTCAAAATATCAGAAACCTCGCGACCATACTTACGACGCAGTTCCTGCCATTCGACCATTCGCATCTGCACTTCTTGAGCAAACTCCGGCTCGAAATCCAAGGACGCTCCCAGCATTTCGTACTCAACTCCCAACTCTTGGATTTCCAAAATAAGGTTTTCAAGGCGGCTAGCTAATTCCCCTGAGCTAGGATCCATTTCTGACGCCTCGCTAGCAAAGCGAGTCAAATTGACCAATACCGACAGGGCACCATCATCACCCGTCAAACCGTTCGCAAGTTCACTCGTCAGTTCTAATAAATCTTGGCTACTCGATACTCGATTAAAATCCTTTTCCAGTTTCTCGATCGACTCTTTAGACAATTCAAGGGCATCGATCCGCTGGATTTGCATTTTTAGGAAATCAGTTTGATCCGCTGACAACTGGGTTGAACTCTTCAGCCGGTCAATTTTCCTAAGCGTTTCTTTCCATTCGTCATACGCCTTCTGGTATGCAGCCGCTTCATTTTCCAGCTGAGCATACAAATCGATCATTTCAAGCTGGCATTCGCTTTTCAGAAGTCTCTGAGGCTCGCCCGGTCCGTGGAAGTCAATCCAGCGGGAACCAAGCACCTGTAGGTTGGCTAGGGTCGCCAAGCTACCATTTATCGAGATCTTTGACGGCTTGGACACGTGCAAACTTCGTCTTAGCAAGAGCCTCCCCTCTTCACATAGGGGTAGGCCTAGTTCCTTTAGGAACGCATCCAACTCGGTTGAGTCTTCAAAATACAAGGCAGCCTCCACTTCACAAAACTCAGAGCCTGATCGGATGATCGATTTCTCCAACCGAGATCCAGACAGCAGACTTAACGCCCCTAAAAAAACGCTCTTTCCGGCTCCAGTCTCACCCGTAACAACGGTAAATCCAGAATCAAATTCAATAGACGCTTCTTTCAGCAAGGCGAGGTTCGAGATATTGAGGTATTGCAGCATTGTTAAATTAAAACCCGCAAAGTAAGGAGGGTTTCACTAACAAAGAAAACGAAAATTGTTCTTGCTCCCTATATATGTCTAAACAACGTTTTCCCGCTCTATGGAATTAGGGCCTTTGGGACATCATCCACGGGCTATTGGGGGATTAGCTCAGTTGGTTAGAGCGCTTGCTTGACATGCAAGAGGTCGGCGGTTCGAATCCGCCATCTCCCACCATTCAAATGCCTAATTGAAAACCACTTGCGAATTTTATAAGATACTATAAAACGGATACCGAACGCTAAAATTGGCATTGGTCGACAGTGTAGAACCCCGTCAAAAGCCGAGCCTCCAGAGTCTATTTCGGTCGAGCAATGATTGGAGGAGCCCTCAAATATTAGTCCCTGAAAACGACCGACTTTAGGATCTCTCAGATCGTGCTCGTCAGATTCATGGTATCCATTCCACGTCAACGTCGCATCGCAAAGAAGAAGCCTCTCTTAATCAAATTCGGGTTCCTACTTGACGTTCTTCCGTCCGAGATCCGGAACAACCGAGAAAATCTCCTGCAACAATCGAATCCGGAATTCACTCAATCAAGCCTCTTTGGAGTTCCTGACCCCAATTTGCGGATCTGACTCCACTTGACGTATCTTATGACGACATTAAGAGATGGAATGATCGATTTGGGCAAAATGGAACCGGATTAGTCGCTCCCGCATCTGAGACCGGCCTTGAAAGGAACTCGTCTTCGACGATCGACCGAAATGTGTCCAATCTCACCAGAGCAATTGACATCGCAGTCAAGAGCGGATTCGTCGTCGCGATAATTGCATAGCTCGATGGTCTGGGTGTAAAGGACGATGCAAAGGAAGTTCTTATTTCTTCCCGTCGCGACTTCGGACGGATCCTCGATCGTCGAGTCGTCTATTGTGCGACCTTCCTCGCAGCAACCGTGGCACGGATCCAAAAAGTGCTGTCCATCGTGTGGAGAGACGTCGACTTCGATCGCATCGAGATTTGGAACTAGGGAACAGAAACAAAGAGCTAGAATCGTAAGATTCCAATCACAGATCAACTCTTCGCAATCCTCGAAGATTGCGGGGACGAATAAAAAAAGGTAGACCCCACTCCACAACCTGTCCCAATTTTTTCCATACTGTTTCTCCTAAAGCAAGTAATTGAATATAATATCAAAATTTCCTGCGAAACAAATTGGAAAATTGAATTTCTTATCAATTTTAAAGGGAGATTTTGCGCTCTCTTTTTCCATAGAATTATTTGCATGACCGATTTACAGAATAACCAAATCATTTTGCAGCTTAAAGTTAAACAATAAAATCTCTTTTGTAGGAGGCAACGAATACGGCAGAGGCGATAAGGACTCCGCCAATCGCCAATCTGCTTAAATCTCCTGCTGAAAGTACGCCTACTTCGCCAAAAATGAACAAGGAGAAGAATAAGGCTAGAGGGACTACGGCATTATTAAATGCGGCAAGAGTGCCAGGGTTGCAAAGTACGGCCCCCTTGTTCCAGAGGAAAAAGCCTAAGCCAGAAGCAAAGAAGCCCAAGTAAAAAATGGATTGCCATTGGTTTGCGTTTATAGCGAGTGAAGCTTGATCGGCGAAAAACAAACTACTAGCCCAAGCGAAGACCGTACCTCCAAAAGTTAACATAGAAAATACAGCTGTATGATTAATTGACGCATGGCTTTGTTTCCAGTCTCTATAGGCGATTTGTCCAAAGGCGAAGGACAGACCTGCGATTTGCATTAGAATAAATCCGAGCCAAATGTCTCCAGAAGGCATTCCTTTTGCTTTAATTGTGGCGGCACCGCAGACTGAAAGTACTGCGGCTAGTAGATGGCTATAAGAGAACTGACGTTTCCGGAAGTCATTTATAAGTACGACGTAAACAGGAGTCATTATAGAAAATAGCGCAACTAGGTGTGAAGGGAGATATTGGTAGGATTTCATATAGCAGACATACATGAGACCAAATTGAATAGCTCCGTAAGTAAAAAGCCGAAATGAGTTTATGCCCCAAATTAACTTTGGGCGGAAGAAAGGTAAGAATAGTAGAGTTGCACAACCTAGGCGTACGGTAGCGACAAAAAATGGATCAACGCCGGAAAGGGTGCTCCCAATTAAGCCAAAAGAAAAGGCCCATATAAAAGATACAATGACTAGGTATAACATTTCATCATTTCCAACGCATTGAGGCTGTATGCTCGTAAATGTCTTTTTACCACTGGCAGATCATCCCAACCGATAGTTGATCACTTCGCCCCGGAGTGCCTGGAATTTCTTGGAAGTTGTTATCCCAAGGTTTATCGAGAGCGAAGAATACCTCCAAGTCTTTAGCAGGGTTTGGGTAGAAGCTAATTCCAAGATGGCTGAAGAGTGCGTGGTTTGCCCCAGTCCTAAGTGAGTTTCTTCGATGATCGCGCCATTCGTTGTCTAGGCGTATTTCAAACTTCTCGCTTAAGTTAAAAATAATTCCCAAAGTCGCTCTATGCTCTGGGAAATTTAGAGCGTAGAAACTACCGACCACGGCTGGATTGCCGTAGTCCTCATTCTTTCTTAAATATGCATAACTCGCGATGGCTTCGATTCTATCCCACTGTTTAGATCCTATTACCTCAAAGCCAAAAGTTTTGAGATCCATATTTTCAGCGGAGCGTGCGCCCGAGCCTGAATATGTCCAATCGACCAAATCTTCATCCCCTCGGTAAAAGATTGCACTATTAAGTTTCCAGTCTGAGCAGTCACGGTTATAACCGAGCTCTATATTTTTCGAAGTTTCACGAAGCAAATCGTGATTACTACGAAAGAGACCACCAGTTTCACTTCCTCCTATCGCACCATAGCCGGCCACTTGTGTCGTATCGGCGAAAGAGAGGTAAGTACGCTGTGATTGACCTTCGCCTTGGACTGTCAACATACTTATTTCTGCCATTGGAGAAAATTCTGAACCATCGCGATTCGTGTCGTCTAAAGAGGCACCGGCTTTAAACATCAGACTTGTTTTATCGTCCAACTTATGACGGTATTCTGGAAGAAAGCTCAGCTTGCGATAGTTCCGACGAGTGAAATCACCTTTTTCTAGAGCGCTTGATTCTATGTGGTCAGCGGTCAATTGTAAGTTGTAGTTTAGGGATAATTTATGATCGATCCTACGGACTCCAGATAACCCAAATGCAAGAGCTTCGGTTTGATGGACAAAGTTATTGTTCGGAGAAAAGCGGTTGAAGATATAGTGGTCATTATTCTTCCGATAGTATGCACTTGCTTCCCAATTACTATCTTCAGCATAGCCTTGTTGGTGATTAACGATGAAGAGGCTTGTTTGTATGTCTTCTGTTTCGTAAGGGTTGAAAGCGGTATACTGATCACCGGTATACATACCGAATTGTCCAAAGAACTTGGATTGGTAACCGGAGAAGAAATCTGTTTGTGACTGAGGTCCGATTATTTGAATCCTCGCAGTCGCTCGCTTAAAATTATGATCGCTATAGCTTACGGTTCCATCGCTTTCAGATCTTGAGAATTCCGTTTCATAGCCAATGGTCCATGGGCTATTTTCATCAAGCGGTTGGATACGCGCATTATGAATTCGTTGGAAGTTTAGCTGATTATCGCCTACACCTAGTGTTGTACTCCCGCCATTTCTCATCTGGCTCCATTTATAGGAGATGGTTCCTACCGTACTATTAAATCCACGCAACGCGTTGTCGACGCCCGTGTAAACATTAGGTTCCCTGAGCATCTCTGGGGCAATAGGTAATTCAGTGGAGTAGTGTCCAGTTTGTGGATCAAAAAGTGTGGCAGCACCTACTTGAAATCCAGTTGCTTCAAAGATACCGCCACGAATATTAACGTCACCCTGAGCTTCCGCCATATTACGCGATTGGAAATCAATACGAGGGTCGAAGTCTAGGTTAGAAACAACAGATTCAAAAGTGGCTGCGGGACGAAGGTTCGCAGTTCTTTGAGTACGCACGGTTAAAGTTGGAAGGGGATATTTATCGAAAGTACTGTCGCTTGCCGCTATTAATGGTGCGGGATTGCAGAGACTGAACTTGAAAGCTATGAGTGAAAATAGAATAAAATGTGCTGTTCCCTGAGTAGTCATCCTCAACTTAAGTACATACTTCCTTGTAAAAAGCGATTGTTAACTAATATTATTTATGAGTTAACAAATATAGTTGAAGTTGCGAGGAATCTTTGTTCTTGTTTAGGTCCTACACCACTTTTACTTCGAAATGTTTGATAAATTGAAAAAAAAAATCCAAGAAATATTTTTAGCTGGAGGGTGTCTTTGGGGCGTCCAAGAATTTGTACGCCATCTTCCTGGAGTTGTTTCGACGCAGGCGGGTAGGGCTAATGGGAGCTCCCGGTTCCTTGCGGGGCACTATGATGGTTACGCAGAATGTGTTCGGGTTTCTTTTGATACGGACACACTTTCAGTCACTAAGTTATTGGAATATTTTTTTGAAATCATTGATCCTTACAGTGTCAACCGTCAGGGGCCCGACATTGGCAAGAGATATCGCACAGGTGTCTACAGTCGTGAGGACAATCACTTGGCTCAGGCAAAGGAATTTATAGAGTCTAGGAAGGATGCCCGGAAGATAGTCGTTGAGATTCTGCCCCTAACTAATTACCTGAGGAGCGAGGATGAGCATCAGGAACGCCTTAAACACTTCCCTGAAGATGCCTGTCACTTGCCTAAAGAGATCTTACATAAATATCGAGAGATCAAATAAACCTACAACAAACGGGCTTTTTAAAATACTAGGCATTTTGAATCGGATCCCCTATACAATCCCCAGATTTCAACATATTTTATTAGTCATTCGCTGCTACATATACGAAACACAACGAGTGATTCAGAAACACTAAAACCACACTTGACATGCAGGAGGTCGGCGTTTCGGAATCGCCTTCTCCCACCAGCACCCTTCCCGTTTTTGTTCGCAAAGACAGGTCGGATCCAGCCCTGAGATTAGGAATGCCTCATTTCGGAAAGAAACCCAAACACCCAGGACTTCTCCTTTATTATCGCCATTCGTGCTTTGGATACCTGCCAAGGAGCTCCTTTTTAATGCTCGGGTAAGATATAGTCCAAAAAGTTTCCAAATCATCCGTCAGTTGAACCGGTCTCATATTCGGTGCCAATATCTCTAGCTTAGGTGAGCACCGACCCTGGCACATCTTGGGCACTTGCTTCAAGTCGTAGAGCTCCTGGATCTTTGCAGAGAGCACGGGAACACCCGAATCATACCGCAGCCGGCCCGTTTTCCCATTCTTCATCTTAATTCGAAGGGGAGCTTCCCGCTCAACCACGCTTTCCACCTCAGTGCCAAACCAACTTTTAACCACTGAAAGCACTTTCTGACGCTTTAAGTCTCTAACACTCTTAGCCCCGTAGCAGCACTGCTCGATCAGCAAGCCTTTGACCTCCTCATCAAATTCATCGATTTCGTATTCAGTAAAATGTGACGCTACAAATCGGACTCGTTCAAGATAAGACTCTACTTCAGCATCCCACTTGTCTAGTTTCGCTTTTCCACTTCCGACTACCTTTGCAAGCTCGCGAGCCGCCTTGCCTAGATCCACATCTAAATTTTCCTTACTCTCAATTATCAGATCACGGTAACGCACAAAGGTGCGCTCAACAACACGCCTCTGCTTTTCATCAAACACAGTTTCCGAGCCCGACTCGAACCTAGTGGGAAACAATTCATCCAGCCACTCGCGTTCTATACGTGAACAGAGATTAAGCACGGTGCTCACCACCCCGCTCTGACTTCCGATTTCATTAATCTCACAGGCAATAAACAAGTCCGAGTCCCTAGCAGCGCTCTCACGGGCAAGAACTCCTCTTAACCCTCCCGTCATTTCCGCTCTCAAAGTCCCACGGTCCAATCGTTTGCAAACTCGATCAGGAAATCCCGTCAGCAAGCACTTGACAACCAACTCTTCAGCGGCAGGAGCCTCCCGAACAAGAGAAAGATCCGCATATTGGGCATTTCTGAAAATCTGCTCCGCACCCTTCTCCACCTGACGCACTGTCTGGGCATGAATCCCCAAGTCCTTGCAGTATCCCAAACTAAAGCCTTTGGCTTTGGCTCCACTCCACGCCCTCATTTGAACGATCAAATCGCTGCTTGAGCAGTCCCCAAGAATCTGTTCTCGACGGGCCTGAATCGACCGGTCCACGTTTCGCAGGAGAACCCCTTTTGACTGGGCAATGGCCGCTGCGAGAGACATTTTCTCAACACACCTGTAATAATTCGCCGCGAGCATCATAGCTCCATAACGTGGATGGAGCGTAAACTTGCTCATTTTAATCCCTTTACTAGTGAGCCTTCCCTGCTCGTCTATTGCATTCAACATAAGCAACAATTCGCGAGCTTCGATCATCCGACTTTCAGAAGGCGACTCAAACCAATTAAAAGTATCCAAGCATTCTATACCTGAAGCAAGTATGGCTAGGAGCGACTCAGCCAGATCCATCCGCTGAATTTCGGGCAAATCAAACTTAGCACGCTGGGCATGATCCCTTTCAGACCAAAGCCGAACGCATTGACCCGGAGCAGTGCGTCCCGCCCGTCCCATTCGCTGTCTAGCAGACGCGTGACTAATCTTCTCAATCCACAAAGTATTGATACCCCTTTGAGAATCGTAACGGGCAATCCTAGCTTGTCCGCTATCGACCACTAGTCGAACATCGTCTATCGTGAGAGATGTTTCCGCTACATTGGTCGAAACAATCACTTTCCGACGATCGCAGGCGTCAATCGCCGCGTCTTGACCTCGCGGACTGAGTTCACTATGGAGCGGAAGCAACTTAAACTCTTTCGCCGAAAGGCGTTCTCCCAACGACCGGATCGTTCGACTGATCTCGAACGCTCCCGGCATAAATACTAAGACATGCCCTTCTCTTTGCTCTTTCACTGCGTTTGCGACGGAACGAGCCGCCAAATCCCAAATGGGAGTTTTGGACTGATAATTCCTCTCATCTATGTGCGAAACTTCGACAGGGAAAATGCTTCCACTCGATCTCACGATCTTGCAGGGGTCCAAATACGCTTCCAGTCTAATCGAATCGAGCGTGGCCGACATTACGACCATCTTAAGATCTGGTCTAAGGCTCCGCTGCAGCATATTCGCCCGGGCTAGCGTCAAATCCCCGTGTAGGCTTCTTTCGTGAAACTCGTCGAAAACAATACCCGCGACTCCCCTAAGCTCTGGATCATTGATAAAGCGACGCAGCAGGATACCCTCTGTGACAAATCGAATTCTCGTTTGGCGAGAGCTCACATTCTCGTTTCGGACTTGGTAGCCAACAAGGCCTCCAAGCTTTTCTCCCATTTCAAAAGCGACACGACGGGCTAGCATGCGGGTTGCTATCCTCCGCGGCTGAAGAACTACCAGCTCACCTTCATTCAAAAGGCCTGCTCGGTGAAGCATTTGCGGTATCTGAGTCGATTTACCCGAGCCCGTGGGCGCCTCTAATATTATGCGGTTCTGATCGCGGCATGCTTTCAGAAACTCTACTTCTATCTCCGAAATAGGAAGACTCATTGGATGAAGTCCAACAAAAGTGTAAAAACACGCTAGCGAAAAATCAGTCTACTTTATTGCTGTAAATGGTCGATCCTGCCCATCAATCCGCTTGCCAATGGGCATACGAAGCGCCATGCCCATCGACTTTCAGATTTCCGGGACTATCAAAATGAAACAGAACCAAGAAATTCGCAATATCGCGATTATCGCTCACGTCGACCATGGCAAGACGACTTTAGTCGATTGCCTGATGCAGGAGGGCGGCATTTACCACGAGAATCAGAAAGCGGAGGAAAGGGCTATGGACTCGATGGACCTAGAGCGAGAGAAAGGAATCACGATAAAAGCCAAAAACACTTCCGTCCACTGGGAGGGGAAGACAATCAATATCGTCGACACTCCCGGACACGCCGATTTCGGCGGAGAAGTTGAGCGGGTAATGAAAATGGTGGATGGCGTGCTGCTTTTAGTAGACGCCAAAGACGGACCTCAGGCCCAGACTCGATTTGTGCTTCGTAAAGCCTTGGCTCACGGGCTCAAACCGATTGTCGTCGTAAACAAAATCGATCGGGAATTCGCGGATCCTGAGCGCGTTCACGACTTGGTACTGGAGCTCTTTCTCGAGCTTGACGCAGACGAGGACCAATTCAACGCTCCCTTTCTCTACGGCTCCGCCAAAAACGGCTTCATGGTCAAGAATCTTGAGGATGAACAACAAGACATGACCCCGCTTTTTGAAACGGTTCTTTCAGAAATCCCAGCCCCAGAAGCTGACCCGGGGGGGGAATTCCGAATGCTAGTCAGCAATATAGACTGGGATAACTACGTCGGGCGTGTAGCAATTGGCAAAGTCGTCAGCGGCACGGTATCGATAAGCGACAAGATTTTCCGTATCAAAAAAGACGGGGTAAGGGAACGAACCAAAGTGACAAAGGTCTTCGAATACTCTGGCCTAGAATCAAGCGAATCTGCAAAGGGAGAGGCGGGCAATATTGTTGGTATCGCCGGATTCGATGAAGTAGACATCGGAGAAACACTCTGTTTAACCAAAGAACAAGAGCCTCTGCCATCGGTGGACATCGATCCGCCGACGGTTCAGATGCAGTTCTGCGTCAACGACGGGCCGCTCGCGGGACGCGATGGCAAACTTGTGACATCGAGACAGATTCGGGAGAGACTTTTTCGCGAGATGAAAACGAACGTCTCTATCCAAGTTGAGGACACAGATATGAGTGGTATATTCAATGTTTCCGCGCGCGGTGCGATGCAGATTGCGGTATTGGTGGAAACAATGCGCAGAGAAGGATTCGAACTTCTAGTCTCGCGACCGACTGTAATTACCAAAGAGATCGATGGGAAGACCATGGAACCATTTGAGACGCTATGGATCGAGCTACCCGAGGATTGCATGGGAGGAATCATGGAAAATCTGTCAAATCGAAGGGGTAAAATGACCAGCATGGAGACCCGTAGCGGAACTATTTTTCTGGAAGCGGAAATCCCGACTCGGGGAATCATCGGTTTGGAAATCGATTTGGTAAATGCGACAAGCGGCCACGGTATAATGTCGCATCTGTTCAAGGAGTACCGTCCAATGGCCGGAGACATTACCACGCGATTAACCGGAACGCTTGTCTCCATGGACCACGGAAAAACAACCTCCTACTCGCTCGCAGCCCTAGAGGACCGAGGCAAGCTTTTCGTCGGTGCCGGAACCGAGGTATACGAAGGGATGATCGTGGGAGAGAATCCACGCACTAACGATATTCCAGTTAATCCGACTAAAGCGAAACAACTGACAAATTTCAGAAGCCAAGGAGATGGCAAAGGTATCCAACTTTCCCCGCCGATTGAGTTCTCACTTGAGCGTTCAATTGAGTATATCGCTCCCGACGAATTCGTTGAGGCGACTCCATCTTTTCTTCGTCTTCGCAAGAGAATCCTAAATGCGACCCTGCGCAAGCGAGCAGCTCGGATTTAATTTTCCTTTGATTCCTGCAAAGTAACTGATTCTTGAAGCAGCCAGTCGCCTGCCTGCCTACGATACGATTCTATCTCAGTAGCCCGACAAGAAATGGAGAAGTAATCTCCATTCATGAGGCGGAATGCATCCTCTAGCTCGTATTGGCTTTTACTAAAGTTACCCGCAAGCAGGAGCCTCGGCTGGTAACCCTTGTCGCGATAATTTCTTTCGAGCTTAAGTCCCTTTTGAACTCGTTTCCAAATCGATTTAAATCCGTCTGCATTCCTCGGCCCCAGGCCAAGCGACTGGGTCTCTTCGTCCCAATCCACAATTGATATATAATAAGAGAACGCCAAAAGATCGCAACTAAACCCCTGAATAAAATCAGCGAACCTTCTTGTTTCATAACCTGAAAAGCGGTCCGTTTCCGACAATTCTAAGATCAGCAAATGAGGAAGTATCATCGGCCTAGAAGACTGCAGGTATTTCGCCCGAAAGCCATGCAGCCCTAGTGTCCATACTTTTATGGGCACAACGATTAAAACGCTTCCTTCCGTTGTCATTAGCTCACATCCGCTTCGACACGAGTTTCTCCAGCCGATCCCATTCCACCAAGTACCTCTCAAAATGCGATTTGCCATTCACGATTTCGTTTTCTAGCAACTGCCGCACAAGACTCTGCTCCTTCTCATAGGCTTCATCGCTAAGAAGTCCCCCAAAGTGGGCAATTCTCGCCCAAAGCAGATGGGTGGTAATAGCATCAAACTCATTATAGTTCACAATCCCCTGAAGATCTCCTCGCAACCACATTCCTGATACACTACCTCCATCTGTATCCACTTTTCCTGGAATCCCACACAGACAAGCGATCTCGTTTAGCTTGGGCGTCTGAGCAAAACGTCCCAATATTGGTGCGAGATCTACATTGAAATCACCGGACTGGGCGAAATAGTCAACACCCTCCCAAGGTTTATCCGGACGCTCCCCCAACCCTTCCCCAAACAGGCCGTTCACAATCGAACGCTGGATAATTATAGGTACATCTGCATTGTGCGAGTTGTATCCAACAAGTTGAGGCTTTCGTGATCCTATTGCCTTCAAAAGCGTTTGTAGAATCGACTTTTCCTTAATCTTTTCGGGGTCACTAACATCAACGGGCAGGGTAACGAGCTTGATCGATACTTCTCCCTGACTTATCTCCCTAAAGACGCCACAAATAGATACGATCCTGCAGAGCACGGTCTTGAGATAAGGCTTTGGCATTTCTTCAGTCGCTCCAGCCTCCAACCAAAGGCGTCTCATGGCATCTTCATTTCCCTGAGTACCTTCACCGAGAACACCATATAAAATCTCAGCTGAGAGCGGATCGGGAATCCACTCGATATCGAATGAAAAGAGGCAAGGATCAATCGTCTTAAACACGGTCGATTGAGTATCAGCTTGGCTACAAATTGTTAAGGTAATTTTTCGCCTAGGCTAATAATGCTTCGGAACTAAATCTTATGCAAGTACGGGGCTAATCTTCAGTATCGACATCCTCGTAGCGACGCCTTGAGCTCTATTTCGAATAATGAAGCTACAAAACGAACTCACGATCGCCAAAGAGGCAGTACGACAAGCAAGCGTACTATGTGCTTCCGCTCAATCGAGCCTTGGTTCAGTAGTGCAATTGGACAAGGCCGACAAGTCCCCAGTTACAGTCGCCGACTACGGAGCCCAAGCTTTGGTTCTAAATATTCTGGCGGAAGCTTTCCCAGAAGATCCGGCGGTTGGCGAAGAAGATGCGGGCGAGTTACGGGACCCTGCAAACGCTCCCCTTCTCTCATCGATCATCGAGCAAGTACAAAAAGTAGACCCTTCACTTGAAAGGAATAGAATACTCGATTCCATCGATAGAGGTTGCCATACCGGAGGCCCTTCAGGCCGATTTTGGACACTCGATCCCATTGACGGGACGAAAGGTTTTCTTAGGGGTGACCAATATGCAGTCGCACTGGCTCTCATCATCGATGGCGAAGTAGTACTTGGCGTTCTCGGTTGCCCGAACCTAACCGTGGATTCAGACGTTTCAAATCCACAAGTTGGCGCCATACTTTACGCGGTAAAAGGCCAAGGTGCCTACCGAGCCCCACGCTCGGACCTTTCAAGAGCTTTCAAGATCACATGCGATCAGATCAGTGATCCCGCCCTCGCGGTCTTCTGCGAATCGGTTGAAACAGGTCACACCGCTCACGGGTGGTCCAAAAAGATCACCGAACTCTTAGGGTCCAAATCAAAACCTTTTCGGATTGACAGCCAATGCAAATACGCTGCCGTTTCCAGTGGGCAGGCATCCATTTACCTCCGTCTGCCGACCAGACCCGGCTACGAAGAGAAAATTTGGGATCACGCCGCGGGCTACATTATATTAATGGAAGCGGGCGGCAGGATTTCCGATACCCTTGGACAGCCGTTAGACTTTTCTGTAGGTCGCACGCTCAGAAACAACCAGGGAATCGTCGCTACTTCATCAGGAGTTTTTGACTCAGTACTGCAAGCAACCATGGAATCCGCCTAATTGTTCAAATTGGTATCATAACCGGTAAAAAAGTTTTAGACTATCTAGTGAAACCTCTGGTGCAGGCGAAAATGAACGCCCTTACAGAACGCTAGGGACCATAGATGACGCCCCTTCCGCTCGGACCGTAGATTATTGAAGGCATCCTAGATTCCCTACGCGGAATCGGTGTTGGATACCTTTCCTGAATTTCACGCCCCCGTGCTTTGAGCGTTTCGCGTTCGAGCCCTACAAACGCCCCGCCATGCTCGTAAGTCAATTCACGCATAAGATTGGCAAATTTTAATCCAGATTGGCTGAGGGACAATGAATTCCGAATAAGATTCGGAAAACCAACGGCATTTATAATCGCCATGCGGTCTCCATTATTGTTCTTATTGAGCTTGTCCAAGGTATTGAGGACGGGTTCAGAACGGCCCGTAAACTCGTCCCCGAAAACATAGACGCCCATCTTCATTTCCTCGTTTTCAGGCTCTGCCAGATTGCGAATGGCTTGAGCGATTCCCGGAACAGGATTACTGTCGCTATTATAGGGATATAGCCTGACTGCTCGAATCATATAGTCTCGCGTCTCCTGATTGTCCGTCATCCATTTGCTTCGCATACCTCGGCCCATAATGAAATGCCCGTCTGCATCTAAAAGTTGAATACCTTTTACCTCTGGGTATGAATCAAGTGTTTCCTCAAATTTTTGGATCACATATCCCCAGACCAGACTCGTACTCGGATCACGCATACTTCCAGATGTATCTATAACGAAGGCAATATGATTGCTCTCCACCGGAATCCCTACCGGCGAGGGCTGCATCTTCTTCTGCTCAATTTCGGGGTCCGTCTGCATTACTGCCAGCTCATCCTCAATTTGCTCGAGATCAGTCAACAATTTGTCTCTACTAAACACCTTATCGCTTATCTTCCTTTTCAGATCCGCCAGCACCGCATCCAAGTCCTGCTCCACTATCCTTTTTTCTTTTTCCTTGTCCCGTTCCAGACGGATAAGAGTGGCAATCTCCTCGGTGACTATTTCGTATTCATTAAGCTGGAGCATTCGCTGTTGAATGATCCGCTCCAAGGCGATTCTCAAATTCGTAATCTCTTTGGTCTTCTTTCCCATCGTTATGACAAACAAGAGGATAATTGCCCCAAACCCACAGCAAATGACGTCTAGAAATGAAAGGCTAAAAATCTGTGTGGACCGCTTCCGCTTCATGTATTAGGCCAAGTTTTCGAGGGGCATACCATGGAGCCTCCTTGCTCATCCGCTAACCGCCAGTAGTGAACAGCAGCGCCAGGATCATTCTTCATAGGATACAACAACACGCTAACTGGAGCATTATAAACCAAGGCTTTCCTTGCTACGCGAAACATGTTGATTCGATCATGGTCATCTAGGGCCGACGAACCTTCGTAACTTTCGGCCAGCGTAGGGAGCCCATCGACGATAAGAACTACACGATCCGGCGTGATAGGCATGTCATCTACCATGTCGAATGCCTTTTCCAAATTCGCTCCTTGCTGGGGAACGACCTTGTCTAGCTCTTCGAGAACCTCTTGCGTTACATCGCTATCATTTGGGTCGAACCATTCTGACCCATATCTGGATTCGATAGGATTCAGCTCGTTGTTGAAAAGTATAATTTTGTATCGAGAAGTCGGCTTCAGGTTCGCGATCATCCATGTCATTCCCTTTTTGACACGACTCCATTTCGGGGAATTGCGTTTTTCTTCATCCGAGTCCGCCTGCCGGGCTACAGCGGCTTCATACTCATCATCCGTCATACCACCCGATGCTTCGATCAGGAACAGTACATTGTCTCCTTGGATATCAAATCCGGTTAAATACTGACGGCGTACCGCGTTTGGAATCGGGATGGGAGGTTTTTCCTCCTGCATGGGCATATTCTCTTTGTCATCTAGCAATTTACCCAAGCCTTCTTCCATCGAAGCCAACTGAGAGAGCAACAACGCAAACTCGTCTTCGAGCTCGGTTTGCATCTTCTTTTTTTCGTCAATTTCCACGGTCGCATAGCGGTTTTCATTTCGTATCGTGGTTAATGACCTTTGAAGTGCTTTGAGCTCTTGGTCTTTCAGAGAGATGTCATTCTCCATCTGGCCGATCACTTGCTCTATCTTCGCTTTGATATCAATAAGGGTATCCGATTTTTTACCTACCGTTAGGACGAACAAAAGGAGCACCGCTCCAAATCCGCAGCAAATACAGTCTAGGAACGATAAGCTAAAAACCTCAGTCTCCCGCTTCCTTCGTTTCATGCGGAATCTCCTCCCTGATTTCCAGGATCAATGCGGTGGATTAAGAGCAGTCGTTTTCGAGAACCCTGCATGAGCACTTCAACCGCATCTCCAGCTTTCAAGATTGCGTCATTCTCGCCATCAAAAGCCGCTCCTTCAGAAGCCTCAAGAGTCCAGCGTTCGCCTGCCAACTTCAACTTGCACAATTCGACGGGTTTTCCCGTGATATTGCGATTCGCTACGAGATCGAATAATTTACTCTCACCGATACCAATAGAAAATAAATCTCCAGACAACTCGTAGGCCAACCCGTCACATACGATATGAGTAGGGCTCAGAGAACGGCCATCCTTCGAAACCCTGATCGTCGCAATCTTCTGTATCACATCCAGATTCTCAGGATTTCCAATTAATGAAATACCCACTTCTGTACGCGTCTCTTCCAATTTATTCACCACATCCCAATTTTTGCCATAGTTCGCCGCTCCGAACGCACCACTTTCCGTCTGTAGTTCTTTCACAAACCCTATTCCTTGGGAGACAATTGTGCCCTTCAAACCCTGTATCGCTGCAGCCCTTCCTGAGAGAGCAATTTGGATTTCCTCGTCGCTTTTGGTGAAGTCATTCACTGCTCTGAGAATCATTTGAGTAAGTGCTTTGACTTGGGGTGCCAACTCCTTGCCTGCAAGATCTTTGGAAATAACCATTTGGCGCGACTTTTCGTGCGTTGAGACCTCCAGACTCGCTTCATTAGACCGCCCAAGGTTGAAAAGCATGTCTCGCGTTTGAGCATGAAATGCACGCTCGATCATTCGGTCTTCAGTGATATCGAACGAAGTCTCGACTAAGAAGCGCTTAGACATCGAAGTCGTGAAGCGTTTAAGCATTTTGCTAAACCCATGTTGAGGCAAACGGGCAAAGTAAACACGCTCCAATCCTGAATGCTTGTGAAAAACGGTGATATGCGTTGCTTGGGAGAGCAGGTCTATATGAAAAATACGCTCTCCCTCCGGCACATTCCAAAGACCTTCGCGGTACAATGCCGCCGCGGCCATGTCGACAATTCCTGCTACCGGAATACCTATGTCCGAAAGAATCCCTAATAACAAGCCCAACCGCTCCTCAGACTTTTCGTTTTCTTCAAGATAATGCCCAGGCGCAGCAATAACCGCCCTGTCAATCTCTCCAATCTCGTTCTTAATTCGATCCGCAAGCTCCACAAAAAATTTGTAAGCAAGCTGCGAATACATTAATCGACTATAGTGTCCATCTAGGCTCGTTGCTTGGAAGGAAAGATCATCAATAAACTCACTGCAAGTCCGACGTGGATAGACGAACGCCATCTCTTGAGCGTCAGAGCCAAAGGTAAGCTCGCCCGCCCGCGCATAGGCACAGGCGGGAAACGAATCACTTCCATCTTCCAACTTGAGAACATGTGAAGCACCATCATCTTCGATTACGACGCAATTTACGCCAACGTCACTCAATTCTATACCCAACGTCGCCATAATTTTAGGTATAGTTGATTTGGCTTCCCTCAGCAGCCGGAGTTTTCATTAGCGTTATCACGCTTTTCGTCGCCAAGTCCTCCATGTCTATAATTAGCGTTTCTTGCTTCGACTGGAGTAGGTGGACCATCAACATCAAAGCAATACTCAAGAGCAATGCTATGAACGTAGAATTGAAGGCTAGGCCCAAACTCGAGGTAACACCGCTAATATCTCCTTGGATCGCCATATCTGCCTGTCCCAACGCTTCACTAATACCTCGAACGGTACCAATGAAGCCAACCGACGGGATCGCCCAAGCTATGTAGCGGATCAAGGACAGGTCAGACTCCAGTTGTTCGTAAGCCATTTCACAGCGCTCACTTACTGCGTGTGCCGCATCTTGAATCGAACGGGTCGCATCAAAACGATGAAGAGCTGCGAGGATTACGTCAGGCAGGATTTTACCCCTTAGTCGAGGCGTCCGCCTCAATTGGCTTTCGACTTCTTTAAAGTGAGCCAGTGCATCCTCCGGCATAATTCGCTCACCCCTAGAAATCTTCAAGAACTGGCGGTCTGCCATCGATTGTTCCCCAAACAGTTTTGTGAACTTAAACACCATAATGATCGATGCCCACATCATGAGAATGAGGCACGCTAGTTGCTCGTTATTCTTTAAAATGACCGTAAATGAACGTTCTGGAATGAAAGTCCCCTCCAAATTCTGACTTTTCTGGATGCTATTGGTAATCTCAATTGCCTCCGATACCGGCCAAATGTAGAACCTGTAGACGAGCAATACAACGATCACCGAGACAATTAGCCCCACCGTTTGAGTTAGGAAATCTCGCGATAAAAACCCTTTATTCTTCATATTCAATAGTTGCCGAACCTAGCACTTTGTAATCTTATTACATTACCTAATCTGACAATGAAATCCAGCACTCGTTACGAGAAACAATACGAAAGAGGGCACCTAACGGATTCACTGAAAAATATGGGCAACAAAGCGGATTTACAAATGTCTGGAATCAGTCTACCTAAATAAACACAACAACGAATCCAATCAATTGCTCTATAACGTAGTTATATCTACAGGTATGAACCGGTCGAACATCTTAAAAAACACCACCGCAGCAGTCCTAGCCTTGGCTTTCCTGATTTTCCAGTGGGGTTGTGCTGGTCCCGCGGCGTCTAAAACGGTCAAAGGAGCCGGCACGGGAGCTGCCATCGGTGCCGTTGGTGGTCTGGTAACGGGCCAAGACACAGGCGGGCTTCTTGCTGCTGGAGCCGCCGGGGCCGCCATTGGGGCCACCGTTGGGGCAATCCAACAAAACAAAGAAAACAAGCGACAGGATACACTAGCTCAGCAACGTGCTTATAACCAAGCCATTGCAATGCAAAAAAGGGCTATAGACAAGGAAAAGGCAGAGCTGCAGGAAGAGCTTGAAATCGCAGAAGGCTTTCGAATTTCAAACGCGGAGCTTGAGGAAATGTCCGGCCGTGCCGAATCAGCAGAGGAGCGCCTGAAAGCATTGCAAGCTGTTAGACAAGCCGCCATTGACCGGAAAAAGGCTCTCGATGAGATGGAGCAACGGGAGAGGGACGCTCTCGCTGAAATTGCCCGCCTAGAAAAAGAACTGGCAGCCTTAGAGACCGAGTGACTTAAATTAAGTAACTGCACCCTATCACAGCTTTTAACCGATGAAAATGAAGTTCTTCCAGAACAAGATTTACTTTAGAGTCGGAGCAATTCTCGCCATCGCTTTCCTAAGCGGGTGCAACACAACCTACGAAATGGAAGTGGATGCGATTACAAACCCTGCGTTGAACGATGCCGAATCCTATGTGATCGTACCTCGAGACCCAGAAACAGACATCAATGATCTGCGTTACAAAGAAACCGTAGCCTACATCAAAACTGCACTCTCCGGAAAGGGTATGTACGAAGCTCTGAGTGCGCAAGACGCAGACATGGTTGTCGAAGTAGACTATGGGATGGAGCCGCCAAGAAGGGAATTCAAAGTCGTCGAGGAACCCGTGTTTACAACCATTCAGCAACCAGATAGAATCCAGACCGTTTCTCAAAGAGACCCCAAAACTGGCCGTCTTATCACCTACACAGTCAGGGTTCCTGGAGCTCGATCGCGCGAGTTGATTGGCTATCAGGAGAGGTTGGTTTCCGTTATCGTGAACGAAAAATACATGGAACTGACTGCCAAGGAGAATCTCTTCGAACAGAACGGTGACATTCCCGCACAGGAAATTTGGAGCGTGCGAGTGAAGAACTACGATGAGAATGATGATCTCAGAGAGTATCTTCCCATAATGGCAGCATCAGTAGCGGACTATGTAGGTGAAGACACAGGAACCAATCACAGTGTCCGCTTAAAAGAAAAAGACGAAGTGGTTCAGTTCATAAAGCGTGGCATCAACAAGAAACCCGAGGACGATGCTTTACCATCCGAGGGATAAGGTTTAAGGCTTTTTCCTTGCGGATCTGCTCCCAACCAAACCCTAGCATCAGCCCGCCGGACCTTTACCTTAAAATTTTATCCAACAAAGCCTGAGAATTGGATTTAGATTCGAGAGGCTATTTCTAAGGGATACGCTCTTTTAAACGATTTCGAAAGCTCACGCGTACTGTTTTAGAAGCGTCTTGTCGGCACACCACTCGATGAGATGAGAATCATAAAGAGTAGCTAGTTCTAAAATCAACCCGCAGGGGTTGCCTTTCTACGAAGGAACCCTGATATCGTGCCCCCAAAGTAAAAGCCATCCACCCCACGGCTCATATAACCGATGAAACGTTCTAGGACTGGAGTAATTAATCTCGTGCTAACCATAAATAAGAACCCCGCATTAATTGCATAATCATGTTAATGGGAACACGTCTCATCTAGGAAGGACATGACCGAGGCTCTTTTGGTCAGCTGCCATAAAGAATCGGGCCATGCAGACCGCCCTTTCGCCACGCATTATTATTCCACAACGAGTGGAGCTTCCATCACCTGTAATCGCAACAAATCGTTTGTCGGTCGCCGATTACACGTGACCTCCTTTTTACCTAGATACCCTCGTAAAATACACCATATACCTTGCTTGGAGGGAGTTCCTGCAGAATGAGGTCCTCTTCATGAGCCACGAACAAACCTCTGACTGCCTCCATCGATTTTACAATCGAGACTCCCTCGCCTTATTGTTCTAAATCGGCCATTTTTATATGAGCAGACCAAAATGTATACTGTATTTAATTTTTAAATACATTTTATTCACTTTCCAAATCCCAATCTTTAGAAATAATTCTGAATCTTTCGACCGGAGATCCATGCTTCTCCAAGTGGGAGAGGATCTCCCCCTCGAATTCGTAGACGAGTCCAATCTTTCGCCTGAAAATGTTGACAGTGGTGAGAAGCACTACGCCGATTACACAGTATTTTCCACAAAAGATAAATTACAACTGGTACATAAAAACCGCATTAGCCAAAATTACTACTGACTCATCCGCTTAAAACTGGAAAACAATCTTCACCTCCCTACCTTTGCGGAAGCCAATCGTATACAACCCCCTAAATTACTGGTCACCGCCGATTGCATCAAAACGCTCTGCCGGAGCAAACTATGCCACTTTATATAGGAATTCTTACCCCTCGCCGCAGAAACGTAGGGGTGTCAAGGTCCTGCCCTTCAAATACGAATCCGTCCGTGTCTTCAAATTCACCTCTCGGATCACCTTCATTGAAAGAGAACTCGTCTTGCTCCACCTTTACCTTCTTGGCGTGAATTTCCTTATTTTTCCTGTTCTTGGGCAAGGTCAGCTCGGCTGGATCAGCCTCGAGCGATGGTGGTAGGGGCTTTTTTCGCCCTCTGAAGATCGAAATATCACTAATATCACTAGTCCCAATAACGCAGATCTCGACCTTGTCCCCAAGTGATTCGTCAATCACAGCTCCCATGACGACATTCGCGTCTTTCCCAAAAGACTCAGTCACCCTGTCCATAATTAGCTGCGTTTCACCGATACTAAATCCAGCACCTCCTATCAAATTAACGAGGAGCTGATCTGCCTTCTTTGAAAACTCAGGAGTATGAAGAAGGGGGCAGAGCTTTAGGTTTTCAAGCGCTTCTTCCGCAGCATTTTCACCCGAACCTTCACCGAGCCCGAAAAGCGTTTTTCCTGCACGATGGGAAAAAACCTGCTGCAACTGGGAAAAATCTAGGTTAATCAATCCCGTTTTGTTCATCATCGACCAAATCGATTTGATCGCTCTTTCGATCCAAGCATCAGCATGGCTAAAGGCGTCTAAAAGGGACGCTCCCGGCTCACTCTCTTGAATGAGCAGATCGTTAGGCAAAGGTATTACGGCATTCGCTACCTCCCTCAAATGCTCCAGCCCATCCTTGGCCACTTTTGCTCTTCCCGCCCGCTCGATCGTAAACGGCATCGTAACGAATGCGATAACGGTCGTTCCATTTTGGGAAGCCAAGTCAGCGAGCACTGGAGATACGCCCGACCCTGTTCCACCTCCCAAACCTGCGGTTATAAAAAGCAAATCGATGCCTTTTACAATACCTTCAAGGACTTGCTTGTCCGCTACGGCCGCTTCCCGTCCTATTGACGAATCCCCCCCTGCTCCGAGCCCACGCGTAACCCGCTTTCCGATACAGTACTTATCAAGCACTGGCGACCCAGCCAAGGATTGTTCATCCGTGTTGATAGCCGTCAGGTCAACCCCATTTGGATTGGAAAGCATCAGTCGATCTACAATGTTGGAACCAGCCCCGCCGATACCAACAACCTTCATTTTGATTCGCCCGGTTTCGTACATCTTAAATCCGTTTATCTTAGTTAAATAGACCCTTCAACTTACCAATTATTCCCGCAGGCTGCCCTTCCGAGCCCACTTTACTTTGGTATTGCAGCCCATACTTTAAAAGCCCCAAAACAACGCTGTACTGAGATTCCCTCAATTCGCCAGAAGCCATTGTTCCGTTTTCTCCAATTCTTGCTGGAACACCAAACACGAGTTCCGCACAATTATCGCTCCGTATCAGGTTGGCACCGCCTCCACTCAAAATCACCCCACCCAAAAGCCTTTCTCGGCGTCCATAGGTACCGAGTTTCTTCCGTACTACCTCAAAAATCTCGGACATCCGCAACTCAACGATCTTTTCGATGCTCCAAAGCGGAATTGGGCGGTCCCCAATTTCGAAATCGTTATTGAGCCAAACTTTCTCCGTCTTGTTCTTATGCTCTAACACAGCAGTCCCGTATCGATGCTTTAGACTCTCTGCCTGGCTCAGGCGCATGCGAAGCCCGATACTCAAGTCATTAGAAATATGGTCTCCCCCAATTGGCATACTACCCGCCATTACGCAGTTTCCATCTTGGTAGACGGCGTAATCTGTCGCACCCTGCCCAATATCGACCACAAGACAGCCATTCGTTTTTTCCTCATCAGACGCTACTACTGAACCCGCCGCGAGAGCTGATAGAACAACGTCATCCACGTGCAAATTGAATCCGTTGATGATATGGATCGCGTCTCCAATCTTTCGTGCATTGCCATGAATAGTCCAATAGCTGGCTTCGAGCCGGTCACCTTCCAGATTCAATGGCTTCTCGACGGACCTATTATCCAGACGATAAGGTCGTCTCAAATGATGAATCACCGCACGGTCTTCAGCCAGGTCTCGACCTTTCGCCATAGTCGACACTTGGTTGATCTCCTCCATGGATACACGACGATCTCGAGATCTTACATTGACCGAAGCTTCGCTCGGAAATCCCTCGATATCGCTGCCACTTACTGCTAGGTAAACTCCATCTATTTTTACTCCAGCTTGCTCCTCCGCCGTTAAAATTGCAGCATGGACACAGTCGCTCGCGTCATGAAAGTCTACGATATCCCCTTTCAAAACACCTTTTGAAGATGACTGTCCGAGGCCGATGATATTCAGGCTGCACCCCTCCACTATTTCTCCGAGCAAAACGGAAATCTTGCTTGTTCCAATTTCAATGCCCGCGATTACTTTAGATTTGTACACGTTCGGAAGCGATTTAAATTTATGTAGTCTTTAGTTCGATACTCTAACGAGTCATTGCCACGTTAGTAACCGGAACCTGTGAATTCATTGTCAAGTCCACTTTGGCGATGCTCTTGATGGAATGACTCTTGTGGTAATCAATTATGTAATCCAGCTCAGCCAATTGGCGTCGGTAGTCCGTTGAAACCTGCTCAAAGATGATTTCTTTGGCAAAATTGCTTTTCACAATCAGCTTCGGAAGGGCTTCTAGCGAAACTACTTTCCAAGATCGGTAAATGTGTGGAGCGATTTCAAAGGCTTCAGACAAAAGCTTGCCCACATGTTCCATACCTGTGATCGCCTCGTACTGGTCCCCGCTTCGCTTCAATCGAATTCCGTCAAGAAAAGGCAATAGGCTAATTCGCTTCGAATCGTAGCCGATCCCCTCATAGACGACTCCCGTCCGATCAACAAGAAGCGTAATTCTTCCACGCTCAACGTCCTCCGCAAGAATTTTGGCGATGGGCTCTCTTTCCTGAATAGCAATGTAGAGCGTATCCGGAAGCTGGCGGGCTATCTTGACGGAAGAAACTTGTGCTTGAAGTTCCAGTCTCTCCTTTAAAATCCCCAAATCTAAACCAAGCAAATTCGGCTTTTCATCACCATCTAGGCCAAGATAGTTGAGTACCCATTCACGGGACAGAGCGTCACTCTCAATTTCGATGCTCTTTATTGGAAGCGACTTTCCCGCCCTCGTCAGCGCCGAAGAAACGCCTTCCGTCATGAGAAATAATTTTGCCCCTCCCACTAGCACTACTACGATAATAAAATAGAAGGCAAATTTACGGCAGCGACAAAAAATCGCTCTTTTAAGAGCAGCTGAGCTCATACTCTTCGCCTTAACGTCTTGGTCGATATCTTTCCAAGACCTAGATCTGCTAGCATTTTTAGACGGTTTTCCCCGAGACATATCAACAGACTGAATACTTAGAAAAAAATCTCAAGAACGCAGGCTCTACTAATTTTTTTAACAGAGCTTTAAAATTTATCCCCGCCGCTGCTGCAGACATGGGAAGGAGACTTGTTTCCTTCATCCCCGGCAGGGTGTTCACCTCCAAAACAAATGGGTGATTTGATTGGCTGAACATAAGGTCGACTCTAGCATAATCCCTACAGCCGCAGGCCACAAATGTCCGCTCTACGATCTCTTTTATCTCACATTCCAGCTTTGCTGAAAGTGGTGCTGGTACAAAAAACTCGGTTAACCCCTTTGTATACTTACTCGCGAAGTCATATTGCCCCGATCTGGGTCGAATCTCGACGATTTCGGTCGCTTTTCCGTCCAGCACGCCTACCGAAAGCTCTTTCCCAACGATCATCCTTTCCAACATCCAGTCATCGAACTTGAGATCTGAAAGCAAATTTTCCAGCTCCTCGACCGAATTCGCAAAACCGAGCCCAATACTGCTTCCTTGCTTCACCGGTTTCAGAACGACTGCCGACCCCAATTTTTCAATCACTTCTCCCGGATCCGGGGGCGATTGTCGATGAAAGGCTATTTGTTCTGCAACCGGAATACCAGCATTACTCAGCACTGACTTTGTCTTCACCTTGTCAAAAGTGAGCTCGCTGCTCCGCACATCGCTTCCCGCATATTCGATTTCCTCTAGCTCCAACAAAGACTGAAAAGAACCATCTTCTCCAAACGTTCCGTGGAGGGTGGAAAACACCACATGTCGCTTTTTATTCAGTTGTACGGGGACAGACTCCTCCGACAGCTCAATTCGCTCTACCTCGAAAAGCGACCCAAACGCTTCAGCAACTGCCAAACCTGAACTTAATGAAATTTCCCGTTCTGCGGACGTTCCTCCGCATACCACAGCCACTACTGGATTGTTTTTCATGACAGAACATCTTTCCATTCACTGCCGTAAAGCAAAGCCTCTGGTTCGAGGTCTACGGATCTTCTCAATTTTGCGGCTCTTATCACTAATCGCACCAGTTCTATCACATCCTCGCTTGTTGCACCGCCCCGATTTATGATAAAATTTCCGTGAACCAGACTGATTTCAGCGCCTCCGATTGCAGATCCTTTCAGACCGAGCTCATCAATGAGCTGCCCCGCGGAGGCACCTTCGGGATTTTTGAAAATGCAACCAGCACTGGGTTCCCTTGGCTGGGACTCTTTACGCTTCGACTGGTAGACATCGATCGCCTTGCGCAATTCCACTTCCTGTTGCCCAACGGAACTAGCGACCAATATAGCATCCAAGGCAATCGCACTCTCGAGTTCTCGACAATGACGGTAGCCAACACTCAGCTCCTTCACATTCGTTTCGACTAAGGTTCCATCAAGCTTGATAAACCGAACGCTCTTAACGACATCGAACATCCATCCACCCATTGCTCCCGCGTTCATTCGTAGGGCACCACCGACGCTTCCAGGAATTCCTTCCAAGAACTCAAACCCTTCGAGACCTTTACGGCAGGCGATACCACAAAGTTCCTTAATTCTCATTCCGGCTCCCACTCGGATTTCGCCTTCCGATAAAGTCTCATAACGCCTCCAGTGAGGATGAGAAAGACGAATTACCAATCCTGATACTCCGCTATCGGGCACTATGAGGTTGGATCCTCGACCTAATGGATAAGCCGGAATTCCGCTTTCATGGCAAACTCGTAGTGCCGTCGCCAGTTCTGGTTCAGAAGCTGGCTCAAAATACAGTTCCGCCGTACCCCCAAGTCGAAGGGTTGTCTTGTTGCTTAAGGGTTCTTGAGAACGAATTTTGGAACCATAATCAAGCACGCTCGATAATTCTGAATACAGCCCTCCCCAACGCCAGTCTTTCGCAAAGACATTTTGGACAAATTGGCGTGCCAAAATGTCTGTTTTGCCGGCTCCCAAAAAAACTACATTCAAGAGATTACCCTCAACGATTTTTGACTCAAGAACGCGGAGCAACGCGTCCTCATCAGAGTGGAATTCGCAGTGCTCGAAGTGATTTTTGCAGGCATCCCACAAATCACGCCCACTACCCCCTTCGATTGGATCCTCCGATGCCTCGTACACCTCTAAAAGATGTACGTAATCGAAGCCCGACAACTCGGCAGCCAACTCTCTTTTCAGCCAAAGCGTTCTCGAATAGCGGTGAGGCTGGAAAACGGCAATCGTTTTCCTTGAAGAGACTGACGCCAGACCTTCCCTAATAGCAGCTATCTCCACAGGGTGGTGAGCGTAGTCTTCAATAACATTCAATGTAGGTGAAAAATAGAGACACGACTGACGCCGCTTAATCGGCGTAAATCGCACCTTCGCCAAATCTGGCTTTTTGAGTCCCGCCGCTTCCATTGCGGCTAAGGCCATTTGCTGATTATTCTTACTGAAGTCGCCCAGTTGATTAGTCGCCAATCGCCCGGAATTTTCGACTTTACCATACCTAATTCGATCCTGTTCCAAATACTCTCCTACTGAACTGCGTATTACTTCATTCAATACAACGTGCCCAGTTGTTCTGTTTCCCAATCGCCTGAAAATGTCTAGGTATTCTTTTTCCGTTGCATATTTTGAATGGTGATCATGATCTGCGTTTAGAATGATTGAAATTTCAGGACTAAATTCCTCAATCGTTCCATCGCTTTCGTCCAGCTCGACGATCATCCATTCTGATTGAGTCCATCTTCCGGGGTCTCTCTTCGAAGCGAAGCACCCCCCCATCGCATAGCTAGGCTCTTCGCCAATAGATTCAAAAAGATCTATCAATAACCCGGTGGTAGAAGTTTTACCATGGGAACCTGCTACCGCAATTAGCCTCTTTCCTTTGACAACGTCCGCTAGAAATAAACCTCGCTGAATCTGTTTCCAACCGCGACGACTCGATTCCTCCCTCGAAGGGTGTGAATCTCCAATCACGGATGAATAAATAACTAGTACCTCACTATTTTTGATATCAGAGGCGGACTGGATAGGAATTTGATAACGCTCCAAAGTTTCCTTCGCCTCGGAGGTCATCCGGTTATCCTCGCCGCTGACATTCGCCCCCGCTTGTTTTAAGCAAAGCGATAAAGGCAGCATTCCAGCTCCTGAAACTCCAATCAGGTGAATTCTCCGAATTTCCGAAGAGCGTTTTAGTGGCATTAGGTCACTTCAAGGGCCTCCTTCTGCCCGTCTTTATTCGTGGTGGCCAAACGCTCCAGATCTTCAGCAATTTCGGATTGGGAGTTCGGCTGGTCCATAGCTTCAAGATTCTCCATTAATCGATTACGTTTTTCGTCACTAGAAATCACATCCAAAACTATATTCAGGAGACTCTTCATTTCTTCTTGCCGACATAAAACCCCGCCTCCTTGAGTTACAAATCTCTGTGCATTGAAAAGCTGGTGATTGTCTGCCGCATGCGGATATGGGACCAATATTGCGGGTACTCGACATCGAATAAATTCAGCAATACTGCCTGCACCCGCTCTGGAAATCGCCAAGTCCGCAGCCGAAAGCACTATTGCCATTTGTTCGCTGAATTCCATAAAGATCGTCTTTGATTGAGCTGCCTCATCCGAATCGATAATTGTACTTTTCGAACAACCACCAGAAATACCTGTTAGACACAGTAACTGGATTTGGTTTTCGTTTAAAATTCTCGAGTGTTGTTTCGCCCACTCATTCAGAGCCAAAGCCCCCTGGCTTCCTCCAAAAACGAGTAATAATTTTTTATCAGGGTCAAATCCCAAAACACGCTTGGCTTCACCCTTAGAGCGACGTTCAAATTCCAAGCGAAGTGGCATCCCCACATTTCGTATACAGTCTTTCTTCGCTTCTTTCAGAACTACTCCATTTGGGAGGTACACACGACTCGCAAATCGACTCGTGAAACGAGTCACCCTACCCGGAATCTGATTTGCTTCATGAATCGCAACTGGAACTCCGCTGCGGGCGCCGGCCAAAAGAGCAGACGCGGATATAAAACCACCAAAGCCAACCACAAGCTCCGGACCGCTCGACCGAATGATTCGAACACAAGATCGATAACCGTTTAGCAAATCCCTCAGAAATCGGAAAAATTTGACGGGATGAAAACTTAGCCCACTACCAGCGATAGCTTCATACTTAAATTGGGTATACTTATGAACGACCATCGAATCTACCTGCTTGCCGCTGATTAGCAATTTGCATTCCCAACCGCGAGAAAACAGCTCCTCAGCAAGAGCGATTCCAGGCGCCAAGTGCCCCCCTGTTCCGCCACATGCGATCAGAGCTCGTCTCATTCTCAGATTTCTTTTAGTTTTCTCTTGGTATCATTCAACACTGGGGATTTCCACGCTAAGCTTGTATTTAATATCAACGCTACGCACAAACCCATTACTAGGAAGTTGGATCCTCCGTAGCTTATAAATGGTAAAGGAAGCCCTGTAGTGGGCAAGGAGCCCGTAACCACCCCCAAATTCACCAGAGCTTGGATACTGATGGTGAGGAGACATCCTGATGACAATAAGAACTGGTAGGAATTGGGGGCTTTTCTAATATGACTCACCCCGGCCAAAAACAATACCATAAAAACGAGCACCACAGCCATCGTAGCTATTAGGCCCAACTCTTCGCCGACTATCGCGAAAATGAAATCCGTATGCGCTTCAGGTAGTGACTTCAGTTGTTGTCTTCCATTCCCCGATCCAACCCCATCAATTCCTCCGGCACCAAATGCCAGAATGGCCTGCCAAACCTGGTAGGAATCACCTGATTTATTGCCTTCCATATCCATAAACGCAGTTAGGCGACTGAGGCGCTCAGGATCTCTAGAGATGAGAAAGAAAACAGAGACCGTAGAGGTGATCGCTGACCCTACGAGATAAAATACATTCGTGCCCGCAAGGTACAATACACAAAAGCTAACCATCGATATAATCAGAGCGGTACCAAGATCGGTTTGCATCATGATCAATCCAACAATTAGGCCAATCGCCAAACACGGAACCACAAACCCCTTCCAAAAAGTGCCCGATTCCTTCCGTATCAAACTGAAGTAGTGAGCCAGAAAAAAGATTAATCCGATTTTCGCAAACTCTGCGATCTGCAAGCCGAAAGGTCCGAAGCGAAACCAGCTCCGACTACCATTTATAACCGATCCAATACCTGGAATCAAAACGAGTACGAGCCCCACTAAGCAAATCGCATATAGCACCCAAACAAATTTCCGAGCCCATTCTAGATTAATTTTCAGAACCATCAAACCAGCTACGAAAGTGATGCCCATCCACATCATTTGTTTCTCAATTATCTGATAAGGATTATTAATATCGATCGGAAGACTCGCGCTAAACAAAACAGACACACCAAGCATCGCCAAAGCGAAGACGCACACAACTATCGCAACAGCGGGATTCAGAACCCCATGATGTCCGGTATGGACCGCTTTCGTCTTTCGCTTCGCCATATACCAATAAAACCGGATACCGTTAGTTATCTATTTGGATGACTGGTTGCTCAATCCAACCTTCGTCCTCTAGGAAGTCGTCCTCATCAGGAAGAATCAGTTGTGCATCTTCTTGTATTATACTTAGCGTTGGCTCAAGGTCTCTCTTTTCGACAACAACCGGAGGTGGCGACGAGCGAGGCGTGGTAGAAAGGCTACTTGGGATGATAAGCATTTGCCCGGGATTAATTCGGGATGGGTTTTGAATGTCATTATGCAGAATCAAGTCTTTGGCCGAAACATCGTACCGGATGGCAATCGAGGACAAGGTGTCTCCTGGCGCGACCACGATCTGGAGCCCCTGCTTCCTCAAGGGGGTTAGAGCAATACTCTCCTTACGTCCATTTGGGATGACGAGTTTTTGACCCACTCTGATCAAATCGCCGCTTAGTTCGTTTGCTGCTCGAAGTGCGCTCAACGTAACTCCTTGGTTCGCTGCAATCCGGGAAAGAGCGTCACCGCTTTTCACCACGTAAATACTTCCGTCGACAACCGGTTCCGATTGGGCTGAACCACCTACCGGTTTAGGAGCCTGACCAGAACTAGGAACATTGAGGACTTGTCCTGGCTGGATATTTACCGTCAATCCAGGATTCATGGACTCGAGCTGACTTTGTGAAACGCCAAACTTCTGCGTTATTCCCCAAATACTGTCCCCACTTCGCACTGTGTAACGAACAAACTTCGACATGCTACTTGGCGCTATTATATTTTGAAGCTGTCCCGCCCCACTTCCTTCTGCAGGACTACGACCTAAAGGCGTCAGTACACCACTATCAAAATTTACTCTAGAAGGAGGCGACGCTAGCGGACTGGCTTTTCCCGATCTCCCCGGACGTCTCGGTTCGAATCTCTGCTTACTTGAGATTTCTGGAAGCGTTGCCCGATTGACAGAGCTTCCATCATCCGCATTGAAACCGGTCAATTGATTGGCTCTCGAATCAAAACCGGTGCCACTAACAGTAGGAGCAAGAGCATTCGGATCATCGCTAGACCAATTTACAATACCATTAGCTCCGGCTACCGACACTCGACTATCTTTAAATCCACTGTTTCCAAATCCACTCATCAGGTATAGGATCACTATAACAATCACATGGGCCCCAGCAATGACTCCGATTCGTAATACTTTCATCTTAAACTCTTTCTCACCAAGTTCTAACATCACAAATGCTACTCGCTCCTTACAAACAGTCAACAGCCTTTCGAAACACCTCACCTCTTTGTACGTAATTTTCAAACATATCGAAACTCGCAAACCCGGGACTAAAGACGATGTTGTCTTCGATTTCAGCAGTTGCAAACGCCTTTGTGACCGCTTCCTCCAAAGTATCGTGAATAGTTGTTTCGATGCGATCACGATTCAACGCTTTTCTTAATTGGATCGCCGTCTTTCCAATAAGCGAGGCGTATTTTAACTTCGGTGCAATGCGTCTGGCAAAATCTTCGATATCACCGCCTTTGCTCTCACCCCCTCCTAGCCAAACAACCGGCTTCTCAAAACGTTTCAAACCACCCAAAACCGCATGAAAATTCGTCGCTTTGGAATCATCCCAAAAACGAATTCCCCCCTTCTCACCCAAGTATTGCATCCGATGCGGTGCCTTCTTAAACAGGTGGGCTGCTTCTACAAGCAAACTTTCATCAAGCTCAAGAGATAACCAAAGTGCTCGCGCCATCAAGTAGTTGCTTTTCTCGGGTTCAGTCGCAAAAACGCTACCTCTCAAACCCAATTCACCTGTACTATGATCCGATTTAACGACTGCCGCTTTTGGCAGATCCAACCCGATTCCAACTCCATAGTCATAAACTGAGGAATCCACAAACAGCGAATCTTTCCTGGCGTTGGCAACAATTCTGTATTTGCTTTTGAAATACGCTTCCTGCGAACCGTGTCGATCTAGGTGATCTTCGTCGAAATTGGTCCATAGCACATGATCCGCCTTCAACTCTCTAATCTGCTCAGACTGGAAAGAACTGATCTCGCAAACCGCAATTGCCTCTAGATTGCGATCCTCCGCTAACAGTTCGCAGAGCGGCTTTCCAATATTGCCAACCGCAAAGGATTCAATTCCAACATGGGAGAACGCCTCGTGCAAGAATGAGGTAAGTGTCGTCTTGCCGTTCGTTCCCGTCACCGCAATCAATGGGCCCTGCCAGAGCGACGCCCCAAGGTCAAACTCCGGAATCACGCGGCAGCCGTTCTGTCGCGCTCGCTCGATCCACACGTGATCATGTCGAAAGCCGGGACTACAAACAACCAAACCGGCAGCTTTAGCCGAAGAATCGTCAAACAGTCTCCCTTCTCCCACATGCGTTCCTTCATCATAGAGGAGAGGGTTCCCTCCCAATTTCTCGATCAGTGCTTTCACTCCTATCCCACTTTTGCCCGCGCCTAGAATAGCCACCTGCGAATCTAGACAGGTCTCAAGCCATTCAGGGATCTGTGCGGTCAATAGACTCATCGGATTTTCAAAGTAGCCAAACCCGCAAAAGCAAAAATTAAGGAAAGGATCCAAAAACGTATTACAACCTTTGTCTCAGCCCAGCCTTTAAGCTCAAAATGATGATGAATAGGAGCCATTCTAAAAATCCGTTTCCCCGTGCTCTTGAATGACATTACCTGTAGGATGACTGACACTGTCTCCATAACGAAAATACCCCCAACAATTATGAGTGTTACCGCTTGATGAGTCATAAATGCGATCACACCGACTAGTCCTCCTAAAGCCAGCGATCCCGTATCCCCCATGAATATCTCAGCGGGATGGGCATTGTACCAAAGAAAAGCCAATCCGCCCCCTACAATCGCAGCACAAATGATACCCAATTCGCCCACCCCAGGCACATGAGAGATAAGCAGGTATTCTGAAATGATGAAATTGCCTGCTGCATAAGCCATAATGGAGTAAACAATAGCCACCGTAATAGTGCACCCTATCGCCAATCCGTCTACTCCGTCAGTAACGTTTATTGCATTGCTCGCCCCAACTAGAACCAAAAATAGAAACCCGAACAATGCCCACAAAGGCATCTGGGTCATCACCGCATTCTTGACGAATGGCAGCCAAAGCTCCTGAACTTTGTCCACACTCATCGGGTTGTTAAGGAGAATAAACAAAGTTGCGGCAGCGGTAAGGCCTTGCCAAATCAGTTTCCCTCTCGAAGGAAACCCTTTGCTGTTGTGCTTCGAAACCTTTAGATAGTCATCGAGGAAGCCTAGCGACGTTAAACTGGTGTAGACGAAGAGAGCTGTCAGAGTCCAAACATTAAATTGGGCCCATAGCAATACGCTCAAGCTGACGGAGACGAATATCAGAAGTCCCCCCATAGTCGGCGTATTCTTCTTGCCCGAATGCAATTCTGCCAGCTTCCCCACCTCTGACTCATCGCGAAAACTTTGCTGAAAACTAAGCCTTCCGAAAAGTCTGATCAACCAAGGCCCTATGATGTATCCAATGAATAAAGCTGTCCCCGCTGCAAATAGCATTCGTAGAGTCAAAAACCGCAAGAGTCGCAGAGGACCAAAAACTTCCTCGTACTGGGATAGGTAACTTAGCATGGAGTCCTTTCATCAACAGTTATTTTTGGAAGATACTCCATCACTTTCTCAAGTCGATATTTGCGGCTTCCTTTCAAAAAGACATCTCCTTCAAATTCTGCTAGAATTAGCTTCAATGTTTCGAGGCTCTCGAGTTTTTCTACATGTCCCCTCGACCTCTCTGAAACTTGAATTCCCTCTAAAACCCAATCCGCTCCCTCGCCAATTAGATAGGCCCTGTCACGCGGTCTCAAGCAAAGCTCGTAACCAATCCGCTTATGCCATTCTTCTGACTCGGAACCCAATTCTTCCATACTGCCGATGACGTACAGCCTATTTTCAGCTGGTTCCGCACGGGTTCTGAAATTGTTGAGGGAATCTAGCATGGACAATGGGTTGGCGTTGTAGCAATCCAAATACACTCGGGATTTCCCTACTTCGATCCACTCACCTCTCATTCCGCTAGGCTTCCATTTTTCCAATCGCTCCTGGACACTTTCGGGAGAGACACCAAGACTCCTAGAAACCACAATGGCCAGAGCGACATTCGATGCCAATCCTCGTCCCGTTCCCTCCACAAAGTATGACTCATCCCTCTTTCCAAAATTCAATCGCATACCGGATCCTAATTTCTCGATCTGATAATTCCATCCCGATGAGCCAACTGACGATTCTGATTCCAAGACGAAAATTCCCTCTTCAGCATTCAAATATTCCCGATACAGTCGACAGGTCTCTCCGAGGTAAACCGTTTTCGACCTGGCTTTACTCGCAAGTATGCCCTTCTCTCTCGCAACACCTTCCACCGAGCCGAGCCCCTCCAAATGAGAAGGCCCAATCGCAGTGAAAATCACTCGATCGGGATTGATTGTATCCACGAGAGTCTTCATTTCTCCTCGCTCGCTTATTCCGGCCTCAATAACGGCAAAATCACATTCATTAGAGTTAATTCCAAGCAGGGTAGACGGCACTCCAATCAAATTGTTGAGATTGCCTCGGGTTCCTTGGGCCGCAGGAAATCCTCCGAGCAACTGGCAAAGCAGTTCCTTAGTAGTTGTTTTACCACAGCTTCCCGTAATCGCTACCACTGGGAAATTCCAAGTTTTGCGAAATCCTTGAGCTATCGCCAGGTAAGCCTTTAATGTGTCGTTTACGCATAACAAGGGAAAGCGTCTGCTGAACTCCATGTTTTTCTGAACGATTGCCCCAATCGCGCCCTTAGCCTGCGCATCGGCAAGAAAATCATGCCCGTCTCTTTGGTGCGTTTTGAAAGCTACAAAAAGGTCTCCCTTTTTCAAAAGTCTCGTATCGTACGCAAATCCTTTGATGGACTTTACAGGCGGTTCACCCAACCACTCTCCGTTACTCCATCTCAAGAGATCGCTCCCGTCCAATCCTACCATTTCAGATTCTTCCGCCCAATTTCATCGACTCCAACAACTCTCTTGCAACCTTTCTGTCATCAAAAGGAACCACGGTGTCACCGTATTCCTGAAAAGGCTCATGTCCCTTTCCCGCAATCAAAACACAATCTCCCGGATCAGCACTTTTCAAAGCCAGTTCGATTGCCCTTCTACGATCCAATACAAATTCAATCTTCGAATCACCCGATACCCCTTCCCGCATATCATCAAATATTTGCTCTTGCACCTCCGAACGGGGATTGTCGGTTGTAGCCCAACAATAGTCTGCCAATTCCGTGGAAACTTTCGTCATCTCAGCACGTTTTCCACGATCGCGATCTCCGCCACACCCAAAGACCACTTTTACCTTTCCCGGAGTGATCTCTTGAAGCATTTTCAAGGCGTTTTCTAAGGCGTTTCCAGTATGAGCATAGTCCACTACAACTTCAAAAGGCTGCCCAGTACTGACGCGTTCCATTCTTCCCGGAATTCCTCCAAACGAATTCAAACTACCAATACTTTTCTCGACCGGGACGTCTTCTAGAACCGCCATTGAAAGAGCGGCCAAGGTATTACTCACATTGTATAGCCCGATAAGAGGCGAGTTGACAAGATACCGTTTACCATCCCATTCCAGCGTGAAAGTCGCTCCGTCCGGAGCTAATTCAATATCCGTGGCCCTAAGCCGTGCCTTTTTGGATGTGCCAAAAGTAATCGTGGACTCTTCTTTATGCTCCTCCGCAAGACGGCGACCATAAGCGTCATCTACGTTCAATACCAATTTTTTTGGCCCAGTGCCAATCTCTCCATGAATAAATCGTCTTTTCACCGCGAAATAGTTCTCCATGTCCCCATGATAGTCTAAATGGTCACGGGTCAGATTCAGAAAGACCCCTACTTTAAATTTCAGCTCTGCTATTCTGAGCTGGTCGATTCCATGCGAGCTGACTTCCATGACGGCACGGGTACAGTCGAAGTCCCTCATCTGCGAAAGCAGTTCGCACAACTCGTGTGCTTCAGGAGTTGTTCGAAACGAGGGGAGGACTCGATCGACGAGGTCATACCCAATAGTCCCCAAGCATCCCGTTTTTACGCCATCGAGCGAAAGGAAGTGTTTCGCCAAATATGATACCGTAGTTTTCCCATTCGTACCGGTTATTCCAAATAAATCGATGCCCTTGTCAGGCTTGCCAAAAAAACGCCTCGCTACCTTTGCTAAAGTCAGGCGCGGATCATCCGCTTGGACAAATACCGCTTTCGAATTCCCGAATCGTCGAGGTTCGCTCGAGACGACACCGACAGCCCCTCTTCGAAGAGCCTCGTCAATAAACGCACTGCCATCCTGCCTAAGTCCAGGAAGAGCGAAAAACAGGCTCCCAGGAGTAACACGTCTACTGTCGATCACCAGTCGAGTCACAATAGGGTCAGGAGAACCCCGCTTTAATTTGGCCCCACTTTTCCGTATCAACTTACTTAGGCTCTTCCCACTGCCACTCATTTTCTTCAGTTTATCCATTCGACACCCAATCTTATATTGTTCCAGTGCCGGTCGACTTCTCAATTTGCCCATCTCCCCAGAATCAATTGCTTGTTTCCACCGGAGTTGGTCTCCCACTCAGAGCAAAGGCTGCTCTCTCTTCTTTAGGTGATATCGCGTAGTAGGGAATCAGCTTCTCTGATATCCGCCTGAAAGCGGGCACCGCCGTTCCACTTCCTGACACCGGCATATCTTTCCTTGATCCGTCAACAATCACGGTAATTACCAAACTGGGGTCATCTGCAGGGAAAAATCCAGAAAATGAGCCGATGTGATGATGGGAAGAGTACCGACCATCAACGATCTTTTGTGCGGTACCCGTTTTCCCGGCAACCCGATAGCCCGAAATGAAGGCCCCATGGGCCGTCCCTCCAGGGGAAGCGGTCTTAACAAGAAGCTGACTCAAGGTCTTGGCCGTTTCACTGGAAATGACGCGGCGCTTCACCATCGGGCCATAGGTCACGACCTCCTTGCTTTCGGTATCCAATATCCGGGAGACCACTTGAGAACGCATTAGCAAACCTCCATTCGCCACTGACGCCATGGCGTAGTGAATCTGCAAGGGCGTCGCCGATATGGCGTGGCCCATCGTCATCCGTGAAAGCGTCAGCCCGTCCCAATTTCGAACGGGGTGGAGAATCCCTCTGGATTCAATTCCGATGTCCAGGCCTGTCTTCTCGCCAAATCCAAATCTTCTTACATAATCGTAGAACTTTTCTGAGCCTACAAGCGTTCCTAAGTGGGCAGCCCCTCGATTCGACGAATAGGTAACGATTCCCTCAACCGAGAGAACTCCAAAAGTCTTCCAGTCTTTCGGTAGTTTAGCGACGTAGCCATTTGGCATCCTCAATGTCGGAAGCGAACAGTCAAATTTCGAGTGAATATCCACCACGTCCTCCTCCAAAGCAGCACTCGCGGCAACGATCTTAAAGGTTGAACCTGGTTCAATCGGATCAGTCATCGCTCGATTCTTATGGCTCGATTGATCGAATTTCGCATAATGGTTTGGATCAAACGTCGGGTAATTTGCGAGACCTAAAAGGAATCCGCTGTACGGATCGGAAACGATAATACACGCTGACTCTGGGTGATACTCTTCCGCTATTAGCTCGAGCTCAGCCTCTATCTGGTGCTGCACATAAGAGTCAATCGACAAGGCTAGGCTCATACCGTCCCTCGCTGGGACATAACGTCTTCTAAATTGTGCCATTTCTTGGCCTGCCGTAACTTCTGACTCACGCCAGCCACGCTGCCCATTCAAGTAGAAATCAAACTCTTTCTCTATCCCGAATACGGATTCGCCATCCCTCCGAACCAGTCCGACCACGTGGGAAGCTAGCGATTTCTTAGGATATACCCGCTCGTACTTCCGAGTTCCATACAACCCGGAAATCTCTAAATCTACGATTTTCTGGTATTTTGCTTCGTCAATCCTCCTCGCCAATAACCGCCATCTTTCTCGACCTGATTTTTGACTATCAGGCAATCGGTTTTCAACTACGCCGAACCCTTTTTCTACATCCCATAGTTCCTTCCCCAACAGCAGACTTAGCTTGGAAAGCTTACCCAAGTCCTTTTCCTTTAAAAGTGTAGGATCAATTCCTACTTCCAGCAGCGTTTGACTGGTCGCAAACAATTCCTTTCCACCATTGAGATCATAGGTGAAAATATCCCCTCTTCTCGAATTGAGAGGAATCACCCTATATCGGCTGTTTTCCAATTCCTTAGTCAGTCGAGGGGCATCGACTACGTGCAATTTGACAAGACGATACCCTATCGCCCCGTATCCAAAAAGAATACACAAAGCGAGTGTCCAGAACCTTATTCTTGGAGCAAAGCTCTTCGCCATTAGACACTAATTAACTGTAGAAAGGGACGCGGTGAAAACACTATTAGCACTCTTTTCGTACAACCGCAATTCAACGTTCTCCGTTACGTGTACAATCTGATTGTAAACGGGTTCCCGAAGACCCAGATTGAGTTTTCGGTTCAAATCCATCAGCCGATCTGTCGACATCCCTATCGCCAGTTGGACATCTAATTGGGAAAGCCATCGACGCTCTTCAACAATCTTTTGCTCGATCGCGTGAAGCCGGTTCGCCGTTTGCGACGTCTGGTGCCGCATCCAAACGGTCAATACTCCGAATCCTCCAACGAGGGCTAGCGAGGTCAAGGAATAAAGAATTAGGCGATTCAGAATTCGATTAGCCTTGCGGGAATTATTTGATTTCCGATTCATCTGGCCTCCAAATTCGACAAAGACGAATCCTGAAACGCCGGATACGCTCTCTCGAATAAATTGAACGAAATTGATGGTTTATTCGAGCTGATCACCTCGCTCCTTTTGTATTCAAATGTGCCACTTTCCAATGGCAAATGTGTGATCAAGGCCGCGAATTGACGATTCAGTGCTTCTTTGAGTGTAATACCGTTATTCATTATCCTACTACTACTTTTTGTCTTGGTGGTTATCATTCCCTACGACTCCGACTTCCTTAGCACTCTGAGTTTCGCCGATCTACTCCGAGAATTTATCGCGATTTCCGTATCACCTGCTACTGCTGGGCGGCGGGTAAGCAACTCCGCCTTTACTTCACGCATGTCCTGGGGCCGATTATCTCCTGGCTCCGGTCGTCCCGCCCATCGCCGAAACAGATTCTTTACGATTCGATCTTCCAACGAATGAAAGCTAATCACACACAATCTGCCGTTGGGCTTTAATCGTTTGAACGCAGCTGGGAGTCCGACTTTGATGACATCGATCTCGTTATTGACCACTATTCGAATCCCTTGGAAGGTTTTCGTAGCGGGGTGGATTTTCGAAGCAAAACGCAGCCTCGCCGGAGTGCAGGATAAGACAATTTCCGACAGGTCTTGGGTGGACTTGAGTAGTGACCGGGTTCGGGCTTCGATGATCGCGTCGACGATACGCCGCCAGTTTTTTTCTTCTCCGTAAACGCGGATTGCTTGTATCAGCTCTCGCCGACTAGCAGACCTTAGCCAGTCGGCAGCTGAAATACCCGTTTCCGGATTCATTCGCATATCAAGGGGAGCTTCTCCTTTGAAAGAAAAGCCGCGATCTAACTGATCGAGTTGAAAAGAGGAAACTCCAAAGTCGAATAGGATGCCGTCGAAGGGCCCCTCTTCTAAATTCTCCAGATTTGCGAAATTCATGCGGCGAAACTGAAATCGGCCACCAAATTCTTGAGTAAATTGATCCGCTCGCTCGATTGCTTGTGGATCTTGATCCAGGGCAACAACGCTCGTGTCAGCAGCTTCTAAGATCAACCGTGTGTGACCTCCACCACCGAAAGTGCAGTCCAAATAGACCCCTCCGCCTTTGGGATCGAGAAAAGTCAGCGTTTCTTGCGAAAGTACTGGGACATGAACATCCATCGGCGCGTTCGAAAGGTAGCTATCTAAAATTGAAATCATAGAAGCCTTTTTCCCTCTGCTCAGCAATTCGATCGCTCGATTCGGACCTCCGTTGGTTGGCCAGCTCTTTCATGCTCTTACGAACCGTCACTTTGTCAGGAGCCGGAACACCAATCTCCCAACTGTTGCGGTTGCGCTCAACTCCGTGGCCAAAGGTCCCACTCATTCCAAAAAGCTGAAGTCGACCTATCCCATCACCTCGACTTAGGCGGTCGGATGTAAAACCGAAAATCGATAAAATTATTGAATTTCGTCTCTTTATCATGCTTGTACCACTCCTCTACCAGTTAACTCGCTTCATTAGTTTGCCCAAATCTTCATTGTTCGCTTTGGGATCGATGTTCGCCCATCTTCCGGGGCTCCAAATCCGGAAGTTGACCATACGCCCTACAAGAATCGCCTCTTTCTCAATTCCAGAATGTATCAGGAGATCCTCCGGCAAATTGATCCGACCTTGCTTGTCACAACTGAAAAAAGTAGCTTGTGAAAATACTTTATCCTGCAGTTCCTGAGCGTCCTCGTCACTTAGCTGCTGTGCTTCAACTTTATCGTACAGCTTCGCCGCCTGCTGTGGCGGAAGTACTAGAACGCAACCACCGGGATCAGGAAGTGCCAAATACCCATCATCTGAATCTCCATCAAATCGCCACTTCGAAGGTATCGCTAAGCGACTCTTCGAGTCCAAATTACGCTGGTGATGGCCAACGTAGATCATTCTGGTGCAGGATGACATGGGTGAGTTTTTTAGATTCGTGGGAAACTCCCCCAAAATTCCCCATTTCCCCCCATACTGTCAAAATCTTTCGCCACCTCGACTCACCTTAAGTATAAACATTTTGTTAATGGGGATTTTTTAGCGGAATTTTTACTTGCCCAGTTCCAAATCGCAGAGTCTAGACGGGATCAAAGAAATAAGTACTTGATTTTCGCGATGCGATATCAAGCTCGGCATTGAAAATCTGAATTCAAGTCTTAGCTTTTTGATAATGATTCCACCGAAAAACATGCAGCTGATTGGTTCCGAACTAGCGATCGCTTGGGAAGATGGCGAAGAGAGCTACATCGACTCGCCGAAACTCCGGGCCAATTCTCCAAGTGCCTCAGCTTCTGGGGAAAAGGACATCTTTGGCACGCAATATGGAGGCGAGACAGGGAAGGACCACTCGCAAGTCGAAATCGAATCGTGGGCTCCGGTTGGCAACTACGCCATTCGATTCCATTTCTCCGATGGGCACAGAACCGGAATTTACTCCTACGACCTACTACGAAAATTGGGGGGATATTGATCGTGTCCAACCTCGTTGAAGCGATTTCGTTCGACGCCGCGGGAACACTACTTTTTCCCAAACCTTCAGTCGGAGTAATTTACCAAGAGGTGCTCGCGGCACACGAGCTAGTGCTCGATTCCCACCACTTGGAGCAGGCCTTCCAAGCTTCGTTCAAAAAGGTCAAAAAAGACCCCTCCATCCCCGATCCTGAAATTCGTGAACGCGCCTATTGGAAAACGGTGGTTGCAGAATCAATCCTGCACCTAACTTCGCTGCCCAATAATTACGAGACCGTATTCGCAGCGCTGTGGCAGGAGTTTGCTAAAGGAAGCCGATGGAGACTAAACGAAGGGGCATTCGATCTCTTCGACTTTCTAGACAGCCGGGGAACCCCATTCGTTTTGCTAACGAATTGGGACGCACGAGTTCGATCCGTTCTCATCGACCACGGATTAATGGACCGATTTTCGTACCTTTTCATTTCGTGCGAGATCGGGTCCGAAAAGCCAGACCGAGGCATTTTCGATTTTGCGGCCAGCTCCTTAAGCATTAAGCCAGACAATATTCTCCACGTAGGAGACCACTACAATCAGGATGTTCTCGGAGCTCGAAATGCTGGCTGGATGGCCGCTCATTTTACATGTGCGGATGAATCTACGGCGGAGGACGCCAATACGATTTCCCGTTTGGGTGAGCTATGCGACAGATTTGAATTTGCCTAAAACTTAGTCGCCAATTCGCATCATTGGCTTTACAGTGAAGGTTCTCTTCGATTGATTCTTCCGACTATGTCACAGAGCTGTCTACACGAGAGGTCTTCCAAGGAAGAGATCGAAAAAGGTTTAGCCCTTCAGCCAAAATTCGACGAGAATGGATTGATCCCTTGCATCACGACCGATGTGCATACCAACCAAGTTCTTATGTTCGCCTTCATGAACAAGGAAGCACTCGAGCTCACCATTGAAACGGGGAAGGTCACCTATTTTAGTCGGTCGCGTGAAAAACTCTGGGTGAAAGGCGAATCCTCGGGCCAAGTTCAAAAGCTTCGCGAGCTTCGCACCGATTGCGACCAAGATGTCATTCTTTGCAAAGCGGACATTGGGGAAAAAGGAGCATCCTGTCACAACGGATACAAGTCTTGCTTCTACCGCAAACTCGACACCGATTCGAACGAGCTTGTCTACGATGGGGGTGAACCTCTATTCGATCCGAACAAAGTCTACGGCCAAGGCTGAGATTCTAAGCACGCTATTAGGTCGACGAACATGACTGCTCCGATATCCTACCACATTGGCTGTCCCGTCTGGACCTGCCGCGACTGGATTGGGTCCGTTTTCGATCGGAATGTTGAACCGAACGAATCGCTGCGGGAATATGCCAAGATTTTCAATACTGTGGAGGCGAACTCTGTTTTTTACGCTACCCCCCCTTCAAGCAACCTTGAGCGTTGGATGGCTGAAACCGGCCCCGGGTTTCAGTTCTGTCCAAAATTTCCGAAGGCTATTTCGCATGAGCGTCGACTTGTGGACGCGAAGGAGGAAACGAATTCTTTTCTCAAAGTGCTCGAAGTTCTCGACCATGGAGAGCGACTCGGGCCGAGTTTCCTCCAACTTCCTCCTTCATTCAACAGCAATAGCTTCAACGTTCTCGAAAGCTACCTTGAATCACTGCCACCGAATTTTCAATACGCTGTCGAACCCCGGCATGTCACCTGGTACGATAAGTCAGAAAACGAGCAAATGATGAACGACTTGCTCCAACGGCTAGGCATAGACAAGGTTATATTCGATAGTCGTCCACTTTTTTCCAGTGGACCTGCAGACAAAGATGAAGTAGCTGCTCAATCCAGAAAACCGCAAACTCCTGTGCGAAAATCAGTGCTAGGCCAACATCCCTTTCTGAGATTAGTCGGCAAGAACGACCCATCCTCAAACCAACCGTGGCTAAAGGAATGGGCTCCTATCATCAATAAGTGGATACTAGACGGGAAAAAGCCATTTATTTTTACTCACTGCCCGAGCGAAGCCAAAGCTCCCTATTTGGCTAGGGCGCTTCACGAGCAACTTAAGAAGCTCAATCCACTTCTGGAGCCGTTTTCAAATTTCGCTAGCGATTCAAAGAAAGCGGTCGAGAACCAGAAGCAGCTCGACTTTTTTGATGCCTAGACAATTCGCCGCTAATATCGCTAGCGGATTTCGAATACTTCAACGAGGCCAACTCCTGTTTCGCCGCCGACTCCACTAACGACCACGGAATACCCTCCTGGATCAAGAGTTACAATCGTTGCTGCATCTTTACTACCTTCATCTGGAACAATCGCACCTGCTCCAATCATTTCGCGAACCAGTGAATCCCTATGAAGAGAATCGCCCCAGTCATCAGACGCGCCCACAGTGTTTCCAGCACTATCTACTACTCTCAATTCAATATCTGAAATCGCATTTTGAACACCATCTTTTGCTAAGCCGGGGCCGATCGCTCTTACAAGGAGATTCGCCTTTTCTCCTCCTACCACCCAAAAACCGGCAATAAGCACATCATCTCCAACGCCTACTTCAGCTCGCGTCGCGATATTGAATAGCCGAACATCGCTATTCAATCGATCTTCGTCAGCATCAAACGCTTCCGCCAAAACAATGCCATCTACCTCTCCAACATTCGGACCAATCAGTGCAGTGTATCCAGAAATTGGAAATGAACCAACGATAACGGAATCCTTACTTCCATCCATCAGCCCAGTAGCTCCGGAACGAGGCATCAATTCAGTTAAATATTCGAGATCGTTTCCATTTTCCCAATTATCGTTAGCTAAACTCACACCACTTCCACCAACCGACAGCAATCGAATTTGAGGATCTAGCATTGCTCCTTCAATCCCTCTATTTAGCAAGTCCGGCCCAATCGCACGAATGATCATCTCCTTTTCACCGGATACGCCACTTAGGAAGTAACCAACAATCATAGCCGACTCCCCGGAGCGAGCGATTCCTCGAGTCGAAATATTGATCAGGCGAGCGGATGCCTCAATTGCAATTAGCATTGCCGGGGAAGAAACACTCGTTCCCTCAGAGTTGGTGACACTCAGCGTGTATTCTCCGGCATCCGAATTCGAGAAAGAAGCGATTATGTAAGTCGACTCAGTCGCTCCAGTAATGGGAGAACCATCTAGGTTCCACTGATAAGTAGCCGCCAGAGCGGACTCCACTTCAGCCGAGAGGGTAACAGGCCGTCCCACCTCTACAGCTCTTGGCATGGGCTGGGTCATAAAGAAAGGAGCGGCCGGTTCCACTTCGACCACAAATTCATCTGAAACCTCGTTACCGTTTGTATCGGTCGCTGTAACCACGATCGTTGTGGATCCCAAACTAGCTCCGCCCGGCGTAACGACGAGAATTGACCCGTTGAAAGAGGCGTCCGCGATTTCTGGAGCTGAACTGGTAGCCGCAAAGGATACCATGGAAGGGCTACCGTCAGAATTTGGGAACGCCGTCACACGTCTGGCGGTTTCGAGAACAATCATGAATTCCGCCGCTATCGGGTCATTTGCCGTTCCAAGTAAGGGAACATCATTGAAGGAGGATCCATTTTGCAATAAATCGATCCCTGGCTCATTTAGACCAGACCTCGACCATACAGTGACATCCTCCATTACACCGACTGTGGCCATTCCCGAACCGATGACTCGAGCAAAAACAGTGAATCCTCCATTTTGCTCATCTAGATTCCCGGAATTGTCACCAAGGTTTATAAAATACTGATTCGTCGCGCTATCGGGATCATTGCCAAGCTTCGCCATGGACAAAGTTCCTATCAAATTCGAAAGATTAAATTCATTTACCACTGGAGGGTCGGCTGGAATAGCGACCACTGGAAACCCTGCTCTGAATCCCCCTCCTTGCAGCACAAATCCCGTCAATGACCTGTGGATCATTGAATTGTCGTAATCTCCATCATCAACATAATTTAGAAAGTTCGCAACTGTCAAAGGGGCTGCAGTAGCAAGCATCTCGATATTCACTACTCCCAAGTTGTAGTCCAACTCAACGATCTGGCCCGTGACTCCCTCGATCTCGAAAAACTCTGAAAGGTCAATCTCCACCGGATCTCCACCTATCTGAGCCGTCTTGTCGTCAATCGCCTTTGTCGATTTAAGCTGCAGCGTTTGGCTATGCAGATTTGAGCAAAATACGAAAGCTACCAACGCGGCAGCCAAAACGGACTGTATTTTCATGTATTCAATGGGAGTCGAAATCTTTTATAACTTGTTCCCAGTACGGTTTTCAAAGCCATACTTTAGTAATGCGAAGGCAACACAAGACCGATGTTCCCGACAAAAGCGAACAAAGACTTATTATGAGGATTTTTTTCCTAAAGTTACTCCACCTTTCCAGAATTCTCACCCATCGCAGTCTCAACATCATCCGCAAACGCCTCACATAGTTCGATAATCGCGGTTCTGGCATCCGTCGCCCTTACTTCAATCAGAGTTAACGCCATCTCAAGGTTGGCTCAAAGCGACCGTCTCATAGGTGCTGCAAGACTGTCGCTCACTGCAAGTTTCCCGGCCAGTGCCGCCCTAATGTTAGCCTTCACCGTTTTCAAATACGGGTTGCCCGATACTCAGAATATCGACTCTTGGAGCGCCATATCCACGTCAACACGAGTCTTTATCGAACATCCGCCGGAGCAAACTCGTCTATTATCTCATCCAGTGCGAGATGCCTCATACCATAACGTCCAAAGTGGGTATCCACCATGAGAAACTAGGAGTTCCCATCCTCTAACTTTTGTTGCCTCAAAACTGGAATTCAGTGGATCTTCGTGACCGATTGAATACTATCGACGCTTTTCAGATACAAATTTAAATTTGCACCTGCACTCACAAAACCACAACAATCATGACCGTTGACGAAGCGATTCAAATCAAAGGAAACTCAATACTCGGATTTAGCGAGGCCGCTGGCGGCACCGAATCGGTAAAAGCCATCGACCCTTCAACTGGAAACGAAATTGAACCTTCTTTCATTAGCGCCACGAGTGCTGAGGTCGAAACCGCGGCCGCTCTCGCCCAAACCGCCTTTCTCAGCTATTCCAAGAAGAGCGGCGCTCAAAGAGCCGAATTCCTCAACGAAATTGCCTCCCAAATAGAAGCACTCGGCGGTACTCTCACTCAGAGAGCAATGCAAGAAACCGGTTTGCCAGAAGCTCGGATTAAGGGCGAAACGGGAAGAACCATTGGCCAGCTCCGGCTTTTCGCTAATGTTGCTGCAGAGGGTTCATGGGCTCAGCCTCGAATCGATACCGCTATCCCCGATCGGGCTCCGCTACCCAAACCCGACATTAGGTCTATTCAACGACCCTTGGGCCCTGTGGTGGTTTTTGCTGCAAGCAATTTTCCCCTAGCATTCTCCACTGCGGGAGGCGATACCGCTTCCGCTTTGGCTGCAGGGTGCCCCGTCATTGTCAAAGCCCATTCCTCGCACCCAGGGACGGCTGAGCTAGTAGCTCGTGCTATTCGTAAAGCAGCTCAGCAAACCGAAATGCCTGACGGCGTATTTAGCCTTCTTTTTGGCGGAGGTCGCTTAGTGGGATCTGCAATTGTGTCTCATCCCGCGATCAAAGCTGTGGGCTTCACTGGATCGACCGCCGGAGGAACAGCTCTCATGAAAATTGCTTCCGAGCGAAGCGAACCGATTCCCGTCTACGCTGAAATGGGTAGTGTTAATCCCGTAATACTACTACCGCAGGCCCTCACTAACCGTGCGGGCACTATAGCGAGTGGGCTTCATGTATCTGTAACCATGGGAGTCGGACAGTTCTGTACAAATCCTGGAATCGTGTTTATCAAAAAGGGCCCCGAAGGAGACGCATTCATCGAAGACTTCGTCCATAAAATGAAAGAAAGCGCGGCACAGGTGATGCTCAATGCCACCATTCGGGACGCTTACTATGAAGGTGTGAATCATCTTGAGAGCAATAGTCGCGTAATAACCCACGTCGCAAACGCGGAAAAAGGATCTAATGGGGCTTGTCTCGGGACAACCGCTGTCTTCGAAGTGAATGGATCAACCTTCCTTAACGACGAATCTCTCAGCCATGAAATATTTGGTCCGGGAACTACCCTAGTTCGTTGGACTGACAAATCTGAATTGATACGCCTACTCGAGAGCTTTGTTGGACAACTGACCGGAACGCTGCACGCCACAGGCGAGGATATTTCTGAATACTGTGAAGTGGTCTCGATTTTAGAGCGAAAAGTAGGACGGATTGTCTACAATTCCTTCCCCACCGGGGTCGAAGTTTGCCACTCTATGGTTCATGGAGGTCCTTTTCCTGCCACTTCAGATGGACGAAGTACTTCTGTCGGCACGCATGCCATCACCCGATTCACTCGTCTAATCGCCTATCAAGACAGTCCCCAATCTCTTCTTCCTCGAGAGCTCAAGGATGGAAATCCTCTTGGCGTGAGTCGGCTCGAAGACGGAACTTTACAAGATCCAAAACGATAGACTCGTCTTGGGGTTCAAGACACCTCATTAGCTCGGTTCTTCCACAATCTTCCGACTAGGAGTCAAGATCCCTTTGGACGTAATCGTGAACCAATTACGTAGATCATCGAGTAACGCGTAGAAAAGTGGAACAACGATCAGCGTTAAAAAGGTTGATACCATTAGACCTCCAATAATCACGCGTCCCAAAGGCGAATACGACATGTCCATAAGCTTAGACCCGCCAATGGCCATTGGTATCATTCCAATTATCGTGGTGAGCGAAGTGATCCATATGGGTCGAAAGCGGCGGCGACTGGCCTCCCGCAACGCTTCGTTTCGAGCAAGTCCCTCCCTCATAAGCCTCTGCGCCAGATCTATGAGCACGATTCCGTTGTTCACTACGATCCCCATCAGAATCATGGCTCCGACACTTGCCATACGATCGAAGGCAGTCCCAGTCGCAATCAACATCCATACAACTCCTACACCTGCCATAGGAACAGTAGCTATCACCGCCATCGGCATGATAAAGGACTCAAAGAGAATACCCATAAGGAACAGAACGAAGATGAATATCATCGCCAAGGCAAAGTTGATATCCTGAGCCTCCTTATCAATCCGGTATGAGGCACTACCTCGATCCCATCGATAGCCTCTTGGCATTTCAAAACCTTCCATGAGTGCGTGGATTTTGGCGTTGGTAGCACGAAGATCATCCGTATCCATCATCGCTTTTATGCGCATGGATGTTTTTCGGTCATCTCGTCTTATAGAATAGGTGGAATCCCGAAAACTCAACGATGAAATTGACTCTAAAGGAACCTCCGTCCCACTACTTGAGAGGAAACTAAGCCGGCTCAACTCATCCAGCGACTTACGGTCTTCTTCTCTTAACCGAGCCTCGATATTGATTTCCTGCCCGTCCTCCGTGTAGAAACGACCGACAGAAGATCCCCGCATCATCGCAGAAATTCCATTGGAAACATCTCTCGTGCTTATTCCCAGTTTCTGAGCCTGTTCGCGATCTAACTGGATATTCAGCTCCTGAATATTTTCCTCTAAATCCATATCGATCGCCACTAACTCTGGAATCGACTCCAACCGTCGAGCCACCTCCTCACTCAAGGCATAGAGCGTTTCAGTATCTTCTCCGTAAAGATACAAATAAAACGATCGTGTTGGATCACTTGAACCCCTACTTTTGTACCCATAGCGCATTTTCAGTCCTGGAGGCATCTCCAGCCGTTCCGCAACATCGCGCAAAACGTCTGCTCGATTCATAGGCATGGGTCTTCCCATTCCGACAAGATCTCTAGCCCAGCGAAACGCGACCTGATACCAGTTCAAGGACTCCTGCCTCATGTTCATGCGTACAGACATCGAAGCATAGCTGTGGTAGGAGGAGTAAGATTCGAAATCATACTGTCCTCGGTTCTCCTCCAAGAATCCTTCTACATACTCCACCCATTCACCGACCTGCTCCTTTTGTACCCCAGCAGGAAGATTGAAGCTTATACTAATCACACTCGCATTGTTACTCCCTTCACGACGATCGATCCACTGATCGTATACCGGATAAAAGGAACCCCCAACTAGAATGATAATCACAAGCATCGCTAGTCCTTTGTCATTCAACGAATACTTCAGAAGCGACTCATAAATTCCGCTCAGTTTACCCGATTTTCTACCACTCACGAGCTTTATCGGCTTCGGAGAAAAAGTCTTAGTCGCTAAAGGAATTAGCAAAAGGGCTATTCCCAATGACGCACTCAAAGAGGCTATCACCGGAATTCCAATACGATAAAAAATGAAACGAATTTCACCCCCTGCATCCATCAATAGCAAGGGAATGAACACCGCCATGGTTGTCAACGTAGCCATGGTGATCGCTAACGAGATTTCACTAGCCCCCATCAAGGCACTCTCCCTCGGACCCAGTCCATTTTCTCGCTTTGACTGTATGTTCTCCACCATGACAATCGCGTTATCAACGACAAGGCCAACTGAAATCAGAAGGCCCATCATTGTTAGAACATTCAGAGTCCAGTCCATGAAGTACAACACGATTACCGAACACAAAAGTGACAAAGGAATAGACAAGGTGATCGTCAGAGTGATCTTGGGTGATCTTAGAAATGCTAATAGAACAATAAATGAAAAAAGAACTCCCCAGCTTGCCGACGTTTTCAAATTTTCAATCGACTGAATAATATGCTTTCCCTGATCCTTAAACACACGAATTTGGATTCCCTCCCAACGTTTGGAACCAGTAAAACGATTGAATACCTTGTTCACCTGTTCGCAAATATCCACAATGTTCGCCTCCCCAGAGCGCTTTATTTCAATGCCATAGGCACGCCCTCCTTCCAATCGCCAGGTCCCCGAACTCTCCAGCTTGCTTATATAGACCTCGCCCAAATCTGCCAACCGAACACCTTTCTCTTTGTCTACGATGAAATTCTCAAGATAGCTCAGATCTTCTATCCTTCCCACTGAGCGAACCATGTACTCCTGTCCCCCTTCCAATACCCGACCGGCACTTAGATTCAAGTTCTGGTCTCTCAATCGTCTTGAAAGTTCAAATACATCAACATTATGGGACCGCAGTTTCTCTTGGTCCAAAGAAATTCGTATTTCCCGCCTGTTGTCTCCATGTATATCAACCTCCCCCACTCCGTCGATTCGTTGTAGGGCAGGGGCGAAATAGCGCTCTAGAAAAAACTCCGGATTGTCGATGTTTTCTCCCAAAGTCATGGACGCGAAAAGTATTTCCTCATCATCAGAGTCATGCTTATATACCCGGATCTGCTCCACTTCCTCGGGCATCTCGATTAAGACGCGATCCATACGGTCCTTGATATCATCATAGGCGTCATCCATGTTGACGCCATTATGGAAGTAAATGTAAGCCCTTCCAGAGGTCGAGTAGGCTCGCGTATGAATTCGATCGATACCTGTGACCGTGCCCAGAATATCTTCCATGGGCTCAACAATCCTATCTAGCGTATCCAACGGAGTCGAGTCAGGATAGTCCGCCCGAACGTAGAGACGCTTCTCCTCCATTCCGCCTGGGAAAAGCTCCACTTTGATCCGAGTATAGGCAATGACTCCAAGCACGAGAATCGTAAACAGCCCCATCATTACTGTAATCGGCCGATTCACTGAAAGCGATGGCAGAAAACTGAATTTCGACTTATCCACGATCAAATTTTTTACCTCGAGATCCGCAACTTTCCCTAATTCCTCCACCATTTCTTACGACCCTACTTCGATCTTTTTACTGTCTACCAAGAGGTAGACTGAGGGAATGACAATAAGCGTTAGGAATGTTGAAGTTGTAAGACCTGAAATCACAGTGATAGCCAAGGGCACTCTAATCTCCGAACCTTCCCCCAGCCCAAGCGCCATAGGGATAAGTCCTAAGACAGTGGTCATCGTAGTCATTAAGATAGGACGGAAACGCGCTAGTGCAGCAGTCTTCACCGCCACCATTTTTTCCATTCCACCCCGTCGTAAATTATTCATGTAGTCGACCAGTACGATGGCGTTGTTCACGACTATACCTGCGAGCATAATCAGCCCGATAAATACAAGGATGTTGATCGACCATCCTCCGAAGAAGAGAGCGATGACGACCCCGATGATCGCAAGAGGTACCGTAAAGAGAATAATCAATGGATGGATCAGCGACTCGAATTTGCTAGCCATAACAATGTAAACCAAGAAAAGTGCCAAGGCTAACGCGAACATCAAGCTGTCAATTGAATGCTTCATCTCAGCCGCCTGACCCGTCACATCATAATCAAATCCAGGTGGCAGTTCCAACCTTAACAAGGCGTCCTCGATTAATAACGACGCTTCCGATAGATCGATCCCATTTACATTAGCAGAAATAATCGCTCCGCGTTGCTGATCCAAGTGTCGTATTTCATTAGGGCCCTCTCTAACTCTCAAAGTGGCGATTGATGACAGTGGTATAGGAACTTCACTACGAGGGTTTATGATGATGCTTTTCAAGTCGTCCAATCCCATCCGGTCATTCTCTTCAAGTCGGACCATGATGTCGACTTGTCGGTCTCGCTTTTGAAACTCCGTCGGAATTTGCCCTTGGATCTTGTTTCGAACGAGCTCGGCCACCGTTTTCAAATCAATATTCAATTGAGATAGCCGCTGCCGATCATAAATAATCTGAACTTCTGGATTTCCCTTAAGTACGCTCGATTGCACATCAACAATTCCTGGAATCGACTGAATTGCCGCAACAACTAAGGTGCTCGCGATTTTCATGTCTTCTAGATCATAGCCAAACAGTTCTACTTCTATGGGAGCCTTCATACTAAAGAGCTCCGGATAGCTAACCTCGATCTCTGTGTCGGGAATGTTGGAAGTATACTGCCTTAAATCCTCCAGTACCGTTACCTCCATCTGCTTGCTGGAACCGTCAATCAGAGCGGTCGTAATGACCCCAGTATTTTCCCCTTCATCCGACCCACTGGAGGCTCCGCCATCCGTTCCCACAAGAACCGCAGTACGGGCTACATATTCGCTATCTAGAACTTTCGCCTCAATTGATCGAACCACTTCAATCGTTTCCTCAATCGGAGTACCCACCGGAAGTTTGACCTTCACATTAAACTCACCTTGGTGAACCGAAGGTATCAGTTCGCTTCCCAAACGAGGAAAGACAAATCCAATCGTGAGGCCGAAAGAAACGAATGCGATGCTCGCAACGAAAGTCTTATTGTTCAGTGCCCAATTCAAAAAGCTCCGATAGAACGAGAGGATACTTTCGAAAACAAAATCGAAAACCTTCAAAAAAGGTCCCATGGCACGGATGAGCTGTTTACCCACCCACACGAATAGCCCAAAGACGAACAGTATTCCCATGAAGAGGACGGTAACCACCTTACCCAACAAGTACATGAGAATTCGGAAAGCAAGAGACGTAAACAGAACCAGCGCCACCACGGGATAGGCCAGCCCCACTGCGACTCGGTAATACCAGCCACCCGTGTTAAAACCTTTATGATAACTGCGAATGGACCCAGTAAACTTCTGCCAGGAGTCAGTCAAAAAAATGAGACTGAAGACATCCGATAGCTTTCTAGCTGGCCGATCGCCTGCGTCACCAAATTTTCGTGACGCGAGCATAGGTATAAAATAGAGCGACACCGCAAGAGATGCCAGGAGTGAAAAGACTACGGTCAATGACATGTCAACAAAGACCTGACCGGCAACTCCCTCAACGAAAACGATTGGCATGAATACGGCGATTGTCGTCAAGGTAGAGGCGGTCACCGCACCTCCCACCTCTGACACGCCTCGAACTGTGGAATCGACAAAGCTGTCTCCCTCCTCACGGCACCGGAAAATGCTCTCCAAAACGACAATCGAATTGTCGACCAGCATTCCGACGCCAAGAGCCAATCCTCCCAGTGAAATGATGTTCAATGATACATCCGAAAGCTCCATCGGTGCGAAGGTGGCTACTATCGAGACAGGAATAGTAATCCCAATAATCACGGTATGCCCTACGTTTCTTAGAAATAGAAAAATAACGAATACTGCGATTAGTCCGCCAATTAATGCGTTTCCCTTTACCTCGTCAATCGACTGTTTAATAAAGATAGACTGGTCGGTAAGCACCTCAAGGGAACAGCCTTCCGGCAAAGTGTACTCGATATAGTTTGACATGGCTCTTTCTTCCCGAGCTGCGAGTGCGGCCAACCGCCTTTCCTCGCTTGTATTCATACTCCGCTCGACACGATTTCTACGACCACCGTTTTCAGCTAACTGATCCGCAACATAATTCCGCTGCTCGGGTGTCCCATAGATGCGGTTTCGAACTCGCTGTGCTATCTCCACAATGTTTGCGTCGGCATCCTTATAGATCTCAATTTCAACGCTCTCTCGGCCATTAACTAGGGTCTCGACTTGAATTTCCTTATGGCTTTGCTCAATGTCAGCTATGTCACTGAGCAATACGTTGACATCGTTTTTGCGAGCAATAACTATCGAACCGATCTCCTCAATCGACTTGAACTCATTCAAAGTGCGGATCGAGTATCGCACTCTACCTTCCTGCAGACGCCCACCGGGCAAATTGACATTATTTTGTGCTAAGCGGGAATTCACCTGCTGAATATCTAAATTCAAGGAAACTAGCTTATCCTCGTAAATACGAACTTGGTATTCCTCCTCGAGCCCTCCGATTACCTTTACTGCCGCTAGGCCTTCCTCTCCCTCCAATTCCCGCTGGACAATTTCCTCCGCATAAAGTCGTAGCTGGCCAAGAGGAAACGGACCTGTCATCCCTATCCGCATTATCGGATCCAGGGTTGGATCGTATCGGAGAATGAGCGGCCGTTTTGCATCCCGCGGCATTCTCAACCGGTCCAATTTTTCCCGAATGGACTGTGTCGCTTCACTCATGTCCGCACCCCAGGCGAACTCCATAATTATATCCGACTGGTCAGCTTTGGAGATTGAGGTGATCGAATTCAATTTTTGAATTATTCCCAGTTCTTGCTCCACGCGTTGCGAAACCTGTGTCTCAACTTCCTGAGGCGCCGTCCCCGGATACTCGGTACGCACTGTCAAAGTCGGGTAGGAAATATCAGGCATCAAGGTCAGAGCCAACTTCCGATACGAAACGTACCCGAAGACGCAAACTGCGAGAACAATCATTAAAACTGACACCGGGCGGCGTGTCGCTATGGTAAAATGGGAGGCTTTTTTCACAACACGATTCTATTTTCCGGTTTCAAAGACCAGACGAAGCCATATGATTTCTCTGATTCGCAAACCAGAAATAGTTTTGGCCCAATCGTATTCAACGTCTCAATGCTGTGCAATCCAGGCTCAACCCTGGCCTGCATCACTTGAATTAGTTGTACCCTGTTCGGCAGCTACCGCTTCTTTTACAATTTTAACATTTGCTCCATCTTTAAGTGCACTGTGACCCATCACGATTACTAAGTCACCTTTAACAATATCTGATGTAGCTTGAACAAAACCGACATTGGAGTAGCCTTCCTGAAGAAGAGTTTTTTTGGCTTTTCCATTTTGGACCTTGAAAATGTACTTGAGGTCACCTTCGTGTACAATCGCTTCCTTGGGAATTAGAACCGCGTCATCACTCGTATCCACAATTACGCGTACGTTAACGAACATCCCCGGATAGATGGGCATACCGTTCAGTTTAGACACTGCTACTTTTGCTTTGAATGTCCCACTTTCAGGGTCAACGATTGGGCTCACCAATTTAACAAACGCGTCATATCGGACACCTTCAATTAAATCCGAGTCGATAACGGCCGGAAGACCTTCCTCGATACTCAGCATATGCTGTCCGGGGATGTTCACATTGGCGTAAAGCTCGTCCAAATTCATTATCGAAAACAGTGCACGATTGGTAGCGACTCGCCGACCTGCCTGAGCATTGCGCCCTGTTACGACACCACTTACAGTGGAGCGTACAATCGTGTTTTCCAATTGGATCTTAGCACGCTCGAATCTCAGGCGCATTTGCTCAAGATCGAATTTCGCATTGTCGTATTCCTGTTGGTTGATGAGCTTTCGCCCGTACAGGTCTTTCGTACGCTTAAAATTCGCTTTCTGGTGCTCATAGCGGGCCTCCGCCTCCTCCGCATCTACACCCTCCTCTACATTCTCCATTAGTGCGAGAATTTGCCCAGCAACAACGCGGTCGCCTTCCTCGACGTGCACCTCGAGAATAAGACCCGAAGTTTCAGCAAATATCTCTACCGAACTTTCCGTTTCAAGGACTGAGTCAAAAACGAGGGATGAAGTGATCGTACCTTCATCCACTTCGGAGGCCTTTACCGGAACAGCCGGGCGGATTCTCACCGCTCTTTCCTGCCTTTCGTCTTTATCAGACTTACTCCTTTCCTTTTTCGCTTCGTTGGACGCGGTCGTTTTTCCTGTCTCACCGCTTTTCGAACACCCACAAAAGGTAATCGATAAAGCTAAAAACAGTACTGTTCTAATCCACGATTTCATTTTCGATGCAAGTTACTGGTTGTGACCCAATACTGAACAAAGGTTTGTACCCCATTTTCAGACGTTGAGAAAGAAAATTATTATGTAGGCGTTGACATTAATTTTGTAAACTAAGCCCTTTTCATGGCGGGTTAGAAACCTCCACTCCCATTGAACAAACCAAATGGATATTGTGTAATATTTTCGCTTTCCCTATTTTCCTTTTTTCGCGATGTAGTATACCACACCACCTATCATGAAAAGAGGTAAAAGCGTCAAAAATACAGTTGTGCCGTAGTAGGCATAACGCGACGCTTCATTCGTGACCGAGCAAACCGCACACGCACGAACAGCTTGCTTTGCCCCTAAGCAAAGTGAGATTACAGTAACAAATCTAAGTAGCCTAAGATCCATGCTTACTAACTGAGATATACGAGCACATACAAGATTGGCCAAATACCAACGACAAAGAACCAAAACAGCTGGACCGCATGAAAGGTATCTTTCGTCAATTGCCCCGCATTCAGCTTGACGGACAGACGTAATAGCCCGATCAGGGCCCCAACGGCGTGAATTGCGTGGGTGCCGATGATAAGATAGAAAAAAGCTCCATATTGGCTCGAGATCATCGTCAGTCCAAAGTTCAAGAGTCGAATCCACTCGATACCTTGAATTCCAACAAAAGCCACACCCATCCAAAGGGTCAGTTTGACCTGCTTTTTGACAACGTCGCCTGTAGGATCTGCTTTAAAGGAGCGATAGGCCTTGAAAATCATCCAGCCACTCGCAAACAAGACGATTGAGTTTAAAGCAGAGGCGACGATTGGGAGCCGAGGCTGGTCCGGCGGTGGCCAGGCTTCAGCGGCAGCACTTATAATTAGAAATGCGCTTATCAATGCGGCGAAAAACATCAGCTCAGCGGCTATGAACATCAGCATACCGAGAGCACTGCTGTTCAATCCGCGTTTTGACCTGGGGACCTCAGGTCCTCCATATGCTGGCTCCATCGTTTTCATATCTAAAACTGCTAACTTACAAATCCTACTTTAAGCCAATTATTGCGATTTTTCTTCGTTGTGCGATTCGTCGTGAGATTCGCTATGGCCGTGATCATCTTCATGGTGCTCATCTCGAGCGATTACCTCTGCTAACGCTTCGTCCTCGGAGTATTTCTTTACCCAATTATGTCCATTAGCGAACATCGCATCGGTTGCCGTTCCGAAAAAGAAAACAAAAAGCAATGAAAGACACGCCAGTAGTATATAAGGAGCGTAGATCTTCTCGACTTTCAAGTGCATGAAGTACGCGCAGACCAAGTATGCTTTCCAGATTGCGATACCAAAGGCGGTCGACAACACTAAAAGTGCCCTTGGAACCCCTTCCAAGCCTAGAACGTGAGCCATTTCCGGACCAAGAACACTTACGATAAATAATATGAGCAGAGTAAAGTAGATCTTTAAGTAACTTGGATGCTTGTGTCCTGACATTTTTCGGATTTCTTTCGATTACTTTGCAATATACATCAATGGAAATAAGAAGATCCATACGATGTCTACGAAGTGCCAATACAGACCTATGTTTTCTACACGGTGCCAATTGCGCTCATTTTTGATATCGTTTTCGGCTATGATCGCCATAATAACCATCCCACATAACACGTGGAAACCATGCAATCCTGTTGCTAAGTAATAAAAACTCCAGAAGTTGCTCGTGAAGATTGTGTAGCCGTGCAGTATCTCTGTAGCGTATTCGTAGGATTTGAAACCCATAAAGAAACCGCCCAGCATGATGGTCAGCCAGATCCACATGCGCGTTTTCTTAGCGTCTTGTCGCTCCGAGGCAGCATGTGCGAACACGACAAAGAGGCTGGAAGTCAAAAGCCAGAAGGTGTTCGCCGCTCCAATAAAGGTGTTAGTGTGTGCCGCCTCTGCAGACCATGATGGCCCATGATTAAAGCGGTTTAGTAAGTAAGTAGCTATGAGTCCGCCGAAAATCACTATCTCCGAACCAATTATCCACCAAACGGCTAAGCGACCTGTGGGGATACCTGTGCGACTGCGGCCTGTAGCAACTATTTGGTGAGCCATATTGAGTTCTCTATTAGATTCAGGATGCCTCAGGCTCCGGCTTCTCGTTCTGCGGCCAATAATCCTTTTCCCGACCATCGACTGAGTACTCGTATGGACCACGATACACCTCAGGCAAGACCGGACCGAAATTCCCATGAGGAGGAGGCGATGGGGCGACCCACTCTAACGTATTCGCCTTCCATGGGTTTTTGCCTGCCTTCTCGCCTCGCTTGATACTTACGATAAAGTTTATCAGAAACGGGATTTGGGATACCAACATCACGATGAGTGACATCGTCGCAAACACCCGCATGTCTTGCATGTCAGCCCCAGCAAGATCGGGGTAATTTTGGAAGTTGTATATGCGACGGTGCTGACCACCTGCTCCTAAAATGAATAATGGTATAAAGATTCCATTAAAACCAATGATGGTACCCCAAAAATGAATTTTTCCCCAAGACTCATTCATCTTTCGCCCGAACATTTTCGGGAACCAATAGTAAATTGCTGCGAACGTAGCTATGATAGCGATAGGCACAAACGTGTAGTGGAAGTGGGCCAATACGAAATATGTGTCATGGAGATAGATATCTGTTCCACTAGATCCGAGCCAAATCCCCGTCACTCCTCCCAGGAGAAACTCCCCCGTAAAGGCTAGAGCAAAGAGCATTGCGGTTGTGAACCGGATAGACCCTCCGTAAAGAGTCGCGACAAATGCGAACAGCATAATTGCCACAGGAATCGATATCAGCAGCGTCGTTGTCGTGAACAGATAGGTCGCTCTAGGATCCACCCCAGAGATAAATTGATGGTGTGCCCAGACGAAAAAACTGAGTATGCCCAGTCCAATCGAGCTGTAAAGAATCAACTTGTACGAGAATAGCTTCTTGCGAGCAAATGTACAAGTCACCTCGGCCACAATGCCCATTGCGGGAAGAAGAACGACGTATACTTCGGGGTGACCAAAAAACCAGAACAAATGCTGCCAAAGAACAGGGTCCCCCCCAGCGTTCGCGTCGAAAAAAGCAGTCCCCAAAGTTTGGTCGAAAAGTAGCATTACAGCACCTGCCACCAATGGACCTACAGAACACATGAACAGAATACTGGCGATCACGATCATCCAAACTATCATTGGGATATCGTATATTTTCATACCCTTCGCCCGAGCATTCATCGTCGTTGTAATGAAGTTGATACCCCCTAGTAGGAAAGCCACAATTTCCAAAGTCACCGCTATCAGCCATAAGGGGGCGCCAAAAGGGGTCGAGTTGTATTGGGCCTTCGCTGACAAAGGAGCGTACGAAGTCCAAGCTCCCCCAAACGCACCACCTGGAACAAAAAAGGAGGCGAGTAGAACAATCGCACTTAGGAGGAAAATCTGGTAAGAAAGCCGGTTTATTTTTGGAAATACCATATCATCACAGCCTATCATCAGGGGAATAAGAAAATTCCCCATCGCCGCTATTAATACGGGCATTGCCACCCAAAAAATCATTATAGTCCCATGATTTGTTACCAAGCTGTTGTAAGCCGCTGGTGACAATGTCCCCCAAAAAGGGATCGAAGAACCCGGAAACGCTAACTGCATCCGGAAAACATAAGCGAAATAGCCCCCGATGAGAGCCATCGCCATTCCTGTAAACATGTACTGGAAACCGATTATCTTGTGGTCAGTGGAGAAAATGTATTTACTCCAAAAAGAGAGTTCGTGGTGGTCATCATGGTGCTCCCCATGACCCACCTCTACGTGCACTACTTCAGCCATTTTTCCGGTCTTTCTTTTCTTGAGATCGATTTTGATTTACTATTGCTAAAGTGCCTGCATCAGAGGGAATGGGCGTATTCGCCGCGAGCCACGCATTGTGTTCGGCTTCTGACTTAATAAATATTCGAGCCCCCATAATCCCATGCGCCACTCCACACATTTCCGCACATTGGATGTCCCACTCACCTTCCAAGATCGGTTTAAAGTGTCCGCTGATAACGCGACCCGGTATGGCATCCTGCTTCAATCGAAAAACGGGGACAGAAAAATTGTGCATTACATCTTTTGATTCGAGGTGGTAAGAATACTGGGTGTTATTTTTAATGTGAAGCTCGTTCACCGATACAATATCATCCTCAGTACCTAACACCTTGTCCTCGCCCGCGTGGTAGAACGTCCACGCCCACTGCTGCGCTACGATTCTTACCTCTTCATCAGGTGGAGGAACATCTATCTTTATGTTAAACCATACAAGAAAGGTCGGGATAATAATCGCCACGTCGCACACAAGAATCAGATAATGCGGAATTTCTATGGCTTGCTTCTGTTTATGCGTTTCACCTGAAATATACTCGGCCTTGTGACCATCCCGCTGGCGATAGCGAAAGATTAGGTAGAAAAAATACCCGAGTACCAGGAAAAACCAGAATCCCACTAGAATAGTAATGACGTCGAAAAGGACATCTATTTGTACCGCATAGCTCGATGCTCGGGGGAGCAAAGACTCCAAAATACCTGGCATAAATTTATCTAAAAACTCAAACATGGCTGAATAGGGAGGGAAGTTATCAAATCGGGTTTTTTAAAAAACGTACCACAGAACTATAATTACGGCCGAGAAGCCAATGGTTCCTACTAACGTGTAGTAAAACATCTTGCGAGTGGCGGAGTAAGCGTGCGCTTCTGCCTCTGGATCAAGTTCGTTGTCGGTGTCGCTCATAAAATTACAGTTTTCGTGGTTAAGATTCGTGAGCCTAGTTCCCAAGCGTTTTGATGTACGCAATTACATCCTTCATCATCTGCTCATCGGCAAGAAGCATCGACATCGGACGCATCTGTGCTCCCGTTATGTCCTGCGGATTCGATCCCCGAACACCCGACTTGAACTTCTTCAGTTGGTCTAAATGATACCAGTCGTGCTGATTCACAAGACTTGGGGCATTGAGAAGGTCGTTGCCTTTGCCCTCAGGACCATGGCAAGCTAGGCAAGTCGCGTAGGTTGCTTGTCCTTTAACCGGGTCTCCACCTTCGAGAGTCGGCTCAACGGGAGAAGACCCCAACGAAACGATATAGCTCGCAACTGCTTGCATATCATCTTCCGTAATCATCGTCTGGGCCATCGGCAGCATTCTCAGACCCGCAGTGTCTTCTGCATGTGCACCACGAATACCTGCCTTATACTTTTTCAGCTGCTCCACAATATACTTTTCAGAAAGAGACGTCAGAGAAGGTGCCAGCTGCAACGGAATTCCCTGTCCGTCGGGACCATGGCAAATCGTACAATTCCGGTACAGTTGCTCTCCTCGCTTGTCTGCCTCCAGCGTCGAGCTAGCGAGGGCGACAACGAAAAGCGTCAGTGCCACCAAGATTGGCTTTGAAGAATAAAACCCCGCATCAAATCGATTCGATCTCATGGGTAGGATTATTAGCAAATACCGGGTACCTGTATAGCATTAGTTGCGAATTGAAGAATGTATTAAAGCTCTTTATGCGCACCACAAGGAAGACTTCGAACTCGAGGAGGTTCCCCAACGTTCGGAAGAGAGATCCAGCTGTTCTCGATTTGTAATGTATGCGATCGACAAACCGACTACTACCTTGAGCGGTAAGCCCTGTGTCAAGGTAAAATCTGCCGGATTGCCCACACTCATTACGGCAGTTAAGTCCTTCCCAATCTCTTGCAACCAGATCGATCGGTCGCTCGTCTCAAGCAAAGGCAGTTAGGTGCCCTGAATCCAAGGCTATTTTGTCAGCCCAAAACGCTTGGTGAAGGGATAGAAAATCAGCACCGGACGACCCACAATAGCCGGTTCTGGCACGTAACCCCAGTCGCGGCTGTCAGAGCTGTGGGCACTGTTATCGCCCAGCGCCACATACCTCTCCTCAGGTACTTTGATTGTTTCCCCTCGTCTCAAAAGGGAATTTCCAATATGGAAATACCCATCGTAAGGAGCCTCTTTTGAGTTGTTTTTAACAAAGCCGACCGAGCCCTGCGCCTCTTCCCCATTCACAAGGAGTTTGCCATTGTTGATCTGGAGTTCATTACCTGGGACCCCGCTCAGTCGCTTAATGTAATAACTATCCCGGCCTCTCCGAGTCAGTACGGGTACTTCACTCGTCTTGAAAACGAATCCGTCCCCAACCTTCGGCCTGACAAAATGGTAGCTCATCCGATCCACGAATAGCTGGTCGCCGGTGTGAATATCGAAAGACAGAACCGTTTCCCCTTTTTCAAAGAACCGGCCCGACTTAACAAGGATCACGTCCGTCACCAGTCCATTAGCCAGCTTTCTTTGTCCCCTTCCAGCAGTTTCTCCGGAACTGATCTTCTTTTGGATGACTTCGAGAAGCGAGCTCTCTTCCGGAAACCAGGACTTAAGCAATATGTTCTGATCCTGCTCGTTTAGCATCGGCATATCACTGGAAACATCGAATTCCTGCGGCGTTTTCAACAAAAGCGGCTTCCCTCCGATCTCAAAAGCAAAACCATTGCCTTTGCCCGGTATTATCAAATGGTGCCGCTTACTAACCGTATTGACCGGCAACAAACTGTTAGATCGAATTCGGGTCGAAATCGGTATAAGGAGTTCACCAGCTGCCGGGGCCTTCAACTCGTAGCGAATAGCTCCATTAGCGATTAGTCTAAACGCCCGGCTGATTACCCCCGGAGCAGGATTGTCTTCCGACCACACCTCACTCGTCATTCCGTTGTAGGTCGGCCACATAGAGTTTGTCGGAATCTTGAACGGCTTGATAAAGAAAGCCGTGAAACCCAAGTAGAGGATCAGAAAGTAGAGTGCGAAATCCACGTTTTCTCCAATCAACGACTGCGGGTAAAAGGCACCCCCCACCTTTTTCATGTGCCCTTCCACTGCTTCGATCGCAAGCTTGAGTTTGCCCGCGTCCGCGGTCTTCGCCTTCAACTGTACCCTCAGCTCCTCCAATCTTTTGCCCAGTTCCGAAACCTCGGAATCGGTGAGCTGGTCTTTCCGAAAATTGTAGACCTTGTGCCCAAGATAGAGCCAGTTTTTGGCAGCACCGCGAAGTTTAGAGTTTTCTGACTGTAGGAATCCGAACATAGGAAAGGTTTTAAAATACCTAACTGAGCAGCCTTGAAGGGATCTGATCCGATAGAAAGTCTAAACTGCTCATTTGGAAGGAATTTAACAATAGTTCGCGATTTGTTGAGATCCCGGTTTTCTGATTTTCACAATCCTCGCCTCTAGTCTCGATCGTTCTTCAAGACCTTAATGAAAGCATCCGGCGGAATAGAGACATTACCGATATTCTTCATCTTCCGCTTGCCTTCCTTCTGCTTGTCGAGTAGCTTTCTCTTCCTGCTGATGTCCCCGCCATAACATTTTGCCGTAACATCCTTTCGCATCGCCCTAACGTTGGCCCGAGCGATGATATTACCGCCGACTGCGGCCTGCACCGCGATCTTAAATAGATGCATTGGTATAATGTCCGCCAGCTTCTCGCAAAGCACCTTCCCCTTTACCCGTGCCTTGTCCTGATGTACGATTGAAGAGAAAGCGTCCACTGGCTCGCCATTTACCATGATATCCATCTTGACCAACTTGGACTCTCGATACTCGTCGAGCTCATAGTCCATCGATCCGTATCCACGCGTGATGCTCTTCAAACGATCGTTGAAATCGACCAGAATCTCGTTCAACGGGAGATTGCACACCAACATCAAACGGGTTTCGTCGAGTGTCTCTGTGTGGTCGCAAACGCCTCGCTTGTCCATAACTAGATTGAGAATATCACCTATAGAGTCGTTCGGAACGTGGATGGTCGCCTTGATTGTTGGCTCCAAAATTCGTTCAATTGCAGAAGGGTCCGGTAAGTTGATCGGATTATCAACTTCGATAACTTCACCAATCACCTTCTCTACCTTGTATATAACACTCGGATACGTTGATATGATATCGACGTCATACTCCCGTCGTATTCGCTCCTGGATAATCTCCATATGCAACAGACCGAGAAAACCGCAACGAAAGCCAAAACCAAGGGCCATGGAACTTTCTGCCTGAAAACTAAATGCTGCATCATTGAGCTGAAGCTTTCCCATTCCAGCTTTCAATTTCTCAAAGTCCGATGTCTCAACCGGGTATATACCCGAAAACACGAGTGGCCGGACTTCCTGATAGCCGGGTAGCATCTCCTTCGCCTGATTGTGGTAATGGGTAATCGTATCGCCAATCTTTATTTCCGCCACGTTCTTGATATTGCAAACCAAGTACCCCACATCGCCCGCAGTCAATGTTTCCGACTTCTGCATCGAAGGTGTGAATACACCTACCTCTTTGACCTCTGCTCGTGTATTATCACTCATCATGACGATTTGGTCGCCACGCTTAATTTCTCCCGAGAAAGCCCTAATGTAAACGATCGCGCCTCGGTAGGCATCGTATACTGAGTCGAAAACTCCCACCCTCGTCTCCCCACAATCTGTCCACCTTGGAGGGGCAATGCGAAGGGCGATTGCTTCTAGGATTTCCTCGATTCCGATCCCGTTTTTAGCACTCGCTAGAATCGCTTCTTCCGCTGGGATTGCCAGCAGGTCCTCCAGCTGTTTCAAGCACAGGTCCAGATTAGCACTGGGCAGGTCAATTTTATTGATCACTGGAATGATGACCAAGTCCTGATCAACCGCTAGGTTTGCGTTGGCAACTGTCTGAGCCTCAACGCCTTGGGCCGCGTCAATAAGGAGAAGTGCTCCTTCACAGGCTGCTAGGCTCCGAGACACTTCGTAGGAAAAGTCGACATGGCCAGGCGTGTCCATCAAGTTTAGCTGATACAGCTCCCCGTTCTTCGCCTTGTAGTGCATTGTCACGGGATGGCTTTTGATCGTGATTCCCCGCTCCCGCTCCAGATCCATCGAATCCAGATGCTGCTCGGTCAACACTCGCTGGGTAACGGTCGCCGTATGCTCCAGCAACCGGTCCGACAAAGTCGTCTTCCCATGGTCGACATGGGCTATGATGCTGAAATTTCGCTTATGGTCCGTTTTCATCGAAGCGGAAGAACTTGGTAGTTCCTTCCCCCCCTTTCAAGCCGCGATGTGGGAATTTTACGATAAAGCTTCGGAATACGTACAAACTCTTCTCACGACTCGATCATAGGGCTGATGGAATAAGCCCAGCATTTCTCCTACGTCCGAAAGATGACGACAATGATATCCAATCGAAGTCTTGTCGCGACGTGCGTCCAGCGGGCTGATTTTCTCACGCATTCAGCAGACTAACCTTTCTGAAATGCCTCATACCAACATTTCCAATCACTTCATAGCTTTACGCCTGCTTTAGATTCACCCGAAATACACAGAGCCTTATTCCTTGCCCAGAGGCTCCCGTAAATCGGGAGACCCTAGGCGCAGCCCTTTAAATCGCTTTTCAGAAAAACCCAGGTCAACGTTGCTACATTCTCAACAATCAAGGGAATTTCCGCAGACATATGGCCGTAATCGTAAAAGGAGAAGCCACTTTGTATAGCTAGCGACTCGCCGATCTCGGCCAGAAACTTGGATAAAATTCACGAACGCTTTTTCATTTTTCCGCTTCGAGCCAAAGCCTCAACTTTCGCATCAAACTCAGGATTAGGCGACGTGGGCACCGGAGCACCGATTTCGGCCCTCCATGCTTCCAATTGAGTCAGAAGCTCTTTAGCTTTTTTTGGGTTTCGTTCGGCCAAGTTACGTTTTTCGCCAATGTCCCGCTTCAAGTTATACAATTCCAAGTCTCCACTTTCAAAATATTGGTGCAGCTTCCAGTCACCGATGCGGATGATGCTGCATGGTCGGCTCCGAAACAGGATGTCCCGTTGCTCATCGGTCACCGCATAGGATTGCAGGTAGGCAGGAAAGTGCCAGTAGAGAGGCCGCTCTTTCAAATTCATTTTCTCGCCCCTAATCAATGGGACGAGGCTCACTCCATCCAAGGCTTGGCCTGCTGGTAGATCGGCCCCAACCATTTCACACAATGTTGGATAGACATCCACTCCGGTTATAGGATTTTTGTTGCGGGTCCCCGCCTTCACGACTCCCGGCCACTTGACAAAAAAGGGCACTCGAATACCTCCCTCATAGTAGGTCCCTTTGTATCCTTTGAGTGGATCCATGTCTGTCGCGGGTCCATATCCGCCATTGTCCGAAAAGAATAGAACAATAGTGTCATCCGCAATTCCTATTTCTTCTAGGGTCGCTTGAATTTTACCGATCCCATCGTCAACCGACTGAATCATCGTCGCCATGGCGACATGGTTGTGCAGTTTTCCTTTTTCCTTCGACTCGTATTTAGCCACAAGCTCCCTCTTTGCATCAAGCGGAGTATGCACGGCGAAATGGGTCAGGTAAAGCAGCCAAGGCCGGTCTTTGTTTTCACGAATGAAGGCATCGGCTTGATCGCTCAAGTAGTCCGTTAAATAGGAATCCTCCGGCAATCCTTGCAGACTAGGGATATGGGGATGCGGAGGGTAATAGCCCTTGGGCGGAGAACCCGAATGCGTTCCACCAATATTGATATCGAAACCATAAGGAATAGGATCACTACTCAAGTGCCATTTCCCCATCAACGCGGTTTTATAGCCGGAGGCCTGAATCTGATGGGCCCATGTCCTAATTCTCGTATCCAGCACATCCATACCGGGTACATGCTGTAAACGACGGTGCTTCGAATTTCCACGGGGTCCTGTACCAACGTTATAAATTTCGTGCCGAGGGGTATACTGTCCCGACAAGAGGCTCGCTCTCGCAGGAGCACAATTTGCAGATGCAGAGTAAGCATTGGTAAAGACCATCCCATCAGCAGCTAGTCGGTCGATGTGGGGCGACTCGTAGAAATCCGAGCCCATATAACTCGTGTCCTTCCATCCGAAATCGTCTAGAAAAATGAAGAGAATGTTCGGCTTCGTTGATGCGGCGTCCACAACGGATACAAGGATACTCATTGAAACTATAATTTGGATACATCTATTCATACGGAACTGGTTTACAATTAATGGATTAACTAAACAATTATATCGGAATCAATTAAATAATCGCTCGACCGGTATGGTCTGCTCTTCGATCGAAGGACCACTCCATTTCAGGTCAAGTTGGGGCTTGTTGCCCGACTGCTTCAAATAATTTATTCGGAAGGGATGAAGACCGGCAGCTAACTTCACCTTGGCTGAAACCTCTGAACCCTGATTATAGCCGTAGTCCGCATCAATAATGTTTGCATCGTGAATGCGGAAGACCGCACGTGAATCAGCCGTAAGCGAGAAATGATACTCTCCATCCTGAGGTACATCCAAGTAACCAGTGTATACGACCGCACCGTTTTCCGGACCCACATCGCTTCTTATCTGGCTCACCCGTCCGACAAAGCCGGGAGTCACGTTCCAAAACTTTGGTGCCCAGGGAAAATCTCCTTCGTAAGCCACCCATCGCACACCCGGTCGCACCGCCGCTACTTCGACCGAGGGCACCAATGCATCGTCGTAAGGTCGAGGATTGTCCCCGTTGGGTCGGCGCAGCTGCAGTGAGCGATCCTTCATGCGCTGCTGCAGGCCCACAAAAAAGTCATTTGTCCCAGCCAGATTTTTTACCTCCTTCAAATCCGTTTTCACATCGTAGATTTCAAAGTCGTCGCTATGGCGCTGAATGTCCACGCGAACTCCCTTATAGCCTTCTAAAAAAATCGCCTGCATTTCTTTCCGCAGGCGATTTCGATGGCTGGGATCAAAATCAGGATAATTTGGCGTCTTCCCGCCATTGAAATATTCAACATAAACGGTACTCGGCTCCTGCACACCTGTCCCGGTAAGCGTTGGAACGAGCGACACCCCATCAGACAAGGCCGGTATCGGCAAACCTGCAACATCCGCGAAGGTCGCCAACCAATCATGAAACTGCGAAGGGGTGTGGTCAATACCTCCTGCCGGGATTTTCCCAGGCCAACGAGCCAGAGCAGGCATACGAATGCCTCCCTCCCAGACGTCACGCTTTTCCCCATCGAACGGTCCATAGGACTGAAAATGAATTGGGGTAAAGGGCTCTCCTTGAATATAACTCACGGACAGGGGACCATTGTCATTCGTAAACACGATGAGTGTTTTCTCATCGATATCGAGATCCTTCAACAACTGCACCAAATCTCCCACTGCACTATCGATCCTACGAACCATGGTCGCAAACCGCTGCTCGACATTGGACCAGCTCTGATTACGATAATCTGGATGTATCCAGGAATCAATCTCACCAGTGGCTGTATTGATCATTTTTCCTGGTTCACCCAGCCACTGTAATCCGCCCTTCAGGCCACCCCCTTCCGGAAAGGCATCGGTAGGAACCTGCAACGCCGCATGAGGAGTATCGTAGGCGAGATAAACGAAGAAAGGCTCATCACGAGCATCTTTCGCCTGCTCCAAAATCCACTTCTTCGTGTAAGCCGTAAAGAGGTCGGTTGTGTAGCACTTGTCGAGCTGGGCAGATATCTCCTTTTCGTTGTGCCAGACCTCTTTTCCGGTTCGATGCGATTCAGAATTCCCAATGGGCCATTCGTTGTTAGGGTAGTGAACATGACCATCAACATGACGAACGTAGCCCAAGTACTCGTCAAACCCTCGCTTAGTAGGATAGGCAGGCCATTCATCTGGATTCTTGAATGAATCCCTAGATTCACCCAAACCTGGCAATCCATACTTGCCTACGTGCAGCGTCCGGTACCCTGCTTCCTTTAACACCGTCCCCAAAGTGTGATTATCAGGAATGGCTTTGTCGAAGTCATTATTACGAACTTCCGTATGCCCTTGATGCAACCCACGAAGGAGAGAGGCACGGGATGGGGCACAGACGGGTGCCGGGCAATAGTGACGGCGCAGCTGAATACCTTCACTAGCGATTTGGTCTAGATTTGGCGTGGCGTGTTTTTTCCCCGTTCTCTGATTTTGGTGAAACAAACCTATATCGCCATAACCCATGTCGTCCGTGAAAATTAAGATGATATTTGGTTTAGATCCGCTCGAGATCGCTCCAAGGGAACTAGAATGGGCCAAAAAAAGGATCAATAGACCGAAACAATAGCCTATTCGGGAAAACACAAGGGAAGTAGATTTCATAGGATTTAGACTGAAAAAGAAATACTCTGCATCCCCTGAATCACTCGTCAACGATCGACGCATTGACGATGCAGAAGTCCCCTGAAAGCCCTGTTCAAAATGCGAAACCTAGAATCCGGTTGATTTGACAGAAACATCGGGTCGAGCCGATTCTCCCTCCGCTGTGACCGATTCAGAATCTCCAAATCTCTTCGAATTCCATTCCAAACTGCGAGAGCGACATCCCAATTTTCAAAACTACTTCGATCGTAATGAAAATTTGAGCGGGTAAACGAAAAGCCTACCCTCACAAGTACAAACGCTCTGATTAAAGCCATTCGCTGCAAACCATCGATTTCGTGCCTGTTCCCAAAAAAACGCCCCGTCTTTGTATTCATCCAATGCGGTTTTTCGAAATCACTAGACAAACGTCTTTATCACTTTACGGCATGCCCTTTTGGAGAATAGATGTTCTGCACCCCACATCAACTATCGCTTGGCCCCGAATGCCAACATGGCAGATAGCGTGTCTAGCATAGGGGAGCGTTCAAATGGATACAACATGACACGTCGAATCTTAACGGAAACCCGGCTAAGATACACATTCCAGGGAATTAAGCAGGGCCCCCATTTAGCCTTAACTACAGCCATTGATATTCAATCATATGGCGACCCAATTGCGAGATCGATCAAGAGCGTGCTGTGCATCCGCAGAATTTTTGATCTGGATCCGATTAGACAATCCTATCTCAAAAACGAACTCAAATTAGATGATAAAGCCGTCTACAAATTCAGTTCTTTCGGAAGAGAAAGAATTGTTATAAATAAATCGGTTTTTTTCGCTGTTGGCGGGGACGAAACAAATCAATTTCTAGAGCAATCCAGAAACATGTAAGAGCGACTGAAGGCCGCAAACATACCGAGCTCCCATGCTCAGTGCACTTCATACTGTCCTCGCTCTTCAGTGCATAGAGCGATTCAAGTTCTAATTACGCCATTTCCATAACGTAACCTCTGTTCTGATACTGCTTCAATTTAACAATCGCTTTGTCAAAATCCAATCGCTCCAGAGCTTTCTTTGACGTATCCAATAACCCACTGTATTCCTGATTCGCAACAAATTCCCTCAACGGCAATTCATATTTGCATTGTTTCGTTTCTTTGATCGGTGCCACAAGTTTCTCGAAGTTAATAACAGGTACATTCAAAGTGATCTTCTTCCGCAGAACGGGCATTGATTCCCCAATATCCAATACGAATCTTCGCGGTTCATGTTGCCAAAGGTTCAAGCCGTGAGCGGATTAACTAAGAATTGAATTTGAAACAATATTAACTCCACTGGCAAAGACTTCCCTTTATGCTACGATCAATTAGACCCCTAACTGGGAAAACTACCTAATCTCTCGCAAAATAATCTATCAACCGTTTAAGGTTGTAACGGAGCTCGTTTTAAAAACCAAGTAGATTCTTAATCCTGATTCCAAATGCAAAGCTTCAATCGCATCGTAAGTCACTTCAACGACAAATTCTGGAACCGCATCCACAACTAAAGCGTGGACAAGCCATCGAGTTCCAGCGTTTTCAACTCGGGAGATTGTCGCTGACAAACAATTGCGGGCAGACAGTCCTCGCGGCCGCTCAAGACCAACTAGTACATTTTCAAAACCTATGCTAACCAATACCCGATCTCCCAAAAGAGAATCTGTCGGCGGAATTTGTATACAAATATTACCATTCTCTTCCGAAAGACTCAAACAGTCCACTTGATCTGATTTTTCAATAATTGTACCTGAAAACACATTCTCAAATCCACGCTCTTTCGCCACGTTGAACAATGAATCACTGGCGAAGAGTTCGTTCGGACTGCCGGTCATAACATTCCGACCGTTCTCCAAGATGAGAACGTCGTCACACAAGACCTGCAATTCCGTTGGATTGTGAGAAACTACAACTATCGGCAGTTCAAAGGCCTCTTTAATGCGGATTAGAAACGGAAAGATTTTTCTTCTCATGCGAAGATCAAGCGATGCGAGAGGCTCGTCCAACAAAAGCAGTTGTGGGCCCGAGCAAAGCGCTCGTCCTAGCGATACTCGCTGACGTTCTCCTCCGGACAACTGATCAATCGATCGGTCTAACAAAGGCTCTAACTCGAGAACAGCGACGACTTTTTTCAATATACTTTGAAAGTCCCGTCCGCTTTGCAACGCCCTTGCCTTTCCCGCTTCCAGGTTTCCTAGCACATTTTTGTGGGGAAATAATAAATGATCTTGGGGCACGAAGCCAATATGACGTTTCTCTGTGGGGACAAAGCAGCTGGTCTCCGTATCCAGCCAGATTTCACCAGCTACTGTAATCTGCCCCGACATCACTTTTCTCAGTCCTGCCAGGCATTCCAAAAAAGTCGTCTTTCCCGCACCAGAAACCCCAAAGACACCTAGGACGCGCTTGGAACCCTTGTATTCAAGATCCAATTTTAGACTGCCAAATCGAGCTTTTAATGAGATATTGAAAATCGTTTTTACCCCTTTCATCCCGTCTGCTCCTTTCGTAGAGAACGTTTTGAAGCGAGCCTCTCCGTAGTGTAAACCGCGATAAAACCAACGAGCAAGGCGACACCCAATAGCTGATTCGCCAGGGTTTCATTCCCGCTTTGCTGGGCACTGAAAAGAGCCGAAGCCAAGGTCTGCGTTCTACCCGGAATATTTCCTGCCAGAATTATGGTTGCTCCAAATTCACCTAATGCCCTAGTGAATCCGAGCAAAGTCGCCGCAATCAGTCCCCGTGAGGCCAGCGGCAGAGTAATTGAAAGAAAAACTTTCTGCCGACCCATTCCTAACGTTCGACCCATGCGTTCCAAACGCGGATTGACCTCCTCAAAAGCGACCCGTGCCGTGCGAACGAATATTGGAAAAGACATTATGGAACAAGCTATGACTACTGCCTTCCAGCTCAGGATAATATCGAGATCGAAGCCGAGTCGCTCCCGCCCTAGCCAGCCATCATCTGCAAACAGTCGCAAAAGCAAGTAGCCAACCGCAGTAGGCGGAAGCACCAAAGGCAAGGTTGTAAAAGTCGATAGAACTTTTTTCCCAAAGAATTCTCGTCGGGCCAATAGGTAAGCAATCGTCAAGCCCGGCACGGCAACGAGGAGACTCGCGACAACGGCCCAAAGCAAAGTGGATGAAACTGTCTCGTAAATCGTTGGCACGGTGAAAGTTGCCGGATCGATCCGGATTTAGGTAAACTTGCAAAAATCACCCTGTAAACTCCTACTTGCAAGCGTGAACTCTAATCTACTTCTGACAAATCGACTCGAAATCCAAATTTTTCAAAGATCAATCTGGCCTTATTCGATTGCAGAAAAGTAAAGAATCGGTCTGCCGCTAGTTTTTCCATGCCTTGCTCCGTCATCGCAGCAGGATATCGAGCTTTTTCACTTGGCCCTTCTACAAGCAATTTCACACGATCTTGGTAAATTAGATAGTCAGTAAAATACACGATACCGATCCGGTCTTTACTGCTAGCCACTTGGGACAAAGCCGCTCGCACGTCTGGAGCCAGTGACAAACGGTCTTTAAACGCTTCCCAAAGTGTCGAATCACCACAGTTTAAACCTGAGAGCCAATCACGTGCGTACCTGCCAGCCGGAACCGCGTCCGGGTCCCCGATACACAAATAAGTAAAATCTAGCCCACACAACGTTTCGACTTTCACCTCATCCCAACTAACGCCCTGGGCGCAGATCATGACAAGGGTATTCGTCAAAAGATCGATCCGAGTATTGTCCCCTAACTTTCCCCCACCCTCGAGATAATCCATCCAGCCCGAGTCCGCACTGATAAACAGATCCGCTCGGGGACTCGCTTCAATTTGCTGAGCCAAAACGTTGGAACCTGCCGAATTCAATGAAACCTCAAAACCGGTCTCCCTCTCAAACAGCGTGCCGATCTCTTCAATAACCTCTTTTAAACTGACTGCGGCGAAGACATGAACAGTCTCGCTTTCTGTATTGATCTCTCTTTGACAGCCACACAAAATAGATATGAGAAGGCAGCCTGAGACGTAAGGTAGAGAGTTCCTAAATCGGAAAATCATGGGGCCAGCTTTTATCATCAGTGATCGCAGTTTCAATGCGATTTAGGCCAATGACAATGCGAAAGAAGAAGCCTTCTCAGCCTCCAATTCAACGATTAAGGTGAATACTCTACCCGCATGGGCTCCATTCGTTCCTAGCTTGCTTCAGCGTTCAGAGCAAATACACGGCCTTGAGATTCCCATTTACTCGTGATCCAGCCCGATTCTCTTCTTTCGTATTCAAACTTATATAACATTTTTCCTCCTCGAATTCTTCCAATTCGGCGACAAACAGGTGATACACCACCTCGGCATCAACGCAGATCATAGCCACCATGCTATCCTACCACTTTATTGGGCGACATTCTATGCCTTACTGAGCTAGGAATCGCGATGTTAGCTGCGGAGGTAAATCAAATTCTGTTCCACAAGCCAGTCAGTTATTTCCGTGGTTTTCTTGGTGAAATACTTGAGTCTCGGTCCGTCGGATATCGAGTTAACGATACCGTCATCCAATGGACCCATATACTCATCGATTCAATCTAGAATAAACTAAAAATAAATTCCCACTACAACCACTAGACTTACTGCCAAAGCCAAATGTAGTGTGAATGTTCGACGAAAGTACCACTTCTTCGAAGCGTTTTCCATACTGGTTTCTAACGCAGCACGCAAGTCTGACGGAGGCTCGAGGCTCCCAATCAACCCTTAACAGAATCAATACCGCTGTGTACATTGCTCTACTTATCCCAAAAGACGAGCAAGACGAAATTCGCTGTAGACTTTAAGACCCAGCAACTTTGTCGCCGAGATTCTCCAATCGTGTACGCATGTCATCAGGCGTTTGCGCTTTTTCAAAAGCCTCTTTGGCTGAGATCAATCCGCTATTCTAAGAGCTCATGGGATAAGTATCCATCGTAAACATGCTAAATTTTACACCCGTTTGAATATCCGAGTTAATACGATAGGTCATGTTGTCCCGAATGAGAGCAGCAATTAACTTAATCATAAACAGAGCTTTTAATCCGATGACACGCCCTCCAACTTCTTTATTTTATAGCACTTGAGAAACGAAGGCGACAATAGAAGTTGCCAACTGCGTTCGAATCATCTCCTTCATATTCGCCGGAAACGCATCTACAATGCGTCCGACCGGTGTGGCAGCGCTGTTGGTATACAGGGTACCGAAGACCCAATTGCCAGTTTCCGCTGCTCTACTAGCCGCTTCAATCGTTTTTTGCAATTAGTCATCCGGCTCTTTGGGGAGATCAAACACGGTAAAGTCGACGAAGTGTATGGAAAATTCGTCTGACAGAAACCGGTAAGCCGCTTTTCTTTCAAGAAAGCATTTTTAGCGAGTTCCTCGAATAATCCGTTTGGGTCTACCTATTCACTCCCTTCTTCCAATACCCCTAACTGATATTTGGATACTATACCCCTCTGAACAATGAGTTGTATGAAGAGAACGAAAACGGGAATTGAATGAATTAAAGTAGAGACTGGATCTTATTTAACAAAGCCTATTTACATACACGCCAATCCGAACCAGAAGCCTCCATCTTTCCCTACTTCAGCGACATGAGGAATTCCACATTCGACTTGGTCGCCTTCAACCGCTTGATGAGCATCTCCATCGCCTCCACGCCGGGCACTCCCTGCATAACGCGACGGAGACCATGTACCTTTTCCAATTCCTGCGGATGATAAAGGAGCTCCTCTTTCCTAGTTCCGCTTCGCTCAAAATTGATCGCGGGGAAAACACGCTTATTGATGAGATCGCGGTCAAGATGTATTTCCATATTACCCGTGCCTTTGAATTCCTCGAAGACGACTTCATCCATTTTACTTCCGGTATCCACAAGGGCGGTACCCATTATCGTCAAACTACCGCCTTCCTCAATATTGCGAGCCGAGCCAAAAAATCGTTTCGGCTTTTGCAGCGCAGTTGCCTCGATACCACCACTCATGATTTTACCGCTATTACTGGCGAGAGCGTTATAGGCACGAGCCAGCCGTGTAATCGAATCAAGTAATATCACAACATCCTTACCCACTTCCACCATTCGTCTTGACTTTTCCACTACCATTTCTGCCGCATGGACATGGCTTGATGGTGTCTCGTCAAAAGTTGAGCTGACCACTTCGCCCTTCACTTTTCGACGAAAGTCCGTTACTTCCTCGGGACGCTCATCAATGAGCAATACGATCAAATGGGCGTTCGGGTAATTTTCCTGCACGGAATGGGCGAGCCCCTGAAGCAATATTGTTTTTCCAGTACGAGGAGGTGCAACGATCAACCCCCTTTGCCCTAAGCCAATCGGAGTAAGGATGTCAAAGGCTCGCATGGAGACGTCTTTCTTGCTATTGCTTGGTAGCGGAGTTTCTAACACAAAACGCTCCGTAGGGTAATAGGGGATTAGGTCTTCGAAAGGGGATACCTTATCGATAGACTCGGGATCTTCGCCCATCACGGATACGATCTTAATTGAAGCAGGACAACGCTCTCCTTCCTGAGGAGCGGTTGCGATCACCTCGATTTCATGACCCCTTTTCAAACTGTAGTGCTTGATCAAGGATGCTGGAACATAAACACTTTCCGGTTTCAGCTGATAATTGCTAGCAGCATGCACAACAAATCCATATCCTTCGTCAGAGACATCTAGGAAACCGGCGTCTTTGAATTGTAGCTTCTTGTTCGCTGCCAGTTTAAAGATCTCCTCAATGATCTGCTTCCGGCTCGGTTTCTCTTCAAAGACCACTCCTATCGATTCCGCACCCAAGCGACCTTGATCGATTGAAAGTTCGTACAACTCTGAGAGATCAACCGGATCCTCGATTTCACCCAACTCGTCCAGAATCGCTTTTACGTCCTCAAATTTCCTGTATCGGGCGGCGTCTGGCAGCACTCCGCCCACGTGGTCGGTTTCTATTGGAGGCAAAGGCTGCTTCCAACCTCCTCCACCTTTCCTTTCTTGCTGATTTTGACGATACCCACCTTTTTGGTTTTTAGATCGATTTTTCTGATTGGGATGCTGACCTTGCTTATTCTGGTGTCGATTTCCGCCTTGGTTTTTGTGGCGGTGCTGTTGATTCCTTTTTTTTGAGTGTTTTTCAAGATCCTGATTGCCGGAGCACTTATCGTCTTTGTCACTGCCCGAATCGGAATTAGAGGATTTTTCTAGCGCATCGCGATCTCCCATGTCCTCTAGCTCATCGCGAACCGCTTCGATCTTATCGACATCGTCAAAATGCGAGCCCCTACCCCTAAAATCTATGGGGCTGAGATCAGAGCTTTCCTCTGTCAGTGGCTCGAATTCCTTTTTCAGTTCCGCATATGGCTCATTATCTAAACCTGCGTTCGCCCCCTTTTCCTCGGGGATTTTCTTTGCGACCTTCTTGGCCGTTTTGCGAGCCACCTTACGGGCTACTTTCTTCGGTGGCTTGGGACCATCGCCCAAATCCGATTCAGCAGGAGCGTTTGATTCGTTCGTATCTTCAGATTCGCTAGACATAAGAGATTGGTATAACCTTCGTTTGGAGGATCGTGCAATATCGGCTGACCGTTTCCAAAATGATGGTCGATGGGTAGTATCGAAAATTATATTCGCGTGAGAAGCGTTTTGATTTGGTCTTCCAGAAATTCGAGGGATCCCTCATTAAGCAGTACAAAATCGGCATCCTCCGCCTTTTGGGAGAGCGGCATTTGTCGGTTAATGCGTGCCAACGCCTGAACTCGGCCTATGCCTTTTTGCTCTAGACGCTCGACCTGCGTCTTAAGATCACTGAACACGCAAATGGTAAAATCAACCCTATTCTGCAGGTTTTTTTCGAAGAGCAAAGGGATCTCCAAAATCCATTTTGCCTCTTGATCCGACGCGACTGCCACCTCCCAAGCCTCTTGAACCTTTGGGTGCATGATATCCTCGAGAGCTTTGAGTTTCTCCTCATCGTCAAACACAATCGATCCCAGCAACGAACGGTTCACCCCGCCATTGCTTGAAATCACTTTCGGCCCGAACACATCCATCACCTCCCGAATAGTCGCAGGATCGCTCTCCAGCAGATCATGCACAATCTGGTCACTGTCGAGACGCCTAAACCCACGCTTTTCGAACATTCGACCCGCCGTGGACTTACCGCATCCCATTCCCCCTGTCAAAACGACAACCATAGAGACTAGGTTGACCAATTCAGCCGATTGGACAACAACGATTATATGCTTCTTTCTTAAAAGCAAAACCGCCACTGAAACTCGAAGAACGGATTTGAATTCCAACATCCAGAATCCCTCCCATCTTTTCAATTCGCCAGTGACGGAATCGACTTTTGACCAACTATTACCGCATTTTACCCTCACTCCAAAGCTAGCTAACGTTAAAGTGCCACTTTACAGGGCATCGAAGCCATCACCGTTCTCGTAGAAGTCAACTCTGGCGGAAGCGGAGATCCACGTCTGATAATGGTCGGTCTACCTGACACCGCGGTGAAGGAGTGTGGTTACCGCGTTTTCTCCACCTTGGCAAACTCAGCATTTTGTATACCCCGAGCCCGAACCATCGGAAACCTAACGGAATCCAATGCCATACAGCTCAACCGCCTGACCAAGGCCATCCAGTACCGTGGTCTAGATCGCACGACGCGAGCGTGATAAACCGCAGAAAACAGGCACCCTCCGACGGCAATCTAACGAAATATCTCGCCATCTACAAAAAATCGTTTCAGTTCCGCTTCGGCCGTTTCTGGACCGTCGGAGGCGTGGACCACGTTGCGCATCATATCAGTGCCAAAATCGCCGCGGATTGTTCCTTTCGGAGCCTTCGAAAAATCGGTGGGGCCAAGCAAATCGCGAACGCGGTGGATTACGTTTTCACCCTGCAGAGCCATCATGATAACTGGACGCGAGGTCATGAATTCCTCGATTTCCGGAAAAAAAGGCAAGTCCGCCACATGGGCATAATGCTCACGAAGGATGGAGGACTCTAATTGTACCATTTTAGTGGCGATAATTGAAAAGCCCTCGCTTTCAAAACGTTGCAGTACCTCGCCAGCGAGACCTTTTTCCATGCAATCCGGCTTCAGAATAATGAAGGTTTTTTCCATCTAATTGTGCTCTTTGATTATAAGATTCTAATTCGCCTTTTTCGGCCAACGATGATTTTTAATAAGTCTTAAAAACTAGCGAAGCATTTTGACCCCCGAATCCGAGGCTATTGCTCATAGCGACAGAGATTTTTGCTTCCCGTGCTTCGTTAGGCACGTAGTCTAGATCGCAATCAGGATCTGGCTCCTGATAATTAATCGTCGGTGCCAGGATTCCCGTCTCCAACATCCGAACACATGCCACGCTCTCTACTCCACCTGCCGCACCTAGTAAATGACCGGTCATGGACTTAGTAGAACTCATGGGAACGTTCTTCACGTGCTCGCCAAGGAGAGTTTTGACCGCCATCGTCTCGAACCTGTCATTGTATGGAGTGGACGTTCCATGAGCATTGATGTAATCAACGTCGGACGTATTCAACTGCGCGGAATGCAATGCTCGCTTCATGGCTCCAATAAGACCCTTTCCCTCAGGATGCGGTGCCGTGATATGATTCGCATCGCAAGAAGCTCCGTACCCTACGAGCTCACAGTGAATTTTCGCACCCCGCTTTCTGGCGTGCTCCAGCGTTTCCAATACAAGAACGCCAGCCCCTTCTCCCATAACAAATCCATCCCGATTCAAGTCGAAAGGGCGGCTTGCGTGCTCGGGATCGTCATTGTTTGTTGACATCGCTTTCATTGAGCAAAATCCC
>Ga0163109_10000036_pt1 | contig 114185 bp, 66 predicted proteins | sample CRUFie1St13metaG_FD_108704 | JGI IMG/M metagenome (GOLD analysis project Ga0163109, IMG submission 108704) | Marine microbial communities from the Costa Rica Dome - CRUD Field 142mm St13 metaG | ecosystem: Environmental > Aquatic > Marine > Oceanic > Photic zone | place: Costa Rica: the...
AGTCCCAAATATCGATTATATACAGTTGGTACGCACATGAATGACCCTCGTCGGTGACATATCATCATTCCTTGAATCTGATAAGCTGTACTGTCCTCTAGATATAGCAATTTTGCGCAAAAACGATTCACTTACGTTGCTAGTCTCGAGAAACAGAAGCCTGAAACGATATGTTTCTGGCATGACGAATTCAGATTTGATTTTATTTTTGGAACTTCCGCAGTGAACTTGGCGATCTCCAGGCACCGAATAGACCTCAGGATGTTAGTGAGCGGGAAGGGTGAAGAGAGGACTGAAATGGCTTCAAATGGGCCTTGGCACCGTAAAATAGCAAAATTCGTTTCAAAGTAACTCATCAAGGATGCCAGCTCAAAGAACATGTCTTTGAGTACAAAATCAAAATGATTGGATATCTGCACTGAGTTATAGCGCTCGATGTGGAGATTTCTTATTAGGCAGCCACCCAGCCAGTAGCCGAAGCGATTTGTTATTTCCTCATCGGGTCGGAGTAAATATTGCGCTTGGAGACATCGAGAATTGACGCCTCGTAAAACAAAAGGTCTATTTAGGGGTGTTTAGGCTCTTCTATGTGTAGGCTTTGATTCACCTTCGTCTGACCGATGCTCTGGGTCAGCCCCGAAGGCCACCTTATACGAATCTTATCAATCATCGTGGCTTTCCCAAGCCCGATAGAGCTCCTCAGCGGAGCACTACCGAAACTTCCACCACTCGAGACCACTCGATACAGCTTGGACTGGCCAAGGGTAAGCTCAATTTTGGCTCCGATGGCGCTTCGGTTCGAATGCGTACCTTTCAGTAACAACTTGATCCAGTTGTTCTTGAAACCGGGGTTTTCAAATAACACATTAGTAAAACGATCACCTTCATAAGCACCCCCCATGACGGAAAACACGTCTTGATCACCATCTTCATCAAAATCGACAAAAGCGACGCCATGCCCCTTTTGAAGATGACCAAATCCTCCGGCGGTGGTGATATCTTGAAAAGCTTTGCCCTTATGATTCCGAAACATTCGATTAGGCATAATTGAGGTGAAATTTGGATCTCCGGTTCCAATATAAAAATCAAGCCAACCATCATTGTCTAGGTCACCGAAGTTACAACCCATCGCCAACAAGGGGATGTCCAGTTCTCTTTGCCGAGTACGGTCACGAAAGCGGCCGTTGCCTTGATTCTCAAACAAATGCGGCACCGCCCCTTGATGTGGCAAACCTTGATATGAATTCGCCATGTCAGCGGGACTTGCTTTGTAGCCCAAGACAAGGAGGTCTAAGTGACCGTCGTTGTTATAGTCGAAAAACCAGGTGGGAAAGGTTTTTATACTCGCTTCCACCCCTGCCGTTTTTGTGACTTCTCTAAAGGAAAAATGTCCTGGCCCGGTGCTTTCGTTTTTGAATAGATGATTGGTGCTATCGAGACGAGACACATAAATGTCCATTCGGCCATCGTTGTCAAAGTCCCCTGCCGTGACCCCTTTCACGTACCCGGTGATGGCAATACCCGCCTTTTGAGCAATATCGGTAAAACGCCCGTTTTTATCATTTCGATAAAGTTCACACGGATGGGCGCCATTTGGCTGAGACTCATTGCCGACAAAGAGATCTAACCAACCATCCCCATCAAAATCGGCCCAAACTGCCGTTTGGGTTGGATGGGCCTCAAAAAGACCGGCCGCCTTCGTGACATCAGTAAACTTTCCGTTTCCGTCATTCCGAAGAAGCGAGTTGGGTATCCGACCTTGCTCTTGTCGCCAAGCGCCTCGCAATACCAAAAGATCATTGTCCGAATCATTGTCAAAATCGGCGTGAATCAGATTGAGGCCACCGGTGAGGCCGCTTAGATTGGCTTGGTCAGTACGTTCCTCAAAACCGTCCTTGGTCGCCACATAAAAACGAAGTTGTTCGCTTTGTCCCCAGGATGAGACAAACAAATCCATTCGTCCATCCCCCGTGAAATCATCAAATGCCACTCCACCGGCGAGTCCTTCCGTTGCAATTCCTTTTTCACGAGCGATATCTCTAAAACGCGAGAATTTGATTTGGGATTCGAAGCGCTTTGGTTCTATCCTCCATTTCTTAGGCACTTTCTTGGGGTACAAACCAGCGGCCATCGCTGCAATATTCATTAGCCAAATAGCGTTTTTGTCGCGAGGTTTTATGGCAAGAATTTTACGATAGGTGTCATACGCGGCGCGAGCGCCTTCAGGCTTTGCGTGGACACCCGCCCCCTTCAAGGGGAACAAGCAAGTGTCTGCATTGTGATGGGCAATACAATTATCCTGCTCGGCTTGGCGCAAATAAGAAATGGCTAAAGAGTGCAATAATTTGATTTCCTGCGTCCGGGATTTAGTGTTTTTTGATTGAGTCTCTTTGTAGACCTGTAGAAGCATTTGAAAACGTCGGACAGCCTCCTCGTTATTTCCCGTATTCAGATTCTCTAAGGCAAGCTGAGTCTCGAAACCGAAACGGTAGGGTGGCGGTGGAGGCGGGACCGACTGAAGAGCGTTTAAACGAATTTGATTTGCGTATTCATTCTGCCGCGGGTCCGTGTTTCTTGCGAGCTCCCGGAGGTGTTGCGCCATTTTCTCATTCGATGACATCCTCGGTGGAGCACCGGTTCCCGAATCAGGTGCTGAATCTGTTAGACTTGAAGTCTGCTTGGGCGCTGATTTCGTGCAGGCCAAGAAGAGGCCTAGGCCAACAACAAACAAAAATGAACTCTCGAATTTCCGCATAAAGTTGACGTACTGCTACTTCTTTACCAAGAAATTGATGCAAAGGGGAAGTTTTAGGTCACGGGAAATGGAACAGAAGCGAAGTCAAAAGAGGTACACGAACTCAGACCGGTTTCTTTGTTTACAGCGCCTCCGGTTGGATAAATGACATCCTTTGGGGGACAAGATACTCAATATCCAGCTCGCGAAACCAGAGACTTTACTTGCGTTTCCCCAAGCGGATAGGATTTACAAACGACTTTAGGGAAGCAGGTGAAGATTTTGCCGGCCTATGTCGGTATGGTGACAGTGAAGCCTGTATCCGTGGTGGAAGAATTTATAAGGACGGAATAGGCGTTGAGAAGGACCTTCAAATGGTTCTTGGCACCGATTTTCGCTTTTTGTTTCCTAAATTTTGCAAAAAAGAACATCCTCTCTTTCATGCCTATTATCAACGCCTCGTTCTAAGGTGGTCCTTATCGAAAACTTCTTCAAATCGAAACTGTCCTTTCGGTAATCAACGTTTACTCGTCTGTTGTCCCAAATATGGTCCAAGAACTTCACTTACTCACGGTTCGCGACGTCGCCTATATTCTGAAGCTCTCCACCGCCACCGTACATCGCGTTGTTACGGCCTCGTGAGCTCCGGAAAGCTGGCGTCTATCCGCACGTCCTAAAAACTCCATTCGAGTGTCTGAGATGGTCTTCAGGGTGTTCTTAGAGCGGTGTGGGGGAGGGGAGTAAGGGGCCTTGAAATGAGACAACGTACGCTGGCCTATCGGGTTAGTATCCTCTCTTATTAAAGGACCTGTGATTAGCTTGGCTTCTACCTAACGAAAAGGTGTAATAGGAGTTTTTTTCACGTATGCGAATAATGATAAGAATATTAAATTTCATCTTGATCGGAGCTCTTTCGCTCGCCTGCACGTGCGAAGACTGCGAGCCAGAAGACAACGCATTCTTGCTTGATGCGGGTTCGCCCAGTGCCAGTGCGCCTGATGCAGGTTCAACCCAGCCCACGGGAACCTGCAATGCTCAGGTTGTGATCGAATTTTATACGGATGATGACTGCGTTACAAAAGTAACGGGAGCGCAGTCCACTCGTACCTATGACACGACGCAATCATGTTTCTCTTGGACCGGCAATAGTGCCGCGGGAGAGAATTCTGTGACGAATTTTCAATGCTTTCGAGACCGACTTTGCTACACGCAGCATCCGGCTTCTTTAGCTTGCGACGTTTCTCGTCCGACGAACGAAGAAGCGAAAACGAATGACTGCGTTTTGGACACTCAGAATCCAAACGGCAATGTGATATATGCGAGAATAATTTCGGGCACCGAGAATTGCCCTGAACCACCAGACGGATTTGAATGTCCGGTTTCCGAACCGGGCGAGGGCACCACTGGTATCAACGCATGTAAGACTGAACCCTAAAGTCATCCTTGTTCTTATACACCGTTCTAGAGTGTTGAATCTGTCGTCTTCGTAAAATCAGAGATCATGAGATTGAACAAAATGCTGAACCGATTTTGGTACCTCGTTTCGGTGGGACAGCATGTCTGAACTAAGTCAGAAATATGAACCAAGTCCATTTGGTCTTTTTTAAATGGATTGAAAAAAAGTGCCGGTAGCTTATAGGATCTATAAAGCCATAGTCGTTTCAATGAGCGGACTATTCGCGGTAAAGAGACCGCCTTTGCAGCCCTGCCCCCAGCAAGAAGATCAAAAAGAGAACGCCCCAATCAGCTTGGCCAGCTTTGGTAGCACTGCAGCCAAACGCATGGTCGTTACATGACGGAGGCTCAAGGCCGGCTTCGGTCAGGGCATTAATGCAGTTGTTCCCAAGCTTCGCTTGAAGAGCGTCGGCCATGCTCATCTTGAAGTCGTTGAGTGAATAAGGACAGGCAACCTGATCTTCGCTATCTACGATGACTGGGTCTACCACATCCGGCTCACCCGATTCTTCAAACTCAAGCATCACTTTGGATCCTACATCAAGGACTCTGGGCAGCTCGATCAGCTCATTCACCTCCGGCCCCCCTGTTCTCATTCGTCCATCCCTCAAATGAACACTCTCAACCTGCACGGTCACGGAGCGTGCCTCCGCATTAGCAGCCGTGACCAAGCCTACGTACACGCCGGCATAGTCCCTATAATTTGTGCAGACACAATCGTAAGGATTCACGCAATCGGCGTAAACCGGGCTAGAAAAAACAAAAAGTAATAAAGCAGCTAGATATTTCATGCCTGGTACGTACGCACAAAGCGTACCAACTCAATCGACTGAGTGCTCTAACACTTAAAATCCCCGGAGCTGACATTTCTGTCATAAGTGTCGTACCTCAGGCTCTTTATCCGGGCGGCTTATAGGATCTATAAAGCCATATTCAGGCTATCAACAGTCATCTATTAGCCCGAGAATCCCCACAAACCACCCAAAATCCCCTCCATTGCCGCGACTCAAATCCTAAAACACACCTCAAAACCGACGATTTTGCACGCTCTAGACAAACCAGTGCCTCAGGCTGTGTAAATACGCGGTGAAAGCGTATAATCTACCTGCTGTGATAGACGTCACCTTTGGTTCTGGTTAATGATTTAGCACTCTCATGAGTCCTATAAGAGTCTGGTAGATACCGCTCCTTAAATATCTATCTACCTTGTTGATTAAATCGAGAGCCTATAGCGTCGATTAGGTCGGTGAATAGCGTAAGTTCCATCGTCCAAGTTTTCTAGTTCAAAAAAGCGGTCTAGCTCACCTATTCATCCTGCTCGAACAGCTTGAGCAGATCCTCCAGTAATGGCCGCTGATCTTCTGTGGTAACCACAATTGCAGACTGTAGTCGTTCTCTACAGCTTTGCCAAACACGATCGTCTAGCTCAGTTTCAATGCCAGAGATCAGGCTAAATGCTTGTCGACTAACCTCAAAATTTCCATCAATAACCAGATTTACTAATAAGGGCAAGATTGGTGAACAGTCGTACGTGTCGAGTGCATATAAAAGCGTCCCCTGGCTTTCACGGGCATGGTCGCTTTTCAGTAACTCCACTAATATGCCAAATGCGGCGGGATTCTTTAGATCGCTCAAAGCGAGCGCAGCGGCGTTTCTCACTGCAGCGTCTTGGGTCACTTGGAGAATATTCAGCAAATAAGGAGCAGCGACTTCTTCTTGACGCGAGGCACACTCGCGGACAGCTTCTATGATTCTATGCGAATCGCCACTCTTAATGTGATCTATTAGTTGATGAAATGTGGCTGTTTTAATGTCATTCATTTTGGCGCCGGCTTTGCCTATAGGAACTATAAAGCCATTTCCAGGCTATCACCAGTGACTTATTAACCCGAGAATCCCTACAAACCACCCAAAATCCCCTCCATTGCCGCGACTCAAATCCTAAAACACACCTCAAAACCGACAATTTTGCACGCTCTAGACAAACCAGTGCCTCAAACGGCAAGGCTGAATTGAAAATTTTGGCTATGGCTACTCAAGCCGACTCATCGAAACACTCCGCTGGGAAACTTGTTTTCGCAGCCCCGCCCATCATTCTTTTCCGAGGAGTACCACGTCTATTATCTTCGGTCCGTCGACCAATCTGTCAACGAAGTTACATAGGGGGCCAAGGGCTGTTCGAAGCAATTCAAACGGTTCTTAGTACCGTTAACTACCTCACAGTTTGAATGAGAGGGCAGGGCAGTTACAAATGGTTTTGTTTGGGTGTGAGGGAGACTAATGATTTTTCGTTAAAACGGTTCTTGGTACTGTTAATTGGGCACCGTTACCTGGTTCGCGGATCTGGATGCCTCTTCTTTAGTCCGGTGGTTAGGTTAGGCCCAAAGCTTCCACCAGGGGGTGGGGGCGGTTGTATCCGAGGGCTCTGGGGCATTCGTCCGTTCTGGCCATACACCCCACTGGTAAAGAGCGCCCAACTCGACATCCTCGCGAAAGAGAATCGCGGCGTTGTTGTCCACGCCAAATAGGAACGGTCGCAGGCTTGTCCCAGACAGCGCGATCCGAATCCGTACACTTCGTCCAAGACGCACATGAGTAGAGAGGGGTCCTCCGTTGCGCATTCCAGATTGGCTTGTTCGGTCTCCGCGAGGGTTTCGAAGCTTGCATCGTCGATGTCTGTCATCAACCGGATACCACGCAGGGCGGTCAGCAGTTCGTGGAAGCTCATGGGCGGGAGTCGATATTGTCCCAAGCGGTGCTATAGGAACTAATGTTTTGCTCATATTTCAAAAATCTCTGGATAGATAAAAATACGCTCAAAATCGAAATGCTGGATGGAGAATTTTGGCTTTTTATGAGGTCTTTAGATTGGTTTATTGCTCAATCAGAAATACTGTTTTTCTATATCGTTCATAGTCAGATGTCAGCAGCGGAGATAGGTATCTCGAATGCGCTGTCCCCGCCACAACGCTTTGTTAATCACTTTGGTCTCTTTAACTTTTGATTACGTTCAACATCGTATTGAAAAGCGAAGACTCAAAGTACAGAACCACCTGTTCAACTGCCTGACCGTTTGTAATCTAACTCTTGTTCCTTCGGTCTCAGTAATCAGAATATGCGAACCATCAGTACATCTTTTGACCAATGGACCTTTCAAGAATAAGTCAATAGCTTGAATATACATGATATCCGGTGCCCAAATGACTACTTCATTGTTTCAAACGACCACTTCTTTGAAAACAGGCTTCGGCCCTAGAATAGCAATCTTATGCCTTCTTGGCTTAGCGCCAGGTTGTGATGAAGAATTGTTACTGTTGAATTCTGATGAATGTCCTCCAAATGAAATTTGCGACTCTTCATCGCAATTGGATGGTGGCTTGCCTCCTTCGGACTCGGGTTCATCGACTTTAGATGTTGGCTTGCCTCCTTTGGACTCGGGTTCCTCGGTTTTAGATAGTGGTTCACTGAATTCGGATGCGAGCACCGATTTGGCCGACACGGGGTTATTCGCAGATGCACAGCCTAGTCAACCGATGGGTGCCATAACTTCCTTGGATTGTGCTCGTGCGAGTTTTACGGGATCACTTGTTGTAGACGTCGATGCTAGTGGTAATTCATTCGAACTTAGATACACGGGAGGTAATGGTGGCGCTCACAATGGTCAATCCGTGAACTCTACAGGGGTTACCGGTTTAACGGCTACACTTAACGCGGGAAATTTTTCTAATGGTAATGGGGTATTGAACTACGCGTTATCTGGCACACCAGTGTGCAGTGGTACAGCAAGCTTTGAATTAAATATTGGTGAACAAACATGTACAGTAGATCTTCTTGTCACGAGTACACCAGCTCCAACCGTTTATTGTTCGGGTTCACCAACTCCCGTTATTGAAGTCACGAGCCCAACTGGAAGAATATGGATGGATAGAAATCTCGGAGCAAGAAATGTAGCAACTAGCGTCACAGACAATGGCGCTTATGGTGATTTATATCAATGGGGACGCGGAACGGACGGGCACCAATGTCGCAACTCCCCTACTACAAGCACACTAAGCTGTACCGACCACCCTATGAACGGTGATTTCATAGTTGCCACTAATCCTCCTGACTGGCGCAACCCTCCAAATTCAAATTTATGGCAAGGTGTTAACGGTACAAACAACCCATGTCCTTCTGGTTTTCGTATACCAACCCAAGCAGAATTCGATCAAGAGCGTCAGAGTTGGGCCACAAATAACGCCGCAGGCGCATACGGCTCCGTGCTGAAATTAACCATGGGTGGAGGACGAACATCAGACGGTGGTGCCTTTCAGGCAGTAGATATAAATGGATATTATTGGACCAGTACCATTGATTTCACATTGAATTTGCCGCGTTATCTTGGATTTTTTAGTGGAGCTGCTTCACTAGATCTCAGCCAGCAGGCTTTCGGACTTTCTGTTCGCTGCATTAAAGATTAAACTCACAACTAAAACAAAAGTGAGTTAATGTGTTTCGATGAGCCGGCTACTCAAGCCGTCTCATCGAAACATTCGTTGAAGAATTCCGGTTGAGGCGGAGGACGGGCGGCGTGAATAGTGGGCAGATGTAGATGGTCGAGAACTTTTTTTGATGGCCTTTAGGACTGGTGCTTACTCGAGCGAAAGTAAATACTTTCAGCCCATTTTACGATTCGTCATCGTCTTTGGGGGCTTGTGATAAAGAAGAGCTATTCGACGCTCATAATTGGGATTTCTTGATGCTGGTTTTTGGAAAGATCACCGAATTTTGTCCACATAAAGGCCATGTGGTAATCGCGCCAAAACAATCTTCAGCGGCAAGGGCTAGATCCGAGTCCGTCTCAGCCTAGGCACTTGGCCTCATCTAGACTTTCTCGGGTCGTAGGTTCTGCCGAGTCGAGCGAGTCAAGCCGTCGCACATCCAGATTATCTACCTCGTTTTGCAGGTTCTCAGGAAGAATGATACAAGCCGGCTATGCCGCGTATTCGTAGGGTCGTCATCTTTGGAGATAGCCTGTCTGACATCGGTAACATGCACCATCGAGCGGTGGTCCGTCATGGGGCTACGATTAACGGCTGGGGGCGATTCTCCGACGCCCGAAACTGGGTCGATTACTTCTGGGAGCGAATCTCGCAACGGACCATGTTCTTGACGGATAATAAGGCCCAAACCATCACCAACTCCGATAAGCATCGTTCGCTGCGATTCGCCAACCATGAGGGCAATGGTATGGAGTTGGTCAACTACGCTGAAGGAGGCTCGTTGGCCTGGGGAGACACCTCGACCATACCCAGAAGCATTCAAGACCAAATTGCGGGGCGTTTTGTGCTGAACAACGTAAGACATCAGACCGAGACATATATTGAAGAGGTCAGAAGCTACCCCGTTGATTTTGATCGCGTGCCACCAAAAGAAACGCTTTACATCATGTGGGCGGGCGCCAATGACATAGTTACCGTTCATCGCCCCCCAGACGTAATGCAGAGGCCGGCGCAGGAGATGTTCGCCTTGGCCCGAGACATCTTAGAATCAGGATACTTGAGCGGGGATACTCAGGGACCGCACGTGCTCTTGATCGACCTGCCAGATCCCCAGTATATGCCCAAGTTCGAAAACGCAGCGGAGGCAACGCGCCGGCAGTTCGCAGTGGGCGCTGAGACCTTTAATTCCGAGCTGAACAACCAATTTACACAGGACATCGTAAGCGAATATTTCAACCGCAACCAATCCACCCTCAACCTGTTTGGGATATCGGAACTTCTGACGCCCGCTCAAGTTGCCGACGCCGGTTTCGCGCCCATCTCACAGAGTCGATGGACGTGGGGTAATGTAGTCCGAAGCGTAATCGGTCGCAGTCGCGTAGAGCGGGCCCCTTTGTTGGCTTATGAGGACATTGGTATCGACGAGACCAGCCAGTTTGGTACGACCCGAGATCGGCTGCATCCGACAGAAGGGGTGTATCGATTGATCGCGACGCATATTGCGGATTACTGTGAGCAGAGGCTGCACTTTGAATGGGGGCACGGATAAGGAGGCCAGCGATTGTTTACGAGTGTACTCGGCCGCTCAATCTCTAAGACACGCCCAACAACTGGCGATATTGCAGACTCTAGATAAACCGGTGCCTCAAACGCCAAGGACGAGTTGAAAATTCTGGCTACGACTACTCAAGCCTTATGCTCGAAACGTTCATCGAAGAATTCCAGTTGAGGCGGAGCGCGGGTAGGGTGAATGTTTTGGACTTCACTGGGCAGGTGAAGATGGTCGAGGATTATCTTGATGACGGTTGGGTCTTCGATGACGGAGATGACGCGCGTTCGATCACCGCAGGGACATTCGAAGACATCGATGTCGTAGACGCGTTTGAGTAAAGAAGCCCAGTCGATGGCGAGGTCTCGACAAGGGGGCAGGGCGGTGACGCCTAAATCGATGTTTCGATGAGGCACGATGAAGGGTCTGAGTTTTGCGGCGGGGCCAAGGACGCCAAAGTAGCGCACGAGGTTTTGTTTGGCGGGCGGTATCAATGAGCAGATTCGGTGCATGAATTTTTGCGCACTCATGAATGCATGGGTCGCACCGTTGTGTCTTTGTTTTGAGAGCTTGAATATGACTTGGTCGTTTTCGTAGCGAATGGCGGCCAAGCGACGTAGCGGCACAGACGCTCAAGGTGCTCGCGGTCGTGGGCTGGGATGTGCAAGCCGGCGGGCACAGAAAAGCCGGACACTGGCGGTGCTTTTGTTTTTTGAGGTCGTTCTACGGAGCGCGAGTATTGGTTTTTCTTCGGCAGTGAACCATCCAAATTTTGGTGGCTCGAAACTGGGGATGGCAGGTGCGTCAAGAACACTACTCCATTTTCCTGAGTGGTCAATGAAGCCTTTTCGAATGAGAAGTCTACGAGTGGCAGTTGCAATGTGAGTTGACGCATTGAGGATCGCTTCGTGGGATGGTGCTGTTGCGGGCTGGAAAACAGGGTCGCCATGTCCGTTGATGAGGTACCCGCCATCCAAGACGACGACGTGAAAGTGGACGTTGAGATTGAGCGCGGAATCGAAGCGCTGGATAAAAGCGATGGCATCGCAATGCAGTTTTGAGTTTGCATTTCGATAATACGAAAAAATCGAATGGATGAAAGTTCGCAAAACTGCGGTTATGATTTTTGGCTGAGAAGCGAGTAGAAATCTTAGGTCAAAAGGCATGGACAAAACCCATTGACGAATCGGCCCATGGGGAAGGACGCGCTCAAGGAGATGAGCGGCTTGAACGGCCATGCGTTTTGCGCCGCAAGAAGGACAAAGTGTGCGGCCTTTACAAGAGAAAGCGACGAGTCGGGCCGAGCCACAGCTCAGACATTCGGTACGGATAAATCCATGGGTGAGCATTCCGCAGTTTAGATAACGGGGAAACTGTCTTTCCACATGACGAAGAAGAAAGGTGCCGGTTTGTTTTTGGTCTTGTTGCAAAGTACTCAGCTGCTCTCGGATGAGACGATGCAAGACAGACTTTACGGGCGTGCGGCGCTGATAACTGTGCTTGCGAGCGTGAAGTTGTTTGATTGCCCAGACAATGCGCTGGTGAATTCTTGATTCGTGCCAAGCGGTTTAACTTTCAGAACTTAGTGAGCACAGGTCGATTCGTCCGAAACTCGGACTTTCTGGAGAAAGAGGTCTTCCAAATAACCAAAAAAGCCTTCGATGTCTCCACCGAAGGCTTTGTTTTGGAAGCATCCCCAAGGGGATTTGAACCCCTGTTGCCGGCGTGAAAAGCCGGAGTCCTGGGCCTCTAGACGATGGGGACCCAAAAGAGCGTTAGCCCGTGAGATGGTGATTTAAGGATAAGGCGGATTTATGTCAAGCTGAAATAATTCATGAGCTTGCTAAATTATCACGTTTCTTACTGATTCGACTCTGGGCGCTCGTGGCTGAGGACCGGGCCCGTGCTCGGTTCACAAGCTGGGCGGACAGGCGTTCGAGGGCTCCGATAGGCTAATACTCAGCGTATCTTCGCCTTTCGTTAGTGAAAGCCAGGGGGTGCAGCCCTCGGCGACGATCCGCTGAAATTTGGGATTGGCATTTACGCAGCGGCACTCATTGTCCGCGGCGAGAATATCATCAGGACAGATATTGGGCGGATTTTCACAGCCTTTCCAGGCTTGAACGAGGACATAAAATTCTTCGCCGGGAATCACAGCCGTATCTACGTCGAAGGTCGTTCCGGCTGGGTAATCCTGGGCGACCGCGGGATAGGTGTCGGTCAGCTGCCGAATGATGACTCGATATCGAGTCACGCCGTTTAGGTCGATACTTGGGTCTGAGGCGGCCACTTCGATGTTCAGCTTCGGAACATTACAGCTCAATAGCATGAACGATATACAAGCGAGCGTCAGGCATTTCAGTACTTGGTTCGTCAATAAAAAGCGTCTCACAATCATATCCTTAGGGCAGAGAAATGGTGAATGCCGTTTCTTGAGGAGCTGGAGCGAAGAGGGCAGCGCTTGCTGCACCGGCTCCAACTACGGCCAATCCGACTAATGTCCAGATGAGCCAGGCGTTGGATGTTCTGGAGGAAACCTCAGTGGCTTGAGTAGGCGGTTGGGCAATAAGCTTTTTGTGAGCGAGGTCGTTTTCTGAGGGCCTCGGTGGCGAGGTCACTGAGGTATCATGCGTGACTTCTGAAGCCGCTGCGGTCTGTGTGCTGCCGTCTTCTTCCTCGGTCACTTCCGCGAGTTTCGGAATCGGGCCTTGAGTTCCGTCTGCCTTGAGCTCGAATTCGCCTTTGGTTTTTGGGTTCGCAATCACAGCAGCGACTTTGTTCATCAGACCGATTTCCGCGGCGACTTTGGCTTGAAACGAGCCATCTTGTCGGTACCGTGAAATAACGACGTATTCTTTGCTGCCACTTTTTCGAATTTTGCCCGTCAATAAACCTTTCGCATCCGCGATTTTACAGATTCGTCGGAATGATGTTTGTAATCTGGGGCCCGACACAAACTTCATGTTTTGTGAAAGCAGGTCAGACTTTATTTTGTGGGCGGGGCCGCTTGGTTTCAACTGTACATAAAGATTTTGTCCCGGGCTCAGTTGTACTGTTTTTGTGACGATGGTCGATGGCCATCGGGCAACCAAGTGATGTCGCCCAGCGTGCAGTGTTTCAGTCGTGACAGGGGCGGGCCCGATCGGACGACCATCGACTTGAATATAGGCTCGACCGGGATTGGTTTCGATCTCAATGCTACCTCGGTGACCTAAATCGCTGATCGCGTCTTGCCAGAGCCGCACGAATTTGGGTTCGTGGGTGTTTTTTGTTGGTGCTTGTGTCGGTTTGAGTGCCGCAAGTTTCTTCAGGCTGGTCTTCGCGAGCTGAGTTTTCTTTTGAATCATCTCAGCTTCGGCTTTTGCAAGCATCGCGTCGTGTAACAGTTCATGATTGCGGAGGGGTGTGAGCCGAGCTTCGAAGAGTTTGATGGCTCGCTCAAGCTTTTTAATTGCGCGCTCGGATTTTAGGCTGAGCAGCAGCGAAATACCTTCGTCGATGAGCTTGGCAAGGCCGGCCGCATGGTGGGTGAGAGCGCGCTCAGAGAGTGCTCCTCCCGAAACATCGACCATCAGAGTTGATTTTTGTTGACCGAGCACGGTGACCAGCTCCATCTCCAGCTTTTCAGCTTTGCTGGGCGCCAAGGGACCGCGGTCCAGTGTAAACCATACGGTTCGCTCGTCGGCATGGGCGGTTTTCGTCATCGCGCCTAGACTCATCGGCAAGATAAGAAGAATTGCGACGACAACTCGCTTGAATCCACGCAAGACATCTCGGCCCCACTGGGCAAGCGGCTCAGCAAGTAGTAAGAGAGAATTGAAGATTTGGGCTCTCAACATCGATATTCTGCCCCCGGAATTGATCGGGTGTCGACCGAAGAACTCCGTAAAATGGGTGCGGGAACCCGTTTGGGACGATACACTTTGGTGCGAAAGATCGCTGCTGGCGGTATGGCTGAGGTCTATGCGGCGAGATCTCAGGGTATTTCTGGCTTTGAGAAGAAAGTCGCCATCAAGAAGATCCTTCCCCAGTTTTCGTTGAATGAGCGCTTCATCGATATGCTGGTCGATGAAGCCAAAATTACAGTCTCTCTTACGCATCCGAATATTGCCCAGATATACGAGTTAGGCCTCGAGGGCGACACTTATTACATCGTCATGGAATTTGTTGATGGTAGACCGCTTAACCGACTGATGCAGCGACTCGACCTAGATGGTGGTCAGAATGTGCCGATAGTCCACGCAGCACATATTATGTCAGAAGTGTCCAAGGGTTTACACCATGCACACACGAAGAAGGACTCTCGAGGAGAGCCGCTTGGGATTATTCACCGCGACATCACCCCGCAAAATATCCTGCTGGCCTACAGCGGGGATGTGAAACTCATCGATTTTGGCATAGCTCGAGCTCGCGGAAGAGTCGCGCAGACCAGCGTTGGAACGATCAAAGGCAAACTTCGATATTTGGCACCAGAAATCGCCATGGCTGATCGACCCGACCACCGTGCGGATATTTACTGCTGCGGCATCGTATTGTTTGAAATGCTCACCGGCGAAGCGCTTTTTAACCCAAAAACGGATTTGGAAGCAATTGAGCTTGCTTCCGCGGCAAGAGTCCGATCTCCGCGCGTTTCCAACCCTGAAATACCGGTGGAGTTGGAGAATATCGTTCTCAAAGCACTCAAGCGTGACCGTAGCGAACGTTACAGTTCTGCTAAGGAGCTCTACGCGGACCTTAGACGTTTTTTGAATCATCATTATCCAGCTTACGTGGGCAGCGAGCTTGGCGAACTCATGGAAGAGACGTTTTCGCAGGAGTTGAGTGAGCAACGGGAACTTGACCGACGGGCGGAATCGATTGTCGATAAAATTGAACCGTCTCGCAACGAGGCGACACTTGGTGTCTCGCCCGAAGAGTTTTCGGGTTCTGCTGATAAGCAAGAAGAACAAACGCGCTCAAGTAGGCTGCCTCCTCCACGCCAAAGTAGAGTTCTTGATGCGTTACCTTCAGATGAAGTTCTTGGGACCGAAAACGAGTCATATCGAGCTGTCGTTACCCGCACTTCGATTGAGCTCGGAAGTGAAGCGTTCATTGAGGGCTATGAAGATGGTCCTGAGGTCATTCAGACGCAGGAGTCGGAAAATCCGCTTCTCCAAAAAGCGCTCGCGGGCGTGGATAGAAGAGCGCCAACTGTCGCGTTTCCGCCCCCTGACGAACCGTTTGACGAACTAACTGCGAATGCCGAAAGTCCTTTATCTGCGCAATCTGCCGGACCAATTGCGCACCCTGCTACTAAATCAAACCGTATTCCGTTTTCTATCCTTGCAGGTTTGAGCGCTCTCATCATTGGGGGAGGGATTTGGTTTGGTGCAGGAACCATCAATCGCAACAAAACAACTCCTGCGCAATCAACGCCTAAAGAACAACCGACTCAACTGCCCGCTGTAGAAGTAAAAACGGCCAGCATGGAGATCGAAGTCAATCCTGACGTGCCAGTTGATGTTTTTATCAATGACGATTTGATGCAACGAGGCGTCAATACACCGGTCCTTATTGAAAATATTGATCCGAAGATTAGACAACGTCTCAGAGTTTCGGCGAATGGATTTAGAACCCTTGAAACCTTTGAAACGGTGACTGCGGGCCAGGTTCACAAAGTTCGTCTCACACTGAAAGCAATGCTCGGAGAAATTGAGTTACTTGCTTTACCTAAAAATGCTCGAGTGACTGCCAACAGGGGAAAAATAGATGGAAATCGTATCCGCGATATTCCTCTTGGCCAAGAAGTCGAAGTGACAGTTCGTCGCGATGGGTATCGCAATTGGTCGAAAAAAATAAAGATTCAAACCGAAGACGTCATTCGCGTTGAGATTCCCGCGAGCAAGCGAATTCGTCCAGGGACACTGTTCGTGAATTCAAGGCCATTTAGCAAAGTGTACATCAACGGCCGATCGAGAGGACGAACTCCGGTATCTGTGAAATTACCTCCAGGAAAACATCGATTAATGCTAAAACGCCCTGACGGCAAAACGCACAGTAAGCGAGTCCAGATCTCTGCTGGTCGAAAGAACTCGTTTGTGTACCGGTGGCCCTGATGTTGCGAATTATAATTACAATTATTGGTCTGATACTCACGTCATGCGTTCAGACACCCCCACTCGTCGATTGCACCTCTAGAACCGACTGCGCTCGTAATGAGGTTTGCCAGGATGGACAATGTCTCGTAAATACCACCGTCTATCGACAACCCAAGAAGGATGAGCCTGTAGATGCTGGTCAAACGCAGTCACCTTCGGACACTGGAGTTGCGGAGGACGCGACCGCCTTCGAGCCCGATGCATCGATTACGCTGGATACGGGCATTACTGTGATGGATGCGTCTGCCCCTCCGATCGATGCGGGTCTTCCATGTTTGGAGGTTCGGATTGAAGGTCGAAGTGATATATTCTGTTCTATCTCCGACGCGCTCACTGCTGCAGTAGAAGATGACGTTATTGTGCTACCTCCAGCAGTGATTTCGGAGAACATCGTTTTAGTGAGTAAGAGGTTAGCCATCCGAGGAACGGTCAATAATTCTGACTTTACGATAATCAGACCACCGAGTGGTACCATTGGAATTCAATCGGCAGTCGACGGCGCTCAATTTAGCAACATGACGATAGAAACGACCAACGCTCAGGCGATCAGGGTCGCTGAAGACGCAACATTCACGCTTATTACGATTACTGCGGCGACGGGAGCGGGCATCTCGATCACTGGGAACGCCTCTGTCGAGGTCGAGACACCTTCGATTTCAGGGATCACTCCCATGGGCGGCTCCGTGAACAATGGCGACGGAGCCGGGATTGTTTCGGGCCCAACCACGACCTTGACCGTCCGTGATGGCAGTATTTCAAACTGCCAGGGCAGTGGTATTTTTACTAATGCTGCGGCGCTGAGTGTGCAAAACACAAGTTTTACCCTTAATAATTATGGCATCGAGGCTCGAAATACGAACCCATCAACCACCGTGGCCGCCATCATCAATAATGCAGATTTCAGCAACAACCGTCGTTCTGGGCTTTATACTCAAGACATTCGAGTCAACGTGGCAAACAGTACCTCTGTAGAAAATGGCACCTCGATGCTAACGACGGATGCTCACGGCTTTTACTTTGGCTCAGGCACAGAGTACACCGCGATTGGCAATGCACTGAGAATGAATGTTCGATACGGTATGTTCTGCGCGCCGGATGTGGTAGTTCAGACTTGTAGCGACAACTTCATCTCGTCAAACGGGGGAACAGACTCAAACTGCGACCCCGAGTGCGACATGATTCGTTAGCGAAGTTAGGACACCAAATGAGTAATATACGTTCCAAATTGGTAATAGCGCTTTACACGCTGGTTGCGGGCGTCGTCTTGTACGGTTGCGGCGACATTGCAAAATTGTCTATCAGCCTTGTTTTTGACTCTGAAGATACGAAAACGGCGACAAAAGAGCTTTTCTTCGTGGTTAGAGAAGTCACGACTACGAGCACCACCCCATGCTCTGGTCTTTGGGATGAAGTTCCACTCTGTGAAGATGATAATGGAAGTCCCCGACCGTGCGCTGAATATCTGAAGCTCGTTGATTATCCCAACCGTAATGACGTTGTGGCAGCTCCACTTGATGTCGAGCAATATACGGTAATGGTCTATTCTTACGATGAATCGCTTGATGTTGTGTGTGCAAGCGATGCGGACTGCGAAAACTCACAAGCCGGTGCTTATTGTCGACAAATTGCTTCAAGCTCTGATCTAAAAGCATGTGTGAGCAAAAGCGAAGGGATTGTTCCGATCGCCGGTGGATGTGCTGTCGACGAAATTTCTGTGAACTCCGCTGAGCCTACTAAAATTCAAATTGCACCGCGCCGGTAGATAATCGCAAAGTTCTTACGCGCGGCGAGGCCTTATATTTCACTACCTAAGCTTCTGCTTATCGCCGGAACAACTTACTTAGCTTTTCTTTGGCCGACTCTGGTTTTGATTCGGTATCTTCACTTTTGTCTCTGACACCTGTTTCAAGTGCCCTTAGCGCGGTTGTGGCGCCGTCATGCCCAGGCTGTAGTGTAAGCACCCTTTCCAGAGAAGCTTTCGCTCGTTCTTTATCACCCTGCGCTTGAAAGACTTTTCCCGCGTAGAATTGTACGTTGACATGGTCTTGGCACGCCGCGGCTGCAGTGCGCATAAGAGGGTAGGCTGATTCTGTAGATGCGGCCTTCGATTTTGAACGATCAGAAAAAATAGCCCACGCGTAGTAGGCCTTGTACACTCCGTTATTAGGGTCGTTCGCCATTGCGAAGTGAAAGTAATCTCGGGCCCGTTGGAAATCGCCTTTTCTCAGCAGACTATTGCCCATTTCAAATTTCACTCGCGCGGACTCTAGCTGACCTGAGTCTTGGCCTGCTTTCGCAACGCCAGCGCCGGTCAAGCTGGCTTGATATTTTTTTCTGTTTTCTTCGTTACCTAGCGTTGAATAGGCAGCGTTGAGCTTCACGGCAATCGCTCGCGCCATCTCTTTGATCTCTGCCGGTTGATTGGGGCCAATCGCGTCAGGATGATACTTCTTGGAAAGCGTTGTGTATCTTAGTCGAATCTCTCTAAACGAGGTATCCTCACGGATTTCCAGAAGTTGAAAATAATTAAGATCATTGAGTTTCCCGAAGACTCGTTTGATCTCTCGTGCGGCGGGACTGTTTGCGGACCCCTTCTTATTTGAAAGAGAGGAGCGCGGACGTCGACTGGACGCAGCTTTGGCTGAAGACCTTGGACGTTGAGATCCGGAGGAGCTACGTGAGGAATTATCTTCAGAGCTAGATACTGGTTGAGGCGAAGGCATTGACGATTTTTGTACCTTGATTCTTACGGTAGAACTGATTGGAATACCTTCCTTCACAGGCAGAAGCTCAAGGTTTCCGCACAGACCAAGAAGCTTCAAGACACTTCGAACACTTCTTCTATTCTTGATTGCTCGCTCGAGCTGATCAGGCTTGCGTGGCTTTTCTATCAGTGAAATGAGTTCTTTGTCTGCACTGTCAAAACCGAGAATATCGAGGTTGGGCAACGTTCCTCTTAGTTTCACTGATTTCCCTAGCAGAGCTTCGCTGACGTCACGTAATTCGTTCTCGGAGGCATGATGTTTGAGTGCGGGCAACAAGAAAGGCCAGCCCTGCATGGCAATACCGTTGGCTTCAGCCAAAGGCACAACTCCGGCGGTCGCCTGCCACGCACCCTCTTCTAGGGCGAACAGACTTGCTAGGCGATGAGAGGTTTGGTGCAAGATGGCTTGGCGGATAGATTGTTCGTTCGCATCACCGAAGTCGATCAGGATCTTACCCAGCGTAGTTCGTTCGTCTTCTGATTGTTGTTCCTGAACAGCGCAGGCAGCTTCTACGGCCGCGGAAGGACTAAGTTCAAGTTCTGTAAGAATAATTCCCAGTCTATTCGCGTCTTCTGAGTTATCAGTAGCGACAAGAACAGGATTGCCTTGATTAAGACAGATATCCGTCAAAATATCACCATGCTTTACGCGAATTGTCCCCGTCAATTTGTGAGCGAGTGCTGCAGTGAACACATCAGAGAATCGAACGATGGTGCCTAATGTTCCTGAGTTCTTTTGAGTGAAATCGAGCATCCTTTCCTCTTATTTACAAATCCCTAAGTTCGCCCCGGTGACGGCATCCACGTTCGTGGCGACAAGCTGACATGACTCTTCGGTTCGGCAAGTGAAGGCAGACGAATTGCCGGGTACACAAATTGGCTGGCATCTTCGGCTGTCGTCGCTTCCGATCGGCTTTGCACAAATCATTGGTCGATCAACGCCCGTTGAAGTATCGAATTTGGCACATGGTGTCGCGTCGTCACAAATTTGACCGATAATCGCAGTTCCAGAGGCGACGCACGACGTAACATTTGAATCGAGAAGCAAATGGCAGATATCATTGCCGGCACAGGCGTCTCTCCCGTCAAAAATATTGCACGTCGTAAAGCATTTTCCCGCGCCGTTTACCGCTACGCATTTTTGGGTGATAGGGCAGTCTTGTCTGATTTCAGAACATTCACCTTCGGAACAATATCCGCCGCGTTCCGTTTCCCAGCAGAGCGTTCCAGTCGGGCATTCGTCCCTAACGCGTTGACCGGTGTTTGGCGTGGAGTAATTCGTAATTGTACAGGGAGGCAGGCATCGATTTCCGTTACCGTCTAGGTCAATACATTTCGAGTCTTGCTGGCAAAGAGCATCTGGGTCCGCGGCGTCGGGTGTGCAGAACTTGAAATCTTCAACTGACCCTTGCGGCACACATTGGTCCGAGCCTTTCAGACAAACATAATCAGGTAAGCAATCGCATGGAAGATTGGAAATATCGTCAAAATCCAATGCGTAGCTACAAGACAATAGTAAAGACGCCGCAAGAGCGCTTGTCAGATTTTTATTTCTCATCAGTAGACTCCTCGAACGCCAAGCGACATTCCGGTGTCAGAAATTATGATTTCTGGAGAGAAAGCGACAGCAGGTGAATCTTGGCCCGAGGACTGTCCGAGTAGTTCTGTCGGCGCAGGCCGTTTGAGTGCGTAAAAGGTCAAAATCGTCGCGCCAATGAGCGTTATACTGCCGCCGATTGCGAAAGAAAGGTCTGCAGTGAGAGCTTCCGTCTTCCCGTTTTCTTGAATGAGCGGGAGGTCGGGACTGTTTTGTGAGGTAAGCAGAAAGTCATTGTGAGTGTTTTTGGCGAGCCCGGCAAATACAGCGCCAGTGATGAGTCCTGCAGATCCTAATCCAACGAGTCCCCAACCTAAAATTTGCGCTGGTTCTGGAGAGCCATCAACAGCTCCACTGGAAGGTTGCCTGACGACCTCCATGGGTGTTCCGGTCGCACTTTCTGGAGACTGACCGCCCATTCCGGAATTCTTGATGCGAGTGTCCCCTAGGCCAAAGCCTGACAAACGTCCTCTCTTTGACTCACGCGAAAGAGCTGCGGCGTCTTCTCCTTTGCTCAGAGCCAAAGCATTTTTCAAAAGTCGGCTCAAATAACTATCTACCTCGCGCGCAAAGTTTTGTGGGCGATAGGCTATGATTCCTTGCTCGTTCGCAATTCTTTGCGCGGACTTTCTATCATAAACGCCCCCGTTCAAAGAAATATCAGTTCCACTTTGCGTGACACTGACGACAACAAGCACATCACACAGAAGAATACGGGCCAGCTCTCGCAGTTTCCCATCCATACCGCCTTTTGTTACGCTTCGTCCGGCTCGCGATACGAGGTCCCTAAACATCTGGCCATTTTTGATTGTACGTAGCCGAGTTTGACTCGTGAGGCTCTGTTGATTTGTGACCTCTAATGGACCGCCATAAGCCTCATATCCATTTTTTTCAATACGTATGAAGTGTGTACCAATCGCAAGCTCGTCCACGAGTAATGGTGACACTCCGCGAAAAATTCCGTTTACAAAAACAGCCGCGCTGGCAGGTGTCGAGTAGATTTCGACTTGCCCGCGCTCAAGTTTCTCTTCTGCCTCGACGGCAGAATTGAATACTTTTGTAACGAGAGGATTGAATCCAATGAGCTCGTAATTCGCATCAAGCGTCAGTAACTCTTTGTAGACTGCTTTGCTTTCATCGGCTGAACCTCGGAGAGCCAAAGCAGCCCCGTAAAAGCTCAGCACTTTTTTCATTTCGGATAAATCGCCGAGTAATGGGCCAACTTGTTTGTACAAATTTACGGACTGTCCAAATCTTGCGATGGCTTGGTCGAGTGCCATGGCATCATAGGCTTCGCGAGCATCAGAAAATGCTTCTCGGGCTCGATCAAGATAGGCTTCGAATGCGCTTCGTTTGTCGTTGGAAAGAGCCTCATTGGGTTCAATAAGCAGAAACGAGTCTAATGACTTTATTTTCGCTCGGAGGATAGCATTCACGGCAGCTGCACTTTTGTTACCGGAAGCGTCTTTAGCGACAGCAAAAGCGCCCAATGAGGTCCGTTCGGTACGGTCGTTACCTAATGCCGTTGAACAAAAAAGCAGCATTGCAAAAACTGTGGTTGTTATAGTCGTTTTTGTCATAAAAAATTGGGGTTATGTCCCCGCTACATTAACTATTTACACTATTGATAGATTGGCGACCACTCTTTGATTTCAGGGTAATCTTGGCTTTTTGATGCAGTTGTGTTGCAATCGGGAATTTTATCTTGGCACAATGTACTCCAAGAGTGGGCAGAACAATTGGGAGTGCATCAGTTCGGGAAATATGAAGCGGTTGCTCGCTTGGCCTCGGGCGGCGCGGCCAATGTGTTCTTGGTCAGGCGGGAGAACCCCTTGGGAAACCCACCTTGGCAGATACTCTGCCTGAAGACTCTGCTTGAAAAACGTCTTGAAGATGATGATTTTATTGCGATGTTTTTGGATGAAGCGAAGCTCGGACAGAAGCTGAATCACCCCAGCTGCGTACAAGTAATAGAATTTGGGAGCATAGACGGAATTCTCTTCCAGGCAATGGAGTTCGTTTTCGGACTGAATCTTTGGGAGTTACTGGGGAGCGTCCCGAGATTGCGCCGGCCATTACCGCGCACGGCTGTGGCGGAAATTCTTGCAAAGGCTTGTAGAGGTCTTCATTTTGCGCACGCGTTAAAAAACGAGGATGGCGCGCCGTTCAATCTCATTCATAGAGACATCTCCCCGCAAAATATCATGATCACTTTTGATGGTGCGGTGAAGATTCTAGATTTCGGCGTTGCGAGTGCTGACACAGGGCGCAACGCAACCGCCACAGGCATAGTCAAAGGTAAATTTGGATATATGTCGCCGGAGCAAATTTCTGGAGGGATAGTCGACGCGCGAAGCGACATTTATTCAATGGGTATTATTCTATTTGAATGTCTTGCCTCGAGAAGACTTTATAAAGGACAAACACCTTCTGAGATCGCAAAACTTATTCTTAAGCATCGGCCACCTCGGCTACAAACTTTGATTCCAAAGATTCATCCAGAACTTGATCGGATTTGTGCAAAAGCATTGATGGCTGATCCCAAACAGCGTTATCAATCCGCGGGCGACCTTGCCTCAGACCTAGAAGGCTATCTCGAAGAAGCTAAACAGCGCGAATTATTTCAATCGGCGCGGAACACGGTCCAAAAGCGGTTTTCTAAGGACTATGCAGCGAGGAAGGCTTCGATTGAAGAACTGGCGCGAGGAGATTTTGACGAGGCGCAATTAATTGAATCTTTCGGAGCACGGCCAGTGATGAGCTTAGATTTCGCGCCTATGATAGGCAAGACAGAGCACGACGTCATTTCTGCACTTAGAATGCCGTTTTTAGTGCAAGAGACTGCGACAGTCGAAAGCGATTCAGACGACGGAAACAGCACGCACTCCGTTGCGAATGAGCCGTTAGATACCATAGCGACACGACTTGGGGATGAGGTCGTGGTGAACGATGAGGTTACAATGAACGTGCCTTCCGTGCGCGCGAGAACAGTGAAGCCGTTGGTGGAGCTGATTGCAGAAGAAGAGGGCGTAACCCAACTCGAATTCGTGGAACCTTCTGCGGAATACTTAGAAATTTCTGCTTCCGCGCCGACGGAAGAAGACAGAGATTACAGAACTCGTCCCGCGAATGAGGAAATAAGGAGCCAAGATAATTTTGGGCTACAAAGACGCTACTCTTTGGCGGAAGTTATCACTTTGGTTCTGGTCGGTGCTCTGGCGGGCTTCCTGCTCGGCGTATTGGTAAGTCGCTATCTGTGGTAGGTTCTAAAGCTCTACCACGTGAATCAAGGACACCGTACTGTTGTCGGTACCGCCAGCCTGATTGGCTGCATCAATTAATAGCTCACATGCTTTGTCGAGATCTGATTCGGCATTGATGATTTCGAGGATTTTTTCATCGGAAATCATCCCATTAACTCCATCTGAACAAAGCAAATATTTGTCACCAACCTTGGGCTCAAGACGGTTGATATCTACCTGAACAACATCCTTCATTCCTAAAGCTCGAACAATCACGTTTTTGTGCGGAAAATTTTCTATTTCCTCCGGAGTGAGTTTGTTGGCTTTGATGTAGTCGTTGAGGAGAGAATGATCTTCGGTAATGAGTTCTATTTTTTCGTCTCGAATTCGGTATCCTCTTGAGTCTCCGACGTGACCCAAATAGGCCCCGTTGGACGTAAAAAAGGCACTTACTATCGTGGTGCCCATCCCTTTATATTTAGGGTTTTGATATTGCGCTTCGAAGATGCGTCGGTTCGACCATTTGATGCCTGCGACCAGTCGATTTTCATCGAATCTCAGGGTCTTTTCTTCTTTGTAGGGCCAAGTTGCATTTTCGTCTCGCGCGGTCATCTTGAAGAAGCTCGCAATCGTTTCGATACACATCCGGCTTGCCACTTCGCCAGACGCGTGGCCGCCCATCCCATCCGCGACGAGAAACAACATGTGGTCTGGTAACAGGCCTAGTGAGTCTTCGTTGTGGGTTCGCTTCATTCCCACGTGGGTTAAGCCGCTCGCTTTGATCCTCATTTCTACGCAGTAGCCTTCTCGCTAAGGATTCGTTGAGTCATACTCACAATTACGACCTATCTCGGTCGGCAAATCCACCAGCCCGTGTAGTCTTTCGTGGCCTGTCTTCGGAGTCAAGCGAGAGGCACAAATACGTATTCTCCCTCAATATAACCCCGTTCTAATTCCAGAATTTGAGATTTTCGGACGATTGCGTGGCGTTTGAGGCGTGTTCCACTGGGAACGACGACATCTTGCCCAACAATGACTTCATTGAGCTCGCAATTGCCTGGTATTTCTGAATTTGCCCAAACTATGCAGTTTTCCAGCTTGGCACCCGAAGCAATTCGGGCGTCCGGAGAAATTGTGTTCCGATCCGTGAGTCCTTCCGCGCGAGCTTCTACATGGAGGTCCACGTATCTTTGCAGCGTTGAAAATTCCCACCAGAATTTGCTGTTATCGATGAACGCGTAAACGCGTTTCGAGTGGATGAATGGAGGATATATATCTCTAATCGTATCGCTATTTCCAGGTGGAATCTTCTCGATGACCTCGGGTGAAAGGACATGGATTCCAGTGAAAAGTAGAGGGTTATCACCCTTGGGCTCTCGTCCTTCGCCAAAGCCAATGACCCGTTCTTCTTCACACAGAATCTCTCGGAAGGCAGCTTTGGCCGGATTTCGCCTAAGAACCATCGTTACAGCGGCGTCTCGCTCTCGATGGAATTGATATACCTGCTCAATATTCACATCTGTAAACAACTTGCCGTTGAAGACCATGATGTCGCTATTCGCAGTCAGGTGTCCGAGGTCGACGGCTTGCCGGATCGCCCCTGCGGTCCCCAAGATTTTTTCCTCGTGGCTGAAAAAAACAGGGCGGCCATCAAGACACTTTCTCACCGAGTCAGCCTGGTAGTGCGTGTTTACACAAATGTTTTTGACGTGATGAGAAAGAAGAAGGTCGACGCCGTGTGTCACGAGCCCTTTGCCTAAAAAGGGAACAGCAGGTTTTGCTAATGTCGCCGTCAGTGGCCATAGTCTGGTGCCGAAACCAGCAGCGAGTACCATTGCTTGTAAATCAGGATAAATAGGTTTCATATCTTCCGACTGCTCACTTTTTTTCAATGACTGAAGACTGAAGGTCTTCAAGGTATTGGTCTCTTTTGCTTAATGCGTCTTGTAGAGCATCGGAGAGGTTTGCCGCCTGCACTCGAATAAGCTCAGTAGATCTAAATTTTTGCGTGAGGCGCTGGATATTACTGTTTTGAGCGCTTTGGGCCGTGTTCAAGTTAGTCTCCGCGGTCCGTAAGTTGGTGCGTGTGCTTTTGAGCCTGCGTCGAATTCTCCGAATGTTTTCCTCGAGTTTCTTGATGGTGTTTCGTTGCTCGCTCGTCAATTGAGTAGCGTCTAGCCTGGTAGGACTGAGCTCCAGTTGAACCACTTTTCCAAGTTGATTCTCTAAACTTAGCTTTTTCGAGTAAGGGTCATGTTTCGGAAGTTCTGCTCGAAGAATAAATTCGCTCCGGCTGGGGACTTCTAGGAGCTGGGTTGGAGATAACCCAACAGATTTATTGTTTAGGTATATTTCGGCTCCAGGTGGATTGGTTTGAACGACAACTTGTCGGGCGGGCTCGAGAGTTACGGATGCGAGGCTGGAAGTTAAGGTGTTCGTATCTAAAATGAGTTCGTGTTCTACAAATCCTGCTTTGGTGATCGAGATTGTTGCCGTTTGACCCTCAGATAGAGGCGGAAGTTCGAGGGGGGTCTCTCCCGGAATCTCCAGAAAATTCAATTTGACCTTGGCGCCCTCGGGAACGGTTTCTAAGCGAACAACCTTAACGTTCGAAATCGCTTTGAATACGAGGTTTGCAACATTCTTGTTCTGTGAAAGTGAAAACGACTGGGTTTCGAAGACGGATGAATCACTCTTTAATTCGACGGTGATAGGTACGTCGAGTGGGAGGTCATTCACCTCGGCGGGTGTTCGCTGATTTGTTTTTCTTCCATTCAAAAAGATACGAGCGCCGTTCGGTTCTGAGGTGATTTTGACAGAGCCTGCGACCGCCGCGGTTGTTTGTTGTTCATTTCCTGAGCCACTAAAAAAAGTAAAAAGGGCAACAGCAAGCACCACAACAAAGAGGCCGATGGCCAGTCCCAATGACTTTTGGTCGGCCTGTTCATCTTCATGTCGAATATCGGGGCGCCCTAATTCTGAAGGTTTCGTGTTTGAAGATTCCCGTTGAGGAGAGACTTGCTCGCCCGCCGTACGTACAATTTCTTGTTCGATGTGAAGTTGCTCCTCGTGAGCCTCATTGTTTTGGGCGGCATCAAAGGTAGCTTCTGCGGGTTCCGCAAGCTCGAGTTCTAAGCCTGCATCCTCCTCTGCTTGTGGCTTCCCGATGGGTCCGTCACTATTAAAATGGTCTTGCCAGTTTGAGTACACGAGTTCAATGCTGCCGGATGATGGGCGGGCAGCATTGCCCTGTACATCACGTATTTCCAGTCCGAGACTTTCTTCGTTTGGCGCATCCCAATAGGCTAAAAGGTCGTGATCAGATAAGTCGGAGGATTCTGTTTCTGATTTATCGGCCTTTTTAGGTGCTTTATTCGAAGATTTAGGCTGTCCATTTGAGCCATATAACGAGCTATAGCTTTGATTTTCTGGTGTCAGTGTATTTGACGCTTCAGAGGCCTCGAAAACTTCAAATAGCTCTCGAACTGATTTACTAAGAGGCTCTAAACCTTCGATGTTCGCTAGGATTTGTTCGAGTTGCTCGCAGGCAATCGAAAGACTCTCGGGTCGTTTATTCGGGGACAATTCAGTCCAACTGAGGATGATATCAACAAACCCTTCGGGGAAGTGATTAGGGGTCAAAAGATGCGTAATTCGTTCACTCAGTTCTTCGTACTCAAGCCCTTTTCCTTTTTTTCTTACGCGGCGTCCAGAGCTGAGTTCTGCAAGCAATATTCCCAAAGAGAACAGATCGGAACGAGCGTCAACAACCCGATCAAAGTACTGTTCAGGTGCCATATAGCCGATTTTGCCCTTTACGCCCGGTAGAAGAGTTTCTTCTTCCGACGTGGTCGCACGGGCGATTCCAAAATCCGCAAGTTTCACTGTTCCTTGTTTGGAAATGAGTATGTTTTGCGGAGAGACATCTCGGTGAACGAGCCTAAGTTCTTCTCCTTCTGGCGAACACAAAGCGTGTGCGTACGAGAGTGCTCGACCTATCGCGAGCGCCATCTCGATGGCAGATCGTACATTCCACCAACAGTTCAATTGAACCATTTTCAGGTTCATCGCTGATAGACTAAGGCCTTCTACCAGCTCCATCGCCATGAAAGGGATGTCGTTGATTTCGCCGTAATCGAAGGTTTGTACAACATTGGGGTGATTCAATAGAGCAGAGATTCTTGCTTCCTGCTCAAACATTTTTCTAAGTACGGCGTTCTCTAGATGTTCTGGATGGATTCTTTTGAGAACGCAGGGCTTTACAAAGTCAGAAGGACCAACCTGAGTAGCTAGCAATACCTCTGCCATTCCGCCCTTGCCGAGCGGACTTTTTATTCGATAGCGACCAAACTTGACCGTCTCTTCCATGATTGGAATGAACATATCGCCTAATCTCTATTGAACCAAGACTTCGAGTGTCCGAAGAGGCATGGTCGCCTAATTTTTCTCAACTTGCTAGAGTGAAAGAGGGTGAGGGAGGAAGATTCCATAAAAGGGCTAATCGATGACCCAGTTGGCGAAGAAATTCTGGAACTTTTTGGCCGGGGAGATAAATCTGCTTTTCGCCTCCTGTTTCGCGCTTATCGAAAGTTAGTACTCAGTCTTCTCTATCAAACGTTGGCTGAACATGACGAAATAGAGGACGTCATGCAGACGGTATTTTTGGAGGTATTTCGGTCGCTCCCTAATTTCCAGCGCCGCTCGAAGCTCAGTTCCTGGATATCGCGGATTACCCTCAATGTTGGATTTCGGCACGTGCGTTACCGTCGAAGTCGACCCTCGATATACCAAGCGAAAACGATAGAAGAAGATAAGCTAAGTAGAATCAATGACTTAGATCCGGAGACAGACCTGCTGAAGAAAGAAGCGGCGCAGCGCTTTCGTGAAGTTATAGCAAGTTTGTCTCCGAGAAAACGAACAGTTTTCGTTTTGAATGAGCTTCAAGGGTTGCCTCAGGAAGAGATAGCGGAGATCGTCGGGACGAGTATCGCGACAGTCCGGACACGCTTGTTTTACGCTCGAAAGGAATTCTGGAAAAAAATTAGAACTGATCCGGTACTGAAGCAGATGGCAGAAGAAAGGCTTACGAGAAAGCAAGAGTGAAAAGAATCATCTTCGTCATATCGCTGGGCGTATCTGCTCTTTGTCTTGGAGCCATTATCGCTTGGCAGCTGTTTTTAGGCTTTGCTGAAAATCCGAGCGCAGTCACCATGAGCGCCCGCAAAATCACGGTCGCGCCGAATATTACCAGGGGCGGCCTTATTAACCTTCTCACTCAGGAAGGTTTGATCAAAGAGCGATTTTTGCTCAACACCTACTTAAAATATTTTCGTAAGAGCGGAAATTTCACGCCAGGTGAATATGAGTTGAGTGGATTGATGACTCCTTCACAGATTGTTGATGCGATTCAATCAGGTAAAGTAGTGAAGTATGCCTTAGCGATCGAGTCAGGACTTACCACGGCTGAGCTGGCAAATGTCATTGAAGAAAAAGGCTTTGGCTCAGCGAATCAGATTAAAATTGCTGCTTCGAACGCAGCTCTTGCGCAGGCTTTGAATATCCCTGGCGGACGACTAGAGGGCTATTTACTGCCTGGAACCTACGATTTGCCACGAAAACTTCAAGCAGAAGAGTTACTAAAGATATTCGTCGCAAGATTTCGCGAGAATGTCACCGATGAGATATTTGCAGAGGCTCAAGAAGCCGGCTTATCTCCATCCGAGCTGGTTGTGCTTGCTTCAATTATTGCGAGTGAGAATGTGCCACCTGAAGAACTTAGAATGGTGTCTTCGGTGTTCCACAATCGCCTCAAAGCTGGAATGAAACTGCAGCATGCGAAAAGCTTGGCCTACGGGCTCGACAAGAAAGTCGATGAGCTCTCCGCTGAAGATCAGGCAGTGGATAATGACTGGAATACATATTTGAGGAGTGGTTTGCCTGGTTCTCCGATCGCGAGTCCTGACTTAAAAACGATTCTTGCGGCAGCACGTCCTGCGAAATCTGATGCCTTGTTCTTTGCTCCTCGGAACGAATCTAGCCATATATTTTGCCCCGATGAAGAGTGTCATGAGATTGCAATGCGAAGATGGGAAGAAGCTCAAAAGGGCAGTGCAAAATTAAAGCAGTGACTCATAGCGACCCAGAAATTTCGGACGCGATGATTTCTGTTCGCGGAGTGAGTAAATCATTCAGAAAAAAGAGCTCAATTATATCTACTCTTCGCTTCTGGCGACCGAAACAACAGATAGCTGCTTTAGCCGATGTAAATATTGACCTAGCAAGAGGTGAACTCGTGACACTTGTAGGTCCTAACGGTGCGGGAAAATCAACCTTACTCAAAATAATCTCGACTTTGATTCAACCTGATTCCGGTACGGTGTTCGTCGATGGAAAAGATGTTCTCAAGAACCCTGAAGATGTAAAGGCACGGATTGGTTACGTCTTGGCGGATGAAAGAAGCTTCTACTGGCGTTTATCATGCCGCGAAAATTTACGTTTTTTTGGGAGTCTTCAAGGTCTTACCTCTAAATGGCTTGAAGAGCGTATCGAAGTGTCCAGCGCGATGTTCGGCCTTGGTGAGTACCTAGACAAAGAGTTTATGAACTTGTCTACCGGTCAACGTCAGCGATTAGCGCTTGCACGAGGACTTATCGCAGACCCTCCTATAGTCTTGTTCGATGAAGCGACAAGATCTTTAGACCCAGGCCGAGCAGAAAGAATGCGTTGGATTGTAAAAGACTTGCTCGTGAAAACTCAAGGAAAGTCAGTCCTGTTTGCTAGTCACGATATGGAAGAGGTTCGAGCTATTTCTGATCGCTCTATTCTCATGGTGAACGGGAGTATTGCGTCGGTAGGGCCTTTTGAGCAAATCGAAGACCGAGTTCGAGAAGCGTTTGCTGAAGAAGCGCGTAAAGAGACGGAAGAATTTACTAAGCTCCTTGAGACTCACGGAATTGTCTTCGATAGTGAGGGGGGCAATTCATGAGGACTCTTATTACGCTTTGGTCTTTTGTGAGACGCGACATAAAAGTTGCTGTCAGCTATCGTCTGCAATTCTTTTTTCAGGCGACGGCTATGCTCTCTATTTGTATTACCTTCTTCTTTTTGACGATGATGTTTAGTGAAGTAGAAGCGAACATCGACTCTTTGGACAAATACGGGGGAAGCTATTTCGCCTTTGTGACGATCGGGATTGCCATTTCAAATTATGTCGATTTTTCGCTCAGGACGTTTTCTAGCTCGATTAGGCAAGCGCAGATGACCGGGACTTTTGAGGCGATGATGACGACACCTGCTTCAATTGGTGTGATTATTGGCGGTTCCTCTCTTTATCCTCTTTTGTTCACCTCATTCCGATCCGCGTTACTCATCTTTTTTGGTGTGTTTTTATTCGGAATCGAAATCAAATTGGGTTCGATAGGTGCTCTGGGATTAGTGATAATCCTTACAGTGATCTGTACTTTGGCCCTCGGGATCTTCTCAGCGGGCTTTATCGTGCTCTTCCACCGCGGTGATCCGGTTACCGCAGCGGTCTCGGGACTCACTTGGTTTCTGTCTGGTGTCATTTATCCAAAAGAGATTTTGCCCGATTGGGTTCAATCGATTGCTGCTTTTTTGCCGGTAACTCACACTCTTGAGGCCTTGCGATTGGGGCTTTTACAAGGTGCTTCCTGGGATACACAGCAAAATTCGATTATTGGACTAGCTCTTTTTGCTGTAATCACGGTACCTCTGTCGTTTCTGTGGTTTTCTTGGACTATTCGTAGGGCCAAGTTCGCGGGTGCGCTCGCTCGCTATTGAAGGCAATCTCGCTTCGGGCTAGGGTCCTAAGCAATGACGAACGTTGAAGCGATTGGAAAACTTCAGAATCTTGACCAGTACCGAAACCTCAATTGGGAGGGTACGTTTGATGATTACCTCGAAATTGTAAAGGAACGTCCAGGAGTGACTCGCTCCGCGTTTCAGCGCGTATACGATATGATTCTTTCCTACGGTCGCGAGGAATATATCGATAGCCGTAAGAAGCTCGTTTGTTATCCTTTCTTTCGAGATGAACAGAACGACGGAGCTGACGCAGTCTATGGTCTCGATATTCCATTGATGAGACTTGTAAACGTCTTCAAGTCGGCGGCCTTCGGTTACGGCACTGAGAAAAGAGTTTTGTTACTCCACGGACCCGTCGGTTCTTCGAAATCAACCATCGTTCGAATGATTAAAAAAGGTCTGGAACGATATTCACAACTTGACGAAGGCGCTCTGTATACATGGGAGTGGCGATTGCCCGAAGAACTCAAGCACGTTGCAGGAGGCGAGACGACGTTTCGCTGTCCGATGAATGAAGAACCACTCAAGCTTGTTCCTGAAGAATGGCGAGAGAAGGTCTTCGAGGAACTCGGCCTAAGAGAGAAGCTGCCTTATCCGGTTCAAATACGTGGAGACATCAATCCTGCATGCCGCTTTATCTTTAGAGAATTGATGAAGCACTATGGTGGAGATTGGTCGAAAGTTATGCAGCACATTGTCGTTGTAAGACTTCTTTTGACGGAAAAAGATCGGGTTGGAATTGGGACCTTTCAACCAAAAGACGAAAAGAATCAAGACTCGACGGAACTCACGGGAGATATCAATTATCGCAAGATCGCCGTTTTTGGTTCTGACTCTGACCCACGCGCGTTCAACTTTGATGGGGAATTTAATATTGCGAATCGAGGGGTCATAGAGTTTATCGAGGTTTTGAAACTCGACGTTGCATTCTTGTATGACCTTCTTTCTGCTTCTCAGGAGCATAAGATTAAGCCGAAAAAGTTTGCTCAAACTGAAATTGATGAAGTGATTATCGGTCATACGAACGAAGCTGAATATAAGAAACTCCTAAATAACGAGTTCATGGAAGCGCTTCGTGACCGCACAGTAAAAATCGACATTCCTTACATCACAAAGTTGGACGAAGAGATGAAGATTTATGCGAAAGATTACAATTCGGAGAAGATCAAAAAACATATTGCGCCGCACACGCTCGAAGTGGCTGCGATGTGGGCTTTGATGACGAGGCTTGAGCCGCCTAAGAAACATAATCTAACGCTGATGCAAAAGATGAAGCTCTACAACGGAAAAGTTCTCCATGGTTACACAGAAGACAACGTAAAAGAGCTGCGGAAAGAAGCGAATCGTGAAGGAATGGACGGTATCTCTCCACGATATGTTCAGGACAAGATTTCGAACGCTCTCGTGTCAGAGAAATCTGACGGACACCTCAATCCATTCTTGGTCATGAATGCGCTAGAGGCAGGCCTTCGCAATCACTCTCTGATTAAAGGAGAAGAGGATAGAAAACGTTATCGAGATCTGATGAGTGAGGTGAAAAAAGAGTACGAAGATCTCGTCAAAAAAGAGGTCCAAACGGCAATATCTGCGGACGAAGATGCCTTGGCGAAATTATGTGCCAACTATATCGATAACGTAAAAGCCTATACCCAACGAGAGCGCGTAAAGAATAAATATACCGGTCAGGATGAAGAGCCAGACGAAAGATTAATGCGTTCGATTGAAGAAAAAATAGAGATTTCTGAAGGCGGTAAAGATGATTTCCGTCGGGAGATTATGAATTATATTGGAGCACTCGCAATCGAGGGTAAGACATTCGATTATCGAACCAATGAAAGGCTGTACAAAGCCCTTCAATCTAAACTTTTTGAGGATCAAAAAGACTCGATCAAACTTTCAACGTTGATTTCCTCTGTTGTAGACAAGGAAACACAAAAGAAAATCGATATTGTCAAAGAGCGAATGATCCGAAACTTTGGGTATAACGAAGAATCTGCGACTGACGTTCTCAACTACGTCGCTTCTATTTTTGCGCGTGGGGACACGAAATCCTAATGAGTTGCTAAGTGACGGACGAAGGTAAAAAGGGTTCATCCAAGAAACCAATAAAAGACCCGATGATCGGTCGAGTGCTTCTCGAGCGTTACGAGATCCTTCGGAAGATTGGTGCAGGGGGAATGGGTGCAGTTTACGTTGCTCGACAGAGCACCGTAGGCCGTGAGGTCGCAGTCAAAGTTCTTAGGGGAGACCTTATTTCTAATGAGCTTGTTCGGGAAAGATTTCGGAGAGAGGCAGAAATTATTGGCCAGTTACGCCACCCGAATACGATTCAGCTCATAGATTATGGTGAAACAGATGATGGCCTTGCCATCATGATTATGGAGCTTTTGGTCGGTAAACCTCTCAATGAACAACTGAAATCGACGGGTCCTCTTTCGTTGCTCGAGGCAATTCAGATAGGCATCGACGTGGCCTCGTCTTTGGCTGAAGCTCATGAGGCTGGCCTTGTTCATCGCGATTTGAAACCTGGGAATATCTTTCTGGTCGAAGTTGGCGGACAAATGCACGCGAAGGTACTCGATTTTGGTATTGCGCGCATATTGGATGAGGAGGCTACGCGGATAACCTCGACAGGGCAGGTTTTTGGTACACCCCGTTATATGTCGCCAGAACAGGGGATGGCGACGGGCGAAGTGGACGCTCGAAGCGATCTGTATTCACTTGGCTTAATCATTTACGAGTGTTTGGTAGGACAACCGCCATTTGTCGCTCAAACGAGTATTCAGTATCTTAGTGCGCACGCTCAAATGCCTCCGCCAAAACTATCTACGACGATAGAGTTTCGAATTCCCCTTGAACTGGAGCAGCTTGTTGATTCCTGCCTCGCGAAGAGCCCATCTCATCGAATTCAAACAGCCAAAGATGTTGTTGAAGCTCTCAAAATTATCGCTACGGGCGTCGATCAACAGCTCAGGTATGAGTCGGGAGTTGTCACTACGCCAGGTCAATCTGCTATCGCAAATCTCCTGCCTCAGACCGAATTACCTGTCTCTGCAGAAACAGGCACACTTCCAGATACTCAGGCACCGTCGACGGTTGTAAACTCACCTGCTCGCAAAATGGGACCTTGGGGCGCGATCATTGGCGTTGGATTATTGGTTCTCGCGCTAATGGTTGCGGCCGCATTGATACTCCGTGACGATTCTACAAAGGCAGAAGTTATCGAGACGATAGCGGTACAGCTTGATTCTGGAGTTGCGAAAAAGCCTGAACCTGTAGCAGTGATTCCCAACGCAGAGACGGCGGACACAGGCATCGCTGAGGGCTCCCTCGAAACTGATTCCGGTGTTCAAATACCTGCAAAACAATCAAACTCTAATGCGGTCGCGAAGCGGGCTAAGAAAAAATCAGGCCAAAAGAGAGTCAAGAAGTCTTCGAAAACAAACCCTAAAAAGAATACTCAGAATGGTCGGTCTCATCATGCATTACCGGGTTCCGGTGGGATTACGGGTCCGCGAGGTTTGACCCTAGATTTCGAACCTGACCAAGAAGTAATGAGTGCAGCAGCAAAGTGCAAAGCATCTCAGGTAGCGAGTGGCCCAGCAATTTTAGAACTGAAGAAATGTCCGAAAGGATGCGCAGTCTTACTGGATGGCGAGTGTGCGGGCCGAACGCCTCTCGGTAGTAAGGGTTTCGAGAAGGGCAATAAAAGCATCAGTGTTGTCTGCAATGGAAAAGTCGTTCTAGACGAGATAGCCAGACTGAGAGATACGAAAGCCGCATCCTTTTCCTGCCCGTAGATAAGGGTAAATTCGAATAGACCAACTGGATGTCTGGATCTCATGTCCGAATTGGCTGGAATTCGTAATGTCTGTCATGGTAGGATTTTCTGCGCCTAAGGGGTATATTTATGGTTAATAAAACAAGTCCGAAAACGTTCCAGGTACAGTCACAGGTTCCATCGAAAGTAAAAAGCGATCCGCTAGGGCCTTCTCCTAGTGTAGCCGAAAAGTCGCTTGCAGATGCGCGACAGACACAAGCCGACCAGACGACAACCCAGCAGGTTCGAATCGGACAGGGTGTTGCCCCTACCGCTCAGCAAGCGCTTGATAATGCAGGTGGTCTGCTCAAAGCACAAATCGGAGCCCGAGCTTCGAAACCTCGCGGTCGAGGCCGTCGAACAGGTGCGCTTCGAGAGCCAAACGCTGCTCAATTGCTTCGCTCGATGAAAAATCCAGAAGCATTGAAAGACGTTCTCGCTTTACAAGCCCCCCTTCGACAAGCTCTTCAGAACTAGCTCATGTCCGAAGAATCACAAACCAGTTCGTTGCTGGAGCAGGCAACAGCTTCCGATGATCCGAAAGAGGCCCTTCGCCTTGCCGGAGAAGCTGTCAGTAAGGAGCTCTTGGTCGCTATGAAGGCGGCTGGAATTACCAAGGCTGATAAATCTGTACAGGCTCTTGATGCAGCGGGACTTAATCAGTTGCTCGCGCTTGCTCTTTCAAAAGGGAAGCTTAGCTATCGCGCGGTCGATGATGTGTTGGTTCAGCTTCGTGAGGCTCTGTCAAAACGGACGCTCACGGCAGAGCAAATCAAAGACAGTATTTTGTCATTCGACGCGGCTGCTCAAAGGTTGGCAATGGTGGGTGGTCACGGTGGTGGATTCGAATATCCTACTAAGGGAAATCGCGCGCGAGATTCTTTGATGACATTTGCTCGGAGTCTCCATCGTTAGTCTCGTGCTGTGCTAACATTGTTGGTGCATGAGTTTAAAGATCGACGCGGACCATACTCGATTCAAGGAAATCGTCCGCGGGAAAATTAAGCAGAACCTCAAGAAGTATATTCAGAAGGGAGAGATGATCGGTAAGCAAGGTAAGGACCTGATATCGATTCCAGTACCTTCTATTGATTTACCTCGATTTAAGTTTGGTCATCGCGACACCGGCGGTGTTGGTCAAGGTGAAGGTGAGGTTGGCCAATCTTTGCAGCCAGGCCAAGTAGAACCTGGCGACGGCGCAGGAGAGGCCGGGGATCAAGCAGGTGAGCATTCTCTGGAAGTAGACGTGACCATGGATGAGCTCGCTCAAATGCTTGGAGATGAGCTTGAGCTTCCTAATATTCAGCCTAAAGGAAAAGAACGAATTGAGGATGTTCGTTATAAATATTCGGACATTAACTCGACGGGTCCTGACTCGCTTCGACATTTTAAGCGTACGTTTAAACAGGCTTTGAGACGAAACATTGCTACGGGCACCTATAATCCCAACAACCCGATTGTCATTCCTCATAAAAGGGACATGAGGTATCGCTCTTGGAAAGAGGTCGTTGAACCTCAGGCTAATGCAGTCATTGTTTACATGATGGACGTGTCAGGCTCGATGGGTGACGAGCAAAAAGAGATTGTTCGAATTGAATCCTTTTGGCTCGATACGTGGCTAAGGTCTCAATATAAAGGTCTTGAGTCTCGGTATATTATTCACGATGCTATGGCGAAGGAAGTTGACCGAGAAACTTTTTTTCACACTCGTGAATCGGGTGGAACAATGATTTCTTCAGCTTATAAGCTTTGTTGGAACATTTTGGAGTCAGAATATCCGTCATCGGAATGGAACATTTACCCGTTTCATTTCTCCGACGGAGATAATTGGTCAGCGGATGATAGCAATCAATGTATTCAGCTTCTTCGTGAAAAAATGTTACCGAACGTGAATATGTTCTGTTACGGACAGGTTGAAAGTCCATATGGTTCCGGGCAGTTCATCAAGGACCTTAGAAGCGCATTTAGTGAGTCTGACGAGAATCCAGTTGTTCTAAGTGAAATCAAAGACAAAGAAGCCATTTATGGTTCAATTCGTGATTTTCTCGGTGCTGGCCACTGATTTTTTAGCTAAGTGGTAAAATCCAAAGTTCGTCTGCGGCTTTAATTTTCAGGGCTTTTTTTGCGTTTGCAGGGAGTTGAATACTGTTTTCTGAATATCTGATCTTTGTGCGCATGGCTCGAAACTTCGTCGCTCCGCTACTTCGCCCTACACCGATCAAGGCTACTGGATCATTTTTCAATGGTTCAAAATTTCCATCAGCGAGCTGATATGGACGGCTTTGTGTGACCAAAGAAATATGATCTGTGTATGCCTCGAAATGAGGACCGCCATCGAATGGATCAATTCTATGAGAATATGAAAAGCCTATGGATTCAAGCATTCCTCGAACGTTCCGCGTCTCAGGTCCTACCTGACCAATCATTTTTCGAACTTTCTGAGGAAGGAGTGATGCGAAAATTGCGGAGTGCGGAAATAATGATGTGATAAACTCTTTATTCTGAGCGGATAGTTTATCTGCGTCTTGATAATCGAGACCTGTGAAATGTCGACCTAAGTGGTCCCATAAGAGTGACCGACCGTCCTTTGTTAGGGGCGGCATGAGTTCTGCGATCACCTGCTTTTGAAATCGGTTACGGTACATAGCAATAAACAAGAAACGTACGTAGCTGAGCAGTTTTCCCATACCTAAACCTCTCAGTTCAGGGTCAAGTACTAGACCACCAATTTCCGTGGGACCTCGATAATTAAAACCTAATCGAAGACAAGTGTGCTCGAAATGTCGGTTCAGTGTGAGAGAGTAGCGTTCGTCGGGAATGACATCGAAATAAATATGAGGTGCGTCGGGATGACCATGTTGAGCAATGATACTCGCAGTTCCAAACAACTGACCCGATTCTTGGTCTTCTAATACGAACAAGTATTCCCGCCGTGAAACTTCTTTTATTTTTCCTGTGAAGCTATCTCGAGCGCGCCGTACAGTCTTGTTTAGTTCTTGAGCATTGTTCTGAAGATTGACGGAGTTCAGGTGCTTTGCGAGACCAAGCAGCGGCTTTGCATCTTTGGGCATGACTTCCCTAATTACGAGCTGACTGTCGTTTACAATGCGGCTTTGACGTTTTGATCTCTTTGCCATGAGCACAAAAGCTAGCACAAACCTTGGCCGTCATGCACCTGACAAATCGTTCGCGAATCACACTTAGTGACAGCACTAGTTTGCGGATAATCGTTACTTGGTTCCCTTTATCTTTAGATACTTTTTCATGATGAAGCCAAGATGCCCTCGCTTTGTCGTTGCTAAGACCCATCCATCCTTTGTGGGGAAATCAGGATGTGTTTTGATTCGCGCGTTTTTGGGTAGACGAAGGACCTTGATAGCCTTCTTTGACGTCTTACTTCGTAGCCAGGTTCTCCGGTTTGTATAAAAGATTGCATTCGCGTCTTTTTCTGCCGCTAAAGCGATAGATGCAGGTTGAGTCTTAGTGACCGGTGACGCAGGTTGCGCGATTTCCGCATGATGAGATTTCTCAGCGGGTTGCAAAGTCGGCAGCTCCGTTGGAGGATGATAATCGAGAGGTATGTCATCTAGCTTTAGAGGCGGAGGCGTGGCGGTAGTAGTGTTCGATTCTGGATAGGTTGCGTTGGATGAGACTAAAGAAAACCCGACAAAAAACATGCCAATGACGATTGTTGTGCCTATGAGTATGCTTTGATACTTTCTCAGCCTTCCTGATTTGTCGCTTTCAAGCCTTCCGAGAGCGTTCTTGCTTTGAACCTTACTTGTCTGATGATTCCGCTGCATTTTTGATTCGACCTGTGCTCTGAGGGTCGAAATCGAATGAACCAATCGTTCAAGGGGATTGCGGCGGAGTTTCATTGCCTGGAGTAAAACGGAGTCTTCCTGCGCTGCCGACTCAGAAATATGCTCAAGTTCGAATACATGTGGAACGTTTTGCTCAGCTTTCGAGAGCTTTATTGGTGGCTCAGATGGGGGTTCGGGTTGTTCCGGTTTGGGTGTGTCCGTCTTGACCGCCTTTAGGTGAGAATCAGAGCGTATTGGTCTTCTTGCTCTTCGGTTTTTTCGAGGAAGAGGTGGCGGTGTGATCTCCGTGTTTTCCGCAGATGACTCAGATTGTTTCCGTGCATACATGATACTGCTTGGTATACGAAGCAAATAGAGGTCCAAATTTTATGAGATTGAAAATACTTAGTATTTTGATGTGTGCCAGACCTAACGCCCTAAAAGTGAGGACAAAAGTCCCGTTGAGCAGGGCAAAATCCCCTCAAAGTGCACAATTATCTAATTGGTTCTCTTACGAGGGAGGCGTGACAGGTGACCCGCCGCGAGTTCCTTTTTAAAGTACCGACCAGAAGTTTCGTGGAGGTGGTCTGTGGCTTCAATAAGATCATGTTGAAGTCGTCGCGGTGGTTCGCCAGCGCGAGGTACGATTTGCTCATAAGAACCGTTCTTACTGAGCAGCCACCCGGATGAATTGTCCTTGAGTTCCGCACGGAGGATGTCATCGCGAATTTTTTGTTTGATTGTTTCATCGAGAATGGGCCAGGCAATCTCTATTCTTCGGTTTAGATTACGAGGCATCCAATCTGCACTTGAGAGATAAAGCTCTTCAGTCCCATCGTTTTTAAACCAATAGACTCGAGCGTGTTCCAAAAATCTATCGATAGTTGAGCGAACTTTGATATTTTCACTCTGGTTTCGGATCCCCGGTCGTAAGCAGCATATGCCACGTACAAGCAGTTCAATTTTTACACCGGCTTTACTCGCGTCATAAAGCTTCTTGATGATTTCGTGATCCGCGATACTGTTGAGCTTAACAATAATATGCGCCTTCTTGCCTGCCTTTGCGTGCTCACACTCTCGGAAAATCTTTTCTTCTATTTTCTCCCGCAGATTAAACGGCGCAACGAGTAAGTGTTCCATCGGCGGCAAATCAGCATAACCAGTCAACACATTGAATAGAAGCATCGCATCTTTAGTGATGCTTTCGTTAGAAGTGAGGATTGAAAGATCTGTGTATAATCGTGCGGTAGAAGAATTATAATTCCCCGTTCCGAGATGTAAATAGCGCCTCAGTCTTGAGCCTTCTCTTCGAATGACAAGGGCCAATTTAGCGTGGGTCTTAAGGCCAAGAAGGCCATACACGACGTGAACGCCTTCTTCTTCAAGTTGTTGTGCCCATTGAATATTATTAGCTTCGTCGAACCGAGCCTTGAGCTCGACTAAAGCGGTGACCTGTTTACCGTTCGCCGCAGCTCTTGAGAGTGCACGGACCAGGGGTGAATCACCACTCGTACGATAAAATGTTTGCTTTATTGCAACGACATCAGGGTCATCAGCAGCCTGCTCCATAAAATCAACGATATGAGAAAATGATTCATATGGATGAAAAAGTAGAATGTCTTTTTCCCGAATTCGCCGGAAAATTTTTTGCTCAAAATGAAGCTCCGGTAGTCTTACCGGCTTATGAATTGCGTGTTTTAAATCTGGTCGCTCAATTGTGGTCAGTCGCATGAGATCTTTCTTGATTATGAAATCAGGATATTGATGGGTATGAACTGATTGGATGCTTATTTTGTCGAGAAGCCGGTCACGTAAATTATTAGACATTGAGTCACTGGTTTCTAGTCGAATTGTTTGTCCTCTCTCTCTTTGTCGGAGAATATCTTGCATTGACGTAAGAATGTTCTCTCCTTCGTTATCAGCAAGGTCTAAATCGCTGGCACGCGTGATTCTAAAAGCACCGCTCTCAAGTATTTCATGACCAGGAAATAGCCGAAATGCATTCAATGAAATGATTTCTTCTAATGCGACGAAAATATGCCCGGAGCTTGAGGAATAGAAAGTAAAGTAAGGGGGGAGAATAGAGGGAACCTGAACAAGTGCAAATAATTCCCTGACCTTAATCGACCGTGCCTTTTTATCTTTTTTTCTCTTTTTGAGAATCTTTGACTTTGGAAGAATATGTAGAGCGAGATTTAGGCTCAAGTTTCTCATGCGCGGAAGAGGGTGCGCTAAATCGATGGCAATCGGGGTCAGAATCGGATGAACTTCGCTCAGATAAAAGTGGTTGATTTTACTTAATTGCTTTTTGGACAACTCCGATGGCTTTTTGAAAGTGATCTTTTCATCCGCTAATGCCGGCCGAATTTGGTTATCAAAAATATCGCTCATGAGTGACACGAGTTCGGTTGTTATCTCTCGTATTGCAACGATCAGTTCAGATGAACCATCACTCAATTCATATAGGTTTAGTTTTTTCTGGTCTCGTTCAAGCATACGTAAATGCGAGGCAACTCTGACCATATAGAATTCGTCCAGGTTCGAGGCAGCAATCGCAACAAATTTAAGTCTTTCGAGAAGAGGCACATGTTTTTCTGCCGCGGTCATCAATACTCGTCGGTTAAAATCGAGCCAGGATATTTCCCGGTTTATGAATGATTTTTCATTGTGAGGATACGACGATGACATGGAGACATTCCTAAAAATTGCTTCTACTACTCGGGGAACGTGATGGCGTTAGTGGCCTTCAATATTGTAAGAAGGCGTAAAGCCGTACTGTAATGGTCGACGTTATCTCTAAATGGAGATAGCACTTCGTTCATTGTTTTTGAGATAGTGAGTCTTTTTATGACGATTGCGGTATCACGTTTGATTCGTAGCATCCGAAATACAAGCGGAAGTCCCGGCATTAATGAATAGCTTTTGTTTAGGGACGGTTCGAGTCGGTGGGACAGTTCAACATCGTTCCATACCCGTTCAGCTCTGGGAAGTACCCATTGCATACAATTCCCGGCTAAGTACTGGAGTCCGGGCCATCCATCCGTTGGTTCGTATGAATATTTAGAAAGTCCGCTTATAAGAAGCTCTCCAAACAATTCTTGTGCGCATGCGGCTCGAAATGATTGATAGTCTGTCTCGCTGATCTCAAATCGATTTTCTAAAACTTCTCCGAGAGGTACTTTTTTCGAAATCACTTCTCGCAGTGAATCCATAATTCCGCTGGGACCTTTGATCCGCTGTGCGGCTGCGAGACTTGTCATGATGTGATCTTGCGGTAAAGAACTACTGAGTCCAACAATGCCACCGGCCTCGAGGAGTAGGACATATCGTTTACTAGGTCGGTCAATAATGATGCGGCCAGTGAATCCGTTGAGTGCGAGCTCACAGAGCGGGGCGAGTAGGCCGTATCCCTGCTCCTCTCCTGAGTCGATAGGTCGAATGACATCATGCCCAAATGAGCCAAACTCGTTGTGAGTGAGTAAGTTATAATGACTTATGGGCATCCAATTTTCTTTATCGATAGATAGGCGAATGTTGTCAGAAGCCGTGGGAGAAATCGATTTTATGAGTGACTCGAAGTTTACACATTCGATGATGTGATTCTGATTGTGCTCAATGAATATAGTATCGCCCTCGTCACTGCTTTGAACGCTGGCGATTCGCTCAACCTCAGAGGGAATTAATGCGTGTGGCTCATCTTCGAGATTAGGACTGGGAACCCTTGAAGCGAGTAGGTCGACGGCATCAAAATCTGTATTCTCGTCTTCGGGATGCATATCCGGTCTAAATTCATCTTCTGGTTCCATCCAATCGATTGAGATGAAGCTATCGCTCGATTGCTCAGTGTCAAAATCAGCGAGAGACCTTGTTTGCGGTTCAGGGATATTAGAACGCGGCTGAACAGATGGAGGTGCTGTTGTTTCTTCGGAATCACTTTCTCCGATGGTTGATATATATTCTGCCGCAAGCACCGGAGGCGGTGTTGCTTGTTCCGCTCTTGTCGCGGATAAATATTGCATCACATTAGAAACAATTGTCTCAGAGATATCGTATTTCAGTTGATGGCTGAGCGATAAAATCGCCTCTCTAAATTCTGCGGCGCTTTGGAAACGCTTCGTTTTGTTTATTTCGACAGCCTGAAGACAAAGGGCGTCAAGCTCTGGATGTATTCCCGCGCGGTGTTGCGACGGAGGCACACGAGGCTCTGTACAGACCGCAACCATCGTTCGGAATTCGGTGGTTGCCACAAACATTCTGCGCTGTGTGAGTAACTCCCATAATACGACTCCAGCGGAGAACACGTCCGAGCGAGCGTCTAAAGCATCTGCGCGTACTTGTTCGGGAGATAAGTATCCAAGCTTGCCTTTCACGAGACCTGTTTGAGTTTTGCTTTTTCGACCTTCAGCTCTCGCAATTCCAAAATCTGCGAGACGTGACTTTCCATCTTTCGAAAGAAAGATATTTGAGTGACTTACATCGCGATGAACGAGATTGAGCGGAGAGCCATCGAAAGAGCGGGCACCATGTGCATAGTCGAGAGCTTCACAAACGGACGAAACAACTGACAAAGCGAATTCGACCGGGAGCCAATACTGGGCACTGGCCGCGGCGGAAAGGCACCATCTAAGGTCTTTCCCGTCTACATAATCCATCACCATGTAGACTTGCCCCGTTTCACTTGTTCCAAATTCCACCAAACTTACAATGGATGGATGTCTAAGCTGAGCTGCGAGCCTAGCTTCGTCTACGAACATCGACACGATCAAGGGATCTCGTGCGTAATGGCTTAGGAGCTGCTTAATCGCATAGACTTTTTGTGAGTTTGGATCTGTAACTTTCCTAGCTCGAAAAACTTCGGCCATACCGCCTGTACCAATACGTTCAAGAATTTCGTATTTACCGAGTCGACGTGGAAATTCCAAACCGTTATGAATCTAACCAGCATAAAGCCAAGAATCAAAATGCTCGACGTTCGAAAACAATTAGAAGAGCTCATTGGCCCAGAGGGTGCGGCTTTGAGGGTTCACCCTGGATGGGAAATGCGACCGCAGCAGCTTGCGATGGCGGAGGAAATTTTCTTTTCACTGACTGGTTCTTCTCGTTGCACCACGATTGAGGCTCCCACAGGCATTGGGAAGACAATTGCTTATCTTGTGCCCGCGCTTCTGTCAGGAAAGAGAGTCATCGTTTCAACCAACACTAAAGCTCTTCAAGAGCAGATCATCAGAAAAGACCTGCCACTCGTAGCAACGATCCTGCGCGAAGCAGGATTGGAGACTATCGAGTCGGATCCACTAGATCCTGGTACCTCTGCGCATCCATCAGTTCGACGGTTCGCCTTGATGAAAGGACGTTCAAATTATTTATGTTTAGAAAGGCTTGAACGAAAAAGTAGGCGGAGTCAGTTACCTCTCATTAGCTCGGAGAACGAACTTTTACAGTTAGTGGATTGGTCAATTCAGACGGGTCGGGGAGATAAATCCGAGCTCGAATGGCTCCGCGATGACTCTTCTGTATGGTCGGAGGTCGATGCGAGAAGTGACATTTGCATCGGAAGAGATTGCTCAAGATATGACGACTGCTTCGTGACGCGGATGCGTCGACAAGCCGCGATTGCGGATATAATCGTCGTCAACCACCATCTTCTCATGGCTGATTTAGCGATGCGGGCTTCTATGAGTTTGGCTGGATACTCTAATTTTGGAGAGATTATTCCTCAGTGTGATGCAATAATCATTGACGAGGCTCACGCTCTTGAAGATATCGCGTCGTCATACTTTGGCGGAGAAGTTTCTTCTAGAAAGATCGATAGATTCAAGAATGATGTGGCAAAGTGGTGTGAAGGAGTTGCGAGTCCCGATGAGTTCGGAAATCTTCTACTTGTTATAGAAGATGCAGCATCTGAGTTTTTTGGCTTATTTCCTGTTTCTAATGGTCGTTCTAATTTTAGAGCTGGTGCTTTGCGAAAGAGTTGCCTTAACAAGTTAGAGCCTCTAGTAGAAAGCCTTCGGTTGCTTGCATCGCAAATGGAGCCTCGCTGCGAAGGTATGGACCCATTTGGTGAGTCCCTTTGTCGTCGAGCAGTAGATATCGCAGGTTCTTTGGGATTTGTTATTGAGTCACCCTCGGATGACTATGTTTATTGGTGGGAATCGACCAAAAATGTCGTAAAGCTCGGAGCATCTCCAATCAATGTCTCAACTCTTCTTGCCGAGCATCTTTTTAACGAGCATGAAACTGTTGTTCTTACGAGTGCGACTCTCGCAACGAAATCATCAGATGGCTTTTCATATTTCCTCGGCCGGGTTGGCGCCCCCGAGGAAACAGAAGCCAAGAAGCTTGATACTCCCTTTGATTTTATGGAGCAGGCCGCATTATTTTTACCCGCTCAATTTCCAGAACCTGATGATTTCTCCTATCCAGATGAGTTCGAGAAAATTGCTCTCGAGTTAGTCGATATTGTGGATGGCGGCGCGCTGTTGTTGTTTACCTCAAAGAGGATGATGAATATTATGTATGAGCGTCTCAGTCCGATTTTGAAGTATCCAACTTTGATTCAGGGAGAAGCTCCAAAGTCTGTGCTTATCGAACGTTTCAAGAATGAAACACCGGCAATTCTTTTTGCTACGGCGAGCTTCTGGGAAGGGATCGATATCCCTGGATCAGCGTTACAACTGGTTGTCATCGACCGGCTACCTTTTGCTTCTCCAGGTGACCCATTGATCGCGGCGCGATGCGAAGAGCTGGATAAACAAGGGAAAAGTAGTTTTGCAAAATATCAAGTCCCGCAGGCGATTCTTCGCTTTAAACAAGGGTTTGGCCGCTTGATTCGAACCAGTGCGGATGTGGGTGTGGTTGCAGTGCTCGATTCACGTATACGAAGCCGGTCCTATGGTCAGCGCTTTCTGAAGGCGTTGCCCAAGACTCAAAGAGTGAGCGATATAAATCACTTAAGGCTCTGGATGACAGAAAAAAATCGAGACATTGACGCCTCGTCAACAGATTGACGTCCACCAGTTGTATTGAACTCAAATTCTGAATTAGTTTCACGGTAGCGAAGCGCTCAAAAGGTTCTATCTTTTGAGAGTGAGCGAATTGTGGAGGTAAAGCTATGGTCGAAGATCATGACGTAAATTCTGACGTAAATGAGATTCCCAGCGAATTACCGTTGTTGCCTATTCGCGATTTGGTTGTGTTTCCCTTCATGGTGGTACCTTTATTCGTAGGTCGAGATGTTTCTATGGCAGCCATTGAGCACGCGCTTGCGAGTGAGAAGCTTCTTTTCCTATGTGCACAGAGAAACGCAGGCGCTGATGAACCTAGCCCCAATGACCTGTATAGCTTCGGAACAATCGGGAAGATTCTAAGAACACGTAAGCTAGCGGATGGCCAGCTCAAGGTACTTGTTCAAGGCCTACGAAGAGCTAAGATTCAGGATTTTGTGAAAACTGCGCCCGCGATATTGGTGCAAACAGAAGTAGAGCGTGAAAAAAACGTAGGAGAAGTTGCAGAAGTCGAAGGAATGATGCGGGCGGTAAAGGAATCTCTTTCTCGGCTTCTCGATGTTGGTAAAGGTTTGCCTCAGGACGTGATGACTGTACTTATGGGCCTGACTGATCCTGGGGCATTAGCCGACTTAGTCGCTTCGAATCTCTCGCTAAAGGTCGCTGAGGCCCAGAGTGTTCTGCAGATTGGTTCGACATTAGCTCGATTGCGTCAGGTTAACGAATTGCTTGCCAAAGAGGTCGAGGTCGTTGCTTGGAAAAAGAAAATTCAGACGCAAGCTAAGGAGACGATGACTCGTGCGCAGCGCGAATATTTTCTGCGTGAGCAGCTCAAGCAAATTCAGAGTGAGCTTGGTGACGCCGATACAAAACAAGTTGAAATTCAAGGGTTGCGGGAAAAAATTAATGACGCACAACTTCCGCCTGCGGCTCAAAAAGAAGCTGACAAACAAATAAAGCGATTAGAGAAAATGCATGCGGAAGCATCGGAAGCCGCTGTACTGAGAACTTACCTAGATCTGCTAGCTGATTTACCGTGGGCGATAGAGAGTGAAGACCAACTCGACTTGGTTCGAGCGAAAACGATTCTCGATGAAGATCATTATGGTCTCGCAAAAATAAAAGATCGGATTTTAGAATACCTTGGTGTCCTCAAGATGAAACGAGATCATCAGGGCCCTATACTTTGTTTTGCAGGGCCGCCAGGGGTCGGAAAAACAAGCCTTGGAAGAAGCATAGCGAAAGCATTGGGGCGTGAATTCGTTCGAATCTCTCTTGGTGGTGTACGAGATGAATCTGAGATTCGAGGACATCGTCGCACCTACGTTGGTGCGATGCCTGGTCGGATAATCTCAGCACTCAAGCAAGCGAAGACAAAAAATCCTGTTTTGCTTCTCGATGAAATCGATAAAATGGGGACTGATTCTCGCGGAGACCCTGCTGCAGCCTTGCTTGAGGTACTTGACGCCGAACAGAATTCCGCATTCCGTGATCATTATCTGAATCTTGATTTCGATTTGTCTCGCGTGATGTGGGTTTCAACAGCCAATTTGACGGATACAATTCCATCACCATTGCTTGATAGGATGGAAGTTATTCGTCTGCCTGGATACTCGCTCCGTGAGAAGACAGAAATCGCGAGGCGTTATCTTATCCCGAAAAACCGGGCTGATTGTGGGCTTGATGCACGGCAACTTACTTTCAATCAACGAGCGCTTGAGTACATCATTGAGTCTTATACTAGAGAAGCCGGAGTTCGAAATCTTGGACGCCAAATTTCGGCTGTATGTAGGAAGGTTGCTCGACGGTTTGCCGAAGGTCATATGAACTCGGTTCGCGTTTCACGCAAAAGCGTCAATAAGTATTTAGGCTCGCGACATCATGACCCGGATAAACCTGATGAGGAAGACCGCGTAGGGCTAGCGACCGGACTTGCATGGACTCAGGTCGGCGGAGCGATCTTGCACATAGAATCTGTGTACATGCCAGGCAAGGGCGGTCTTACATTGACCGGTCAACTGGGTAAGGTCATGAAAGAATCGGCGCAAGCAGCATTGTCTCATGTGCGGGCGAATGCTGACCGATTTGGGATAAGCCTTGATTTGTTCGAGCAAAACGAATTTCACATCCACGTACCGCAAGGAGCGATTCCTAAAGACGGACCGTCGGCTGGGATCACAATGGTCACAACTTTGGTTTCTGTGCTGACCGGAAAGCCCATTAAAAAAAGTGTTGCGATGACCGGCGAGATTACCCTCAGAGGTCGAGTATTACCGATTGGTGGAACTCGAGACAAAATCTTGGCAGCGGTTCGGGCAGGAATCACCGATATTCTTTTGCCCATTTCGAACGAACCTGATCTCGAAGAAATCGATGCAGCGACGAAGAGCAAAGTAAATATTCATCTCGTGAAAGAAATCGACCAAGTGTTAGAGTTGGCATTGGTCGATTTCAAGTGTAAGTGACAGTTCACTCGCTCAGAGACCCCGCGGCGCCCATTGGTTTTGGGTTTCGAGGCTCGAGAGTTCATTATGCCTGATATTAGCTATAACTGTCTTAGACCTGTTTTATTTAAGCTTGATGCAGAGCGTGCCCATGACCTCACTCTTGGGATGGCCGAACGCATTAGCTCTTCATCCACTTCGTGCAAACTCATGGCGGGACTGTACGCGCCGAAGAAAGATTCAATACTTCGCACTCAAGTTGCCGGCCTTTCTTTTGATTCCCCCGTTGGTCTGGCCGCCGGTCTCGACAAAAATGGAGTCGCCATCGATTTTTGGAGCGCTCTAGGCTTTGGTTTCGTCGAAGTGGGCACCGTTACTCCGGGCCAAGGTCAAGTTGGAAATGATAAGCCCCGGCTCGCGCGTCATATTCCTCAGAATGCAATCATCAATAGAATGGGCTTTAATAACAGGGGCTCAGTTGCGCTTACTCAGAGACTCAAAAGACGTCGGACCCGCATCCCCATCGGGGCGAACATTGGCAAAGCGAAAGTAACTCCCCTCGACCAGGCAACTGGGGACTACATTGAGACCATGCGCGATGTTTGGCTTCATTGCGATTACATTACCGTCAATGTTTCGAGCCCAAACACTCCAGGACTTCGTGATTTACAGGCTATCGATCAATTAGCGGATCTGGTCAGTCGCCTAAATGAAGAAAATCAAAATCAGGCTTCGCAGAAAAAGCAGCTGCCCAGACCCTTATTCCTCAAAATTGCGCCGGATCTGGCCGACGACGATCTCGTGGCGGTGGCCCAGATGGCTAAAGAGACGAACCTTGCGGCCATCATTGCTACCAACACGACAATTGATGCTTCAGTGCTTGAGTGCGACTTGCCGTTCAAGGGCGGTATATCAGGGGATCCTCTAGGTTCTCGGGCTCTGGAATGCACTCGAATATTGTATGGTGAGCTCCAGGGTAACATTCCTATTATTGGGGTAGGGGGTATTCGCAGTCCGGAGGACGCATATCAGCGGATATTGGCTGGAGCGAACCTCATCCAGATTTATTCCGGTTTCGTCTTTGAAGGACCGGTAATCGTAAGAAAATTATGCAACTACCTGGCTTCGACCCTTCGAAAGGATGGCTTTGCTTCGATCACAGAAGCCGTAGGTGCGAAAACTTAGCTTCCGCCTAGCGGCTCGCCGAGATTTATTTTTTTCCAATCCTTGCCGCACTGTTACGGGTGTGAATAGTTTCCGCTCGGCATGAGTAACGAAGAAAGGGCATCTGGATTAAAATATAAGCGCGTACTCCTAAAGTTGTCCGGCGAGGCATTTGCTGGAAATGGACTCACTATTTCACCGGAGGTGATTAGTCATATGGCGCGCGAGATTAGCTCGGTGCACGAACTTGGCGTTGAAATCGGGATTGTAATCGGCGGAGGAAATATTTTCCGAGGAGTCGCGGCAGCGACCGGAGGAATGGACCGTTCTAGCGCGGACTACATGGGTATGTTGGCAACGACAATTAACGCTCTTGCTTTGCAAGATGCGCTCGAGAAAGCGGGACTTGAAACCAGAGTTCAATCCGCGATTGAGATGCGACAGGTCGCGGAACCATACATTCGCCGACGGGCGATGCGACACTTTGAGAAAAATCGAATTGTCATTTTTGCAGCCGGTACCGGGAATCCGTACTTTACGACGGATACTGCAGCATCTCTCCGAGCGATGGAAATCAGCGCTGATGTAATTCTGAAAGGTACGAAAGTCGATGGTATTTATGACCAAGACCCTGTCGGTAATCCGGAGGCACAAAAATATTCCAGCGTCTCTTATATGGACGCATTGAATAAGGGCCTAAGGGTTATGGACGCGACGGCTATTTCGCTTTGTATGGATAATGATTTACCAATCGTGGTATTTGATATGAAGAAGTCCGGTGCAATTCCGGCGATTTCGCAGGGACAGCACATTGGCACGCTCGTATCGAGTGGCGAGACTGTGTTAGAAAACCAGAAATAAAAAGGAAAAAGAGATGAGTATTGTAGATGACGTATGTACAGAATTAGAAGCACAGGGCGATGCTGCTCTTGAGTCGCTGAGGGGAGCTCTTGCACGAATTCGTACGGGAAGAGCGAACGTATCAATCCTCGATTCTATTCGAGTAGAATATTATGGTTCAAAATCTCCGCTCAATCAGGTGGCGACACTATCTGTACCGGATGCCCGCCTGATCACGATTAAGCCTTTCGACAAGAATTTGCTTTCTGAAATTGAAAAAGTCCTAAGAGCGACCTCAGACCTCGGTTTGTCGCCGCAGAATGATGGTGAGAAGATTTTACTACCAATTCCCCCTCTGACTGAAGAACGTCGTCGGGAATTTACGAAATTAGCGAAGAGCAAAGGCGAAGACGCAAAAATTTCAGTCCGTAATGCTCGTCGCGATAGCAATGACTTGATTAACGTGGCGAAGAAAGACGGTGACCTGCCAGAGGACGATGCAAAAAAAGGCTTGGATCGAGTTCAGGATATCACCAACCGCTATGTGAAATCGGTTGACGACTTATACGCTGCGAAAGAACAGGAGATTCTTGAGATTTAATGACGACTGAAGAGTCAAAACCTTTGCCTCCAGGGCCTGTCCCTTCGCATATAGCGATAATCATGGATGGCAATGGTCGATGGGCGCAGCAAAGAGGTCTGCCACGGCTTCAAGGCCATGCCGAGGGTGCCAAAGCCGTCAGAAAAGTGGTGACCGCAGCGAGAGAAGTCGGCGTGAAAGCGCTCACTCTTTATGCGTTCAGCGCGCAAAATTGGGCGCGTCCGCCAAAAGAAATCGAAGGCTTAATGCAGCAATTGTTCGATTACCTATATGAAGAACGACAAACTATGCTGGACAACGAAATTCGATTACGTTCCATCGGAAGTATCGCAAAACTGCCAGACTACGTGCGTAAACGCCAAGAGCAAATTGAGAACGAAACGAAGCATTGTAACGAGATGGTCCTTACTCTCGCCTTATCGTACGGCGGGCGAGAAGAAATTCTGCAGGCCACGCAAGCTATCGCCTCGAAAGTGGCATCAGGTGAGCTGTTAGTTGATGACATCGACGAAGCCTGCGTGGGTCGTCATTTATACACTTCGCATCTACCGGACCTAGACCTGGTTATTCGAACCAGTGGAGAGATTCGACTGTCTAATTTTTTGCTCTGGCAGGCTGCATATTCTGAGTTTATTTTCATGGACGAGTACTGGCCCGACTTTGGGCAACCGCAATTATTTAAAGCAATTGAAATGTATCGCAAAAGAAAAAGGCGTTTTGGTCAGACAGATGCGCAAATCGGTGAGGTTGTTAGTTCATGATTCAACGTATCGTGAGTGCACTGATAGCCTTGCCGGTCGCTCTTACCCTCATTCATCTCGGTGGTTGGTGGTTCAGTGGATTGATTATGTTCGCGACGGCGGTATGTTGCTTTGAGTTTGCAATGATGGCGGGTCCCGATGACCACCGCACGGGTGTGCTGGCAGCACTGCTAGGAGCCTTTGGGATTTACGGTATTTCGGTGGGAGCAGCGACGCGACCTGAGATGTTGGCTATTGTCGCTTTTGTCGTAATGCTTTTCATCTTGTGGTTTCTTTTTCGCCCTGGTGCCATCGAAACGGCAGGTTATCGACTTTCTGTAACATTGGCAGGAATCTTCTGGTCGGTCCTCATGATGTCCGGACTGCTTTATCTGAGATTTTTGCCCGAGAGCGGTTTGGCTTGGTTATATCTTGCTTGTGCGCTTGCTTGGGGAAGTGACACCGGTGCTTATTTTGCTGGGAAATACTTAGGGAAAAAGAAACTGTATCCTGCGGTGAGCCCTAAAAAAACCTGGGCGGGCGCCATCGGCGGTGTGTTTTCCGCAACTGGAATCGCATTTATTGTTCAATTTGCTTTATCGGAGCCCCGAATACCGGTCACACACCTTTTTGGGCTCGGAATTATCGGCGCAGCGCTAGGTCAAATGGGTGACTTAAGTGAAAGTCTCATCAAGCGTTCCATGGGGGTGAAAGATTCCGGCAAGATTATGCCGGGTCACGGTGGACTTCTCGACCGCGTTGATGCCTTATTCTTCACAGGGACGTGGCTTTTCGTTTACGCGGCACTCTTCGTGGGTGCTAAGCCGATATGGCTGTGATAGGACGGTCTAAGGAGAAATCCGGTGAAATGCTTGGGCAAGGCAGGATGTTAGGATAACGGGTATGGGAGGAGCATTTTCCATGACGCCCACGACTGTGGCGTCGTTCATTCTTTTTATCGGTATTCTGATTTTCGTCCACGAACTCGGGCATTTCCTCTTCGCAAAGTACTTTAACATCAAAGTTATTCAGTTTTCTCTCGGCGTCGGGCCACCGCTATTTCGCTTCAAAAAAGGTGAAACAACATATCAGGTCGCTCTGCTTCCCCTCGGTGGTTACGTCAAAATGCTCGGTGAAGCGCCGGGTGAGGAGGTCGACGAAGAGGATAAAGACAGGTCCTTTCATAGCGTTGCTGTTTATCAAAGAGCGCTCGTTGCCTTCGCTGGCCCGTTATTTAATTTGGTTTTCCCCGTCATTTGCTTTTTTGCGTACTTCTTACTTGGGCCAACAGTCACTGCACCCGTCGTTGGGCATGTCGAAGTTGGTCTCCCGGCGTACGAAAAAGGCTTGCAGACCGGCGACCGGGTTCTCGAAATAGATGGGACTCGCGTTTGGGGTTTCGAGCACATGGTCGATCTCGTCCGCGACCGAGCGGGACAGGAAATTAATTTTAAAATCGACCGCGCAGGACAACGATTCGACATTCCGATTTCGCCGAAAGAAGTGCCAGGCACCGATGTTTTTGGAGCGCCGAGCACACGCGGGATTATTGGTGTGTCGGGGGCAAAAAAAGGACAAACGCGCCTTGGTGTAATCGATCAGCGCGGATTCAGTTTCGGTTTTAAAACTGGGGACAAGCTGGTATCGGTCGATTCAACTTCGATAGAAACACTTGCGGATGCCGACCGCATCATCAGAGCGCGCCGCGGTCAAACGATCACCTTTCTCGTCGAAAGGCCCTCCGCTCTTGAATCCGGCGATCTTATGGTTGGAGCGGAACCCGAGTTCATCACGCTGTCCGTGCCGATACCGCAAAACGCCGATAATTTAGCGGACCTTTCGTTAGAAACGGCTGAAATGTATATCCGCTCGCTTGAGCCAGAAGGCGCTGCTTTTTCGGCGGGACTCCGCCCTGGTGACAAAGTTTTGAAGGTTGGCGAGCGTGCTGTGACTCTATTTTTCTATTTTGCGACAGAGGTCGCAAAAGCGAAAGACGAGCCCGTAAAAATCACCGTCCTAAGAAGCGGTGAAGAGTTAACGTTCACCGTCACAAATCAAAAGCACGAACGCGAAAATCCAGCGACCGGTAAAATGCAACCCTACTACGATGCAGGCATAGGGCGCGGGGAGATTCCGAGGTACGCACAGTCGATGCAGTGGAACTCCGGCGGAGGCTATCTGAAAGAGGAAGCCACTTTAAGCATCACGCAAGCTTTGGTTATGTCCGTCAAAGAGACGGGTAAAATTATCGCTCAAACCACGCTTGGAGTTCTCAAGCTTTTTACGGGCAGCTTGTCGTTGAAGAACGTCGGTGGTCCCATCATGCTTTTCCAGGTAGCGGCTGCTGCGGCTGAAATGGGGCTATTCAAATATCTCGAGTTTTTAGCGATTATTTCTATCAACCTTGGAATCATCAATCTTGTGCCATTGCCTATCTTTGACGGTGGTCATCTCATGTTTTGCGCCATCGAAGCGATTAAGCGAAAGCCTGTTTCAATGCGAGTTCGCGAAGCAGCGATGATGGTTGGATTAGTTCTTCTCGCTATGTTGTTTGTTCTCGTCTTTTCCAACGACATATCTCGGCTATCCGACGGCTTCTTTGCGCGCTAATAAATGATTTTAGGAATCGAAACGTCAACGGCGCAGGGCTCAATTGCCACCATTGATTCAAATGGGAATATTCGCGAGACGGTTCTTACAGAAACACGAAATCACGGACGAAGTCTCGCGAAAGAAGTGTCGAACCTTCTCGAAGAGCGCCTAAGCGACATCGAAGCCTTTGCGGTAAGCATTGGACCGGGCTCATTTACTGGCCTTCGGATTGGTTTAGCGTTCCTCAAAGGCTTGGGGATCGTTTATGATCGTCCGGTCGTACCTGTTTCATCGTTGAGAGTCCTCGCCGCGACTCATACAAGTTCTGAGCATAAAACTGCTGAAAGCTTTGTACTGCCGATATTTGATGCGAGAGGGAAAGAGGTCTACGCAGGGCTTTACCGATGTACAGCCCATGAATGCAAATTGACGGATGAGCTTCCTGACGGGTTATACAACGTGCAAGACTTGATAGAGCGTCTAGGTGACTTCAATCTGGTCGCTACAGGTGACGGCCTCGCTGCGATTATAAGATCTTCAAAGAGCCAGGAAATTCCAAAGAACTGGCGGCATTCGTTCACGCGAGATGAGCAGCGCGTGGACCAGAAGTTTCCTCTTGCGTCGACTCTAGTAGCGATTGCTCGTGATGAGCTAAAGCAAGGAAATGTGGTCGCATTAGATACGTTGGAGCCGAAATATCACCAGCTTTCAGCAGCCGAAAAGAACCAAAAATAATCCTGAGAATTTGACTAAATCGGTCAGAGATCCGAGTGGTCTGAGTTGACCGCTGACTCGGTCAATCGTATTCTTACCTCGTTATCAGCTCGCGTTCGGTCACGAGCTGCTCATGTAAACCCTTGTTAGATCCACCACTAGGACCCTTTGTTTGATTGGTCAGAGTAGGCGGAGCAGGAGATAAATGCCTATGTCAGATGCGATCTTGGCGGAACAAGAACCTCAGCATGACCTCAACACGATGGATATCGAAGTACAACGACTCCAACGAGAGCACGATGAGCTCAAGGTCAGATTGAGTGAACTCAATGAACGCCTATATCTTAGCCCGGTTGAAGAAGTAGAAAAGAAGAATCTACAAAAACTCAAACTCGCGAAAAAAGATCGCATCGCAACCATCTCTTCTCTGCAACCCATTAAAGTCGGACATTCATAGGCCAAAACGTTCTCGATGCTGAATTCGTGATTGTTTGATCCAGCAACTTCGTATACCGCTGCTTTTCATATGAAGCGGATAGCGATAATCGGGGGCCACACCGAATGGGCAAGAAGCCTGGTTGAGTTGATAGAAGAACGAGAGCTTGATTTAGAATATCGTCGTTATTCCTCAAGCGAAAATCTAGGTTCTGATGACCACTTACTAGGTCCGGAAACACTTCAATTTGCCGACTGCCTCGTACTCACGGAAGGTGGAGACTTTGCGCGTGGTTTGGCTGAAGGTGCCAAAAAATTAGGCAAAGTCATTGTCGATATGGCTGGCGCGCTCCATGAGCATGATGATGCCGTATATGTCTGGCCTATGCTTGACGCACAAGCGGCCGGAACTCTTAATGCTGAAAAATTCACGCTTATTCCGCACGGCTTGGCGAGTCCTGTGGTTGCTGTCGTGCGTGCACTCTCTTCTCGTGGAGTGCTACGCCTCAACCTGGCGACCTACGAATCCGCGTCGGTGTATGGCCGAGAAGGAATGGATGAGCTTCTGACACAAACGCGAGCTGTTTGTGCGCTTCAGGATCCAGAGAATGAGGTTCTTCCTGCGCAACTTGCATTTAGCGCGATTAGACTCCAGAAAGAAGACCACCTTGAGTCTCAAATTGCTCTCGGGCTTGCGGACTTTCAATCTAAACCAGAAATATTCGTGTCTCGAGTGATGATACCGACCTTTTCAGCGGATGCTGCTGTTCTCCATATTGAGCTTCGAGAGGAAACCAACCAAGACCAGGTTGTTGAGTCGTTGAAAGCTGCGAAGGGTCTGCAATTCGCTAAGGATCTTGATACTGTCGTTGACTGCCAACAGCGCGAAGACGCACTGATCAGCCAAGTCGTTGTTACTGGCAAAACGCTTAAAATCTTCTTGTGTGCGGACCGAAGAACTCGAGGAAGTGCAACTCCCACAGTGCTAATGTTAGAAAGATGGCTAGAATAGGTCTTATGACCAGCGCTTGGTTTGTGCTAGGACTCAGCTAGTAATTTTATGCGAAAAATTGTCTTTCAAAGCCTACTGGTTTCTGCCCTCGCATCTAGCGCTCAACTCGTCGAGGCCCAATCCAATATTACCGTAACGGTTGAGAGCCCGATGGAGAGTACGACAACGATTGGGAAAAACGACTGTACTGCCAACACAGAGTATCAGATTATTTGGAGTGCTTCTGTCGGTTTCGAATTCGGAGCGGTGGAAGAGTCTTACGATTATGAACTCTATGTCTCTGATTCGACATCTCCAGCAGAGGATGATCGGCTTATCGATTCTGACCTCGTTTCTGGTGATTCCACTGGAACTTTCCGGCTGGGCCCGAACCAGCCAGCAAGTTCTCGTAGTACCTTCACGCTGTCTGCCCGAACCATTCTTGGTACCGATGAAGCATGCGAGCTTAGCGACCAAAGTCGTTATGTCGTTATTCGAGTTAAACGCGCAAACTCCACAAGCACGGATGACCGCAATGATGCCGCAGTCACTTACAGCTTTGATGCGGACGGACCGAGTGCCCCTACGATTACGAAGATTGAACCTGGAAATAACAATCTCAAGATCAGCTTCACAAAGAGTAACGATACGGAACTTGCTCGTTATGAGGTAATATATCTGCAATCCAGCGGGCTTGATCCCGATGTTCCACAACTTGTTCAACGCGGTTGCACGAACTACGTAGCCACATCATCCGTCGCTGCGAACGCAAAGTTGAGTCTTCATTTCAAAGAAGAGGTCACTGATGATGAGTTTCAAACCGTGCTCAACTATCTGAGCAAATACGACAGTGAGGACAATCAGCTTGCCGGCGTCGGCTACATTAGCCAATCTGCAAACTCCAATGCTGAGATTGTCATCACTGATGGCCTTCAAAATGGAGTTTGTACTCTCATCGTCATGCGCGCAGTATCCACGACTGATATAGCCGGCGGTCTAAGCAACGTAGCGACTGCGTTTCCGGTGTCAGTACTGACGTACGCCGACTATCACGCTCAGCTCGGCGGAGAAGAAGAAGGAGGATATTGTTTCATTGCCACAGCGGCTCATGGCTCTTATGCGCATCCAACAGTTCGTATCTTGCGGTTATTTAGGGATTATTTCTTGAAGCAGACTACGGTAGGGACGGCGATAGTCGCTGCATACTATCAATGGTCTCCGTCGATTGCGCTTGAGATTGCGAAGAGCCCAATGGCAAAGTCAATTCTTCAGGCCCTACTGGTGCCGATAGCGTTTCTAGGAATTTTCTTACTGATGCTGCCGTTCGCTGGTCTCGGCGTACTTCTATGGCTCCTTCGACGTCAGTGGGTGCCGAAACGTCGTCTCGTTATTCCAGGTTTAATCTGCCTAGTACTCCTTCTGGGGTCTTTAGGAGCGCGAGATGCTCATGCTCATAATGTTATAGAAAGCGGTGGAATGAAGTGGGCGCTTAGTTTCGAGGGTGGCCCTTATTTACCGGCACAGTACACAGACAAAGCATTCAACGACATATTTGGCTATCAGGAAGAAAATACCGAATATAACTTAGGCTTAGATTTTCATCTGAGTGATGCGTTTGGTGATACGGGGGTTGGTTTCGGGTTTGGTCTGATTCAATTTGTCGGTAAAGGTCGAGTTGAAAGTACTGAATCGATTGGTGGTCAATCTTTTGAGGTCGCGAGTGATACTACCGTTTTCAATATTCTACCGTTACGATTCGAACTGTTCTATCGCCTTACATATTTCGACGATAACTTCGCGATTCCCCTCACGCCTTACGTCCGAGGAGGTCTGGGATACTATTTATGGTGGGTCACCGATGGCGTGGGAGATGTTGACCTCGCTTATCTCAATAATGCCTCTGAACCAAGTCGCGCCGCGGGCGGTAAATATGGTTTTATCGGGAGTTTGGGCATTGCTTTAGAGCTGAACACACTTGAGCATGCCGCCGCTTCTAAACTTCGAGCGTCTACCGGTATTGTGTCGTCTTCTTTGTATTTTGAATACAATATGAGTTCTGTGGACAGTTTTGGGGCCGCTGGCTTCGATTTTTCGAATACGAATACAGACTCTAGCTTCAATACTTGGCGAGCAGGCGTTTATCTCGAATTCTAATTCCAAACTTCCTTGAATAGCTGCTCTCGATGAATGAACCTGCCCGAAAGTCCATCAAGCTCATTGTTGAGTATGATGGGGGTGATTATCGGGGATGGGCTTCTCAGAAGGTCCCTGAAAATATACCGACAATTCAGGCGGCGCTCGAAGACGCTTTGAGCACCATGCTGTCGACGCCCATGCAAATTCGCTACGCTAGTCGCACTGACGCAGGCGTACATGCCAGAGGACAGGTCATTGCATTTGACCCACCGGAATCTCAGGATATACCGCTCGTGGGCTATATTAGAGGTCTCACCACGCTTACGTCTGAGTCCATCGTGATTCGTGAGGGTGAGTGGGTGGATTTCGGGTGGTGTCCCAGAAGAAACTCCCGCGGTAAGATCTATAAATACACTTTTTGGAATTCTCCGCAGCCGAGCGCGATCGAGCGCGATTTCTCATGGTGGGAGCGGTCCTTCTTAGACGTAGGAGCCATGCATGAGGCCGGTCAGGTTCTTATTGGAACGCATGACTTTTCATCCTTTCGAGCAACTGGCTGCAACGCAGCGCATGCAGTTCGCCAGCTGTTTCGTCTTTCCGTAAGCTCTGGAGATTACTCCCGGGTTCATCTCGAGGTTATGGGTAACGCGTTCGTAAAAAATATGGTTCGCGTGATTGCGGGAACGCTTCGAGATGTTGGACTCGGTAAAATCTCGATTGACGAGTTACGAGCAGTTTTGGCAGCTAAAGATCGGACGAAAGCTGGAATGACAGCGCCTCCGCAAGGACTTTGTCTGGAGGAGGTCATTTACGATGACCGCTTACCGCCGCGCCAGAAATAGTCCTTAGATTTTTATGTTGGGAAGACTTAGATTCTGGTTGTCAGTTTTCGTTACAGGTCTAGCGGCGATCACTTGCTTGCCTATTGTATTTATCTTTCCCGTGACTGGCGTTTGGCGTGTCGCCAAAGTTTGGTCATGGCTTGTTTTGAAGATTTGCAATGTACAGGTCCATACAAAGGGACTGGATGCTCTTGTGAGTGAAAACGGATACCTCGTTCTTTCCAATCACTCGAGTCTGTTTGATGTAGTGGCCTTATATCGAGTGATTCCTTTCCCTTTTCGATTTGTCGCAAAACGCGAACTGACCTACGTGCCGGTTTTTGGTCAGGTTCTCCAGTGGGGCGCAGCGATAATTGTAGATCGCGGGGATCGAAAGCGGGCGGTCGCCTCGGTCGAAAGAGCCCGTCGAGCCATCGAAAAAGGCCAGTCAATTCTGGTGTTTCCCGAAGGTACGCGAACTCCAGAAGGTACCCTGGGATCGTTAAAGAAGGGCCCGTTCTATATCGCGACCGAGGCAGGAGTTCCTGTATTGCCCATTGGTGTCAAAGGATCAGGATATTGTCTCGCTAGCGGTGCATTTTCAGCAAATCCAGGAATCATTCACGTGAATGCCGGAGAACCCTTCGATGTTTCCGGGTATTCACCTACAGGAGAGGGTAGAAACTCACTGAATGAACGCGTTCGGTCAGAATTAGAAAAGCTGATTGCTTAGTGTGTAGTTTGGCGCTTGACACAATCAGTCGTCGTCCATAAGAGGGCGACTCCGTCACGGAGAGTTTGTTATGGAAAAAATTGTAAATGTCCCCGGAGCTACAAAGCATTTCACGCGCGCGAACCATGAACGTAAATGGTTGATCGTGGACGCTGAAGGACAAAGCGTAGGTCGTTTATCTACCGTTGTTGCTTCGCTATTACGCGGCAAGCACAAGCCTACGTTCACTCGTCACGACGATGTGGGTGATTTCGTTGTTATCGTAAACGCCGACAAAGTAGAGTTTCGGGGTAACGACAAGGCAGCAAAAAAGACGTATTACAGACATACCCAATGGTTTGGTCATCTGAAAGAACGCAATGCTGACGTTATGCTCGAAAGAAATCCTGAACTGGTCATCAAGAAAGCTGTATACGGCATGATTCCTCATGGCCCTTTGGGTAACCGAATTATCAAAAAATTGAAGGTCTATGCTGGACCAGATCATCCTCACAAGGCTCAACAGCCTGAAAAGTTTGAAATTTAGTAGGAAGTTTCACGATGTCAGAACAAGAACAATACGCAACAGGACGCCGTAAAGAAGCGGTAGCAAGAGTTTGGATGCAACCAGGCACCGGAAAGGTCGTTGTGAACAAACGGGATCTCGATACTTATTTTGGTCGCGAGACTTTGAAGATGATTCTTCGTCAACCTTTCGATGTTACCGACACAAACGGTCAGTTTGACCTCAAAATAAACGTCACCGGTGGTGGTCTTTCGGGCCAAGCAGGCGCGATTCGACACGGAATTACAAGAGCTCTTATCAAGCACAATGGCTCTTTCCGAGACTCACTGAAAAAAGCTGGATTCGTTACTCGCGACTCACGACGTGTTGAACGTAAAAAATACGGTCAACCTGGTGCTCGTAAACGATTCCAATTCTCTAAACGCTAAATCCAGTATTTCTTTTGGAGAATTACGAAAGCCGCCCCAAACTGGGCGGCTTTTTTTTTTGCATATCGATAAAGTCCTCTCTTCTGGAATATCAAATGGGATAAAAATACGTTTTCGGAAGCAAGCAGTCTTTTGGCTACGGGGCGTTGGTAATCCTATCTCATGCCTGAATCATTAGAACTCGTTTCCTCACGGAAGTTTTTTCGAAGGGAGAGGCTACGTTGTCATAAATTTCGTCCCCACTTTTACGGGGATGCAGACAAAAATGTCACTCCTTTCGAATTTTACTCGTTGCGTAACGAGAGCTCTACTGGTGTTCGCAGCTGCTGAGCATATCTGGGGCTTGGCTCTAGGCGTTCGTGCTCCTTCTGGGACAGAATTTAAGAAACAAGTACTGGGTCTTGTTGTCGATCTGCTCTTCTGTATATTCTTTGCGTGATGGGCTCTCGCCTTTGTTTATTCATCTTCGGCAAACTCGCGGCCCTTTATATAATTTTCGCGTCGGCAGATAGTTTCGCGTTCCCCGAATTTACACCTCTAAAGACGTCCGAACTTTATGAAAAACGACTTCGATTTAGCAACGGAACGCCGCGAATTCTCGTTGGCATCATGAAGGGACAAAAGAAGGTTCAGGTATCTGCTCGAGGTCCGATTCGTCTCATGTTTACCGACGATAGTATCCCAAAGACGGTCTACGGGAAAGCAAAGCAGCGATACACGTTTCGAGTTCGTTCTTCTAAACCCGCTCAAATTCGACATTGGGTTGTTGTAGGAACCCACGTGGCGAAGGAAGGGCCATATCCTAGCAAGGAAGAGAGCACGTGGAGAAAGCGTGGGTATAAGACTACGATTCTCGAAACGGGAACTCTGTTTGCTGTGCGCGGGCGAATATTGGACACACGGTCTTGGTTAGTAGCCCTTGGAGGCTTTGAATCAAAAAAGCAAGCGCAGCAGCTCATGGAAGAGCTCTCTCGTATTGATCTTGGGCTTGATTCTCTCTTTCTTCATAAAGAATTACTAAAGACCCCTTCGGGTATTATCGGGATTTATGATCAAAAAGGTCGACTTCGTCATGAGGCGAAAGGTTCCGTTTATGTGGGGTCGACATCAAAATCGAAAATTCTTGTCGATGCAGTTGAGTATGGCAAGGGATACAAATGGCACGGTCGAGCAAACCGTGAATATCGCGAGCACATATATATCGCCATCGATGAGAGTGGCGAGCTTACGCTCATTAACTCTATATCAGCGGAAAACTTATTGGCCGGGCTTGTTCCCGCAGAAATCTTCGCGAGTGCCCCAGCTGAGGCGTTGAAGGCTCAAGCAGTAACGGCTCGTGGAGAAATCTTTAGCAAATTGGGGCACCGTCATTTTGAAGATCCGTTTCATTTGTGCAGTGAGCAACATTGTCAGGTATATGCCGGCGCCCAAAGCGAGAAAGAATCTACGAATAAGGCCGTAAAGGCCACCCGCGGTTTGCTGGTAGCGCGACCTAAGAAGACAAAGTTTGACCCGATAAGTATAGTTGATACTAGATACTCTTCGAGCAGCGGCGGTTATTCTGAAGCGAACGAGGTGGTCTGGGGAACGATTCCTTCCGTAAGTTTAAGACCGAAGCTCGATGGGCCACAATCGGACCCCGTTCTCGCAAGGTACCGAAATGGTCTCAATGAATCAAATATACGAAGCTTTCTTGAGTCTTTCCCTCCCACGTGGAGCGCAAAGGCGAGTATGGCCAATCACGACAAGTACCGATGGGTGCGGACGATTAGTGCGACGGTCGCGGATCAAATGACCGCTCACCTCGGAGTGGGAAAACTTCAGAATGTTGAAGTCCTTGGACGAGGAAAAGGTGGAAGAGTAAGTGGAGTCAAAGTGATCGGAAGCAAAGGACACAAGGTCGTTCTCCGGGAGCTGCCGGTTCGTCGATTATTTGGAAACCTAAATAGCGGGATGTTTGTAGTAGACGTGGTTAGAGACTCGAACAACTTTCTAAAGTCGCTCAAATTTACAGGAGGCGGCTGGGGTCATGGCGTCGGCATGTGTCAGATGGGAGCAATAGGCCGGGCAGAGAGCGGTCAAACGTTTCGACAAATCTTAGGCCATTACTACAATGGCGCGGAAGCTGTTCCTCTCTACTAGGCCCTTATTTTCGATATATCGAAGGCTCTAGTGAGCTTTTGGAATGTAGCCGGCTGCAAGCGTCGCTTCGAGCTCTGCTTGTTGTTCGGTCAGCATCTGAGTTTGCTGCGCGAAAACGTCGGTGAACAGGCTTGAAATGGGCGGTTTAGGAGTCGCTTCTGCCTTCTTGATCGCAGCCTGTAGCTCAGCTTCTATTTGTTCTCCAATGCGAACCGCCTCCTCATCATTCCAGAGCTTCTTTCGCTTTAGATATTGTCCGAATCGCTCGATAGGGTCCTTAGCAATCCATGGGTCAACTTCGTCTTGTTCCCGGTAGGACCGTGGGTCATCACTCGTTGAATGCGCACCCACACGATATGTGCACATCTCAAGAAGAGTAGGGCCACCACCAGTCCGAGCTCTTTCAAGCGCCTCAGTGGTTGCCGCGTAGACCGCGAGTGGGTCGTTTCCGTCGACTCTTTCCCCGTTCATGCCGTAAGCGATGGCTTTTTGTGCAATGGTTTCACTCGCAGTTTGACCTGATAGCGGAGTCGAAATGGCCCATTGATTGTTTCGGCATATGAATACAGTCGCTGCGTCATAGACGCCCGCGAAGTTCATCCCGACGTGGAAGTCTCCTTCGCTTGTCGCTCCGTCGCCGAAATAAACGATAGAAGCATCGTTTGAGTTTCGAAGACGCATTGCCCACCCTAATCCCGCTGCCTGTGCGATTTGGGTACCGACCGGAGAACTAATGGAAAGAAAATTGTGTTCTTTGTCGACGTAATGGCACGGCATTTGTCGTCCTTGAACGGGGTCGTCCGCGGTGCCAAACATATTCGCGACGACTTGGTCGAGGTTCATTCCTCTGTAAAGGGCTACACCCATTTCGCGGTAGCAAGGAACGACCCAGTCTGTTGGTTTCAATGCAGCTGCAGTGCCGATCATTAAGGCTTCTTCGCCAACGGAACCGATATGAAAGCCGATTCGACCTTGCCGTTGAAGTTTTGTGAGCCTTTCGTCGAGTTCTCTATTGAGAACCATGTAATGCATAATTTTTCGAAGCATTTCATCGCTCAGCTTTGGAGCGTTCTTGGCCCGACCGGACTTATCGATACACGTTCGAAGAGGAAACTTTTCTTCGAAGCCAGTCGTTGTTGATGCAATACTCGCGATACTTATTTTCTTGCCGCGGAGTTTTTTACGAGGTGCCTTTCGCTTTGCAGTTTTTTTGGCCGTTTTCGCCGGAATCTTCTTTGCGACAGATTTCTTACGAGCTGGCGCCTTACGTGCCGTAGTCTTCTTGGCTACTTTCTTTTTTGCTGTTTTCTTTTTGGTCGATCTTCGTGCAGATTGAGTTGGCATTCTATTCATCCCGCGAGGAGACTTATTGGATGGCCTTGAGACGACCTTCTACGTAAAGTTCTCCCGCTTTGTATGAAGAACGCACTAGCGGACCTGCAGCTACAAAGTCAAAACCAAGTTGTGATGCCATGCTTTCGAATCGCCGGAATTTCTTCGGTGTGACGTATTCATGTACGGGTAGATGTATATGCGTTGGACGCAGATATTGACCGAGAGTTACGATATCTACACCGACTTCCTTGAGGTCCTTCAGGGTTTGGTATACTTCCTCTTCTGTCTCACTTAGACCCACCATTATTGAGCTTTTTGTCAGTAGCTCGGGGCGGACTTGTTTCGCATAATGCAGTACGTCAAGAGTTTGTTCGTAACTCGCGCGGTGGTCTCGGACAGCCGGAGTGAGTCGCTCAACGGTTTCTACGTTATGGGCAAAAACAGCTAAGTCGGTCCAAACCAAGGCTTCGATCGAAGTGTGCTTTCCTTCGAAGTCTGGAGAGAGCATTTCAATGAGTACATCGGGCGATTTCTCTCGAATTGCATCGATACATTGCGCGAGATGGATCGCGCCGCCATCGTCTAGTTCATCTCGATTTACGGATGTCAGAACCACATACCGAAGGCCCATTTCCGCGACGGCTTCCGCTATCTTTTGAGGTTCGTCGACATCTAACGCAGGAGGCCTACGCTTCGTCGAGACTGCGCAGAATTTGCATGCTCGTGTGCAAATTTCTCCCATGAGCATGAAGGTCGCTGTACCTTCACCCCAGCATTCGCCGATATTTGGACATCTTGCTTCTTCACAAACGGTCGCCAGTGTGAGTCGGCGGGCTCGCTTTTTCATGTCGGCGTATTTTTTTCCGCCGGGTGCATGGACTTTTAGCCACTCGGGCTTTCGAGTTTCAACGTTGTCTTGTAACACTCTGAGTGACGCAACCACGGTACCCTTCATGTGGCTCTATTCGCGTCGGCAAGGCAACGAAAATAGGCATGGTTTTTGGGAAACTAGTTTAGCCAGCCCGAATGAAAATCCAGGCTGGCTCGGGTTTACCAGGTGCTAATTGACTTCTTGATAATCTGCATCAATGACTGAGTCGTCATCGGCAGGCTTGCTGGCGCTCGGGTCTGCGCCATTTGCAGGTGCGCCCTCAGCTCCAGCTGCAGCACCGGCGTTATCTTGATAGAGATGTTCGGCCATCTTGCTCGAAGCAGCCATGAGCTTCTCTTCAGCGGCTTTCCAGCCTTCCGGATCGTCTTCCTTTGCGAGAGCAGCCTTCGCCTCCTCGATAGCTTGCGCGATTTCCTGGCCGTGTTCGACGGGGAGCTTTTCTTTCGCTTCGTTCATCGCCTTTTCAACCTGGTAAACGAGTTGATCCAGTTTGTTCTTGGTTTCGATATTTTCTCGACGAGCTTCGTCTTCTTGGGCGTGTTGTTCCGCCTCTTGGACCATTCGATCAATCTCACTATCGTCCAAACCTGAGCTCGCTTTGATCTCAACTTTCTGTTCACGTCCGGTCGCTTTATCCTTCGCAGTTACGTTGACGATACCATTCGCGTCGATATCAAAAGATACTTCGATTTGAGGCATGCCACGAGGTGCCGGAGGAATTCCGTCGAGGACGAATCGACCAAGTGTTTTGTTGTGCGCGGCCATTGGTCGCTCACCTTGCATCACATGGACTTCCACCTGAGATTGTCCGTCTGTCGCCGTTGAAAACACTTCCGATTTCTTCGTTGGAATTGTGGTATTGCGAGGAATCAATGGTGTGAATACGCCGCCGAGAGTCTCGATACCAAGCGATAAAGGCGTGACATCGAGAAGAACGATGTCCTGTGCTTGACCGGTAAGAACACCACCTTGAATTGCGGCGCCAAGTGCCACGACTTCGTCAGGATTCACACTTCGGTTCGCTTCTTTACCGAAGAACTTCTTTACCTCTTCTTGAATTGCTGGAACTCGAGTCGTTCCGCCGACAAGTACGATTTCATCGATATCGTGTGGTGTTTTCTTTGCGTCTTCTAGCGCGCGGCGAGTGGACTCAAATGAGCGACTTACGAGGTCTGCTGTCATCGCTTCGAATTTCGCACGTGAAAGTGTGAGTTGAAGATGCTTCGGCCCTGTTTGATCTGCGGTTAGGAACGGGAGATTGATTTCAGTCTCAAATGAGCTTGATAGCTCAATTTTGGCTTTTTCCGCGGCTTCTTTGAGGCGTTGAACAACCATCTTGTCTTCCTTGATATCAATGCCAGTGTCCTTCCGGAATTCGTCAATCAAGTACGTGATGATAGCTTCATCAAAATCGTCGCCACCCAAATGCGTGTCGCCATTGGTCGAAATAACCTCGACGACGCCGTCGCCGACCTCAAGAATTGAAATATCGAAGGTACCACCACCGAAGTCATAGACTGCGATCACTTCGTTTGCCTTCTTTTCGAGTCCGTAGGCGAGGGCTGCAGCCGTAGGCTCATTGATGATACGTAGAACGTTCAGGCCTGCGATCTTGCCCGCGTCTTTGGTTGCTTGTCGCTGAGCATCATTGAAGTACGCAGGAACGGTTACAACTGCGTCCGTAACATCTTCACCGAGAAAGCCTTCGGCTGCTCGCTTAAGTTTTTGCAGGATTTTGGCTGCGATTTCTGGTGGAGCATAGCTCTTACCTTTGACTTCGATGTGTGCGTCACCGTTGCTCGCCTTATTGATGGCGTATGGAACGCGGCCTTTTTCGGAGGAGCAGTCATCATACTTCATACCCATGAAGCGTTTGACTGAGTACACCGTATTCACAGGATTGGTGACCGCTTGACGACGAGCGACTTGGCCCACGAGAATATCGTCTTTGTCTGTCCACGCAACCACTGATGGTGTTGTTCGTGCACCTTCTTCGTTGACGAGTACTTTGGTGTCACCGGCGTCCATGATGGCGACAACTGAATTCGTAGTTCCAAGGTCGATCCCTATTACTTTTTTCGACATTACTTTTATTACTCCTAAATAAACTTGACCGTATGTTCCGGCATTTATTCAGCGGTGGCCTTCTTTGCTGCGCAGTCTTGGCGGCGCAGTTGCCTCGCTTTGGAGGAGGCTTACCGCTGCAGGGGCACCGTAGTCACTGGATTTCTCACGTCAATCAAGAAAGTAAAAAGATTGTATTTAAGGGTTTGCCAGTAATGTGTACAATTTTACCTCGGAATCGGCTGATCATCAGCACCAAATAACCATAGACCCAGAAATAAGGACTGCCGTTGCAACGTTGACAGCTAGGTTCAGGCACCATAGAAGCACAGCGTCTTGGTGGCATCGCTATCATCGGCGATAGAAACAGCCACGCGGAGAATAAGAACAAAATGAAAACAGGTACAGCAATATTAGGTATGGTGGTCGTTGGCGCGGCCGCCTTTGTTATCGGGCGATCTGGCGAAGAGAGCGGTACGACGATTAAGGTCGGAGAAGCAGAGAACGCCGCCCCAGCTGCAGGGAAAAAACCCGCAGCACCCGCCGCGGCTCAAGGTCCGGCGATTTTAAAAGTTCCCGTCGGAAATGCTCCGGCGAAAGGTCCAGCGGATGCACTCGTCACGATTGTCGAGTTCAGTGACTTTGAATGTCCGTTTTGTAGCCGGGTGAACCCGACTCTAAAGCAGGTTCAAGATACGTACGGTGATAAGGTACGGATTGTCTTCAAACAGAACCCACTACCTTTCCACAAAAATGCCCCGCTTGCGCATGAATATGCTTTGGCTGCGAATGAGCAAGGCAAGTTCTGGGACCTTCATGACAAATTCTTCGCGAATCTGAAGGCTCTTCAGGCTGACAAGCTCGATGGATACGCGCAAGAAGTTGGTCTTGATATGGCTAAGTTGAAAGCAAGTCTCGCAACGGGCAAGCCCAAGGCTCAAGTCAAGGCAGACCAGGCTCTCGCTGCGAAAGTTGGTGCACGTGGTACACCGAACTTCTTCATTAATGGTGAGCAACTGACTGGTGCCCAACCATTCGCGAAGTTTAAGGCAGTTATCGACAAGCAGCTCAAAGTTGCAGAAGGCCTGGTTGGCAAAGGCGTTAAGAAAAAGGACGTCTATGCCAACATCATGAAAACGGCTCGTGAAAAAGCGCCACCACCCAAGCCGCGCAAGCAACAGCCACGCCCGCCAGCAGTTCGACAAAAGGTCGCACTGCAAGCAGGTACCCCAAGCAAAGGTGCTAAGAATCCATTGGTAACAATCGTTGCGTGGTCAGATTTTGAATGTCCGTTCTGTAATCGAGCGAACCCAACCATCAAGCAAATTCTTGATACCTATGGCGACAAAGTTCAAATTCAGTTCCGTAATCAGCCATTGTCATTCCACAAGAATGCGAAACCGGCCGCGTACGCTGGATTGGCCGCACACAAACAAGGCAAGTTCTGGGAAATGCACGACAAAATGTTCGCGAACATGAAGAGCCTCACTCAAGCGAACTTCGATAAATGGGCTGGTGAAATCGGACTGAACCTAGGGAAGTTCAAAAAGGACATGGCTTCAAAAGCAATTATTGACCAAGTTGCAAAAGATATGGCGGACGGAAGTAAGTTCGGTGCTCGCGGTACTCCAACCTTCTTCGTCAATGGCGTCCCTGTTCGTGGCGCGCAGCCATTCAATAACTTCAAACCAATCATTGATAAAGAAATTGAGCTCGCGAACAAGTACCTGAAGAAAGGCACTAAACGCGCGAACCTTTATCAGACGATCATCGACAAAGAAGGCGGAAAGCCAGCTCCTGGACAACCCCAGGCGAAACGCCCAAGCGCTCCACCTGCGCCTAAAGGGCCCGTTGATATCAAGATCGGTAACGCGCCGGTGTACGGAAGTAAGAGCGCGCCTGTGAAGATTGTCATCTGGTCTGATTTTGAATGTCCGTTCTGCTCGCGAGTGAATCCTTCAATCGAGCAAATCAAGAAGGAATACGGCAAAAAAGTCGCTGTTTCATTCAAGCACTTTCCACTACCTTTTCACAAGAACGCGGAGCTTGCGGCTGTGGCTGCAATCGCTGCTCAAAATCAGGGCAAATTCTGGGAAATGCACGACAAGTTATTTGCAAACCAGAAAGCACTTCAACGAGACAACCTCATTCAGTACGCAAAAGACTTGGGTCTGAATATTGGTAAGTTCACAAAGGATCTTGATAATCCTGCGAACAAAGCTCGTGTAAAAGCTGAGATGGCAGAAGGAAGCAAGGTTGGTGTTCGAGGAACACCTGCTAGTTTCGTCAACGGCCGGATGATTTCTGGTGCGCAGCCATTTCAAAACTTCAAAGCTTTGATCGATCAAGAGCTGAAGAATAAAGGCTAAGCCACTTTATCCGTCATAAGCTCGGATCAGAAAGCCCGGCGTCGCTAAGATGCTGGGCTTTTTTGTTTTCTGCGCAGTAACAGCAAGCCTAGTAATCCAACCAAAGCCAAACCTCCATGACGAGAAGAAAGGGATGAGCTGCGACATGAACATGATGCTGATGTTGTTCGCATTCGTGAGTCTACAACCAGTAAAGTAAAAGCTTGTTGTCCGACTTGACCTGAGACCGTGACTCCTTGAACGATAAAGTCGAATCTTCCTGACTCAGCTGGTGTTCCTTCGAATAGACCTTGTCGAATGAGGCTTACGCCGGCTGGAAGTCGCCCCTGAATAACTTCAAACGCTGGCGCATCTGCCGGGTTTGTTTCGTTTGTGAGCTGAAACTCAGTTTGCTTTTCTAATCTTTCGCCCAAGTGAAAGAGGGGAAGTTTTGACGGCCCAAGCTTGAACGAACCACTTGGCACCACTTCTATACGTATGCCTGCTTTACTTGTTTGGCCTTCGCGGTCTGCGATTTTCAGAACGGCAGAAAAAGTTCCTAGTGAGCGAGCCGAGCCTCGAAGGTATTGCCCCTCAAGTTCGATTCCTGGCGGTAGGTTTCCCTCCAAAATGGAGAGTTTGGTTGGCAGAACAGCATTACTTGATTCAATTCGTATGTTCACATTTTGAGCCAGATAAAATGTAGGGTTTGGTAAATAGGAAAAACGGAGTTTGTTATCGCCGTCTACAACTCTGAGTTTCAATTGCTTGCGAATGGAGTCACCGATTTCATCTTTCGCTATGACTACAATAGATTGGTTTGTTCTATTGGTCGGTTCACCCGAGATTCTCCCAGACATACTTAAGGTGAGGCCTTCGGGGAGGGCATCCTCCGTTGACCACGTAATGAGACCAGAACCTCCCTGCGCGGTGAGTAAATAATCATAATGATAGCTCACCTGTCCTACGGGAAGACCAGGTGTGGTAATCATTAGGTTCTGACCGGTCTCAGATATTTTGAGAAGCAATCGCTTACTTACGGTCCACGAAGTACTGGTGGCCTGCGCCAAAAGTTCAAAAGCGCCGTAGCTCTGGGGAGTACCTTGCAAGGTGGCTTTGGTAGGATCGAAAGAAATGCCGCGAGGGAGAGTTCCGCTTATTGACCAAATTACAGGATCGCTTGAGCCAGTGATAAGAAGCTTTGCGAGGTAATTATATCCCAGCACCCCTCTTGGCAAAGTGAGATTCTCAATCCGGATAACCGAACGGTCAACGTGAATTGGTTCTCCCATTGTTCGTGAATTATTGGTCTCATCTAATTCGTTAACGCGTTGATTCGGGTCACAAATGAGGGTGAAGAAATAGTTCCCTGCTGGAATGTTGCCAGGAACAACAACGCGTGTGGACCTGATTTCTCGGGTGTTTGCAGCGAGGGGAACGATGTCTTCAAATAGAAGTATTGCTGATGAAGAAGTGAATGTGGAAGACGTTGAGAGATAAAGAGCGACGGGAGCGACTGACTCAATGACGCCGTTATTTTGGACTTCAAAGGCAATATCCACCGTGTCTCCGGTACCGGTCGTCTCGTAGGCATCCAAATAAGTAACTCGAAAGTCTGGTGCTTCAGGCAAAATTGGAATGGGTTGCGGTGTAGCAAATTTGTTGTTTTGTTCGTTCGTCTCGACAATCTCATTCGCTGGATCGATCACTATACCTAGATGTTTTAGACCGAGCATGCTGCTGCTCGTCGGAGTCCACCTGAATGTCCCTTGGATTTCGCTGTTCTTTCCGAGAGAAGCGATGGTTGTTGTTCCGATGAGAACGTCTGTACTTGAGATAAGTCGGTTGTCTGAGAGATAGAAATTAATTCTGGCCGCCGGAGAAATTGCCGCCTGTGAGTTCGTGACAGTGTAATCGAAAACAGTTTCTTGATTTAGGTAAAAAGCACTTTGTCGGCTATTGAGGGATACAACTAAATCAACGCCCGTCACTTCTGTTTTCTGAAGACTTGGTTGGGTATTATTTGTTTCATTGTTTTCGCGAATGTGATTGCTCGGATCAACGACACTTAGAACATTATAATAGCCGCCTGGAATCATAGGCACGGAAACCAAGCGGGCGAACTGAGATTCTCTACTCAGGCCTAAATCTTGACGGCCCGAAGCCATCAGAAAATCTGAGTTGTCTAATATTTGATCCTTTGAATAATAAATTTCCCAGTCCACAGCTGCGACATATGCGCCGTTATTTCCCAGGCTGATTTCAAATCCGGTCGATTCTCCTACCGTGACAGCGTCACTTTTTTCGATAGTGATTGAAAGATCGGGCTGAGCTTGTATTGGTCCGTTTAAACTGGAGTTGTCGGAACGAAGAGTGTCTTGCGTTTCGCCTTCTGGGTCGATTTCGATAAACAGATATGTGTTTATTACTCCACTTACGTTAGAGAGCCTGCGTTCAAATTTCGTTCTCTCTACGGCAGGAATAGAGACTCGCTCTGACATGATTATGGTATCAGCCGAATCGAGAGTGGTATCTTGAGAAGAGTATATTCTGATTTCTACGTTATCAACCTTAGGACCCGAGTTGATGAGGTTCGCCATAACATGTAGCTCGCCCGTTACTTGGTTCAATCCAGCTTCTAAGTCATCGACGGACAAGTTTTCGGCAGTCGAGAATACTGTCGCGGAGTAAACTTGATTGTTTTGGATCGCGCCTTCACGCACTGCTTGAGTTTCGTCAATATGTGCAATGAGTTGGTAGCTTGCGCTACTTGTAAGTACTGGTAGGGAAAAGGTAATCGATGTCGTGGCCGATTGTGCCGTGTCCAGTGCATCAAAGTTATGGATGGCCAACAATGTTTTACTGACCGTCGTAGAGGTTGTTTCTTCCAGGTAAATTCTTGCATCAAAGGTTTCGTTCGTCGACTGGTGTCCGATATTTGAGACGGTGAGTTGCGCCGTGACGTTCTCCGCTGTCCTGCCTCCGGTTGGGCCGTTAAATTGAGCGATGAGTTCAGGCCCATCGAAATCACCGAAGATGATGACTTTGTTCCGCAACGCCTCGAGGCTCTCCCAGTCGCAGCCCTGTTGCCGCCCATCGCACCAAATGGGACGAAATATTTTTTGCCCGTCGGCATTTTCGATCCCGATTTGACCTGCCCATGACGGCGTATCAACGCTGGCGAACGAGTCTCCAAAATGGAGTTCTACGATGGAATGAGGTTCGTACAGCTTGGCCATGAATGAGGTATAGCTCCTTACTGCACCTGGAAAGGCCTGGTGATGCACCATCTTTTGCCAGTCGACAATAAATTCGCGATTCGGTGCTGTACCCCGGGTTTCGAATCGAATCTGTGTCGCATTGTTGCCCGTGCTCTCGAAACTGAGGTCATCCCAGTAGGCCGCCAAAAGACTTTGAGGGGCCGACGACTGCCCAAGTACTCCAGAAAAAAGTGAGCTCCGAAAGCAGTTGAAGCTTTGCATATCACATGTTTCACCAAAGCGAGGACAGCCTTGGTCACATCGGTGGGCGAAACTGATAACTCCCTTGTGTGCGATATGCGCTGCGGAAAAGGTGACGCCAAAAATGCTGAAGGGGAAGGGCAGCTCAACTTGGTATGCGCTCCAGTGTTCCGTCGGGATAATTTGAATCCCCGAACTGAGCTTTTCATACGGTTTGTCGTATTGAGCGCTAAAAAAAACCGGAGGTGTCGATTCAGCCGAAGTCTCCGGTGGAAAGCAAATGGCTAAGACGAGACAGAAAAGAGTCTTAGGGTAATAACGCTTGAGCCCCCGGGTCACTCCTTATATATAATACCGCGACCTAGTTGTTGGCTAGTCACGATGGTATTGCTCGCACCTGACGTGGTGGTTTCACTCGGAATCGTTCGAACTTCGAGAACAAAATCGTTGATGAGTAAGCTAACCATTACGCCATCCGGGCTTAGGGCCCAGTCTTCTGGGGCTCCCGCACTTCCAAATAGTTGGCTGAGGCTGCCTTGAGTCACCGGCGCGGTGAGATTGTTGTCAACACGATAGGCATCGGTGAGATGTCCTGAAGAGTCCGCGACCGCGAGCAATATCGCATTCTGGTCGGTAAGTTCGATGACCTTTGCGCTACAGCCAACGTCGGTGACCAACACCGTTGGGCTGACTGCTTGCCCCGACGTTGGGATGACAGCCCTGGCGATTTCGCAGGATGCACCTCCACTGGATGGTCTGACATAAACCAGGGCAGAACCATCGAGCGCCCACGCGTAGTCGGTGATGCCCGCTTCGATTTCGACTCGGAACGTATTGTCTCGACTTCTGACCGTGAGACTGTTCTGAGGTCCGACGAATGCCCATCGATCTTGTCCTGAAGGATCCCACCGAGCCGATGAAATACTTCCGGATTCAGAAATACATGCATGAGTCCCTGCAACGATATCAAACATTCGGAAGCAAGCCTGCGCTGCATCCGTAGCTAAGATCTCTGCACCCGTAAGAGAATACTGAGGCTCTGTACCAGGGAATGTAGCGGTCTGCTGTCCTGTTCCGGTGTGGTAGACACGTACGTTGTCGGTAGTGTCGCTGACGGCGATATGAGTTCCTGTGGGCTCCCACGTAGGGCCGCTTGATGTTGCGCTAGCGATCGTCTGGAAAGGAGCCACTACTTGAGTCGAGGCCGATGTCACGTTGTGTAGCGTAATCGCATTGGTTGTAGCGACTGCGATAGAGTATTCAGTATCACAGGTGGCGCTACATCCGTCATTCGAAATGTTGTTACCGTCGTCACAGAATTCTCCGGGCTCAAGAATATTATTTCCACAAACGTTCGCTGGGGAGGCGGTGAGTTCCAGTTGGTACACGGGAATAATTCCATCTCTACCCGCTTCTTCTACGGTGATGAAATAGTCACCTGGCGAAAGGAGGGCAAAGCTATCCGTACCAGGGATGACGCTTGAGCAGTTGTTGAGACCATCGTTGTCATCGAGTCCAAGTTCTGTTCCCGCAAAATCAAAGATTCGGATAAGAGTATCTGCATTACACGAGCCCATGGTAGGAGCTCCTGTATTTGCCGAGAGGTATACTTCACTGTCAGCATCAATTTGAATGAGTGTATAATCTGAGGGGCTATTCATGGTCACCGTGTAGAGTTGGGTAAGTACAGAGGTGTCGAAAACGGCATTGATAGTATCATTGTCTGTTGTGCTTACGCCAACCGTACGCGATGTCGGTAGAGTAAGAGTTGAAGTGATCGTGAGTAAGACACTTTGATTTACTGGGTCAAAATCTTCGAGCGCAGAAACTTGAACACTTATTGTTGTTGGGCCGTTGGGTAGAAAGACGATTTCCTCAGGAATCGTGATGACCGAATTCGGGGTTGATGATTCAATTGTTACTGGAACCGCAACTTGTGGAGAGGCGCTAAGTGAAATATTGAAACTTGAAGTGGCCCCTTCTGCAATCGTCAGAGTTGTTGGGGATACAGATAGCCCAACTGTGTCGTCGTCATTGACTGTGAGCTCATATTGCAAACTATCCATGCCTGACGATTCTATATCAATCAAAACCAATTCATCCGAGGGGTCAGGGTCTTGAAGTGACGTAATGGTAATCGTCTGATCTGTTTGGTAGTTTGTAGCGTCGAAATCGATTGAAGCCGGAGACACAGTTGCCGCCAATGGATCTTGTGACGTGAAGGTTACTGTTTGCGTCCCGGAAGAAGGTGCAGCGCCAAGCCGGATAGTGAAGGTTGTGCTGCCTCCCTCTGCTACCGTGCCATGATCTGTACTCGCTAGCAGCTGGAATATATTTGTATCCTGAATAGAAACGTTGATGTTGTTTGACTCAAGACCATTTGATGTGAGGGATACCACAGCTAAATCATCATCAGCATCATTGTCAGGAAGAGAATTTACTGTGACCGTGACCGGTGTGTCATAGTTGGAGGCGTTGAATGTCACGAAGTTTCGAGAAGTGACCAGAATGTCTGGTCTGTTGCTCGAAATATTGACGATGACAGGCCCAGATGGCTCGTAGCGGAGAGAGACTTGGAAACTCTCCTGGGCATTTTCTTCGACTAAGATGGCTTGTCTGTTAAGCAAAATTTCCTGAATGTCATCATCGATAATAGTACAGGTGATGGTTCTGTTCACGTTTGCAATTGGACTGCTAACGGTAAAGTTCGCGATAGCATCAGATGTATTTGCGTCTGAAAGTGCCGTTACGGTAATCGGCTGAGGGTTCGCATAATTTTGCGCATTAAAACTCAGTGAAGTTCGATCAAGCGACACAGCAGGTGTGTTGGAATTCGTAATTGAGACATTCGCTTGACCTGATGGTTCATAGGCAAGGCTCACAAAAAATTGTGTGCTCCCATCTTCTTCTGTGACGGTAAGCGTATTTGGGGTAACGATCAGCGATTGAATGTCGTCATCAGTGACACTCACGACAATCTCTTCTGGGGTAACACCTGGGCTCAGTATATCAACAAAAATATCTTGTTCATCTTCAGTGTCTGCATCTTCGACACCGATAATTGAGACTGTTTGGGTTACGTTGTAATTCCCCGGTGTGAATTGAATCGACGATGGACTAGCTGAAACGGCGCCGATGTCCATAGAGCTGATGTTTACAGAGATAGGAGACTGTGGAGCATACGCTAGGCTGACCTGTAACTGACCGGAGCTCCCCTCTGAGATATTGAATGAAAGATTACTCAGGATAATAGATTGCGTGTCATCATCTGTAATCGGAATGAACATCTGAGTGGGCGCGATACCTGCAGCAGAAAAGGTGACTGTAGCGCTCCCGTCTACGGTGTCGGTGTCCTGCTCGGCCGTCAAGGTAATTGCTTGAGGGGTGCCATAGTTCGTTGGCGTAAAGGTCACCGATGATACTGAGACACTCAATGCAGAGGAATCAGAGCTTTCGACCTGGATTACGACATTTTGTGTGGGCTGCTGTGCAAGCCGAAGACTGATATTCGTGTTGTTACCTTCCTGTAAACTGACACTGTTTGGAGTTACAAGGACACTCTGAATGTCGTCGTCCACAGATCTGAGCGCGATACTGGCAGTTGGCAGTCCTGTTGCATTCAATGTTACTGAGCCTGTTTCATCTTCGGCATTGAAGTCTTGATATGCAGTGATACTTACAACTCTCGGCGTTGCGTAATTACTTGCCGAGAAGGAGAGGGAGCTCGGATTTACAGCGAATGAATTACTGTCTGAGGACGCAAGTGAAACATTAACCGTGTTTTGGGGCTGATAGGCAAGACGAACCGTGACGGACTCAGAATTCCCTTCATCAATGTCAAGATTGTTCTGAGAAATGATAAGGCTTTGCGTATCGTTGTCGACAATCGTGAGCTGTACCGCTTGTGATGTCAGACCTGTGCTGCTCACGGTGAGATTCGAGGCTTCATTGGAAAGATTGGCATCTTCAGCCGCGGACACAGTAATCGATTGGACTTGAGCATAATTAGCGGGCGTAAAAGTCAGCGCGTTTTGGCTTAGAGTGAGCCCCTGAGATGGTGACACAGAAAGGCTCACTGTTACGGTACTCGAAGGTTCAAATGCCAAGCGTACGCCAACGCTCGTTGAAGCACCCTCATCAATTGAGATTGAGGTCTCGGAGACGATCAAGCTTTGTGAGTCATTGTCCGCAATTTGCACAGAAGTGCTGGCTTGAAGACCTTGGTTTACGAAGAAAGCGATGTTACCGGAATCATCCTCAAGATCGAGGTCCTCAAGTGCGGACACAGTAATTGACTGCGGTGAATTATAGTTAGATGGCGTAAACGTGACGCTTGATGCCGACGAGACGAGTCGGCTTGGTCGGGAGCTCGTGATTGAAACCGTAATATTCGAAGTCGGCTGATTGCTGAGGCTTATGTCAATTGAATCACTGGCCCCTTCATTCAGGGCCAGGGTTGTCTGAGATACAATCAAAGACATTTGGTCGTCGTCGCGGACAGAAATTGGAATTCGTCGCGTCGGTAATGCTGACGAAGAAAGCACGAGTTCAACAGATTCGTCCGAGGTGTCATTGTCTGCGATTGCCACGACTTGTACGCCTAACGGGGTATTCCAGTTTGATTGAGTGAAAGTGTACGAGTTTGGCGTGAAGCTTACGGCACCTGAATCGCTACTCTCGAGCGTTATAGCGATAGGCGACGTAGGTGCTTGTGACAGTGAGATATTGACGTAACCCGGCAAACCACCCTCGTTTAGACTAAGTGTCCCAGGAGTAGCGACCAGACTAATGGCGTCATCGTCGATAATTGTGACCGAAAGAGTTTCATCAGAAATACTAGGTGCCGACAGTGAAACGGTTCCCGCGTCGTTGAGGCTATCGCTGTCCTGTAACGCTGAAATGGCAATAGTCTGTTCTACATCATAATTTGAAGATTCAAACGTGAGTGTTGTAGATGAAAGGCTAAACTTTGTTGAGGTGTGACTAGCAGTTACGTCCGTACTTTGAGCAGGTTGGTACGCGAGTCGAACAGAAAAGACACTAGATTGTCCTTCATTAATTGAGACGGCGGCTGGTGTGACTAGAAGGGCTTGAGAATCGTCGTCCACAGAAGTGATATTCGCGACAACCGTTGTCAGGCCAGGGCTAGTGAAGCTAAGAGTCGTTTGGTTGTCGACTATGTCGAGGTCATGAAGGCCTTCGATCAAAACAGTCTGGGGTAATTGATAGGTGGTCGAGGTAAAGGTTAGTTGTAGGACCGAGCTCCTGATTCGGTTTGAATCGCTTGAGACAACAGAAACCGTCACGGGTGAGACCGGTGCGTGACTGAGTGATATCTCAATATTTGCAGTCTGTCCTTCGGTGACCGTGACGCTATTATTGTTGAGTACAATTGTTTGAGTATCGTCGTCAGAGATAGAAACATTGACGTCGAAAGTCGGAGCTACAGATGATGTGATTGACACATCAACATCGTTATCAAGCGTATCTGCATCTTGCTGCGCGGTGAGACGAGCCGACTGCGGGATATTCCAGTTTAGAGGAGTAAAGATAAGCGAATTTGGTGAGCTCGTCACCAGCGAGCTTTGGCTGCTGATCTGTATCGCCGTATCCGACATTGGTTCGTAGCGTAAGGATATATCAATGTCCGCATTTGCGCCCTCGTCAATGGCAATCGCCCCGGAATCAACCACGATCTCTTGTTCATCATCGTCGTCAACAAGAACAGATACAGAGACGGAAGGAGCGTTTTGTTCCTCGACCGTAATTTCCGCTAATGCATCCGCAAGGTCATTATCTTGCGGTGAAGAAATACTGATCGTGCGTGGCGATGTGAAATTAGATGTGTTCACGACGAAGCTACTGGGTGAGATAGTAACAGCTGGGTTATTCGAGCTGAGCGTTACACTTGTATTCGAACTAGGCCGTTGTGCGAGTCTGACCGTGAATGTGTTTGAGGAGCCTTCGATAAGCGTAATGTTGCCATTGGAAACGATGAGGGCTTGCTCGTCAGTGTCAGTTACGTTGACAGAGAATGATTGCTGCGAAATGCCCGTCCCTGAAAAATTAAGCGACAGATTGTTGTCATCCGCATCATCGTCAGCAAGCGATTGGATTGTTAGGTATTGTGGTGAATTCCAGTTCGATGGAGTGAATGAAAAGCTCGAGCTATTGAGTGTAAGTCGCCCTGAGTCTGGATTAATCACTGATAATGAAACATTACTGTTTGGTTGGTAGGAAAGAGACAGTGCTATTGTTTCCGAACTTCCCTCGTCCATTGTTATAGCATTCGGTGATAGAACCAGTGATTGTGTATCGTTGTCTGTGATATTGACAGACACAAATTCAGAGTTGAGTCCGGTTGTGTCCAGATTGATCTCTGTGACTTCGTTTCGAAGGTTTACATCCTCCAAGGCCGTGACTTGAACTACTTGAGCTTGCTCATAATTGTTTGTCGTAAAAACAAGCTGATTTTGACCCAAGGAAAGCAGATTCGGTTCGTTCGCAGCGAGAGCGACGTTTACCGTGTTTGCAGGTTGGTACTCGAGCCTTACGCTAAGGGACGTGGAGTCTCCCTCTGTAACGGACAGACTTGATGGAGCTAAAATGAGCCTTTGTGTGTCATTGTCAGCAATATTGACTGGTACGGTTCGCTCTGCGGAACCGGTCGAGCGAAGTATAACTGTACTCGCGTCGTTCGTCAGATTTGCGTCTTCACTTGCGGTGAGTGTGACTGTTTGTCCAATATTGTAGTTGGTTTGCGTGAATGTCAAAGAGGCGGGCTGAACTGAAATTAAATTAGAGTTCCCGCTGAGTACCGTCACGGCTGTGTTTGTTGTTGGCTGATATTGGAGTGAGACAGTGAAAGTGCCGTTTCCTCCTTCTTGGAGATTAATGGCTGAAACCGAGCTGACAATTGTTTGCTCGTCATCGTCTTCAATAACGACCTCGACGTTACGGCTGTCCACACCAGGTGCCTGGATGTTGATCGTTACTGAGGTGTCGACCGTGTCATTGTCTTGATTCGGAGTTACCGTAATTGATTGTGGATTCTGCCAGCTGGAAGGCTGAATGGTGAAGGTTGAAGGCGAGATGGAAATCACATTAGATGTTGCGGACAACGAGACCGTGAAGGCGGTCGATGGCTGGCTGGTTAGGGTGACTTCAAATGTTTGGCTCGCTCCGCCTTCTATCAGCCTTAGACTCGATTCCGAAAGGTTCAAATTCAACGAATCATCGTCGAGGACGGAGACCGGCACTTCTACCGTTGTGAGCTCTTGCGATGACAATGAAAGTACAAGGGTCTCATTGGCTTGATCGGTGTCATCGGTCCCAGTTATCCAGACGGTTTGCAATGTTTGATAATTCGCGGGTGTGAAGATGATTTGTTGGGCGCTAAGTTCTGCTTTTGATGGATCCGAAAGGGCAAGAGATAATTGCAAGTTACTGCTTGGTGCATGCGAGAGTCTTACTTCCACGGCTGCACTTTGCCCTTCAGTGACGTTCACTGAAGTTGGATTTACCAATGCCTGCAAAGTATCGTTGTCTGAGACGGCGACACTGACAGAAACGCTCGGGCTGTTGGGTGTGGAAAGCGTAATTTGGTTCGTTTCGCTCTGTGTGTCAGCATCTTCTACGCCGATCAGAGTTATGATCTGTTCTGTGTCGAAATTTGCAGCCGTAAATTGCAGAGTTGTCGGCGATGAAGACAAACTTGAGGGGTCTAACGCGGTAATATTAAGAGATGTTGTATTGCTGGGAGCATGAGACAACCGGACACGCAGTTCAGCTTCGCCGCCCTCGGATACCGCGACCGTTTGCAAGTTCGTTTGAATCTCAAGGACATCGTCGTCTTGGATTGTTACCGCGACAGCGCCATTCGTTGGAACCGCGCTTGAAGCCAGATTTATTTGTACATCGTTTGTTTCAATATCTGAGTCTTGTGCAGAGAGCACTTGAACACTTTGAGGTGTATCGAAGTTATTTGGGGTGAAGGTTAGCGCGACTGGGTTCGTTGAAAGTCTAGCATTGTCGGTTGAGTTTATGGAGACCGTGACATCAGAAAGAGGATTATATGCGAGTCTTACCGTGATTACGTCTTGCTGGCCTTCGATAAGCGACAGACTGTTTGTATTGAGTACGAATGCCTGCACGTCGTCGTCAATAATGTTTACAGTGAGAGACTGCGGGTCTACGCTCTCAGAAACAAAGTTTACACTTTGTGCTACCTCGTCGAGGGAGTCATTGTCTTCGTTGGCCGTAATCTGTAGTTGCTGTTGCGCAGAGTAGTTTTCTGGCGTGAACACAGCCGTCGCGCTTGAAATGGCAAGTTTGGTCGGATTTTGCGCGGTCAAAGTAAACGTTGTTGTACTGGTGGGCTCAAATGCTAGACGGAAGCCGACCGTAAGTGTTGTTCCTTCGTTGATGGAGATGGGATTTTGCGAGAAGATAACTTCTTGTTCGTCGTCGTCGACCACCGTGACCGGAAGGTCAAAGGCCTGGATTTCACTGCTGGAAATTCGGACGGCTGCCAGCTCGTTGCGAAGGTCTTGGTCAGAGAGCCCTGACACCGTGATGGTTTGTGGCGTGTTATAGTTCGCGGCGGTAAAGTTAACAAACGCGGGAGAGATAGATAGTTGCCCTGGGTTCGAAGGCGTAAAGTCGACTCTGTAATCGCTTGCGGTTGGGGCATGGGCAAGCGCGATTTGAACCGTAGCGTCGGTTCCTTCTTGAATAGATAGCGAGCTTTCACTGATGAGGTAACTTTGAGTGTCATTGTCGTTGATCTGAATAACAATAGATTTCGACACGCCACCAGCACCGCTAAGGCCAAGATTTACTGTGTTATCTGCAGCGTCTAAATCTGCGAGAGCGTTGAGCACAATTGTTTGAGGCGTCTGAAAGTTTGCACTGGTGAAAGTGAGTACCGAGGGTTGTGTCTGCAAGAGTGACAAGTCTCCCGATGTGACGGAGATATTCGTTTGCGCACCTGGGTCGTTACTCAGAGATACCGTTAATGAGGCTGTGCCTTCTTCCGTAATACTCAGTTGAGAAGATGAGACCACGATATTCTGAGTGTCATCATCTGAAATCGGGATTTGAAGAGTCTGTGGCGCGCCTTCGCTGGTGCTAAGTGTCATTGTAATCAACTCGTTCAATATATCTAGGTCTTGGAGACTGGTGAGTGATATCCGTTGAGATACGTCGAAGTTGCTTGGATAGAATGTCAGCTGCGCAGGGGAAGCAGTGAGTTTGTTTACTGCATTCGTTGAGATTTCAACGGATACTGTTGTCGTCGGAATGTGGCTAAGGGCAACGAATACTTCACCGGAGTCACCTTCGCGCTCAGGTAAGTTGGTTGATACGACCACGATAGATAATTCATCGTCATCAACAATAGTGGCAGGTATTTCCAGTGATGCGATATTGTTCGAACGCAATTCGATAACGGTATTGTCTGTGAGAAGATCACTGTCTTCACGTGCAACGACAGTGACTGATTTTGGTGTCGAATAATCCGAAGCGGTGAACAATAAATTAGCAGGCGAGAACTCTAGTAATGAGCCATCTCTGCTCGTCGGTGTAACGGTGATGGTCGAGTTCGGCTCGAAGGCTAATCGAATTCGAATGGTTGTTGATTCTCCTTCCTCTAAGCTCAAACTGCTTACATCAGCAACCACGGCCTGCGTATCATTGTCTTCGATGTTGATGCTTACGCTTTGACTCGCGATTCCGGGGGCGCTCAATTGCACAGTCACCAGTTCATTATCTACATTGTTGTCACTCGTCGCGAGCACGGACACATTTTGAGGCGATGACCAATTTGCCGCTGTAAAAGTCAGGTTTGCTGGATTTAGTTGAAGCTGACTTGACGATAGTTCTGCAATCGCAACGGTGACGTCAGCGCTTGGCTGTTGTGCCAGCCGAACTCCAAATTGCGTCGCGGAACCTTCTTCTTCGGCGATCACGTTCGTGGGAGATGCTAAGATGTTTTGGGTGTCTGTATCGGTGATATTGACCGTTGTTTGGACGGACTGAAGTCCACTTCCGGCGAGAGTGACCGTAGTGCTTTCGTTCGTCGTGTTTGAATCTGTATTTGCTTCAATCACCACAATTTGAGGTTGGTCATAATTGTTCGGAGTGAAGATGAGTGATGAAACATTGGTCGAAATCAGCGTTGAGGAACCAGGCTGTACGCTTAGAGCGACATTCGACGTTGGTTCATGCGATAATCTCACGGTGAGCTGTCCGGTCGACCCTTCGTTGATCTGCAGTGGTTGGGGTGTGGCGACAATTTGAACTTCGTCGATGTCGGTCACGGTCACGGGGAGCGTTTGAGCAGTAATACCCGCGCCGATAACCGTGAGAATGAGATTATTGGCTACCGTATCTGAATCAGACAAACCAGTCAGGGTCAGGGTCTGATTCGTCTGATAATTGCTCGCTGTGAACGTTAGACTACCGGTCGATATGCTCAATCGGGAATCATCACTGACGCTGAAGGATACCGTGAAGTCATTTGCGGGCGCGAAAGCAAGTTGAACCCCGAGAGTGACGGCTTGACCTTCTTGAAGAGTTATCGATGAATCAGTTAAGACGACCGATTGCGTGTCGTTGTCGCTGACCGCGACAGGCAAGAGTCTGCTGGAGATGCCAGTGCTATTCAGTTGAAGCGAAAATGTCTCGGGTGACGCGTCGTTGTCCTCTTGAGCTGATGCCGTGATTTGCTGAGGATTGTCGTAATTACTCGCATCAAAAGTGAGGGAATCAGGAGAAAACGTCACAGATGAGTTCGAATGAGTAAGATTGACTACAGTGGCCTGTGTGGGCGCATACGCAAGTGTAACCGTAAAAGATTCTGAACTGCCTTCATTCAGTTCTAGGCTGCCCGTTGAGAGGTTGATGCTTTGCGTGTCGTCGTCGGCAACAACGACACTTACAGATTTTGACGGGATGTTTGCCGCGGAAATGCTAAGGTTCACCGATTCTGAGACAAGGTTTTGGTCATGCTCACCTGTGACCGTTACGGTTTGCGGTTGGGCGTAATTAGTTGGAGTGAAGAGAAGGCTGCTTGGGCTCAATCCGAGTGATGAGTTCGCTGCTATGCTCACCACAACATTGGCAGATGGAGCATATGCGAGGCGGACGCCCAAAGGCTGAGTTTGACCTTCGGTTACGTTGAGTTGTTCAACAGAGGTAATGAAAGCCTGCGAGTCGTTATCAATTGTATTTACCGAAATATTTTCGGTAATGAGACCTGTGGTCAGTGAAACAGTTGCAGACTCTTCGGAGGTATTGTTGTCTGAGACTGCCTCAATAACAAGAGTTTGTGGTGTGTCGTAGTTCGATGGTGTGAATTGTAGGGATGCCACCGTCGTCCTTACACTGTTCGGTATCGTACTCGCTACGGTAATTGTTGTGGCAACGCTTGGCTGGTAGGCTAGCGAGATTTCAACTGCACGCGATGCGCCTTCATTCAATGTGATTGTGTTTTCGCTAACGATGATTGCCTGAGTGTCAATGTCCTGCACTTGGAATGTGGCTGTGGCGTCGTTGGCAGTAGCTCCTGATGCCGTCACATTCACGGAATTGGTGGTTAGGTCCGAATCACGAAGTAAATTGACGATAACATTCTGAGTCACGGAATAATTCGACGGCGTAAATGAAATGGTCGAAGGCGTTACTCGCGCGCGCTGAGGGTCGTTACTTGCCACAGATACGGTCACGGGGCCTCGCGGAACAAAATCCAGAGCAACCTGGATAGTCTCCTGTTCTTCTTCTGCCGTAGTTATACTGAGTGGATTCAGGCTTATCACCTGGTCGTCGTCGTCCTTGATGTGCACAGAGAGCGTTTCGATAAGACTTCCTCCTGCCAAGGAAATCTGGCTATTTGTATCCGTCAAATTTAAGTCATGTTGGGCGGTTACGTTGACAACCTGAGGGGTTGCGTAATTCGATGGACCGAACACGAGCGTTTGTGGACTCAAGGAGAGAGCCGTGGCGCTACTGGTTGACACGGTCAGAGCGAGTTGGCTGGAGGGTTGATGCGATAACCGTACTTGAAGGTTGTGCGTTTGACCTTCTAAAAGAGAGAGGGCCGACGTGCTGAGAAGAACCTGTAAGTCGTCGTCGTCTTCGACGGTTACGTCGATCGATTGTGGGGCGATACCGGTAGCGTCCAAGACAATCGAGGTACTGTCATCGACAATGTTTGCGTCATCGACCGGGACAATACTAATCGTTTGAGGCGTAGCCCAATTCGTGCTGTTGAAGCTGAGGGCGGCCGGAGTTACGACTGCTACATTCGAGTTTTGACTTGTCGCAGAAACCTGAACAGGGTTTGTTGGGGCTCGCGTGAGTCTGATCGCGGCCTGCGATGCATTAGATGATTCTTGTAAGACGATCTGTGTTGGGTTTGCCAGAATTCCGACACTGTCGTCGTCAGAGACTTGAACGCTTATCTGCAGTGGCGCAAGCCCAGGAGACGAAGTGGTGATGATTATGTTTTCGTGGATAACGTTTGGATCCTCAAGAGCTGACAAGCTGACTATTTGTGGTGTGGCAAAGTTTGCTGGAGTAAAGGTGAGTTCCGTGATGTTTAGAGCGATCGCTTGCGCATTGTTCCCAGCCAAGGTGACAGTGACGGTCGAAGTCGGTTGATGAGATAACGAAATTCCGACGTTACTCGCGCTCCCTTCATTGATGGTCATATTTGTATTGCTCGCGACGAGTGATAGTTCATCAGTGTCCGTCATTATGACCGAGATTGCTGACGTTCCGGTTGTTGTTCCGTCTAGCAATAAAGTTGCTTCAGAATCCTCTAGATCAAGGTCTTCACTCGCAATGAGGTTTACAGTCTGTGGATTACTATAATTTGCCGCAGTGAACGTTAGGGTGTTGGGCGAGCTGGTGAGCTGCTGCGGATTGTCAGAGGTGATTACGATTTCTTCCGTTCCAATCGGCTCATATCGCAATGAGAATGTCACTGGAGTGATCGTTCCCTCGTTCACATTGAAGGAAGATTGACTGACGACGAGTTCTTGCGAGTCATTATCCGTAACGGTAACCGGAAAGATGGATGTCGTCTGATTAGAACCGAGGGTTGCCGTTAAGTCTTCTATTTCTGTGCGTAAGTTGTCATCTTCGTTTGCAGAAACCGTAAGCGTTTGAGCTGTCTCGTAGTTTTGAGGCGTAAAGGTAATCGTACTCGGCGAAAGATTCAGCGAGGCGGGAGCAGAGAAGGTGACCGTTTCGTTTACGCTGGGTTGATAACCGAGTGTGATCGCCAGTTGTGCACTTACGCCGCCTTCCACGACCGTTAGTGCGGTAGGTGAGGCGACTAGGCGCTGGGTGTCGTCATCACTGACAGTCAGAGATATCTCGTAGGTTGGTACATTGGGGCTATTGATAGCGATAATCACTCCCTGTTCGTCCGCCGTGTCTTGATCCTGATTCGCTGTGAACGTAACGGTTTGAGCTTGGGAATAATTTGCTGGCGTGAATGTTAGGCTGGCGTTAGAGACTGTGATCGCTCCCACGTTCTGAGAAGCAATCGAAACGGTAGTATCGGAATTAGGTTCGTATGCCAATGCCACCGAAAATGTTCCCGTCGAGCCCTCTTGGACTTCACTTGTAACACCGCTAATGACGAATGATTGTGAGTCATTGTCAACAACAGTGACATCAAGGTTGCTCGGAGGGATGCCCGTCGCGGTCGCCGCAACAGTGAACGTCTCGTTGCTTAGATTATCGTCTTCTGGAGAGCTTATGTTAATTGTTTGCAGTTGATTATAATTGCCAGGCGTAAAGGTAAGTGTGCTTGGTATGACGGACAAGGTTCCTGCTGCATTCGATACGCTTATGGTTTGGTTCCCGTTGGGTTCATATGCAAGCCTTAGTCCTACCTGTTGCGTAGAGCCTTCATCGATAACAATCGCTGATTCGGCGAACAGAATTCCCTGCGTGTCGTTGTCATCGACCTGCACCGTCAAGGTGGTAGGCGCGATATTTGGAGAGCTAAGTTCAAGATCAAATAGATCTAAGGTGGTGTTGGCGTCTTCGGCTGCATCTACGGTCACAGTTTGTGGAGTCGTGTAATTCGACGCGTCAAAGCTTAGAGTGCTGGGAGTTGTGCTTATGCTAGAGCCGAGCGGGCTTGTTATTCCTACAACTAGGGGTGTTGTCGGCAAGTGCTGCATTCGAACGGAGAAGGTGACAGAGCCACCTTCTGTGACTGCGAGTATTGTTGGATCTACTACAATTGTCTGAATCTCATCATCCTGAATCGAAACGGAGAAAGGACCAGTCGCACTCGATTCTGAGTCGGTGACCGAAAAGCTGACAGTTTCGTCTGTCGCATCGAGATCTTGTTCTCCAACAATATTGAGGACTTGCGGGCTGGCGAAGTTTTGCGGAGTAAAGGTGAGAACGGTTCTATCAGCTGTAGCCGCTTGTGGGTCGTTAGACGTAATTGTGACTTGAGTGGTCGTCAATGGCGCGTATCTCAGGTTGACCGAGATGGCTTCAGAAGTTCCCTCAGTAAGTTGGAGACTTGCCCGCGAAATCTCAATGCCTTGGGTGTCATCATCGATAACATTCGCAGTGAGCTGAGCGCTAGAGGCACCGGGCGTTGAAGCCGTAATCAGGATGTTTTCGTTTACTAAATTTTGATCGGGATTTGCAGTCAGTGAAATGTTTTGCGGTGAAGCATAGTTACTAGGCGTGAAGACAAGGGTTTGGGGTGAGACGGGTAGAGTTGTTGGGTTCGAACTCACGAGACTGACTATGACATCATTACTAGGTTGGTACGCGAGTCGAAGAGAACCAGACCCGCTCTCGGATTCATTGATGCTCACAGATGTTTGGGTGAAGAGAATACTCTGCTCATCATCGTCGGTCACGGAAGCAAGGACGGATTTCGTTGTTAGTCCCGCGCTACTGAATGACACTTGAGCCGTTTGGTTGACCAGATCAAGGTCGGACGGCGCTTCGATTGTTACTGTCTGTGGAACACTGAAATTGCTTGCGTCGAAGGTGAGGCTTGATGGCGAGACTGTCACAGTTTCTGCGTTGCTCGTTGCAACGGCGAGCGTTGTGGTGCCCGGCGGAACATGGCTAAGAGCCACATTGAAACTTGACTGAGTGCCTTCACCAAGCGCGATTTGTTCTACTGAGGTCTGAATCGTAAGTTCGTCATCATCGACTGTGGTCACAACCAGGCTTAGGTCTGGTGCATGTGTAGTTGTTACAGATAAAGTCACAGTCTCATCAACGGTATTTGCGTCCGATGCAGCGGTCAGTGATACGGATTGAGGCGCACCCCCTTGCTCAGGAGCAAAGGTTAATGTCGTCGGCGAGATGGAAACAATGCCACTGTCGGAAGAGGCGAGTACAATTGTTACGGTTGATGACGGCACGTAGGCGAGGGCGATAGTAATCGAAGACGCCTCTCCTTCCCCTACAAATGGAGTCGTTGAGGACGTGATGATGGATTGACTGTCGTTGTCTGTTATTTGAATTGAAACCGTTTCTTGGGTTTGTGTATCAAGTGTCAGGCGTAATTCTGCTTGCTCGTCTGCTAGGTCGTTATCCTCACCGGCTGTTACTGTTATCGTTTGCGCTTGGTTATAGTTTTGTGGCGTAAAAATAAGTTCAGAGCTCGACAACGTTATTAGATCCGCGGAATCCGTGTCTAGAGTCACGGTTGCAGTATTCACAGGTGGATAAGCAAGCGTGACAGACAAGACGGTGTTTCCGCCCTCGTTCGCTGAAGGTGTGCCTGTAACTAGGATTGCTTGAGTGTCGTTATCGACAATGGTGACTGAGACAGACTGTGACAAAACGCCACTGGCAGAAAATTCTACTTGTGCCGTTTCATTGAGTGTGTCCAGGTCATCCGCTGCGTTCAAAGTAATCTGTTGAGGCGTGTTCCAATTGGAGGGCGTAAAAGTAATGCTCGTTGGATTGATGTTTAGATCCGGGTTGCTGACCAACACGTTTGTAACAATGTTTCCCGCAGGCTGTTGAGTGAGCGAGACGTCAATTACCGACGAGGCGCCTTGCTCGTTCACGGAGAGAGCACTCGTAGAGAGAAGGAAGTTCTGTACATCATCATCGATCACTGTGATTGCGACACCAGCAGATGTAAGTCCTGCCGCTGAAACAGTGATAGTGGCACTTTCATTGGTCAGGTCTGTGTCATCGGTCGAAGACAATGAGACGACCTGCGGTGTGTTGTAATTGGCTGATGTGAAAGTGAGGCTTGTCGGTGATGGAGAAACGGCATTTGGGTCACTCGTGGCCAGGCTTACTACGACATCTGAGCTTGGCTGGTATGAAAGACTTACGTTGAAGGCGCCACTTGATGACTCACCAAATTGGATTGAATCATTCGAAATAATGAATGATTGAGTGTCGTCGTCGGTGACGGTGACCGGTAGAACCACGTTTCGGAGTCCTGACGCACGTATTAGGAGGACTCCAGTTTCGTCGGCGAGGTCAGCGTCTTGAAGGCCGTCGACCTGAATCACTCGTGGTACATTCCAATCACTTGGTGTAAATCGTAGACGACTTGAGTTCGGTCTAAAAGCAGCAACGTTATTGCTAAGAACGCTTACCACAACGTCATTGAATGGTTGAAATTGAAGCTGTACATTAAAAGATGCGGTACCGCCTTCTTGAATGGTCAAAGTTGATGCATTGAGCGCTATCGCCTGTTCGTCGTTATCTACAACACTGATAGAGACGCTTCGTGTCGTGAGGCCGGCAGAAGTGACGGATAAGCTGGTTTGATTATTGACCATGTTGGCGTCTTCTACGGCGGTGATGACGAGATTCTGTGGCGTATTGAAGTTTGACGGCGTGAAGGTCAGATTGGGTTGCGCGACCGACAGAATGCCGTTGTCGAATGCCGCAGTGACCGTGACGTTTTGTTCTGGCTCGTAAAGCAGGCGTACGCTCACCGATGCATTTGCGCCTTCATTCATCGAGAGATTAGCCGGTGTGACGATGAGTAGCTGGTTATTGAGGTCGGTCACATTGACAGCAACAGTAGATGCGGGAATGCCTGTCGCTGAGAGTATGATACTTGTCATCTCGTCGTAGTCATCCGTATCGCTCACGCCACTCACGGTCATATATTGTAATTGGGTCCAGTTGCTTGAGTCGAAGGTTAGAGTAGCAGGTGCAACGGATGCAACCGTCGCGTCACTCGATTGAACGGTCACGTTAACCGAGGCAGCGGGAGCAGCTGTAAGCCGAACACCGATGGTCCCTGAACCCGATTCCGACATTGAAATTGAGTTCTGCGTAGTAAAAATAGACTGAATATCGTCGTCGGTAATCGAGACAGCGATACTCTGGCTTTGAACGCCAGTCGATTCGACGGCTAAGGTTGTTGATTCATTATCTGCATCTGTGTCCTCCAAAGCTCTCACCGTAACGATTTGACTGGTCCCGAAGTTGGAAGGCGAGAAGGAAAGAGTGGCGGGAGATACGAGTACGAGAGAGCTATTTGCAGCAGAAATCGTTACATTCCGTTCCGTAAGCGGCTGACTGCCGAGAGAAACTCCAACAGTAGCGGTCGATCCCTCTCCAATGGTTAAATTGCTTGATGTGAGAACGATTGTTTGTGTGTCGTTATCAGTCACATTAACGGGCACGTTTACATTGCTTGCCGAAGTAGACCCTAGAATAATTGACGCGGAGCCATCTTCGGTGTCGGCATCGGAAAGGCCTTGCACTGTTACAATTTGAGGAACATTGTAGTTGCTCGCATTGAAAGTAAGGGCGCTCGGTGTCGTTGTTACAATAAGCGGATTCGATACGGCTAACGTGATATTCTCATTTTGCGCAGGCGCATAGGCCAGCCTTATGCTGAACTGGGTTGAACTTTCTTCTGCTACAGTGATGGTTTGAGTGCTTGCAATGATGGCTTGCACATCATCGTCTTGAACGAGGACAGGCATAGTCACCGGAGGAATTCCTGTCGCGCTCAAGCTCAGATCGGTCGTGATGTCCTCAAGATCATTATCCGCATTGGCAGACACAGTGATTGTCTGAAATTGATTCCAATTGTTCGAGTCAAAAACCAGCTGATTTATTCCGGTGCTGAGGCCGGTACCTGCAGTCACAGAAACAATCGTTGTTTGATTGGGTTGATGCGAAAGACGAACGTCGAGGGTGTTCGTTCCTTCTTCGCTTACCGTTAGCGTGGCCACTGATGTTTCGATCTCGAGGCTGTCGGTGTCCGTAATTGCAATTGGGATAGCCAAGTTTCCGAGATTGGTGTTGGATAACTCGATCGAAAGCTGGTGATCGACAAGGTCTGTATCTTCGAGAACCGTGATTGTAAGTGCTTGCGGCGTTGAGTAGTTGCCTGCTGTGAAAGATAAGGTTGCTGGGTTTATGGATAACCGCGAGGGGTCTGGATTCGTGATCGTGATTTGCTCATTTGTGCCGGGTTCAAGATTGAGAGCTACGTTTACTGAGACCGTTTCTCCTTCCTGAGCGGTCAAAGACGTGGGTTGAGCGTTCATTGCATTCGACTCTGTATTTGTAATGGTGGTCTGTATGACTTCGTTGGGTATTCCTGCTGCGCTGAGAGTGATACTCCCGTTGACTTGATTAGTTGTCCCGTCAGCAGTGGTATTCAAGGTGACCTGTTGCGCGTTATTGTAATTTCCCGGTGTAAAGGTAAGCTGAACCGGGCTCACTTGAGTGAAAGCGGATGGTGTCGACACGAGATTTACGGTCACATTGCTTATGGGTTCGTACGCAAGCTGTACCGAGAATATTGATGAGTCATTTTCGGCAACTGTAATTTGACTCGCAGAGACTGAAATTGCTTGTTGGTCCGGGTCCGTCACAGTGACCGCAAAAGACCGGTTCTCAAAGTCTGTGGAGTTGATTTCGATTGAGGTGTTGCTAGGCACTACGTTAGCGTCTGTAGGCGCGGAAATAGTGATGGTTTGAGGTGTTGCGTAATCGGTTGAGGAAAAAACAACCTGGGTGGGCGTAATTGACGCCACTGCTGGATTTGAGCTCTGGAGGTTTACTGTAGTTGGCGATGCCGGTTCGTAGGCCATTCGAAGCGTAAATGTGGTCGTTGTTCCTTCGTCGAAGGTCGCACTCTGTCGACTAAGAATAACGTTTTGGACGTCGTTGTCGGTTGCACTGACACTGATAGACTGTGATGGGAAAGCTTCAGGCGTTGAATTCGAGGTGAGCTGTAGCGTTGCCGAGTTAGGAGCAAGGTCGTCATCTTGCGCGGCTGAAACTGTGATTGTTTGCTCCGAAAGTGCATTACTAGGAGAGAACGTTATAATTGAAGGCGTTACGATAAAGCGTGTTGCATCACTGCTGCTAACTGTTACTGATTCTGGAGCTGTGATACCTCGATAAAGCCGAACGCTGAACGTTCGAAATTGGCCTTCAGTGAGACTGAGATTTTGCGGCGTTATAACGAGGCGCTGCTTGTCATCGTCTACCAACGTGACTTGCCTCGTCACCGAAGGAGCAGCATTGGCACTAATTGTAATATCGACGGTTTCGTCAACGTCATTTGCTTCGTTTAGAGCCGTCAGATTCACGATTTGTGCTACTGCGTAATTGTTTCCGTCGAAATTAAGTACAGAAGGATTCGTTGATAATGAACCAGGATTGCTAGATGAAATAGTTACGGGAGTTGAGCTTGAAGGAGGGAAGGCAAGACGGACACTTAGCGTTCCACTCGAACCTTCCGCAATCTGGCTTTGATTGAGTGACACAATCAGCTGCTGTTCGTCATCATCCACAGTCGAGATCGTAACGAGGGCAGGGGTCACGCCTGTAGCAGAAACGGAGAGTAAAACAGTTTCGTTGTCTGGATTTTGGTCTTGAATAGCTCGAACTTGCAGATCCTGCGGAGTGTTGTAATTGGAAGGCGTAAAGACAAGTTGACTCGGAATGACTTCCACTGCTCCAGGGTTGGGATTAGTGATGGTAACGACTTCATTTCCATTCGGCTGAAAACGTAAACTAACGGACAGCGTACTGGGGCCATCACCCTCGTTCAGCGTAAGCGCATTTTGACCGACCTCGATAACTTGGCTGTCATCGTCGGTGACTGTCACAGAGACTTCTTCAGTCGTAAGCCCCGCTGAAGTGATTTGAACTGTGGTTGTTTCATTGTTGCCATCGTTGTCTTGCTCGCCGGTTATGACCACGAGCTGATTCGTGCTGTAATTCTGCGGTGTGAAAGTGAGAACTGCTTGATTAACAGTCGCTTTGTCCGGTGCGAGACTGGTTACGTTGATCGCGGTATTTGCGGAAGGAGCATATGCAAGACGTATTGCAATATTTGAGCTTTGACCTTCACTGACAGTCACAGCTTGAGGCGTGACGATCATCGATTGAGTATCATCATCTGTAATAGAAATAGGTACAGAAACAAAAGGCAAACCGCTGGCGGTCAGGCTCACGTTCGTAAGTTCATTAGCGACGTTATCATCTTGAAGAACAGTGAGGTTAACAACTTGTGGGATATTGTAATTGCTGGCGCTGAAGATAAGTTGGTTCACGGAAGTTTGAATCAAACTGGAGTTGCCACTCGCTACGAGTATATTTACCGGGCTTGAAGGTGCGACAGTCAGACTCACGGCGAAAGATTGCGAGGAGTCTCCTTCATTCACAGTAAGCGCTTGAGGAGTTGTAATGATCGTCTGTGAAACCAGGTCTCTGACGGTGAGATTGAGAGATTGGGGCGGTAAGCCGGGTGTAGAAGCCACAATCGTAGCCGTGTCGTTCGCGGAGTTCTCGTCAACGAGAGTACTGACGGAGATGCTTTGAGGCTGGTTATAATTCGTGGGCGTGAAGAAAAGCACTTGTGGGGAAACCGTTGCGAGAGAGGGGTCAGAGCTGTTGAGCGTGACCGTCATGTTTGCGGCGGGTGGATATGCGATGGAGACGAGGAAGCTGCCGGTGGTTCCTTCATCAACAGTCAATGTCTGAGGTGTAAAGACGACGGATTGAGTTTCGTCATCTTGGATCTGTACCGCAAGAAATGCGGATTGCACTGAAGGGTCGTTGCTCGGGCTTACTGTGATGAGAACATTATTATCTTGCGCGTCATTATCGTCTAAGGCCGTGAACGAGACGGTCTGCAGACGATTATAATTCCCTGGCATGAAAGTAAGTTGTGCAGGTGAGATGATACCGGCTGCTGGATTTGAGGATATGATATCTACCTGAAACGGTCCGGAAGGAGCGTATGCGAGTCGAACAGCGAAGCTTCCCGTTTGACCTTCCGAGACTTGTAAGCTTCCGGGGGGAACAAGTTCGATACCTTGCGTGTCGTCGTCCGTGACGTCTACTTGGATGGTTCGTGCTGTCAGGTTTGCCGCGGTGATTGTAAGCTCGACTTGTTCGTTATTCGCGTTCACGTCTTGCTGAGCAACCACGGTCACAGGGATAGGACCCATTTCGCCAGGAGCGAATGTAATCTGATTCTCGACCGTTGTAACGGCATTGTTATTGTCTGAAATGACGTCTACGGAGATACTTTGATCGGCGGGCTGGGTGAGCGATACATTGAAGGATTCAGTCGCTCCCTCATTTAGATTGAGACTGGCAGGTGTTACGACAAGATTTTGCGAGCTATTGTCTAGGACGGTGAGTGAAACACTCGTGCTTGGGATGAGCGGACTCGAAACTTGAATGGCGCTCGTATCATCCGTAGCGTTAGCATCGATCGCTGCAAGGAGTGTGATTGTCTGTCGTTCGCTGTAATTTTCGGGCGAGAAAATCAAGGCCGGAGGAACGATGGTGACTGCAGGGTCGCTCACTTGCAAAGTCACAGCTGTTGGTTCGGCAGGTTGGGCTGAAAGCCGCAAACTAAAGTTCGTCGTTCCGCCTTCGGACATCGTGATCGAAGAGGTGCTCACAATAAAAGATTGTTCATCGATATCGGTGATAGTGACACTGACCGTCGTTGTTTCAACATTTGGTGCGGTGAGTACGACTGCAACTTCGTTGTCCGCAAGGTCGCTGTCTTTTATCGTAATAAAAGTGAGTTGCTGCGGAATAGAAAAATTTAGGGGTGTGAATCTATAGGTTGTGTTTGTCAGGTTTATGCGTTTGTCATCGTTGGTTGATACGGTGACTTCAATTTCCTCGGACGGCGTGCTTGCACAACTTACCTCAACCGTAGTCATTTCCATATTTTCGCTGAGGGTGATTTGAGTCGGTGTCACTTTCAGCTGAAGCCGAGCGTCTGGTCCTGCGTCTTGAATCTTTGGACCCGAATCGCGCCGCATGGGCCGCCCCAAACCACCATCGGCCATGTCATCGGTGGAAGGGCTCGATCCTGTGCAGCCAGCCAGGGCTGAGGTGAGCAAAAGTATGGAGAGGCGTCCGTAAACGTTTGAAAGAAGTTGTCGCATAACTAACACCACAACGATCGTTCACGACGGTGTTACGATCGATTAGTAGTCACCCTAGTATCCTGGTAAAACATGGGGCATGCGTTTAAACCCCTGGTAGAACCGCTGACGGCGGCCCACAATTGCTGGGTTAGGTTTGAGGAGACCGAACCCTCACATCGACCGAATCCAGGTAGCGGTCGTTGGCGACCGACTCGAGCGGTGTACTCGAAATTTCGATTCGGCAGTTGACCCATCCGGTAGGGTTCAGGTGTATTCTAATGTAGTCAGTTTGTGACCAACCGCTCGGACAGACATCGACGACAGCCTCACCAGTGCCTATGATTTCCTCATTGGTCGAGTCGACGAGTCTGACTTCATGGCGCCATCGACCGAGGGTTTCACTGTAAAACTGCAGTGAAATATCGATGTGATGGCCGCCCTGAGCACCAAAGACCAAGTAAACGTCTTGTAGGGGAAACACGGGTTCGAATCTACCCGTCTCCGTTTGACCAATGGTACCTGATGTCGCGCCACCTGGTGGGTCTGCGAGCTGGATACACTGAGTCTGCGGGGTGATATCACCGTTGGCCTGCTCTAGCCCTGGCGATGTAGCGCCAAAGCAACCAGGGGTTACGAGTGCGAAAGTCACTAAAACGATTCTGCAAAAACTGTTCGGCGATGTTTTCTCATGCGGTTTCATTTTATACTCATTCTCAGTTACCTTCGCTTGTGGCTAATTCGCAAGCCTTGTTCCAAGAAATCCGATTTGTATTCCGAGACCTACCCGATTTCTCAAAAGCGTTGCATTGCGCTTGAAGCAGTGTGATATTCAGCTAGGTCAAATTTTTGGCATAGGCTTTTGCCTTTGGCGTATGTGCGGACTGCCGGCTGTCCCGGTAGTGAAGGGCCTTACGACGGTGCGAACGATGAATTGTAAACTCAATTTAGTGAAACTCTTACTCACACTAGCTGTGGCCAGCCTCATGGCATGCTCAGGCGGTACTGACACGAATACGGACGGTTTGACTGGGTGTCAAAAGGACACTGATTGCAAGGGCGAGAGAATTTGTGACATTGCCACAAACACTTGCGTGGAGCAGATGGTCGTGACGGATGGATGCTCCGTCGACAATGACTGCAAAGGCGACCGAATCTGTGACCCAGCAACTAAAAAATGCGTCGACCCAGCGCCTCCCGCTGGCATGGATGCGTCCGTAGAGCCGCCAGCCGACGCTGGTGTGAACCCAGACGCGACCATGATGGGTAACTTAGATGCGACGACGAGTACCACCGGTCGCGATGCTGGAATGGCGACACCTCCTGATGCAGGAATGCTTCCAAAAGGGCAGTGCTGCAATGAAAACATCACTCCAGGCTGTTTAGATACTGCCGTTGAAACTTGCGTCTGTTCTAAGCGCCCGCAATGCTGCACGAACGTTTGGGACGCAGAATGTGTGCGTTTGGTTCGCGCGGAACAATGCGGAACGTGCCCGGGAACATGCGGCGACGGTTTTTGTGACCCCGCGAGCGAAGACCTGCAAAACTGCTGCGAAGATTGCGGTGCTGATCCTTCCGACCCGACCGGAACGACGCCTCAACTTGGAGACGGTCGATGCTGTGCGGCTCTCGGCGAAAACGCATGCACGAGTCCTCAAGATTGCGGTGAGATGGGCGACCCGCTGGGCCCGCGCGTTGAAAGTTTCTGTGGTGATGGCATCTGTTGCCCAGCGACGGGCGAAGCGGTTTGTGATGGGACCTCAGGTTGTCGCGATTGCCAAAGCGACCCCGCGGATCCTGCGAACGACGGCTTCTGCTGCCTCGCTTCCGGAGAAAATTCCTGTAACGCGCCTGGCTCGAATTGCCCCGCAACTGTAGTTGGCGATGGCGTTTGTGGCTGCGACGAAACCTGCCGAAATTCTCCCTTCGATTGTGGAACTTGCGGAGATTGTTGTACGGCCACCGGAAACGTCCCGGGATGTGCGGATGCTAACATCGAGTCGTGCGTTTGTGCTTTAGACCCGAATTGTTGTAACGGCCAGTGGGATACTTACTGCATCGACTTAGTCCGCTCTGGCGGTTGTGGTGCGTGCATAACTTGCGGCGATCAAATTTGCGATGCCCCACCAAACCCAATGGCTCCAGCGACAGACCGAAATGGTGGAAACTACGGTGAAGATACGGTCAATTGTTGCGAAGACTGCACTCGAATGGGAACGGTTTTCGGCACCGGCCAACCCGGTGACGGCGCATGTAATTGCGGCGAAAATGCATGTTCTTCTGACGGTCTTGTGGTCACTGATTGCGGACCACCACAAGTCGGTTCAAGTTGTGGAAATGGAGGTTGTGAGACTTGCGCGCCTTGGAACGAAGGAACGACGAATTGCCCAGCGGATTGTGGAACGTCCTGCGGTGATGGCGTTTGTAACGGAAACGAAACTCGATGCGGCTGCTCAGTCGACTGTCCGCAGCCAGGCCAGATGGTCGCGACTGTTGTACAGGATGGCGATGGTGTTTGTGAGTGTACCGAAAATTGCGCGACGGCACCTCTTGATTGCGGACTATGCCCTGCGTGTCCTGGGATGGGAGGCGCTCCTCAGCCCGGCCGCGTGCTTCCGATTGATGCGACAGGCTTTGTCAACGCTGGCGCTCAGACCTTCACCTTGTTCGCCGGTTTGCCCGATGAACAAGAACCATCATGTATGCCGCCCGGTGGTGTATCGAGCCACGAGCTTGTATTCGTTATTAACAACAATGCAGCCATGAGCCGCAGTATTACAGTTGAGACCATTGTGACGGGTATGACGGATACCGTTGTTGATATTCGAACGGACTGTAATGACGCGATGAGTGCTGTGGGTTGTAATGCGGATACAGCTCATACGAATAAGGGCTCGCGAGTCCAATTCAGTCAGGGCGCTCAACCTCTCTATATTATCGTAGATACGAAGGGTGCTGGGTCGCTCGGTAGCTTCGATATGGTCATTACCCAAAATTAGGCGACGTTATTACAGGGAATTAAATGAAGCGTTTACTTCATTCTTTCGAAGTTTCCAGCCGAATTGTGAAGGGGGTCTTGCTGGGTTTGGCTCTGACAAGTTGCCTGACCGATAGTTCGCCCACGAATGAGGACGCGGATACGGTCATTACCAATGGTCCAGGGCCAACGATACTCTTTTTTACTGCGACACCGAAGCAGATAGAAACGGGTCAGTTGGTTCGCCTGGAATGGGAAGCGGAATCAGCGGAAGAAGTGCTTATCTTCAATGGTGATGGTAACAACATCTACCAAAGTACGCAGAATATCGGCAGCCACACCGTGGCTCCTGAGCGGACGGATACGTACACCCTTCTTGTAAGAAACGTTCGTGGTGAGAATCGAGCAACGTTGTCTGTTCAGGTCGAGGTGTATTATGCGGCCGAAATTATTGCTTTTGGCTGTTCTCCGTTGACCGCGAACCACGGTGACGAAATGGAGCTTCAGTGGCAGGTCATTCGAGCCACGGATGGCATCGAAGTTTATGCGAACGATCAATTATTGTTCATAAGTAGTTCGAAAAGAGGGTTTCGGCAGCTAGTACCGCGGTCAACTACCGAGTTCCGGCTCGTTGCGAAAAGTCCCGATGGGGATGACGAACGAACCTCGACTTGCGTGGTGGACGACAGCCCACCTGCGATTCGCGAATTTTATGCCACACCGATTCCAGCCGTTCTGTTTGGAACTGCCGAACTGCGTTGGGAGGCCTATGGTGCAAGCGAAATTATTCTGGAGCGAATGTTCCCAGAGCCGCGCACCTTTCCCGTGAGCGAGATGAGAGACGGAACACTCACGGTGTCAGTCAATCATGATAATGCCCAATATCGACTAACTGTTCGAAACGCCAGAGGTGAGACGTCACGGCTGTTGGTTCTTACCACTGGAGACGACAACCAGGATGAGGACCGGATTGACGAAACGGAGCCAAATAACGACTTTGCGCTGGCAGACGATTCGACTTTGAACGCAGTCGGTACACGAACCTTGTGGGGTCGAATGTATCCTCGCGGTGATCCCGATTTGTGGGAGTTTGAGGTCCCAATGGGGACGAACCTGACCTTCGATGCTTGGGTGTATGGGACTCAAGGCGTACTCAGTTCCTGCAACGGTGATACCGTCTTGGAACTTTACAACGCAGAGGGAATGCGAATTAATATGGACAACAACGGCGCGACGAGCCTTTGCCCGGCTTTTAGGAGTCTCGACCTCTCGCCAGGGACCTACTATCTAAAATTACGTCTGAGATTTGCGGGCAATTTTGATCACGAATACTACATGGATGTCTCCTTACGCTAATGGGCTCTATCTTCCTCAAAATTCTAATTGCGCTCGTCGTTTCTTTGTCTTCAGGTTGCTTCGAAAGTGACCCTGTTTACACTGGGGTTGGTTCACAAGGGTCAAGAGTCGATGCTGGTCGCGATTTCGAGAGACTCGTCACCTGCGGAAACGGGATTTGTGATGTTCCTACTGAAAACAGACAAAATTGTTGTGAAGATTGTGGTGGCGGTTGCGGCGATGGTTTTTGTTGTCCCGAAAGTGGCGAGAATGGCTGCACGTGTGAAAATGACTGTCCCGATTTGCGTTCAGTCTGCGGAGACGGAATTTGTTGCTCCGAACCGACCTTACAATTTCCTGATGGTGAGAATGTAAACAACTGTTGCTACGATTGCGGCGGTGGTTGCGGCGATGGCTTTTGTTGCGTGGGCCAGGCACCGCGAGGAACGGCTGAAGACGAATGCACTTGCAATGCAGATTGCGGCGACAGTGTTTGCGGTGACTTCCATTGTGCTTGCGACGAAACATGTAGTGGCTGTCCGATCGATTGTGGTGAATGTCTTTCTGATTGCTGTAGCCCGGTGTACGATTCGGAAAACACTGGCTGCGCGGATCCAGTCGTTGAAGCCTGTGTTTGTCGACAGGATCCACTGTGTTGTAGTGAGCGCTGGGACCTCGATTGCGCCGAAGCCGTAGAAAGGCTTGGGTGTGGCATTTGTACGGAATGCGGAGACGGCCAATGCGAAGCACCCAAAGAGGACACTACAAACTGCGCCGAAGATTGTGGCTCGAATTGTGGCGATGGAGTTTGCAATGGGACAGAAGAGGTCTGCAGTTGCCCGCTGGACTGCGGCAGCGACCCCGTCTGCGGCAATGGAACCTGTGACTGTGCAGGCGTTGAAGGACAAGAGGAGACAAGCGTTACCTGCTGCGGAGATTGTGGTGCGAGTTGCGGTGATGGTGTATGCAATTGTGGGGAAGACTCATGTGAATGTCCCGCAGATTGCCCGGCACCGGTCTGTGGTGACGGAGTGTGCGATTGCTCAGAGACATGTACGGAATGCCCTCAAGATTGTGATCCATGTCCGACCTGCGCTTCACCGATTGACGTGACCGATTTTATCAACGGCAGCAATTATTTTGGCACTTGGAGACATGCGCTTGATCAGCACATCGGTAGCTGTACAGAGGCAGGGGTAGCAAACCTTGGCTACGGTTTTCCAGAGGTGGTTTTTCGGGTTATACCCTATTTTTCCGGCAATTTGTCTGTATCGGTCATTCATCCTGGCACGGATTCTGCGACGGTTTTGTATGCGCGCAATATCTGCGACGACAAAACGACGGAGCTTTACGACACGTTTTTAGCCAGCCGAGCCTGCAATGTTCGTTTCACGGACCGAAAAACGGTTTTTGTGCTCGAATCGAGGATTTCGTTCGAAATCAGGGATAGTACGCCAGTATATATTTTCCTTGAACGTCGAACGGTCGACTGGGTGGGGAAATTTGAAATGTCGCTGACGATCTTGCCGAATTCGCCGAACTGAAGAAGACGAAATCGAATTATGCAAAATGGCCGGATAGCTCATTAGAACTTTGCCAAACGATGTGATCTATCTTACATTAGAGCCGCAGCTCTATAGTAAGAGCCGTTACAAGGATTTACGCAATGAAAAGTCTGTTATCTTCCGTTTTATTAATGGCAACTCTCCTGTTCGCTGGATCCGCCATCGCTCAGCCGATGCGAACACCGCTCGCAGTTACGGTTCCTGTACAGGGGTTGTTAACCGATAGCAACGGGGTACCTCTGAACGCTACGGTTTCGATTCGATTTCGACTTTACGCTGACCAGGTGTCAGCAAATCCCTTCTGGGAAGATACGTATACCGTTCAGGTCGGCGCGCTTTTCCCGGGTGTGTTCAGTGTCTCGCTTGGTAGCGGCTCGAATCAACTGACAGACGAGCAGCTCCAAACGAATAATTCGCCGTGGATGGGAATGCGCGTTGGAAGTGATGCTGAAATGCCTCGCTGGGCGCTGGAACGCACTCCGTTCGCGGCATTCTCGAATCTCGCAGGGGACTCTTCGAGCGGAAACGGTATCCCAACGGGTGGTATTGTTTGGTCCGAGGATGATAACGACCAAAACCTTACAGGTGCTGGCTTCACTCGTATGCCTTACACCATCGAGGCCAAATGTGATGACGGCGCCGACTGTTCGGGGACTGCCTCCGGGGGCGGTTCAAGCGTCCCTGCACCTCAATGGGGTAGCGCTTCAATCTCGACAAGAGCCTCACTCCCGCAGGATATTCTTTGGACGAATGCTGCCGCGGTCCCGAATGCCGGCTGTGGTAATTCCAAGATGTTCTACATGTACTCTATGCGTACCTCGAACGGTAAAGTGCCTTACCGTTACTGCACGGAAACTGATTCTTGGAGTTCATATTCTGCAGCGCCTGGTGACTACACTAATCGCTATGCCTATGCAGCAGCTGCTCTACGGCATTCAGATGGTGGGTATCGCTATCATATCGTTGGTGGTAATCAGCCTTCTCGCCGGCATGATGTATACAATCCATCGAGTAACAGTTGGTCGTCTGGAGCTGCATATCCGAGTTCACGCTATTGTCTGCGTGGTGCAGTCGTTAAGAACAAGTGGTACGTCTTCGGTGGTTCAAGTGCGTCGAACAACGGCTCCCCTGTGAGCACATCGTATTCCTACGACCCGCTGACAAATAACTGGACACAAATTGGTGATCTTCCTTCAGGACCTCGAGCTGAGCACGTGGCGGTAGCAACTCGAGGAAAAATTTACGTACTGGCAGGACGTGTAAACGGTTCACTCACTTCTCGTATGGATATGTACGATCCGGACACGAATCAGTATCAACGCGTAAGCGACTATTTCCGTACCTCAGTAAGTCCGCAAGCTCGCGGACTCGGTGGACGTGTTGTCGTTCACGGAGGTTCTCAAGCAAATAGTGGTACTGGTTGTTCACCATGCTTCAACGATTATCGTAGTTGGGACCCGGATACGGGCAACTGGACAAATCATGGTGATGGCTTCAGTCGAAAGGGAAGCAGCGGTGGAACCGCATTTGCTGGTGCCGCAGTCATTGGTGATTGCATGCACGTTGCAGGTGGGGAACCATGGCAGACGCGTCATGACCGACTCTGTGTTCCGGGTGCCGCCGCCTATGATGAAACATTCGAAACACCGTCTGTAACTCTTCGAGCCTATCGAGCGCCTTAGACTTTCTCACATCCAACTGAGGACCTAAGGAAATCCATAGGAGATACGCATGAAGAGCACGAAAAAATATAAAAGGAGAGTTGCTGTAGCCAAGCGGACGTTAGTTTCGCTTTCGGCTGTAACTGTAGCAGCATGTACGGCTCCTGACCCGACGCAAAACGAAGGTCCGCAAACTGCGACCACGCGACTCAATATCAACTCTAGAGGAGTCACCTCGCAAGCTGCGGGTGCAGGAAGCAAGTCCTCGTCGTCGTATCGTGCTCACGTCGTCATTGGACCCGAAGTTCCTGTTGCCCAAGGAACCTCGGCGAATTATCGCGTGCTTCTCGGTCCTATTATCCCACCGACCGGTGACATCGAGGACCAAGTACAAGTATTCGGTCAGCCCGAATACGCGAGCTATCGGTTTGAGGCGACATCAAGCTCCGATTGGGTACTTACTCTTTATGTTGGTAGCTGCAGCGCGAGTAGTCGAGCCGTTGTTTACCAACGGTCTGAATCTGGCCTTATGTCTGTCAATGGCGACTGGTTAGGTCTTTCTCCTGGAACGACCTACTGCTGGATTGCTGAGATTCTAGGATTCAGTGGTCCCACTACAAAAATGGGCGAATTTACAACGCCATCAGGCGCGAGCGTAACAAGGTTCAATATGTCGCAAGCCGGAACTTCGGCGCCCTTCGACGTGGTTGGTGATGCGGTACTCAGTGCCGGGCCTGGCTCGGCTCCTCAAGTGAGTTGGGGCACGGTCGCAAACGCCGGTTCCGATTTTGCGTGTGACGACTTTGAACCCGCACTTCAATTTGCAGCGGGGCAACGTGCAATCATTCCAGGTGATATTCTCCCGGCAAGTGGATTCACCATCGAGGCTTGGGTACGAGCAAAAGATATCGATTGGTCTTCCGTTGAATTCCCATTGCTCACGGCTCGATCGTCATCGCCAGACAATACATCCGGCAGTGGTTATGATTCTCCTGGTTTGCGCTTTGCGTGGAAAAACGGCAGAGCTGAAGCGTGTTTGTGGACGGATCAGACGTCGCATTGCTTATCGCGAGTGCCGAGCAACATCACAAATCGAGATTGGGTCCAATTCTCATATCGGTATAGTGGGGCACAGCATGCAGTTTTCATTAATGGTATTAGATTAGCCTCCTCTAACCGTAGAGGTTCTATTCGAGGTAACCACGATATTTGTCTGGGTGGTTGCGGTAACACGCAAAACAACGTTTTTTCATCCAACGCGAAATTTGAGCTCGGCAAAGTCGTTATCTATGACCGCGCGCTGACCACATCGCAAATTGCAGCAAGCTACGATAGTGGCCAAGGTCGCATCAGAGAAGACTACCGTACTAGCGACCAAATCGCCCTCTGGAATTTCGTAGAGGCGCCGACCGTACAAAATTTTTACTCTACAAACGGGAAGTGGGCTGGTCACCTGGGTGGAACGCGCGCGGCTGCAGCTGACGACCCTATTCGCACCCCTGTGTATGCTTCGACCTTGCCGATGTACGCTGGAACCGCTGCGACCCTCTGGGGACGAGATCTGAAATGTCAGGCGGGCTGTGTACCAGGCGGTCCTCGGTCTCAGGTTGTGCCAACCGAACTTGACGTCGGACCTTCTTATTGCGCCCGAGTCACAGCGACGATCGGCTCTTTTCAAGTTGCTTCAAGGCCGGCTAAAGTTACACGTCGCCTCGATACTCAGGTTCCTTCCGTGAGCGCCAACCCTCTTACTGTCGTGGCTGAATGCGACCGCACGGGCGAAGCTCGTGTCGATGTTCAAAACGGTGCCAACGCCACCGACGATTGGACGGCAAACCCGGTTATTGCCGCGCGGCTTGGCTCGCAAACGGGCAGTGTAATAACGTTCCCTCGGAACTTCCCGATGGGATCTTCGAATGTTTATTACAGTGCAACAGACGATTGGAACAACGTAGGATGGACAGCCCCTGCGCAAACCATCCGTGTTCGAGATCGAACAGCGCCATCCGTAACTCCAGGCCCCGCGTTGGTTGTAGAAGCGGTTAGCCCATCCGGAACCGGCTATGCACCGACGTTGCAGGCGACGTCAGATGTCTGTGATAACACCTTGAATGTCACATACTCTCCTCAAGGCCCGTACCCACTGGGGGATACTGTGGTGACTTTTACGGTGACCGACGACTCTTTGAACGCGGCAACGGCCAATCGAACCGTGCGCGTTGTAGACACGACGCCACCGACGTTTAGCCCGGCTTTGACGACAATCTTACTCGGGCATCCAGGCGTTGCATGTTTCGAAGTTACGCCGCCTACGCCGACGGCTGTCGATAATGGGTATGACTCTTCTGTACTTACGGTCTCTGGTGCCAGGGTGTCAGGCCCAGGTGCACCGAACTGTTACGACGTCGGCGACCACATATATCGATGGACAGCCTCTGATCCTGCCGGAAATTCAGTGAGTGTTGACCAAACCATTCGTGTCGTCTCTGGCTCAATTGATGTGGCTTTTCTTGGTCTGCAGGTTCCCGGCGTTACGAATCCCACACCAGGTCAATTCTTCAAGGCTTCTGTCACTTTGCAATTTCAGCTTTCCGGAGGGGCCGGTCAGTACAACGTAGCCGTGACGCCTACGCCTGTCAGCTTGACCAATAGTGGCTCAACCTACTCCGCTCGGTATGAAGGGGAAGGGAGCTATCCTCAGATTCTTGTTCAAGTTCGAGACCAAAACGGTACGGGAGCCAACGTCGGTTCTGCAGCATTTCAAGGTTTTGGTATTGATCAAACAGGACCCGTCGCTCAGCTTGATATCGGATCTTGCCCCGGCTGTATCCTTCCGTACCTAGACCAATCAGGCGTTGACCCGAATGATTCTTCGACCGCGCCATCCTTAGTCAAAGGCGAAAAACTCGAATTTAATCGAATTCGCGTTTCGGACGGAAATTACGGTCAGGAAAGCCTTGGAAATGGCTTGTCACTTCAGACGGGTGGAGCAGTGCAGTGCGTGTCTGTTCCGGCGCCGAACCTAGCGACTTTGCCTTCACCGGCCTGTTCGGACGGGAGAGTCCCCGCGGGAGTTGTGGGCACCACCAGTCGAGACCTTTACAAGGGTTATTCAGTAGAAATGTGGGTGAGACCTGAGGTGTTAGGCCACCAAACTCTGTTTGCGGTTCCGAATCGCCCAACCGATGCTGGTGGCTCCGCCATGGAACTGTTCACGACTCCGGATGGCCGGGTATGCTTCGGTGGTTATATCTCAGACGCGCGTAACCATAATCGCTGCATTAGACTTTCTGAGGGAACAGGAACCGTCGTTGAAAGTCGTACCGGCGTCATTCAAGCTCGACGTTGGCATCATATTGTTGCCACCTGGGACTGGGCAGCTGGCGTAGCGAGAATATATGTCGATGGTGTCGCGACTGCATTCCGGCGCGATACAGATCTTTTCACGGCCGCGCGTGGCCTGAAACTATGTGATGCGACAATGGGTAGTGGTGGAGTCACTGCGATGATTATCGGTGCCCATCTCAATGAAGATGGTCAAACGGCTTCGAATCAATTTGCGGGTGATATCGGACAGGTCAGATTGGCAATGTCAGTCATGACACATGAACAGATACTACAAAATTACCGAGGCGGCGCCGGCCAACCGCTCACTCCAAGTGCGACTGACTTCGCGCTTTTTAATCTCGATGGAGATTCTACCGCGCAATACGGGCTTCAATCCGTCGTAGATACTGCAAACAGTGTATGCGACACAGGCGAGACCTGTGCTTGGTCGAATCCTGTGACTGCCTTCTTGGGCGCCACCATTGGTTCGGATCCCGGCGACCCGGCTCGGGTTGATGTAGGACATCCGGCAGACGGTGCGTCTTCAGGCCTAACCTCTGTACAGATTAGCTTGGTGAATCGAGCTGATAACTCCGAAACTCTTCTTGTTCAGTCTTCCAGCGTCGCTAACGGTACACCCATCGCGACTGCTTCTCGAGTTATGGAAGGCTTTAGCTGCTCTCAAAACAATGCAGCATGCACCCCAGGCCTCACTTCCGTGGACGTTTCAAGGCTAGCAACTTTGTCCACTGGGGGCTATGCTGGGCGATTCCTCTTGAGAGTCCGTGCCACCGATGCTGCAGGTAATTCGACGACTCGTGACATTGCGTTCAACCTCCTGGATTACGTGGGAGCGCTTGATAAAGGTATTGCCTCCTTGGACGTTCTCATTCCTCAATTTGTGCTCACCGAGCTCGAAGATGCACGACTGTGGTTTGCCGTTGCAAAATCTTACTTCGAACTCTCCCGTAAATACGAGGATGGCTCGTTCCTGCGCGCCGCAGGCGCACTCCAGTCGCTCGAAGATGCCGAGGATAATGGCGCAGCGACAGGTACGATTTCGCAGTACGTTGCGCGGGCGCTGTATGGCGAAGTGAAGAGCCATCATGACCAACTTGGTTCAGGTTCTTTCCTGCCCGGCGATCAAGGGATTTGGGAAATGGCAGATCGTTCAATCACGGATGCAACATTTTATGGCCAGCTTTCCCAAAATAATCCTCAGCTGCAAGTCTCGTTGTCGCGAAAGGGCTACGATGATCTCGCGATGCTCTATCCGCGATTCCGCAACATGCGAGAACGAATGAACTCAACCCGAGGCGTTTGGCAAAGCGGTCTGCAGAGTTTTAGTGCGGGCAACATCGATGCGTCTAACCTTAGAACAAGTATTGGGCGCCTTATTCAACTCCAGGGAGCGATGGCTCAAACAAGAGATATGCTGCGCGAAACGCTATATCTGCAAATCGAAGGTATCTTGAGTAATCCATATACTTCACAGCGACAGACGCTGGATGAGATGATCGATGTTCTTGATAAATCGAATTCTACCGATATCGATGAGGAAGGCGATCTGATGGCGATTACCGATCTCGCAGTACAAGATGCTTGCCTGGACCGCCTGGCGTTTTTCACTCTGGATGATCGAACTTTCACTCAATGTTATCTCCGCTTGAATGATCTCGCGCGCTTCTTAGATACCGTTTCTGAGCCGCTTATTCACACGTACCGGATGCGTACTGGCTTAGGTCTTGCGTTGTTTAACATGCTCGAAACCTCACTTTATTTGAGTCCGACGGGCGTGCCGTGGGTCACCTCAGGGCAACCATATATTGGGGCAGGCTCTGATGTCCTTGTACTGCCCGATTCAGTCGCGGCAAATATCAGCGGTGCAGTAGCACTATCAACGGTAGATCTTTCGGATAATACACTCGCCAATGCGTACTCTCAGTACGAGATAGCAAAAGCCCGTTTGGAATCTGGCGATATTAATGGCGCCTGGGATTTGTTCGTACAAGAGAGATGCTTGTTGCTGCGGATTTTCAATCGCTATTACTCTTCGGATAACGCTAACTCGACGCCGGCTGATCCTAAGGAAGCACCGATTGATCCAACGACCGTTGGCTGCCAGTAATAAATGCAGTATTCTACGCGAGAAGGCATGAAACAACTTATTCGTTTACTACTTGGAACCACGTGGCTTTTGGTCATTGCAGTTTCCTGTACCACCCCAACTGACGAGGCCGACGAAGCGCCGTGCAATAACGTAGGTCAGTGCTTACCTGGCTGGGTTTGCGCTGCAGGTCGATGTGTTCAAGGCACTACGGGCAAAAGTACTCCGAATTCTATAGGAACAAACGGCGGGGTGGTTCAAGGTGTCGACAACGTTTCTATAGAAATACCAGCCGGGGCATTGGCGGAAGAGGTCGAGATTTCCTTCACGAAACTTAGTACAGCTGTAAATGTTGAGGGCGTGTCACTCCTGTCAGATATATATGAGGTCGGACCATCGGGCCAGACGTTCTCGCTCGAAGCAACTTTGATTATTCCCATCGAAACAAGCTCAATCTCAGGTGCGGATGTTGCTGTTTATCGGTCAGTCAATAATGGGACAGACTGGGAGAAACTCTATGGTGCGTCTTCTTCGACACTCGCCATAGGCATAACCGATAAACTTGGACTGTTCACCGCGGGAACCACCGATTAGTGGGTGGTTGAAGTTCTTGTTCACCCTCAAAGAAATTCGCCTAAATTAGACGCAAGCTGCTATTTACTCAGCACTAATTGTCGTAATGTCTTGCTGTGACAACTTTGCTCCGTAGGCGTCATCGTCGCGAAGTCGGCAGTAGTTTTTTGAAACATGGAGTTGTTTGCTCCGTGTTGTTGTACGCGACAGTTTTGTATGGATGTAATGTCTCTCCGGTTGAATTTCGCACACTGTCCGTCGAAGCTCCCGAAGGAGGACGAATTGTTCTGCCTAACGCTCCTGGAATCGACTGTGGCGAAGACTGTGAAGAAGCATTCTCTCCTGGGACAGAAGTAACACTTCAAGCCCGCGCAAATCCTGGCTGGTTTTTCAGAAGATGGGAAGGTGACTGTTCAGAGCAGTCGGCAACCTGCCGAATTGTTCTAGATCGCGATGCGCGTGTCTTTGCTGTCTTTCGTCAGGATAACGAAAAGCAAGAACTTGCCGTTCAGGTGACTGGACAAGGCAACGGACGCGGTGTCGTTATCTCAAACCCTCCTGGAATAGAATGCCCAGGAACCGCTTGTTTCGGCTTATTCACAAAAGACAGAAGAGTTCGCCTCGATGCGGTCCCCGACGAGCTTTCCGAATTTGATTCATGGACAGGCGCATGCACGAGCACAAGCAGTTCTTGTTTCGTTCGCTTGGGTGAAGATAAGGTTGTGAGCGCGAGCTTTCGTCCTCGTCAGGTCACTTTAGGCGTAGAATCGCCCGTTGATGGTAGCGTTGTTTCGAATCCACCTGGAATAACGTGCCCAGGCTCGTGCTCGGCCGAATTTACAGCAGGGAGCAACGTGACTTTGACCGCGATACCTGGCCCAGAGGCAGACTTCAACTCTTGGTCTGGTGCTTGTTCTGGTCCTTCCACTTCATGTGACATTCGCCTAACAAATAACACCACTGTAGCGGCGGAATTCTTCGGCATGCGTACCGTTTCGATTAAGTTTCTAGGAGATGGTCAAGCCAGCGTTATCTCATTCGACGGCGCTCTAAATTGTGAACAAGACTGCAGTACTCGGTACAAACAAGGGACCGAAGTGAGTCTTGGAGCGACAGCTCGATTCGGTTCACGTCTCATCGGATGGAAAAGTGTTTGTCCGCAAGGAACTGCGCAGTGCACGTTCACAGTGCAAGATGATGCTGAGGTGCAGCTTGAATCAACTCTGGATGATTTTCCTCTCGAGATAACAAAACTCGGCGACGGCTCTGGTAGGGTTGTGTCTGCCGGGGCTGGAATTGATTGTGGTGGAATTTGTACGGCGACCGTTTCGTACTTTACGCGAGTATCACTTTCCGCCGAACCAGAACCCGGGACAGAGTTTGCCGGATGGTCAGGCGGATGTCTTGGAGGTTCACCTGTTTGTCTTGTGACAATGACCGGTTCAATTAACGTTACTGCTTATTTTATTCCGCAGTTCGTTCTAACTGTTTCTAATCAGGGGCAGGGCAGTGGTGTTGTCCGCTCTGATCCTGCCGGGCTTGATTGTGACTCAACCTGTGAAGGCTTTTTTGCCCGCAATGCTAGAATCACTTTAGAGGCCACACCGAATCGAGGCTCATACTTTATTGGTTGGAGTGGGGGATGCTCAGGAACTGGGCCTTGCGTTGTCACGCTTGATCAATCTCGAACCGTAGATGCGCAATTTGGCTTGCTCGATTATACCACTCACACATTTGTCGGTGGAACCGGCGTAGGAACAGTCACATCGACCGAAGCTTCTGTCGATTGCCCTGGCGATCTTACTGAACCGTTTGCAACGCGTTCTGGACAATGCTCTTCGGTGCGATCTTTTGGCAGTCGAGTGACCTATCGTGCAGAGCCGGCGCCTGGTTCAGAGTTCGTGGGCTGGAGTGGAGCCGACTGTGATGATTCGAACACCCGTTGTACTATCTCCGTCGTTGGCGACAGCACACTGGGAGCGATATTTAGACCTCGATATAAATTGGTCCGTGCCGCGTCGTTTTTACGTGGCTCACCTAATGCCGAACTCGGACGAGACAACGATGAAAGTCCGCAGCTACCCCTTTCGGTGAGTCATAGTCTCTGGTTCAAAGAAACAGAGGTGACGGTAGAAGAATGGATGCGAGTGATGGGTAGTGAACCAAACCCAGCGTTTTCGACCAATTGCACCCAGAATTGCCCAGTTCAAGGTGTCTCGTGGGGAGATGCTGTCAGTTACACGAATGCCTTATCCAGGATGGAAGGCTTGCCTACTTGCTATTGGCCGAACGGGGACGGTTGGACTTTTGCAGGACTTGACTGTGCCGGTTATCGCTTACCCAGTGAGGCGGAATGGGAGCTTGCGGCGCGCGGTGGAAGCTCCGCCGCGTTTGCGACGGGTGGCTTAGATAATCCAGGTGACGTGTGTGTAATCGAGTCTAATCTTTCACTTTTGGGTTGGTATTGTGGCAATACAGTAGCTCCTCGAGCCGTGGCCGGACTCAATCCAAATGCGTTTGGGCTCTATGACATGCACGGCAATGTTTCGGAGTGGACCAATGACGTTTATTCTCAAAGCTATTACGCTACGGTGATTACAAGCCTTCGTGATCCTCCTGGCCCTAGCTCCATGATGCCACCCGGCAGTGAAAACAGGGTTGCGCGCGGCGGCTCTTTCTCTGACTATGCCCGAGATTGTCGGTCTGCGAATCGCCTCTCTGTCGTTTCGAGTACTCGCAGTGCTTCCATAGGTTTTCGTCCGGTGCGTTCGGATTTCGCCGTCGTTCACGCAGGTAGTTTTACGATGGGCTCCGAATCAACAGAAGTTGGTAATCGCCCCGATGAATCTCCAACACATAAAGTCTTGCAGACTCGCTCTTATCTGATTGAAAGAAACGAACTTACCCAAGCACAGTGGGCGGCCTATTTCAGTTCTAATCCCAATCCTTCGTTCTTTTCGACCTGCGGACAGAATTGCCCCGTAGAAACGATTTCCTACTCTGATTCGATCATTTACCTGAATGAGCTTTCTACAGCGCACAATCGGACGCCTTGTTATGTTCAGTCGGCAGGCAATTGGGTTCGCCAAGGCTGTAATGGTTATCGTTTACCAACGGAAGCCGAATGGGAGCGAGCCGCACGCGCGGGCGATGAAAGTAGTATTCTCGGAAGCAATACCGCGGGCGCGGGCTGCGGAGATCCGAACAGCGATAATATTGGATGGTACTGCTACAATTCTGGGAATCAGACTCGTGAAGTAGGTCAGAAACAGCCGAATGCCCTTGGAATGTACGACACCCATGGCAACGTCAGTGAGTGGGTGAGTGATTGGTATGATGCCGCCCATTATACGAGCGCGACCGCCGTCGACCCATCCGGTCCTGCGAGCGGAACAGAGCGAGTTGTTCGTGGCGGCTCTTGGTCTTCGCCCGCTCAAGATATGCGTTTTGCTTTCAGAAATAAAAGCGCTCCTCAAATTGCGCTGCTTCAAGTGGGGATGCGAAAAGTTCAAGAATATTGTCCGACCCCGGGAACAACGTCTTTGACGACAACCAACCGTCCGAGCTTGCGAGAACGAGCGAGTATCACGGCCATGGGAGACGAAATCGTTGTTTATGGTGGATTGTCCCTCTCGAATGCTCTTCTCAATAATGGTGCCATCTACAATACTCGTTCTCATCAATGGCGTCCGCTCGTGTCGAGTCTTGGTAACATTGGGCGAGCGCAACATGGCGCTGTTTGGACAGGCCGAGAATTAATATTTTGGGGTGGCACACGAAGCTTGAATAACACCTCTGCTTTGGCTGATGGACTCATCTATAGTCCTGCGACTGAGTCATGGTCTTTGTTGCCTCCCGGCACAGGTTCTCCCGCGGCGAGGTTCGACCATGAAATGCTCTGGACGGGCCGCGAAATGATTGTCTGGGGCGGCGCAAACAATCAAAGTGTTCTCAATTCGGGTGCGAGGTACCTGCCAGAGTCTAGTACTTGGCTGCCTATGAGCCAGAGTTCTCTTAGTCCTCGGACAAAATCGGCGAGTTTATGGACAGGAGACCGAATGTTTGTCTTCGGAGGGAGAAATATAAGCGGTGGATGCTCAAACACGTACGCGTTTTATGATCCCGCTGAAGACACTTGGAGCCAAAGCCTCAGCAATAGCGCGGGCTGCGGTTGTGCCAGTGAAGCTTTTCTGTTCGACCGCGATATTGTTGTCGTTAGCGAAAATGCTTGGTGTCAGTACAACCTCGATACAAAGCAGTGGTCGACACTTCCGGCTCGCCCAGGTGGTCGCGCGATGCCCGGGCCGAATGACCTTGCCGTAGCAAGTAGTTCCGCAGAACTCTTTGCATATGGAGGAAGTCCACAAGTAGGCGATGCGGTTGTTGATGCGTATCAACCGGTGACGGGTCAATGGAGAGCAACAGGGTTGTACAGTGGTACCTCGGC